>Ga0206946_1013_pt2 | contig 80379 bp, 72 predicted proteins | sample Alteio_BWOrgHeat_2_FD_152965 | JGI IMG/M metagenome (GOLD analysis project Ga0206946, IMG submission 152965) | Enriched cells from forest soil in Barre Woods Harvard Forest LTER site, Petersham, Massachusetts, United States -... | ecosystem: Environmental > Terrestrial > Soil > Temperate forest > O... | reverse complement strand
ATTTGAATCAGTTGACGAGGCTGGCCAACGTCATTGAAAAGGAGCGTACAGTTGCGGGGTTAAGTGGCAGGTCTTTCGATCCGCTCGTGCCGTTCCGGCTGGCGATCCTGAGTAACTCGACGGTCGATTTGATCATACCAGCGCTGGTGGCAAGTGCTGCAAGACACGGTATCGCGCTCGAGGTCGTACACCCGTCCTACGATCAAGTGGCGCAGGAAGCGCTGATCCCAGATTCCAAAATAAACAGGTCCCAGCCGGATGCGGTCCTTCTTGCTCTCGATTATAGAGCACTGCCATTGAAGCTGTCCCCGGGCGATGCCGAGGCCTCTTCGGCTACCGTGCAAGGGTCCATCGGCTATTTACAGGCGCTTCGTAACGGCATCAGGGCCAATTCGAACGCCATTTGCATTTTCCAAACTTTCGCGCCTCCTGCGGAGGTGCTCTTCGGCAGCTTGGATCCCGTGTTGCCCGGAACACTGCGAAGCTTGATTGACCATATCAATCGGGGGATCGCAGACTATGTTCTCTGCACAGGCGATGTGTTGCAGGATGTGGCCGGGCTAGCGCAGACTGTTGGGCTTTCGAATTGGCACAACCCGCAGTTGTGGAACATGGCGAAGTTCTCATTTTCCGACGAGCTGATCCCGTTGTATGCCGATCATGTTGCCCGCATCGTCGCCGCCATCCGCGGCAAGAGCCGAAAGGTTCTGATCCTGGATCTGGATAACACCGTCTGGGGCGGTGTGGTCGGGGACGACGGTTTGGAGGGCATCAAGGTTGCGCAGGGGGATGCGCGCGGTGAAGCGCACCTTGCCGTGCAGCGGCTCGCGCTGGACTTGCGAAAGCGCGGAATCGTTCTGGCGGTGTCGTCGAAAAACACGGATGAGGTGGCGCGGGAGCCTTTTCAGAAGCACCCGGAGATGCTGCTAAAACTGGACCATATTGCCATATTTCAGGCCAATTGGAACGACAAGGCAACCAACATCCAAGCCATTGCCGAAGAGCTATCGTTGGGATTGGATGCTATGGTCTTCCTCGACGACAATCCAGCAGAGCGAGGCTTAGTGCGCAACCTGCTTCCGCAAGTGGCTGTCCCAGAGCTGCCCGAGGAGCCAGCCTACTACGCAAGAACGTTAGCAGCAGCCGGATACTTTGAGGCTGTGGTTTTCGCCGCGGAGGACCTGAAGCGGGCGGACTTCTACCAGAACAACGCCAAGCGCGCAGACCTTCAAAAACAGGTGGGCGGCCTGGATGCATACCTGGCTTCGCTGGACATGACCATTACCTTCCAGCCTTTCGATGCCACGGGAAGGGCGCGCATCGTTCAACTCATCAACAAATCGAACCAGTATAACCTCACGACGCGCAGGTATACAGAACCGGAAGTGGCCACGGCGGAGAACGACCCGGAAGTATTCACGCTTCAGGTGCGCCTCGCGGACATCTTTGGCGATAACGGCATGATCAGCGTCGTCATCTGCAGGCGATCGAATCCTAGGGTGTGGAAGATCGACACATGGTTGATGAGTTGCCGTGTTCTGGGGAGGAGAGTGGAGTTTATGGTCTTGCGGGAGATACTGGAGCACGCCCGCGCGGCGGGAATAGACAAGTTAATCGGCACCTATCGACCAACGGATCGCAACAAGTTGGTGGTCGACCATTTTGCCAAGCTCGGCCTTACAAAAGTGGAAGAGGAAGAGTCAGGGACAACGCGCTGGGAGCTGCTGGTCGCGGGAGCGGACCCTGAGGGTGCGCCAATGAAGGTCATTTCTCGTGGCTTTACAACAAATGAGGAGAAATCCTTCGCATGAACCGGGCAGTTACCAGCAAGGTCGAGATACCGAAAGATTCATGGGCGAATGAGTCGAAATTGCCACGGTGGGACTGGATCGTGCTTCCATTACTCAGCCTGATGACAATTGGACTCCTTGCTGGCTCCGCCGAACTGACGGCCCGACGTCTGTTTCCGGAACTGGGCACGAGCCCAGTGAAGTATATTGTCAATGATCCATCTATTTTTACCCACGGAATTCCGAACGCCCATTTTTGGTACAAGACCCCCGAAGGCGAATTGGTCGAATATCGCTTTAACAGCAGCGGATACCGGATGGATCAGGATTTCGCGCCGAAAGCTCCGGGAACCTTCAGAATCGTGTTACTGGGCTCCTCGAATACAGTGGGGTACATGGTACCGCGAGAAAAGACCTATGCGGCGTTGCTCCCCATCGAACTATCGCGTCGGACGGGCCAAACGGTCGAAATCTACAATGAAGCTTTCGCTAACGAATTTGCGGAATCAATATCGGACCATTTCAACGAGGTTCTGAAGCTGTCGCCTGACCTGATTCTCTGGGCAGTCGACATCGGTGCTTTCCTTCCGCAACCGAGAATCTCGACAGCCCACGTGCAGCAGACCACCGTGAAATCTGGTTCTTCCGGAAAGAACCTGACCTATTTTGGATCACTCTCTAGTCATATTCCCATTCTCAGCTTGATGAAGTTACACGGCCAGTTCATCGCGCCACGAATGCTAATGCATTTCTTGTACGGCAGTCGCAGCGGGCACTTGAGGGCCTACCTTGCTCAACCAGATGATGCCGTCGGCTATCTGAAATCGGAACCGAGTGCACTATGGCAGACGTGGATCCACGGATTCGAGGACAATTACGCAATGATCCAGTCTCAAGCGAAAACTGCTGGGGTGGCACTCGTGGTCACGAATCTACCGCGGCAGGAAGCCGCGCTGATGATCGCAATCGGAGATTGGCCGAAGGGATACGACCCGTACAAATTGAATAGCGATATTAGGCGAATCGTTACAACTCAGGGTGGGACGTTTATTGACCTTATGCCCGATTTTCGTGGTCAGTTGTATGCCTGTCAAGAGCTGCCATACTTGCGCGTTGAAGGTCATCTCGATTGGCGTGGACATGCAATGGTCTCCGAGTTCCTGGCCAAGGGCCTCACGAGTGGCGTTGTTCCCGCGCTTAGCACTCCGAACCAACTCCAAGGGGATCAGGGGTACGGCAGGTAGCGATGGATACAGCGTCACTCCAATTTGTCTTCTTCGGGCTGATTATTGCGCTGCTCTCGAACTTGGGCCGTTCGCATGTCTGGCGCTCGATCGTACTTTTCACGGCAAGCATCACCTTCCTCTACTCTTTGGCGCGTAATCCGATTGCATTTTTGCCGTTGGCTGGCTTCCTGCTGTTGGGATACATCGGTTTGCTCTTGCTCAAGCGCAGCTGGTCCAGATCGATGGTGTGGAGCATTGTGGCTGTCATCTTGGCGTATGTGTGGCTGAAGAAATACACCTTCCTGCCACAGGGAACTTTCCTTCATCATCCCTATTTCACGCTGGGGCTCTCCTACATCTTCTTTCGCATCCTTCATCTACTGATTGAGTCGGGGGAAGGAGACTTCAAGAGACATATTGGGCTAGGCGCCTATCTCCTATACACTCTGAATTTCACGACCCTCGTTGCCGGCCCCATTCAACGTATCGATGAATTTGCACGGGACCAGTTTGCCCCTCAGCCGATACCCTTGGGAGCTGGCGTGATCGGGTTGCAGTTGGAGCGTATCATCCGGGGCTTTTTTAAGGTCAATGTTTTGGCGATGATTTTCGATGGAGTCCGGGGCGACGCCTTGATCCAGATAGCTCAGCCTTTGCCGTTTTCGGCGAAAATGTTCGCCTGCTTCCGTCTTATAATTGTCTTCCCCCTTTTTCTCTATTGCAATTTTTCCGGATACATCGATGTCGTCATCGCTCTTGCGCGGTTGATGCGCCTACGTCTGCCAGAAAACTTCGATCGCCCCTTTTCGGCATCTTCGTTCTTGGAATTTTGGAACCGTTGGCACATAACTCTTTCGACCTGGCTCAAGACCTATGTTTACAATCCGCTGCTGATCGCGCTGATGCGGCGCGTCTCCTCACCCAACCTGCAGCCGCTTCTGGGTGTTTTCTGCTTCTTTGTGACATTTTTCCTGATTGGGGTCTGGCACGGCCGTACATCGGAGTTTATGTTCTTTGGTGTGCTAACAGGTACGGGCGTGTCGATCAACAAACTGTGGCAATTGTGGCTCACTCATCTCATGGGCCGCAAGAGTTATGAGGCGCTGAGTAACCGTCCAGTCTACATTGCATTTAGCCGCGGTCTGAACTTCACGTGGCTTGGTTTCATTCTCCTTTGGTTCTGGGCCGATTGGAAACAGATCAACGAGCTCTTTGCCGCTGCTGGCATCCTACAGTGGGTTACCGTTTGCCTCGCGGTCTGGCTGTTCGCCAGCCTAGTTCTCGCGCTCTGGGAATGGCTCCGCTCTGCACTATTGGCGGTCAAGGACTCCCAAGGCCCGGTGCTTCTTAGCCGATACGCACGCGTTGTCTACGCCAGCACGCTTGGCTTTGTGGCAATGGTGATGACCTTTCTGCTGAATCGGCCTGCGCCTGAGATTGTCTACAAGGCGTTCTGAAGAATGGAGTTGTCAGGGCAGCATGTAATACACTCGCTAATTTCCTGAGCCATAAATAAGTCATATATATGAGTGAGGTGTTTTATGGTGAGGCAGGGAGCCTCGTCGTGGTCGCCGAAGAAACATGAATTGGTGGTAAGCCCGTGCAAAGGGCTGAGTTGGATCGTATTTCATACGCGAATTCTCATATTCGAGCTATTGTATCCGCTGCGCCTCGTTCACTTCCGGGCCACCGTAGTTCGCCTCCATGCATAGATCGTGAGCTTTGAAAACGCTGCACTCTCGCGCCACCTTGCGACCGGCCGCTACCTGTTTCAACACAGCAATCTGCGCCTCACTGTGCTTGCTCATTAAGCGTCCGGTATGACCCGGTCGTTTCAAGCGACCCTGCCAGATCCTTCGCGGCAAGTCTGACCGACGGGTCCAGTGAATTCACCCATTCGGGTGCCGGTTAAAAATCGACCGGTTAGTTGTAGGATTCTTTACTGATGAGCTTTTCGCTTGCGCCACAAGAGGAAGCGACAATCCGGGCCTTCATTGTTCGAGAGCGGCGTGACAGATTCCTGGAGCTCCTCCCGAACCCGAAACAGCGCCACAAGATCACCGAATCGCTGGCCCATCCAAATCCCGCTTGGTTCGAATCGCATTTCCTGAAGACGATTCCGGCATCACAAAGCGCTGCGGCTGAGATTGCAAAGCTGCTCCACTCGAAGGGAGCGGGAAAGACTTGCTGGGCCATTTCTGAGGACCGGCGCTTCGATGGACGGGAAGTTGAACTGGACGCTGCGCTTGCTGACATCGTCGGCTATGGCATGGGGTGCATTCTGTGTTGCGTCCCAGGAAAGTTGGCCTTTGTTGAGAGCGAAAACGGCAGGTTCATTATGGAGCGGTGATCTTGGCGCTGAAGTGTCCACTACTTTTTTTAAGTAAGCGTCCGGTTCTCGCCGTATAGACGATCTGCATGCAAGAGTTGATGCTGATGGTGTGAGCGGAACGACAGGCGTCGGAGTTGGGCTGCAGCCAGAGAAGCGGATTCGACGAACAGCAGAAGAGAAGCTGCGGATCGTAGAAGCAACGTTGGTGCCGGGAGCGTCGATTGCACGCGTGGCTCGTGAGCATGGCGTGAACGCGAACCAGGTGTTCCAGTGGCGCTACGAGTATCGCAAGGGGATCTTGCCACCGCGTGCGAAGGAAGCCAGAGCGGAACTGCTTCCCGTGACACTGGCCGCAGAGCCGAGCAGGGCGATCGTACCGGAGATCACCGCGCCTGCGAGTCCATCGGGGTCGATCCACATTGAGTTGCCAGGGCGCGCATTGGTGAACATAGAGAGTGGCGTCGATGCTGCACTTGTGCGGGCTGTACTGGAGAGCCTGCTGCGGTGATTGAGCTTCGGTCAGGAACGAGGATATGGATCGCTGCCGGATTCACCGACTTGCGACGTGGCTTCCAAGGGCTCACGACTCTAATCGAAACGGTGTTGGAGCAGGCGCCGTATTCAGGACATGTCTTTGTCTTCCGCGGCAGGCGTGGTGATTTGATCAAGCTGCTGTGGTTCGATGGCGACGGTCTTTGTCTTTTTCAGAAGAGATTAGAGAGAGGCCGCTTCGTCTGGCCACAGGCTACGAGCGGAACGGTGGCGCTGACGCGGGCGCAGTTGTCGATGCTGTTAGAAGGCATTGATTGGCGACAGCCGCAGAGAACGTGGGAACCACAGTCGGCAGGGTAAGTTACAGGATTTTGATCTATCACTGTTACATATCTATGGCATACTCCGTGTCATGGCAGAGGCTCGCGCTGTTGTTGCTGATCTGACCACACTGGATCGAACGGCGCTCGAAGCTCTTGTTCTCGCGCAGCAGGAGAAGCTGCTTAGCCGTGACAGCGAGATCGAACATCTGAAGCTGGTCATCGCCAAGCTGCGGCGCATGATGTTCGGCACGAAAAGCGAGAAGGTCACGCGCGAGATCGAGCAGCTAGAACTCAAGCTGGAAGAGCTGGAGACGCGCCAGAGCGAACGCGCCGCAACTACATCAACAGTGGCAGATACTGGGAGCAAGCCTGCGCGGCGTCCGCTGCCTGAGCACCTGCCACGTGAGGTGCACACGCATCTGCCTAATGAGACGGCATGTCGGGAGTGCGGCGGCGAGCTACGCAAGCTGGGTGAAGATGTCTCCGAGATGCTGGAGTACATCCCAGCCAGCTTCAAGGTGATTCGCCACATACGGCCGAAGCTGAGCTGCACGAAGTGCGATGTGATCATGGAAGCTCCGGCGCCATCGCGACCGATCGAGCGCGGACTTGCCGGGCCGGGACTGCTGGCGCATGTGCTGGTCTCGAAGTACGCAGATCACTGCCCTTTGTATCGACAGTCGGAGATTTACGCTCGCTCAGGCGTCGAGTTGGATCGCTCAACGCTGGCCGACTGGGTCGGGGGTGCGAGCCACCTACTCACGCCATTAGTCGATAAAGTGCGCGACCATGTTCTCGCGGCATCGAAGCTGCACGCGGACGATACACCGGTTCCGGTGCTGGCTCCGGGCATGGGCAAGACGAAGACCGCCCGGCTTTGGACCTATGTGCGCGATGATCGTCCCGCAGGCGACACCACCGCGCCCGCCGTGTGGTTTGCTTACTCACAAGATCGCAAGGGCGAACATCCCAGGCAGCATCTGAGCCAGTTCTCCGGCATCCTGCAGGCCGATGGTTATGCTGGTTTTCATCATCTCTACGAAGGCGGCAGGATTCTTGAAGCCGCGTGCTGGGCGCACGTCCGGCGCAAGTTTTACGACATCCATGTGGCCAACGGTTCGGCGATCGCAGCTGAAGTCATCGCGCGAATCGGTCTGCTCTATGACATCGAGCGCGAGAGCCGCGGCAAGCCTATTGTTCTGCGACGTGAGATCCGCCAGACGCGGGCTCGTCCGCTGATGGATGACCTTCATCGCTGGTTCAACAAAATACTCACAGGTCTGTCACGCAAGTCCGACACCGCGGTGGCCATTCGCTATGCGCTCTCGCGCTGGCGTGCCCTCACGCGTTACCTCGATGACGGGTCGATCGAGATGGATAATTCCGCGGCGGAACGTGCTCTGCGTACGGTGGCTCTGGGCCGGAAGAACTACCTCTTCGCCGGTTCTGATGCCGGCGGAGAACGCGCGGCTGCGATCTATACTCTCTTGGGCACAGCCAAGTTGAATGGCCTTGATCCAGAACTCTATCTGCGCCACGTGCTCGAACGCATCGCCGATCATCCCATCAACCGCATCGAGGAGCTGCTGCCGTGGAACTTCTCCGCCCTGGTTCCTGAGCATCTCACTTAAATCTCAAGTGTCCATCAAAGGAATACATGGACACCTAAATCTCTCCTAGTGCCACCGCCGGAATCCAGGTGGATGGCTGGGTCCCCGGTATTAAAAGTTGGATAACATAACCCATGCTCCTCATCGAATCATTGCCGGAACTCTCCCGAGAACTGACCGATCCCCTCATCACAGCTCGCGAGCCGGGACTCGCGGCACAAATTGGTGATCTTGAGATCGTGGCTAGGTGTAGTTGCAGCGACGAATTTTGTGCGAGCTTCTACACCGCTCCAAAGCCAGTCGGAAGCTATGGTCCTAAGCACCGGAACATTGAACTAGGGCCTGCAAAGGGGATGATCATTCTTGACCTCGTCGACGACAGAATAGTGCACGTCGAAGTGCTCTACCGAGATGACGTGGGTTCGAAGTTGGCCCTGCTCTTCGCCTGAGCTTCTACACGCAGTCAAGATGGCGTGGAAACGGCGCTTACCCTCACGACACACTCCGCTTCGAATTTAATGCGGCAATTCCTCAAGTTGAGAGCTTTGCATCCAACCAGTCCACGTGCTCCATCCATTGGGAGTTTGAATCGAACCCGTGACACATGACCATGACCGTTCGCGATCACCAACGCTCACGACCGTGCCCACAGGAAAACGGATTGGCTTCTCAAGAGAAGCGGAAAAATTCAAAGGAGCAGGTTCTTTCACTCGCATCGCAACAGCCTTAGTCCGATCGAAGCTACATTGAGCTTTGGGCAGAGGTGCAACAGCATCATTGCCCGCTCGACTATTGTTCTGTCCCACCGATGTAGAAACAACACAGAGCAAAGCAAGGAAAATGCTGGCGCTGACCTTCATAGAGTTGGCCTCTCAGAGCGATTCTATGCTTATGATGCTCCAGTCTTGTTAGAACAAAGAGGATGAAAATCAACGGGACTCACCGAACGCTTACTTTTTTAAGTGGACACCTCGGAGAAGAGAGTTTGGGAGGGTTCGGGAGAGCTCGGCTGGGCATCTGAGTTTAGGTTCCAGGGCAGCAGTTCCTCGATCCGGCTGAGAGGATAGTCAGCGATGCAACTCAGCACTTCGCGCAGCCAGCGTTCAGGATCGACGCCGTTGAGGCGGGCCGTTCCCAGCAGGTTGTATATGTTAGCTGCGCTCTCGCCGGGGCCCTTCAACACAAGTTCTGTGCTGTGAGTGACGATTACCCGGCGGTGGGTTTCTGTTTCGACGCTAGCCGCAAATTGACATCGTCTACCCAGAAGCGTCCACGAATGCCCGTATTACCGGGATTCCGGACAAAACGAATCACTATCATTCTTGTTGCACTATCAGTCTCAAAGTCTTTGCTGACCTGATGCCAAGGTGTATTACCTATAGTTTCATCGGTAGCGGCGTAGATTGTATTCCCGAAAGCATCAATAGCTGCGACGCTCGGGCCATTTGCCGTTTCCAGGTCATCACTTTTTACCCATGCCGACAGAGTGTATCGAGTGTCAGGATCAACAGGCACATATTGATAAACGCCCGAGTCGGCACTTGAGCCGGAATAGGAAATTAACAGAGAGCGGCCGCTACTATGTACCTCACTTGGATCTAATGCAACTGACTCGGTGGTGCTTGGAGAGTACCGCCAATCGAAACCAGCGTTCAAGATGTCTTCCGCAAACGCGCTGTTAACAACCAAATTGCCAGAGGTCCCATAGCGTGCCAAGACTGATGAAGCCGCCGCGAGCTGATTCCAAGCTTCACGGGCAAGTGCAGCGTCGCGTAAGTCGATCAAACCATCTACGTAGAACAACGCCTGGTGATAATCGAATTCCCGATGCAGTTGCATTAACGTGGACCACGCACTGTGCGCTGCCACTGTTTCGCCCTGACTTATGAGCAATTTAATGAACTCCAGATGTACAGCTGGATCTGGGGGGAGAATGCTCTCGATCGTGTGAACATCCTGTAAAGTGCGCCAACAGACAGAGAGCACAGGGGCAGTCAAACTTGGATCGCTGCGCAATACAGTTGCGAATTGCTGAAGTGCTGCTGCGATATCGCCTTGAACGAGGAAAAAATTACCCGCGCTCCATGCCACGCCCGGAGTCCTTGGGTCAACAGTCATGGCCTTGCGAATAGAGGCAAGATTTTCCTGTTCATTCCCCATGCCATAGTAGGCCTGTGCCAGATCTAACAAGTAAGCTGAAGTATATGGATTCAACTCAATTGCTTTCTTGAAGGCTGTAACTGCTAAAGACGGTTCCTGAGCCACAAATAGAAGATTTCGGCCCAATAAGTCATGGTATGCGGCGTTGTAAGGCTCCAAGGCTATTGCACATTTGAGAGAAATCTCGTCTTGTTTTGTGGAGAACCTGAATGCGCGATAAGCGCGGACAGCATACCAGATGTAAACACAAACAGCTGAAGCACACACGATGAGCAATAATCTTCCGGCGATAATGCGCCACACTGGAGTCAGCCTACTCTCCATACGATCCTCGACTCTCGTTCAACTTATGATCCAGAAGACCTAGTCGCTGGCTTTTCTGCTTCATCTGTTTCCGATGCCCCAACTCCGTTGCTCGTGCTGTTTAATTTAGGGGCATCTTTATCAGCATAGTATGCGCCGTATTTGCGCCCGTACTTGTAGCCATAACCGGAATAATAGTAGTAATAATCGGGCGAAGACATATCAACGGCATTCACTACAACACCTCCGAGAGTTGCATTCACATTGAGTAGCAGGTCACGCGCGCGTCGTAATGCTGGAGTTGTAGTCTTGTTAGCGCGCACTACCAATACCGTCAAATCCACTTGAGCAGATAACAAGACCCCATCAGTCGCTGACAACACAGGAGGCGAATCGATGATTACGTGATCGTATTCTTCACGCCACTGCAGCAGTAGGTTCTGCATCAGGTTGGAACTGAGCAATTCCGCTGGGTGTGGAGGCAAGGGTCCGGCCGGCATAACGAAGAGATTTGCTTGCATTGTCGCCAGGACGGCATCTTGAGGTTTGGCGCCGCCACTGAGCACATTGGAAAGACCTATCGCCGGCCGAAGCGAGAGAATCTTACTGACAGTGGGACGGCGCAGATCACAATCGACTAGCAGCACCCGTTTTCCTTGTTGTGCCATTACGATTGCGAAATTCACACTGGTCGTCGTTTTGCCGTCCTGAGGCAGTGCGCTGGTGAATAAGATCGTTTGCGGAGGGCGGCCGGGACTCGATAACAAAAGAGAAGTGCGCAAGGCTCGATACGCTTCTGATATTTCGGATTGTGGGTCTGCGTATGTGATCGGCAACATCGAAAGAGTGGTCGACACAGGAGCGGGTTTCAATGTACGACTGATTCCGCTCCGTTGAGCCGATTCCTCCTGCAGTGATCGAAAAGGGATGACGCCAACGGTCGGAAGAGCAGAGATGCTTTCAATTTGATCGGGTGTGCGCACGGTCATATCTAGACCTTCAAGTACAAAGACCACAGCAACGCCGCCGACCAGTCCCAAAAGCAACGCAAATTCCAGATTTAGCAGTATGTTTGGGCGGGCCGGGTGCAGAGGGGTGCGGGCAGGATCGACGATGCGAATGTTGCTCGAATTCAAGCCAGCTTGTAAGCTGGCTTCCTTCAGTTGTGTCAGGAGACCGTCATAGAGCGTTCGGTTGGAATTTGCTTCCTGTTGCAAAATTTTGAGCTCTATAGCGTCTACATTGAGCTTATTGGCTTCAATGGTTTGTTGATTGAGAGCGTTTTGTATCATTTGCTCCCTCGTAACCGCTCCTTCGTAATCGTTCTGGAGCGCTCGCACCTGGTTCTCGGTCTCTTCCTGATAGGACTTATTTACTTGTTTGAGGCGATTCTGCAGCTGGATTACTGCCGGGTATGAAGGACCAAATTGCGTCGAAAGCTGGGCATACTGTGCTTGCAGATCTGTCTGTTGTTGGCGAAGATTAGTAAGTGTAGCATTTTGTGAAAATATACTTGACCCATTTGTATCGGCGCCCTTCGCCATTTGATAAATGGAGTCTTTTCGAATGCGGTCTGCCTGCGCGTCGATCAACTCCTTGCTCAATTCGTCGAGCTTTTCCGTCGTTAGATTCGTCTTGTCATCAGTACCGATAATGTTATGTTCTTTCTGGTATTCAACTGCTTTAGCTTCCGAGGTTTCCATCTTAATCTGCAGATCAGCTAGCTGTTTTGAGAGTAAATTGGCGGCCTGCATCGTGCTATCGAATTTGGCCTTGATGTTCTGTTCAATGTAAGCATTGGCAATCGCATTACTGATCTGTGCAGCCAGTTGAGGATTCGGACTTGAATACCGGATTTCGATTAAACTGGTGTTTCCGACTTGCTGTATGCGCGTATTCGCGTGAAGAAGCTTGATCAGCCTATCCTCACGTTCCAATTGCTGGCGCGGCGAATCGTATATGGTCAGCCCTCCACTTGTCCTGGCCGTGTACTTTCCAGCGAAATCAGGCTGCTTGTCTAGTCCAAGATCATGGATTACTTGAAGCGCCAGAAAATCGGATTGCAAAATCCTGATTTGAGTCTCTAGGCTGAGAGGATCGTCGCCATTCTCCACTGCGCCTTGAGATTGGTCATCCTTAAAGAAATTTGGCATCTGGCGAGACCAATTAATGCGCACTATGCCGTCGTAGATGGGGGTCATGCGCCACGAAACTATTAAAGCGGCTGTAAAAACCACGACTACGAATGTGATGATCGTCCACTTGCGCTTTAACAGAATACGCCAATAGTCGCCTAATCCAAGCTCAGCAGAAGTGGAAAGCGCTTGCATCTGCTGCAGATTCACCATCCTGCGTGGATCCTGTGCCGTTAGTTCGGAAGTCTGACCAAGTATCTTCCCAGAAGCCATTTAAATCTCCATTGTTCAGTGGGCATCGATCAGCTCACGAGGCAGCTAGCGCTGTAGTTTCATCCTGCCTCTGTGTTTGATTCCTGTCGTTGTAGGCCACAAGAACACATCACTTAGTGAGGCTTATTGGCATGCGTAGAAGCTCCTGTCACTGTAGCCATGGCTGCGAGCGCAACAAAAAGCGCTGCGTTGGCAGGAATTCTAAAATTGAAATCGGCAAACCCATGTATCAACAAGCCCGTACACCCGATGAGTGCGGCCAAAGCCATCGCAGGGCAATGCTCACGTCTCCACTTTTCTACGCCAGATATGCCTGTTCTGTAGATGAGAACCAAAAAAACTGTGATAACAGTAAATCCGCCGATACCGGTTTCAACCAATAGCTGTACAAAATCGTTGTGTGCTTCATTCACGAAAAAGTTACTGTAAAAACTGCGGAATGAAGGATAGATGATCGGAAATGTCCCCAAGCCCCACCCAAGGATGGGCCGTTGTTTCACAATCTTCACACTGTCCTTGACGATGGCAACGCGCATGTCTGCGCCACCTCTTGCAATGGGATGCTGAAGGTTCGCTAAGCGTTCTCCGAGACCATGGGGGCGGAGAAGAACGACTCCAGCTGCAAGCGCAATACATAGTGCTCCGAGTAAGAACAGCCGGCCACGCGAGCGTCGTTTTGCAAGAAAGACCATAAGTAATCCGATTTGCACAGTGAACGCAAGGATGCCTCCTAATGATTGAGAGAGAAAAATACTCCCACTCATGAGGAGCGCCGCGAACGCGAACAACAGACGAATCGGCTTGCCATAGAGGTTTGCAATAGCAATAACCAGCGGAATGGGAACTAGCATTTCCATCAATCCGGCATAATGCGAATGATTGACATAGGGGCCGTAAATCCACCCCAGATTCCTGTTGGGAACTACCCAGTAAATTTTTCCATTCGAGGTAAATTCCTGCGCAATTGCGAAGAGTGCGACAAAAAATCCATAAACCGAGAAGAAAATACCGAAGCCCTTCGCAAAGGCTGTCTCATAAAAACATTGCGTCACGAGAAAGAAAATCACCCCATAGGCACCCCATAACAGTGCCTGGGACCAAGTCGCATACCAATAGGCAGACGTCCTAAGAAGCAGCTGCATCACAATCAAACTGGCGAATAGAAGAGCGGGGATAAATGGTGCGTAAAAGATGACTCTCGGTTGAGACTTGCTGAATTCCCGGGCTGCCCAAACCAGCAGCAAGAACGTCGAACCGACCTCGAGAACGCAGATCGCCCATTCTTGGACTGCTCCAAAGGCGAGCGGTCCGAACGCTAATAGCAAACAAATCCCTAGAGCCAGGAGGGTATCAATCGGATGCGTCTCACTCCTTGCGGCCCCGGTCTGCACAGACGTTGGAGTCCTTATCGACTGTGACATAACCCTCACTGAGCTCACAAATTACTCCCGTGTCGCTACGTTTATCTCTCGAGCGCCTAGCAGTGTACCTGACGGAAGTTTCAATTGTCATTTAGAGCCCGTCTCATAAGTGAATTAGCCGATTCGTGCAGCATTTGGTTAATGCTTCTGGTGAACCACCAGGCGATGACACGGTATTGGGATTTGCGAAGGAAAAGTGAGAGCTGGCGCGATTGCTCCGGTGCCGTTGATTATCTCAATTCCACTCAGCGGGTACTGCCATTTCGGAACGAACTCACAGCTTCTGTCTCATAAGGAGTTTGTTCTTTGCTGGCGCCTCTATTTTTTTCTGGTGCGCGGCCATGTTTGCATTTCGCAATGATTCCTAGACCTCTCGCGTCACCCACAGCGGTAAAACAAGACTTCTTTAATCCACCGTGGCTTGTCATAAGCGACCAACTTAATGAACAAGATGATCCTTGCTCATTAGTATCTGGGTAAGCAGAGATTCATACTTATTGATGCCGGACTCGATACCGAACCACGAACAGGATTCGTCTCGCGCTCGGCGCACAACGTCCGAGAGCAGAGGCGTGATAGCAATTTGCTCAGCACATTGAGCCAGAGTCGAAAGGGACAAATCTGTGAGTGCAATACCTGAGCCAGCCTTGTGGACCCTATCTGCAACCTCCTGATTACATCCATATTGGACAGGACGAACACCGCAGGCCATCATCTCTGCAAGTTTTGTAGGCATCGAGCCACGCTTGGCGAATGTCTCATTCAGTAGTAATAGGCCCCAATCCATCCATCGCATCCAGTCCGGCATGTCTTGATAACTCGACTGAGTGATGGTGCAATCATCTTCGGAGATGCCTACTCCTCGAATCAACGCACGAGCCAGCGCAACCTGCTGGGTAACACAGAGCAAATGCGCGTCAGCGCGTCGTTCCCTCAGCATGCGAAAGAGCACCAGACCTTCCCGCACGCAGTAGGACGCATTAATTGCGCCCATCATACCGACTACAAGCTTGCCTTCGAGCCGCAGTCGCAGTTCAGTTGGAACTGCACTTGGAGTGCGACTAGCAGGAGAAAAATGGTCAAAGTCAGCACAAGTAGGAATCACAGCGATGGGTATTTGTTGTTTATTACGTAGTATCCCGGTCCGCAAGTCGTCTGCCATCACAGCGGTTAAGGTAACGATGGCCACGGCCGATTGGAACAGGCGTCGCTCCAACCATTTCGCACCTGCGTAAACACCAGGGCGCGTAAACCACTGACCTTCCGCTGCCTTTTCGTCAATCCAATAGCCCCGCGCGTCGAATAGGTAAGATGTTCCGCAGCGCAGCTGCAAATAACGTGCAATAAATGCTGGCACATACGCGCGAGCGTGTACCAAACCGATATCACGCGTCCGAATTAGACCACGTGCAGACCGCGCCATTTCGCGAATATTTCGTAGTACAGCTTTCGGCCCCCCAATATGGTACGGAAGGCGGATCCACTCGATAGCGTGACGGCGAAGCAGTTCCTCTGTTTCCGAAAGCACTTTTGCATTGACCAAGTTGCTCTCACGCTCCAATGAGATGAGTGAATACGAGAAACCTCGGTCGGATAACCTGCACAGATAGCGCACCACCTGCGATTGTCCGAGCGGATCGAGAACTCCGTCAAATGTTAAATAAAGGATCCGACACCTGCGGAGAGCGCGCAATTCTGAAGTCAGCTTTCCGGCACACGTGACACGAGAACTTTCCTTAGACATCTGCGTCTTCCGGCCTGATAATACATAAATTTTTCTGCACGCATCGATTACTTCTCCCTTCCACCGCACCTCACTTCGGCTCTCATTTTATACGAGTCGAGTCGAATGATAAGGAGAATTGGATATAGGGGTCTAAGCTTACGAATAGTCTCTCAGTATCTCGAAGAGCGAAGCCGGCTCACCGGTCGATCCAAAGAATGACTCTCGGGTACGCTTTTCCGCTTCGAGCGCCAATGGATCACCGCTATCCAAAGCAGCAATGCATTGAGCAAAGGGCTGTTGAAGTTCACTTGCATGAAAGAATTTTCGCTCCGAGGCAAAATACTCTACTTCCGGAGCATGAAGGAGGCCTGGTCTAACATGCAAAAATATTGGGACCCCCGCGAGCAGAAATTGCGGGACTATCGATGAGCTACTTGTTATGACTATATCCGCCCATGCAGCATCCTCTCCTAGAGAACATCCAGGTGAGAGGTCCACATTTGGATATTCATTGAGGGTTGCTCTGACAGCCCATGCCATGTCTGCAGGATGCGGTCGCCAACGGAATTGAAATCGTTGACCAAAACCATCACGAATAAGTCGAACTACAGCCATCAGTTCTTCTTGAAAAGCTAGAGACGGTAAGGTCGAGCCGATCAGAGAGTCTACTGTTGCGTAGTTACTTGCGATCAAGATGTTCATGGCTTCGTATCCTGGGGGTCTAAAGTTTTTCGTAACGGTGCGGGGCATACCTGCTACAATGGCGGATTGTCCAAAAAATGCAACGGGCGCCGCGTCGGCTCGCGTCCACACACATTTGAGGGTTGAAACGCTGGGAGTATCGGACAACCAAGAGACCGGTGAACCATGAGCAAAGTCCACCGTTGTAGCCCCAGCGTTCTGTAAATTCAAGTCCGCGACTGCAAGTGAAGAAGAGCAGGCACTTACGAGGACCACCTTTGTGCCTGCAAATGAATGCCGTTGAATTGCGGCATGACTCGCCTTTTCAGCTGCAATAGCCGTCCAAACATCTTTCGTGATTAACTTCGCCAGCTGCCATTTGTGCTTGGCCAAGTCAAAGTGGAGTGCACCCGAACGGATTCGCGATGAGCGGCCGGCCAACCTAACTAGCAGGCAAATCGATTGCCTAAACGCCTGCACACAAATGCGAAGGAGTGATCCAATCGACTCAGGGCTGATGACCTGATCCACCTTGCATTCGTCGATTCGGTGTCGTAATAAGCCCAGTCCCGCCCACAACTCTGAACCAGTACGTGCGCGCAAATTCGAATCCACACGCGCGCCCGATTGAAGGGTTCCTGTTAGCAGAATTCCCAGTCGCTCGCCACTCTGCAGGGCAGGCTCGACTATTGATTTCAGAACGTGTAAATTGATGCGAATCCAGTCAGGCAGGAGCACGACCCAGAAGCGCGGCACAAATGTGGCGTATGAATGTGAACGTAGCCTGCGAAGTTCGGCTCTTGCTGACGCTTCTTTCACATAAATGCGAAGTTGATCCAGAGTAACCCCGGTGAATGCCACGAGTCCCGTCACAAGCAACAGGATGGGCCAAAGCACAGATTTACGACGCGTGGCAGCTACCAAAAGGCCATTATTCTGTTCAGCCAGGTTTTGCAGCATTTCAAGCCCGCACCATCGCTCGTCGACGCAATGATATCGAACTGGTCCGCTCTGCTTAGTCAAGTTCGCCAATGCGGCGAAAGGTTCGAGGATTGGGCTGAAAAGTCGAATAGCAGCTTCGCCGTAAAAGATTTGACTGCCGCGAAATCCGCCGATCACTTCGGCGAAAATGGTATCGAGCCACCCATCGATGCCTGCCCGCAACGGTAAGAATTCCTGTAATAACTCTATCGGGCGGTCTGCCAATTCAGTCAACAACAAATTAGGTTGTGTTGCGACCCAATGCGGCCAATTTTTAGATAACGTCACGCCGCTCCCGACTATTCGCACAGAACAGTCCTTTTGAAGCAGCGTTCGCGCATACTTAAATCCCTGCTTGATATCAATACCTTTAGGCACGAAAACTACATCGGTTGGCTCAACAGAACATTCCACCGGCGAAATTGTGAAATCTTCAATCATTGCTTCGGCGAGGGATGGTGTAAACGTGATAGGAACCTCTGCTTCTGACTACAGGAATATTACACAAGCGGAGAGACCGTAAAGTACTCAGTCGGAGAGATCAGCGATATTCGGTAAAAAATGGTTGCGATTTAGTTTCGGATAATGATTAATGTACGATGGGTTTGCGTGAAAATTTAGCATCCGACAAGCTATCGTTTAAATCCAGACACAGTTACCGCCCTTTGGATCGGGCGCAGTGAAGCTGGGCATTCGAAATGGGATAGAGCAATGGAACAGGGTCGTTGTCGTTTGGGCCTCATCGGTGCAGGCAACGTGGTCGAGACATACCATTTGCCTGTGCTACGTAGCCTGCGCAATGTAGAGATGTCCTGGGTGTGCGACCGTGATCTTGACCGCGCCCGGTCGCTAGCTCGTACATTCGGAATTCCCGAGATTTATAAGTCAGTTGAAGAATGTTCAGATGTAGAGGTAGTCTTAGTCGGAATTCCGGTCGGGGCACGGCGTTCTGTTCTCAATATAGTCACCTCTCGAGGCTGGAGCGCACTGTGTGAAAAACCGTTTGCGCCGACACTCGCAGACCATAAGGCTATTGTCGAACAGGCTCGACATTATGGTGTGCAGTTAGGCATAGGTCTTCAGCGGCGACAATATTCCACTACACAAGTTGCGCGCCAGTTGATTGAAGCTAAACTATTGGGCAAACCTCAGCAGATCATCGCCGGTGAAGGAACATGCGTGCGTCGCACTGGTCGCGACAGTGACTGGTACCAGGGTAGTGCCCAGGCTTCTGGTGGAACTCTGTACGAGACCGGATCGCATCTCGTGGATCAAGTGTTTACAATCTGTGGCGCAACCAACTACCGAATCGAACGCTGTCGTCAGGATGGCTGGAATGGACTGGAATTGGAAACCAGCGTGACTGGGATTGTGAATTTGGAGTCATCTGCCGAGGTGCCGTTTGCGTTTGTAGTTTCGCGTATGCATGACGTATACAACGGGATTGTCGTGCGATGCCAGAACGGAGAGATTCGCGTTGCGCTCAGCCCAGAACGTCCGATAGAAATCTGCAGTTATAACAACGCTGTTCCAATCACAATTGCGTTTCCGAATCCTGCGGTCAATAATATGTCTTTAGCAATGGCAGCGGAATGGACCCACTTTCTCGACAAGCGTAACAAGTCGCAGCCGTTCAGCGACTGGGACACTGGTCTGCTGGTGTCGGCGTTCGTCGAAGATTGCTTTCGCGTGGCGATCAAGTCGCACAGCCTCGTAGCAGAGGTTTATCGATGACCCAGATTAAAGTTGCGGTGGTTGGCGCTGGCGGTCAGATTGGAAGTAATCTCCTTTTTCGTTTTAGCCGTTCTTCCAGTATCCGCGCTTGGGGCATTTGTCGCAACGAACTCACTGCAGCTTCTCTGCGGATGCACGGCTTTGAGGTGCGCTGCGGATCCATCACAGATCAAGCCGCGGCACACGCACTGGTAGGTGACTCACAGGTGATTGTATATTGTGCTGCAGCCAGTGGGATGCCGGCGCATGCACGGGACGGAAACGAACGCGCAATCGAAGGTCTATTACAAGCAAGTGGTCAGCGTCGAATCATATTCTTCAGCTCAGCTGCTGTTTACGGCAGTTGTATCGATGTGACCCGCAATACATTCAAAGATCCTCGGCCGGACTTCGTCTATGGGATAGAAAAGTTGCACTTGGAGCGCCATTTCATTCGATCACTTCGACGGTCGCAACACACAGGAGTTATCGTACGGCTTGGCCACGTGTATGGCGCCGGCCAGTGGCTTTCGCGGGCGGTTTTGAGCATGCTTTCAGATGGCAAACGTACTCTGCCGTTTAACGGGCGCCTGGCTTCCAACGCGGTACACGTGAACAACGTTGCAGCAGCGATCGAGCAGATTATGTTGCATTGGCTGAAACCCGGAATTTACAACCTTTTCGATCAACCCAACTCGACGTGGCGCACCATTTTCGACTGGCATAGCCGCTTACTCCATTTACCTCCGACGACCAGTTCTGAGGAAGCTGAGTCCGAATACTGGAGAATATATTATCGTCGCCTCTCGGCCAGACCATTAGCAGTCCGGGCTATACGTGATATTCAACTGTGGTCACGAGTACTCCCGAGATCTTTTGTCAATGAGTGCTTCTCGGTTAAGCAGTTTGGAATCTCTCTACTCGCCCGCTTCCAGTTAAAGACTCTTGAACGCCGCGCACTGTTGGCACAATCAAGGGCCTCTGTACCGGTGCAAATTGACCGTATCGCACCCGAACCGTTCTTATTCTGCGATGCGGCGCCAGGACCACAACTTGACTATGATCGGACCGAATTGGAAGAGGACGCGCACGTCGTGGCCTGCTGGTACCGTCGGTATTCCAGCCCCGATAGCATCCTCAACTGGGAAGCGGCATGTGGCGGTGCGGAGAACGCTTTCGCCTGACTGGTGTTCTCTCAAACTGCATATCCGCCGACGTGGTAGCAATGCAGGTTTCGTTCGAACCATTCGATGGTCTGACGAAGACCATCTTGTAGACAGACAGTTGGCTTCCAGCCAAGCATATTTTGTGCGAGAGTAGCGTCTGCACACAGCCTCTCCACTTCACTATTCTCCGGGCGCACTCGTTGATTTTCAGCAATCAAACTAAGCTCTTTACCTATCAGAAGGCCCAATGTGTCTGCCAGTTGACCAATACTTACCTCCACGCCAGTTCCGAAGTTGATCACTTGGCCAATCGCGTCCTGAACAGTAGCCGCACAGATAAAGCCCTCCACAATATCAGCGACGAAATTGAAATCGCGGGAGGGTAACAGCGATCCCAGACGCACCTCCGAACTAACCAGCGCTTGTGTAATGATGGTAGGAATAATAGCGCGGGAAGACTGTCGCGGGCCATACGCATTGAAGGGGCGAGCAATCGTCACAGGAACACCGAATGACAAGAAGTACGATTCAGCCAGCTTGTCTGCAGCGATCTTGCTAGCCGAATACGGGGATTGGCCCTGCAGGGGATGAGTTTCGTCCATTGGTACGTACCGTGCTGTTCCATAAACCTCACTCGTTGAGGTGCAAACTAATCGCTCTATCTCCAGTTCCCGGACGGCTTGTAAAACGTTCATCGTGCCTTCGATGTTTGTATGCAGATATGATTGTGGCGCACTGTATGAGTAAGGAATGCCAATTAAAGCTGCAAGATGGAAGACCACCTCCCTTTCCTGCACCGCTTCGCGCACGCCAAAAAAATCACGTACATCACCGAACACAACTTCAATGGAATCTTTGACTGGGGAATCCTCTAACCAGCCCCGGCGCCCTGAAGAGTTATATCGAACCAATGCACGAACGTTGGCTCCTAAAGCCACCAGGCGCTCTGTGAGGTGGCTGCCAATAAATCCACCCGCACCTGTGACGAGCACTCTACGTCCATTCCAATTGATATTTGTCAAATGATCCCTTCTGCCACATCGGCATCTGCTCTTTGATATTGTTCGATGCGACCAATATCGAGCCAGTACTCACGAACCGGGAAGCTGATAACAGTACCACCAGCCTGAATCGCGGCATCAATCAAGTCTGGCATGTCAAAATGGCGATCGACCGGTACCAGCTGACACAGGGCACGATCAATCATATAAATTCCTGCATTGATAAAGTGCCGCAAAACCGGTTTTTCTGTGATGCGGGTGACTTTGACTCCGTCGGTTTCCACCACACCGAAGGGAACCTCGATGTCGTATTGGCGCACACCTACCGTCAGGTGCGCACTATTCTCGGTATGAAAGTCGAGCATAGCGCGGATATCTACTCCGGTCAGGATGTCGCCATTAATCACGAGCAGGGGATCCGTCCCAGCAGGCATCTTCGCGAGCGCTCCAGCCGTGCCGAGAGGCTTGGTCTCCTCGACATAGTTCAAGTGCACGCCGAAGCCAGAACCATCCTTAAAGTACTGGACGATGTTGTCGCTGAGGTAATGGGTAGTGACGTTGACCGAACGGATACCCGCTTTGCAGAGTTTGTCCAACATATGTTCGAGCAGGGGACGGCCGTTAACTGGCAACATCGGTTTAGGTATCGTTGCGGTCAACGGCATGAGGCGTCTACCGTACCCACCCGCCATAATCACGCCGGTCACAGGCAATTCTGTCTGTCTCAGGAGGTTGTGCATCACGGCTAAGTCACAGACCTTGCCATCCTGATCTAGCAGCGGTACCTGCCGGACGCCGCCAGCCTGCATGAGAGAGATAAGTTCGCCATCCGGTGTGCCCACAACCGCCGTTACAGGGGTAGCCTTGGATGGCACTTGCTTCAACTGAATAACCGCCTGATCCAAGTCCGTTCCCCTTAGAATGGCCCGGCGGATATCGCCATCGGTGACAGTTGCCAAAAGACGCTGCTGCTCATCGACAACCAGCGCAATCCCTTTCCCGCAGCGATCGATAATTGACATCGTGTCCCGAATGGTAGTCTTTGGCGTCACTAATGGCAGAATCGGTGATGCGGCTGACTGCAACAAAGCTAGCTCCTCAAGTCGGCTACCTATGCAATGTGGCATTTGCCTGACGGGCAGGGACGCCTCTAACGACTGCCCCATCCGGGACATCTCTAACCACTACTGAACCAACCCCTACGACAGCACGCTCGCCGATACGGATACCCTGGCGTACGCTGGCCCCAGTGCCAATATGACTCAATTGGCCTACTTGCACCGCGCCAGACAGGGTTGCCCCCGGAGCAATATGCGCATGATTCCCGATCACACAATCATGTTCAACGGTGCAATGCGAGTTGAGTATGACGTTGTCGCCGATCGTCGCCCCAGGATTGACGATCGCGCCGGCCATAATGCATACGCCGCGGCCGAGGCCGGCGGAGCGCGCCACGATTGCCCTTCGATGGATAGCGCTAATCACGTCGAATCCTAGTCCCAAAACACGATAGAAGATTTCTGCCCGTGGGCTATTGTCGCCAACGCCACCAATCCCAATAAACGCCGAGCCTACACCATCAGCTAGCAACTGAGGCAAGAGGTCGTCGCCGCCAAGAATACAGCTCCCCTCGACTTTCTCTCCACCTAAGCGAGTTGCCAACTCAACCAGGCCAACCACCTGTAGACGCGGAAATTTCGCCAGAATGTCCATGATGACCTTGGCATGGCCCCCAGCGCCTATCCCCACTACCTTGATTACCGGTCTAGAAAGTACCGCCGGATGGACTAGGGGTGTCGCGACCATCGGTTTTGGTCCGGACGAGTAAGGCCACACAGCGTTGGGCTGCTCCTCTAGAAGTTGATACCTCTCTGCGTCAGCCACTAGAGTCAGGTACGAATAACTGTAGACCTTGCCGCCGAAATTACGCTTGAAAGACCACAGTTTGTCGTCGGTCTCTAATCCCCCACCGAGATGGAGCAGAGAGCAGCCTCTACGCCACGCCCATTCGCAAGCAGCGATGATCTGCAACGTAGCTGCCCCAAGCTGGCGTCCCTCATCATTACTCGCAGCCAGGTGATAGTGAATGAAATCCCGATCCATCAGGAAAATCGCTGACGCGACGGGACGATTGCCAGCCAGGGCGGTGACGAGCACAAAGCGTGCACCAAGTTTGTGCGAAAGGCAGTCGTAGTATTTGTCCTCAAAGAAATAAAATGAGTCCGCTTGTACGCGCTCCATTTTTTCCTTATAGAGCATACGAAAGATTTCAAGATCCCTGCCTGCATCTGGACCCTCAGTGATGCGAACGTCTAAGGTGGAACGAGCTTTTCTCAAGTCGCACCGCCGGCCTTTGCTCATTCCCGCAATCCTGCTCCGCGTTTCATCCCAGTATTTGAGCTCAATGGCTGTAGTTTGGCCGCGAGGGAATACGCGTAGCCAGTCTTCTGCAGCCTCTACAGCCCCCCAATTCGTGTCTTGATCCAGCAACGGGTGAAAGTTAATGCCACAGGCCACAAGTCTCGAAGTACACGCCCAGCTATGCAATTGAGCAAAAATTTCGCGTACTGTCCGTCGGCCTGGATGGGTCGGACCGGAGAGTCGCAGCAAGCCACCGTAGCCGTAGGGAGTAACTGCGTCCTGCATGATCTTGCCATCAATGTCAAGATCGCGTATGACGAATGGAAGGAGCACTTGCGCGGACCCGTCGCGAATGACAACTGCCACTGGTCGACCGTGTTCAGCCAAAGCAGAGGCATGCATATATTCGGGGCGGTAAAAGACATCTGGAATTGGGGCACCATTTACGAGCCCTTCCCAAGTGCGGATATCCTCAGCATTTCGGCCATCGAGAAGCAGGAGGTCCACGATTCACCCCGAGTATAGTTCACTTCACCCGCACGCAAAGTATCAAAATGTTACCGTCTGGCAGTATCTTCAGTGCTCGCCCGACAGTCAAGTCGGTCTGTTGGTGCGGCGCAAGAATGCCGTCCCTCGTATGCAATGCGGAACAATACAATAGCGTTGTCAAATCACTACTTAAAGAAACGCCGTTGTTCAGCCACAATCATAAGGATTGTTGCACAGGATGCGTGCAATTCGATCCATGTCTACTTTTCTGTATCGATGATCAGTAGGAATGGTCAAAATCGTAGCCGCCAGTTCACGAACGGCAACATCGCAATGCGGAGGCGCAGGCCAATGCACGGGGCAGTAGACGTTGCACTCTTCGAGGCGCTTGCGGACCAAATCGCGCGCCATTTGCGAAGCGAAACAAAAAACAGCCGCCAGTGGGACGCTATCAGACGGCCAAGAAGCAAACAGTGGTTGAGCTCCAAACGAAACCTGCACCTGTTGGAGAAGGCGCCTTACATTCGCTACTCGTTGACGTCGCCATTTCACGGGCATACCACAGGTCAAGTACTGTTGACTATATGGACTGGCCGATGAAATTTTCATGGAACGGTCGAAAGCGTCTTCCCCGGCACGTTGCCATTGACGGTAGACTGCCTTCGCAGCGGAAGTTGCCCTGCCTTCTAGATACTCGCGTTTCCAGATCATGGCAGCAAGTTTCAAGGCACTCCCTGAAAAATCCACATCAACAATGATAGGCAGAGGGTGTCCGAGGGGAGACCACAGAATAGCGCCATCTGGAATTGGCATCGTTTTGCGTAACGAACTGAATGCGTAATCCGCTCTTGAGCACTGGGCCCACCCCGAGACAGTGTCATGACTGTGATCTTCCAGCAAAATACAAGGATGTTTTTCGCGCCAGTGCTGCCATGGTTGGCTCGCACGAACCCCGAAGAAGTTGACCGCAAGCACGACGTCGTTCTTTGCCGGCTGCAATGTCGACCAGTCCGGTTCTGGCCGACGTGGGTCGTCGACATACATAGCGATCTGAGCGAAGTCTCGCCAGTATTCCGTCACATCATGACAGAAATAATTTGGCACCCAAAGACGACGGGAGATGGCGGGAAGATTGCGCAGCAGATCAGCCACAGCATGTCGCCCTAGCAGATACCAGGCTGCGGGTTCTGGCCAGGAAATAAACGGAGCTTGCGGCAGACCCATCCAGTGAAACTCGCTTCCGATTTCCCGGCGATCAGATCGCGATGTCGACTGCTCATTTGTTTGTCCAACAAAGTGTTCAAGGCACATCGTGAAACTTTTTCCTGATCAGAGTATCCCCGAGGGGGATGGTGTTAAGACATTTAACAATGACAGAAGAAGCATCAGAATTTCCATATGGATTTACGAGGCCCTCTAGCGAGGCGCGGAATTGCGGATCCACGGCACGTTGTATCCCCTTGAAAATTTCTGTGCGGTCGTACCCAACATCGAGGACATTCCTTGCACGGATACGGCCGTGCTGCCGCGTTCCCACATTCACGACCGGCAGTTGAAAGGAAGCCGCTTCCACAATCCCACTAGAAGAATTGCCCACCATCGCTGAAGCGAAGCTCATTAAGCTAAAATACGCTTGCGTACCGAAATTGCCTACGAGTTTGGACGAACTCTCAGCAATGACAAATTGCTCCAGCTTCTCTCGGATAATCCGATTGCCGGTGTCAGCATTCGGCGAGGTAAAGATCACTGGAAAGTGTGTCTTTCGCAATGCTGCCAGCAATTCGCCAATCTGCCACTCAGTGTGTTCGTATTCAAGGGTGACCGGATGATACGTGACCAGAAGAAATGGCCGATCAAGTCGCAGCTGATAACGGACCTCTAGCTCGCTTCGGGACAGCATGTTGACAGAGCGCAAGTTGTCGAGACCAGGTTCACCGGAAACGATTACACGCCATGGTTCCTCGCCAAGTTGAATAACTCTGCGCGCGTACTCTTGAGTGGAAACGAAATGCAGGTGGCTCAATTTAGTAAGACTATGCCGCAGCGTATCGTCGATGGCTCCCTCGGTGAGTTCACCTCCGCTTAAATGAGCAACGGGTATTTTGAAAGGCAACGCCGCCAGTGCCACCGCATGCATTTCAAATCTATCCCCCAAAACTATCAGAACGTCCGGGCGCCATCGGCTGAACACTTGTGCGAAACCAATGACCCCCAGTCCCATTGACTTGCCAATTGCCTCAGGGGTGTCGGAGGCAATAAGGACTTCGACTCGTTCGGTGATCTCATAGCCGTCGACTTCAATTTCGCTTACAGTAAGACCGCATTCGGACGAAAGATGCATCCCGGATACGAGTAAACATAGCTGCAACTCAGGGTCATTCCGAATTGCATCCAGCAAGGGCCGATAAATTCCGTAGTCGGCCCGGCTGGTCGTAACCACTCCGATGGTCCTCACGCCCGCATCTCCGCAATGCATTAGTTGCAAGCCGCTAGGCCCTGCGCTCCAATGCCGAAATTAGAAGCCCTGCCAAACTGGGCTGTTCAATCGCTGCATCATTCTGTTTTCCGTTTTATGCTGGCCTCAAACAATGATCTCACTCTTATCGGTTGCTTCTGCGGTCGCCACTTGGAGGCGGCCTTCTCCAAGAAAATGGTGAAATGCAGTCATGTTCAACTCACTTATCCTTGGAAAGCAGCCACGGCAATTCCACCAAGCCTTCACGCAACAGTAATTCCATCATTGCCAAATCCTGTAAGGTGTCGACATCTCCAGCACGGATATCCGGAACAATCAACATACGATGCGGGGCGGTGTAATAATTTGGAACCGAGGACCCCAACACGTGATCCCTCCGCCAAAGATACAGCAAACCACTGATCCGATATACAGCAGGCACATCTTGGCGGCGAACATAAGATGGAACGCCAGGCGTCAATTGCTTCATGTAGCCATCAGCCTCCTCGACACAAACCCAGCGTGGATTGAAAGGTGGTTCGGAAACGGCAACCACTCCGACTGCATTGGAATCGGTTTCCAGAACCTCCACAGCTCGAGTCACATCCTCGGGCAAGCGAAAGGGATTGGTGGGTTGCAATAACAGCAGCGATTCGAACCGCATGTTCAGTCGTTGTTCACTATCAGTCAACGCGTGCTGAAGCACAGCCCACATAGGGGTATCATCCTTGGCCAATTCCACAGGCCGGAGGACCGGAACATTGGCTCCACATGCGCGAGAGACTGCTGCGATTTCCTCACTATCAGTGGAAACTATACACCTATCGATTTCCGAGCATAGCTTCGCTAGATGGATCGAATGGGCTATCAGCGGAAGGCCAGCAAGAAGGCAAATGTTCTTACCAGGCAGGCCCTTTGATCCGCCGCGCGCAGGAATAACGGCAAGCAAGGGACGAAGAGTCAAATGTTTCCCCTACTAGCCAATATCCAATTCTGCCGAAATAAAATGTTCTTGAAACAAAAAAGCACTAAACCAAAACAAGGGTTCTCTCCTATGCTTTTTGGGTGCGCGATCAATAACCTATTTCCTAGATTCATTTTATTGCGCTGCGGTGCTCACCTTAAACCATACATACATAAGGAGCAATAGGAAGAATACCTGTCCTATCACAATTAGAAAGATGCGCATTCGTTTTTTGTGCTTGGAGCGCTGCCGAGCGGTGCGTATTCGGTGCCGTCTCTGCCGGCGAATCTGTTGGCGTATGGTCTCTTCCGTCGGGTGGGAAGTGTCGGCTTCTTGAGCGTTACTACCTATAGCCGATACGCTAGTCTCTGGTTCTGATGCCATAATGGTGAGTTCAGCGATACTTCAGAACTACCTTTGTATTACAACCAAATTTATGATCGCATCCACTCTTCGTTGTGTCCCGCGGTAACAGAATTTCTCTTGCCAAACGAAAAAACCGTGTTCTTACGATCAATATCCTATTCGGAACTCTCGCGAGGATACTCGCTTATACTGTAGCGGTTGCAAGAACTTTTTGCACGGCATTTACAGTATCGTGCATGTCAGCCTCTGTCAGCGTCGGATGAACGAGAAACATCAATGAAGTCTCTCCGAGGCTTCTCGCCTCCCTTAATCTCGGGTGCGGTCGCCAATCCTCCGGGAAGGCTTTTTCTAGGTAAATCTCACTGCAACTGCCTGCAAAACATGGAATCCCCTCTGCATTGACAGCATCAACGACGCGTTGACGATCCCAGCCGTCTCGCAGGTACTCGGTTCGTAGGAAGGCATAGTACTTGTAGTAAGAATGGTAGAACTCCACCGGGGGAATCGTGATTCGCAGGGCCGGAATTTTGGCGAACCCAGCGCTGAGAATTCCGGCCAAGTGACGGCGTTTTTGAACCATCTGCGGCAGCTTGCGCAGAAACACACGGCCGATCGCCGCTTGCATTTCAGTCAGGCGCCAGTTCGTGCCAAAGCTTCCATGTAACCAGCGGAAGCCAGGTGCGTGCTGTTGGTTATACACAGCGTCGTAACTCTTTCCATGATCTTTAAAGGACCAGGCACGCGCCCAAAGCTCCGGATCATTAGTCGTCAGCAGCCCACCCTCGCCACCGGTTGTCATGATCTTGTCCTGGCAAAATGAAAAGGCGCCTATCTCTCCCATGGAACCAACAGGACGACCCTTATAAGTCGCTCCATGGGCCTGCGCGCAATCTTCAATGACTTTGAGTCCCCGGTCACGCGCGAGCGCCAGGATCGGATCCATATCGCAGGGCCAGCCAGCAAGGTGAACAGCAATTATGGCCCGTGTATGTGGCGTAAGCACGGCCTCAACCGTACCGGCTGTAACGTTCTGCGAATCTTTATCAATATCAGCCAGCACGGGAGTCGCTCCACGCATTACTGCGCAGCTGGCTGATGCGATGAATGTCCGGCTGGCCACAACTACTTCATCTCCAGCCCCGATACCTAGGGCGTATAGCGCCAGTTCAAGAGCTACAGTTCCGTTTGTCAGTGCAATAGCATGTTTGCAACCTGTAAAGGCTGCAAACTCCGATTCGAATTTTCGGCCTTCGTCTCCCGTCCAGTAATTGACCTTTCCCGATTCAAGAACGTACTTGGCAGCCTGAATCTCGTCGTCAGCGAACGATGGCCAAGGCGCAAATGGCCGCGAACGCAATGGTTCACCGCCATCAATTGCCAGTCTCGTCAAAGCTTGAGCAGCAGCAGATATCGCCATAGAGCTATTCATCCCGTAAAGCGCGAAGAGTCCGTGGAAAACTAATGGTCCAGTGCAATGATTGTGGCGCTAGTGGCCAATGCAATTGCTGCATCCGCGCTTCTCTTGGCAACAGCCTTAGCCGTGCTGTTGGGCACATAAAGAATGTCTTCGGCCTGCAGGGTCACATCAGGCGCCTTCGCTTTCAAAATCTTACCCAGCGGTACCGAGATATTCTGCTGCCGACCATCCGGTGTTTTGCGAATAATGAAAGTACCGTTCAGCGATGCGTTGTTACCTGGACCATGAACGATAGCAAGAGCTTTAGTTGCGGTGATGGAAGTATCTTTCATCAACGCGATGCCAGCTGGGGCCTGGACCTCGCCGACTACATAGACAATACCCGCTTTCGGCACCAATACCGTATCCCCTTGATAAGCTGGGACATTGGCTTTTTGATTTTTTACTGGATCGTCAGAGAGTGTAATCGTTTCCGGTTGGTCAGGATGATCGTGATGTGTGATGGTAATCACATTGCCCGCATCCGGTGTAAGGCCCCCAGCTGCGGAAATGATGTCGAGTAATCCCGCAGAGCCCAAGATTGGATAAACTCCCGGCTTCGCCACCTGGCCTCTTATCGAAACGCCACTTACAGACTCAACTATCGTTATTGACACATGGGGGTTTACAAGGAAACCGCCATCCTTATATTTCTGCTCAAGCAATTCCTGAGCTTTTTCAACGCTAAGATTGTCTAGATGAACGTAATCCAACAGCGGAAGATACACATTCCCGGCATTGTCGATGCGTACGCGTTGCCCCAGATCTGGAGCGCCATAAACGTTTATCTCAAGGACATCGCCAGCACTGACCCTCGTAAGTGCGGAGGCCAAAGCGGGCGGAGCCGCTGAGATCACCTCGCTCTGGGGGGGCACTGGTTGAATGCCCGTCGAACTATTCTGGCCAGCTGGAGGCGCGATACTCTGGACAGTCTGTGCTGGGAGGCCGTGCAAGAACATTAGCGCAATGGGAATGACGCTTAGCCTAGATAAAACCTTCATTCAAGCACCTTCGGACCCCAAAGAGAGGCAATAAAAGTGTACGCTCGCTGCCGCTAACAAGAATAAGGGCATTGTCCGATACGCGCAATAAATGAAGCACCTTGTCGGATCTCCTTTGTTCCATCTGGAAACTCGTTGAAATTTCGCTGTGCTGTAGCAATTTCCTTGAGATTTTTGTTTCTTTGCAGTTGAAGACTGTCTGAATCGAGGGTTTGAGCAGTGTTTGTTGGGGTTGGCTCCTGGGAGGGGTGTCCCAATGCCCGCAACCAGCATTCAAGCAAACTGCTCACTGAACCTCGTCTGTTATCGTTGCGCGATCAACCGCGGCATGCGGAGCAAATTGTGCGGCGCAACTGAAGACGAACAGCCAGTCTACCTTAGCTAGTCCTCGCAGCTTGACCTGGCTGAGCGATCCGGTCTGTTTCAGCTATCCAAGGCCTTTCTCGATCAGTCTGCGACGGCTCAGGCTGATGAGATAACCGGTTGTCGCGTGGTCCATCGGTCTTGTTCGAGCGCTTCTGGCCGTGGAAGTTTCGGCCGTCGCCATCATCCCAGCCGACGAACCAGCGAAACAGCAGGTTGTAGTCGATCTGCTCGACCAGCAACCGCTCCGAGCGCACCGAGTAGAACACCTGCAACAGCAACGCTCGAAGAATGTACTTCGGCGCAATCGACGGACGGCCATACAACGCATCGAACGGCCTCCTCACCAGCCGTCGGGCAGGTACCTATTTCAACAAGTTCCTACCAATGGCACAATTGCAAGTCGGATCGGATTTTTTTTTGCTTTCTTGAGGTGACTCATAGATGTTACGCTCAGCCACATCTGTCCCTAAGGAACGGAGAAAACTGGAATGGCTGGGGCCGTGAATACAGCAGAGGTTTCTGTGTCAACTGCAAAGTCCACTGCTTTTTACCGTCCTGAACTCGACGCGCTTCGCTTTTTTGCATTCTTTGCCGTCTTCCTAACCCACTCCTTGCCGCACACTCCAGCTCTATACTCTCACTACCATCTCCCCGCGAGCCTCGCATTCTTGATAGGCGCAATTGCCTCCGCAGGCGCTTTCGGGGTGCAGCTGTTTTTTCTTCTCTCCTCTTTTTTGATAACGTCTCTGCTCTTGCGAGAAAAGCAGGCTACAGGAAACATTCATTTACGGGCATTCTACCTTCGCCGCATTCTTCGTATCTGGCCGCTTTACTTTTTTGCTCTTGCACTTGCAGTGTTGTGGCCATTACCTGCCCGAATACCACTTAACTACCTAGCTGCATATCTCCTGCTCTCGGGCAATTGGATGACAGTTTTCTTTGGCGCACCGAAGACATTTGTATCAATCCTTTGGAGCGTTTCTATTGAGGAGCAATTTTATCTCTCGTGGCCGTTGGCTCTAAAAAAAAGCTCTCGTTCAACCCTTGTTGGACTTGCAATCAGTCTCATTATCATAGCCAATCTAACCCGAATATATCTTGCTCGCGGCGTTCTATATGATCACACAATCTTTCCAAATACATTCGCTCAGCTCGATCCTATCGCCCTCGGCATACTTTGCGCCGTCTTCTTCCAAAATGACGCACGAAGAAAGTGGGTTGTCCGATTGGTCCTTGCTATAGGAGGCTTGCTGACACTGATTGTTTGCGGTCACTTCTCCTCGCGGGCTGATGTCGCATTTACTCTGTTGGGATATCCTGCAGTTGCCCTTGCCACGTTGGCGCTGTTCATGGCGATCTACGGATTGCCCTTCCGGTTTAAACCCCTGATCTACTTGGGCAAAGTAAGTTTTGGCCTGTATGTATATCATGCTCTGGCACTGTATATCCTGGGGCTAGTGCTCGGCGGGAAGGCCGGTACACCCGGACGCTTTGCCTTTTACTGGTTTGGTGCGCTTGGTCTTACAATTTTTCTAGCGAGTGCATCTTACCGATGGCTGGAGACGCCCTTTCTTCACCTCAAAGAGCAGTTTGCCTTCGTGAAGTCGCGGCCAGCATAATATGCGATAGCATTGATTAGGCCGCTATAATTGGGTTGATGTGAGAAACGGATCACGGGTGCACAACTTAATTCGCCAGCAAGAATGGCGATGCACGCAACGTATGGGGAACGGAGTTTCCCGTCTATTAGACGATGCAGAATGGGCCGCTATTTATTGAAATCATTCTAGATCAATGGGCTAGTTGGCAATAGCCAGCGGAGCAACATCTACACTTTCCGGAACATAGTCAATGGGCAAGTTATGTAGTAATTGCTGAATCGCAGTGTCAGATTGTCGCGTGCGTGCAGCACGCTCCAATGCTGCCAAAAGCTGCGGCAAATCGGTGTGCGCAGGATTAGCCTTCACCTGGAAGACTCCTCGAAACTGAGTGGTGGTTACCAAAGCATCTTCTTTCCAGAGCTGCTCATGGAGTTTCTCGCCTGGGCGAGTTCCAACTACCTTGATATCGATGTCTTTTCCAGGAATTAAGCCCGCCAGCCGAATAATCCTCTTGGCAAAATCGATGATCTTTATCGGATCGCCCATATCGAGCAGGTAAATGTCTCCGCGAGATGCAAGCGTGGCGGCTTGCAGGACGAGTTGCACGGCCTGCGGAATTGTCATGAAGTAGCGGGTCATCTCTTCGTGTGTAATCGTTACGGGTCCACCTGTCTCAATCTGGCGAAGAAAAATTGGAACGACGCTACCACGACTGCCAAGTACATTTCCAAAGCGAACGCATGCAAAGTGTGTCTTGTGGTGCTGGTTGTTCTCCTCAGCGCGTTGCTGAATCAGCATCTCTGCCGTCCGCTTTGTAGCCCCCATTACGCTTGAGGGCCGTACTGCTTTGTCGGTCGAAATCATTACCAATCGTTGGCAATCAAATTCAATAGCTGCGTCAGCCAACTCACGTGTTCCTGCAACATTGTTAAGGACCGCTTCACAGCAGTTTTCTTCCATCATTGGAACGTGCTTATAGGCGGCGGCGTGCAGCGCAATATCCGGATGAAAGCGATCAAATGTTCGACGAACCATTTCATGGTCCCGAATGTTGCCGACGATTGGAACTATTTTCTTATTGTTCTGACTTCCGATCTGATTCATTAACTCAAAAATCGAATTCTCATCTTGATCAAGCAATACAAGACGGCCAACATTCAATGCTGACACCTGCCGCGCGATTTCGGAGCCGATCGACCCACCAGCGCCTGTCACCAAAACCGTTTGTCCACTGAAACACCCAACTACTGCCGGATGTGTTTCAATTACCCCTTCGCAATTCTTGAGCGCAAGCTGATCGATAGAAAGTGTACGGCTGACCCGTACCTTTCCCTGCATCAAATCATTTCCCGATGGCAAAATGCGCACCTGAATATCGAAATCCGTCGCGTCTCGAATCACTTGTGCAGCGCAATTCAGGTTCGCACCTGAGAGTACGACCACTTCGATCCGGTGGATTGCCATAAGACTTGGCAAACTCTCCGGACTACCTAAGACCGGTCGTCCCGCAATTTGTATCCCAATCAGGCGTTCATCTTCACTCACCAAGCCAATTACTTGCGCTTCCTTGCACGAATGCAGATGGTTGACAGCTGTAGCCAGCGTTGTCTCACTCCCAATAATTAGTGCACGCGGCCGATAGGATGGCCGATAAATAGCCTCGTGAGCAAGACGCCGCGTTATTCGCAAGGTAGACGCAAACACAAGAAAAATGCCGAGTTCGAGGATCAGTACGCTATATGGAACAACCGGAACGCCAGATACCAACCATCGCACCAGCAGAAGAGCAATTGTTACGGGTAAAGAGCGCAAACCAAGATAGAGGCCATCCCGCACATCAAAAAAACGCCAAGTCGACCTGTAACCACGGGTGAGTAACAGAGTCGAAGGTCTCAGAAATACTCCAACGCATAGCCATGTCCACATACTGAGTTGCATCTTCGGAGGGATTTGAAAATCGAACCGGAGCGCATATGCGTGAATCATCGCAATCGCTGCAGTGAGAGCATCCAGAAGTATTTGGATATTGCGGTGAAAAATCCAGCGCGGAATAATATTGGCGTATCTTTCACGCTTCCGATCAGTCACAGCCTTCATAAGGGGGATGTCTGCCACGGATCCTCTAAAATGCTTTTGACTCGTGAGTTGGCACCTGCGATGCCGCCGAACAACCTTACATGTGCACTCCGCTGTGAAAGTTACGACTGCGTTCTACACCCACGTCACGCTGCATGAGCGTGCGCTGATGCATATATTTTGGTCCAGTGTCCTGGATGCACGCACGCGACCTAGTAGTTGTACGAGCTAGAAAAAGAATCACCTACAGTTACATACCTTTTTCAGCCCCAATCACGTTATGCCAACAATGAATAATTTGGCAACTTTTCGGTATATTTTTTTTCAATTCTTAATTGACCTTATATTTCGTGTCGGGGTCCGATCTTGTCGGTAAATCAGTAAACACATGATCGAGCGTTACGAAAAGGTGCCGAACGTACTTACGAGTGCAATGGTATCCGCCTTCACGTGGCTGAGAATGACAGGGCACGGAAGAGCCGAGGTAAAGGTCTGATTTTCTGTATATTGATGATATTGATGGATGCTGACCCGTTCCTCCTCCGCCTTCTCCTGCGAGCCGATCACTTCCAGGCGGCCGGACATCTTTGTCGGGAGGAAAACGCAACTCTCCGATAGCGCTCGTGAGCACGCGCAAAGTGGCTATTTCGGGCCCGCAACGAACACCTCTCTGCTCCTGGTTCCTTGATAACAATCGCATTGCGGAAGTGACGGCGTGAGGTGCGGCGAGCGTACTAGGACAGACAGCCTGAGTCTGGACGGCCCTCAGGGCGCGACAGTAGACCCAGCGGGCATTCCTCACTGCGGACACGGGCAACAACCGCATCGTGGAGGCGACAGCCGGGAGCACTGCTCGCGTATTGAATACGGGCACCTGAGTCTGAACAGTCATACCGGTCCATCAAAATCAGCTCGACCAGCAGCGACAGTCCGCAGACCATCGCCAATCAAGAATATTGGCAATGCTGAGTTGGTTTCGATCTCTTCGGTGGCTATTCATATTGGTCATCCCATGCCCAGGTTGCGGCCTTTCAGTATCAGGACATCAATTGGGAATGATCTTCAGTGGCATACTACTTCAACCACTATTTTGGGTATAGGTCTAGAGTGATTACCATCTGCAAACGGTGAACGATTGGATGTGGTCTATTAACTTTCGTCTTCGGGTACCTGGAAATATCAGGCCATTCGTGAATGTTGGCTGGGTCGCTAATGCCACTGGACAGAGTGTTCTGATGGTTGACGGTCACACCTTCCTGTATAAACCAGTGACATGGGGAGCACAGCTGCCGGAAGGCGGTCGGATCGACTACGGTCTACCCTTCTTTCATTACCGCGTTGGTCTTCGGTTACTCGGTCATTCCAAGCCGACTGTCGCTACGAGCACATCAACTCCGACGAGCAAACCAAAGATGACTACGTACAAACGACGGAAACTTATCATGACTACCAGTACGCAAAGCCGTTGAGGAAAAGTGTTGGCCGCTGCGGTCGATGTGGTTAAACTACGGAAATAGAATCGGTTTTTCGCCTACAACATACAGATAATTATAGAATTAGTGACATTGTTGCATTTGGATCCTGTGGATACGAAGAGGGTGCGAATGGTCATTCTGAGCGCAATGCATCGGATATACCAGCCGCGATTTGCGCGAACAATGTTTGCATTCATTCTTCGGAATCATTCAGGAAATGAAATATGGAAAAGACCACCGCTGAGACGCTGCTCGCAATCAACCGCACTGATATTGAACGCTGGCGTGCATTGGTTTCCACTTCAACGGCGCCTGATATTTACTACTTACCTGAATACGCCCAAGCCACTGCGGAAATAGAACATTCTGAACCGGTTGCAATCATTGGCGGCTCCCATTCCTGCAGGATACTTGCTCCGCTCCTCGTTCGCCGCATGTCCGCCGTCGTTAACGGTTCTACGTTGGACTGGACCGATGCGTGCTCGCCCTATGGTTATGGCGGCCTCCTGAAGCTCTCAGGTAACGAACAAATGAATACTCGCAACCTGCGCTACTTCTTTGAAGATCTCCAATATTGGTGTTCTGACCATCATGTGGTCTGCTGCGTGCTCCGTTTGCATCCCTTGCTGCGTCAGGAAGAGTGGTTCATGCCGGAAGAGTCGTGGCAGAACATTCTCAATGTTGAACTTCGAGGGTCCACCACCGCGATTGCTCTGGAGAGCTGGGATAATGCTCTCGATCAGCCAAAGGGAATGCGTCGGGACAGGCGGGCGGATCTGAGGCTCGCGCGCAACACATTGCGTGTCACCTGGGCAAGTGGCGAGGATCACGATATTCGAGCAAACCTGGATCTTTTCTCTGCAATATATAAACGGGCACTTGATCGCCATCGGGCTGATGATTTTTTTCGGTTTTCGCCGGACTATTTTTATCATCTGGCGGCCTTGGGGCCTTGTCTGGGGATTGCCTTTGCTTGGCTCGGCGATCAGCTCGTCGGAGCAAATTTGTTCCTGGGTGGGTGGGATTATGCCCACGGCCACCTGGCGGGGATTGATGATATCGGCTTAAAACATGGAACTGCTACGCTGCTTATCGTGGAAGGCGCTAAATGGGCCACACAGCTTGGATGTAAGCTGCTGCACCTTGGCGGCGGCTTGAACCCGGGAGATTCACTTGAAGACTATAAAAGCAGCTTTGGCGGACCGTCCTATCGCTATGCTTATCTTAGATACATCGCCGATGCGGAACGGTTCCAACAGCTCAGTCTGATTCCAGGTGCTCCCTGGCCCTACAAGGTGAATGAGAGATAAGTCGATATAAGATCCATTGAAGTAGTAACGACATCGCGAACAGATTGTGGCGCCTATCGTTCACTACTGAAGGCATTTCACGCTGATCCAGACATTGGTGAAGTTATATGTCTCGGGCATGCACTTGTTTTCTGAATTTGGGTTGGGCGTGTGCTCCCTCGAAAACGATGGATTGGAAATCGCCGAACGGGTGGAGATGCTGCTTTCATCCGATACTCCCGAAGCGATCGCGAAGTCGATGGCTTCGGCATTGACGTGGAGCGGCCATTTCTCCTCGTAACATTTCATCCCGTCATCCTCGAATACGAGAAGGTCGAATGGCAGACCGATGAGCTTCTGGCTGCGCTCGATCAGACTCGTTTTCCTGTGATCTTTACGATGCCAAACGCCGATACCGCCGGACGCATTATCGCAACCCGCATGCGGCAATGGGTTCAATCGAATCCCGGTATGGGGGAAATGGTCGATAATTTTGGCGCGGAGGCGTACCACAGTGGGCTGCGTCGCGCCGTTGCTGTTGTGGGCAATTCTTCCAGCGGGCTCATAGAAGCACCTTCCTTTAAGGTTCCGGCAGTCAATATCGGAATCCGTCAGACAGATCGCATACGCGCAGCAAACGTAATCGACGTTGGGTACGATCGGGCGGATATTTTGTCTGCAATTCAGAAGGCAGCCTCCAACGAGTTTCGTAATTCTCTTCAATCGCTGACGAACCCTTACGCGAGCAAGACAAACTCGGCTGTATCCTCCATCACAAGCGTTCTGAAATGTGTGGATCTGGGCAATGCACTCCTTCAGAAGAAATTCTATGACCTGCGGTATCCTTCTTAGCTTGCTTGGACTGGAGGACTCGGACGCGCAGACTCGCGTCTATTGGCTAGCCCCCCGATGCAGTGTCACGTGACGACAACCGATCTTCCCGGGAACTGACCTTGTCACTTCCGGAGAAAGGGCATACTGGAGTTGGAAAAATAATCGCAGCTATTGGCTGCAATAGGTCCCGGGCATGAGCGACTATCGAGAATTCCTGGATGCTCCGCCGAATGAAGTGCGCGTTTCGAGGGTTCCTGCACCACCCCGCCTAGATCTGCTGACGGAGGTTGGGACGTAGTGTGAGGGAGCCGTCATCGTTGAGCTTCTGATGACAAGCCCACCGCACTGGATAGCGCATTCCCTTTACCTCAATCTCAGCTCTAAGTTTCAATCCTTTCCAAGCTACAACGTCCGGAAGCACGAACTGTGCCTGCCGAATCTTGCCCGGTAACGGGTAACCGGCATCCAGACAACCGCTCTTGAGTACCTTTCCGTCCTGGGTCTCCACGGTCACCCGCAATACGCCTGGTACACCGGCGATGCCGTCATTCGCGAAGCCGACAATTAACCCTTGATAACCGTCGTCCCTATAGCTCCAGATGAAAGACGGCCTTACTCGATAGCCAATTCGGCGACCAATCCGGTCGAACGCGGCCGGATAAGCCTGGTAGTAGCTCATCAGATTCTTTGCGCTGGTCTGGTGAAAGTTCCAGAGAGAAAAGTAATTCGCCCCGACATCGATCACATGAGAGATCATGTTCTCTGCCGGAGATATCCCTTCATATGCAGCGCTTGGATCAGGAGGTTTCCCCGGAAGCCCTTGCTCGAGCAGCGCGGCGATCCAGGGCGGCCGGTTGCTAAGCGCTTCAATCTGCTCGTTCTCGATAAAGATGGTGTCGCTGCGAATCCAATTGTTGCTGCGAACCGTTCGGTCTAGCAGTTCTGAATTACCAACCCGGCTATAATCCGGTTGCGTATTGGTGAGTAGAGGGGTCTTCGAAAAGTGCTCGATCTGGACTTCGAGCATATCCATCCATGTCCGCTCTGCTGTCTGGTAGTTAGGGAAAGGATTGTTGGCGAATGGCCAAGTGTGCCCTTCGCCCCAGAAGCCGTACATGAAGGTGTCGATAAACTCGACGAGCGGGTTGCCATTGAATTCCGCTGCCAATTGTCCAACCAGTTCTTTGAATGCTTGCTGGAAAAAGGGATGGTCAAATCGTGGCTGATAACGCGAGTGCGGATTCTCCAAAAACCTTTTTGCCGCGGCGCTGCTTTCTTGATCGCTAAGAATGAGATCCACTTTCGGCACTTTCTCGAGGACAAAATCTGGCAGGGCCGGTTCGTGGGTATAGTCAGGAGCGGACATCTGAATTCGCAATCCGACTCGCTTGTTGTTTTTCTTCGCCAATTCAAAAACCAGCTTCACGTAGTCGGGCAACTCCAGGCGCCCGGGCCGCGGCTGCACTTCTCTCCACGTCGGGCGGATGTAAACCTGCTGGCCTAGTGGAAAACGAACTAGGTCCTCGATCGCTTGCGGAATATTGTCTGACTTGATTTCCCCAGTGCCACTGTCTGCTGTGACATAGGTGACCAGTCCCATGCCATAGTTCGGCACAACGTCTTCTGAGGGAGTCGTAGTCATCACCACATCGTCAGTGGGGATAACCGCATCCGGTGGATATTGAGGAAACGGGCCCTGATTGAGCCGATCGGTCACCTGAGGACCGGAGCCGTAGTCGAACTTTCCCCAATTGTGAGCGGGAACCTTGGCCTGCGCTTTACCCATTCCAAGTTCTGCAGCTACGGCAACAGCGACGGTACTTTTTAGAAAATCTCTACGCTGCATTCGAAGTTATCTCCTCACTTGTGGTTCGATTGCGTTCAGCCGAACTGCCTGAAACTCCAACTTCAATAGGAGATTCACAACTTCAGCAACTATCGGGAAATTACTATTTATATGTTTTCATTTCGTTTGTCCAGTACAGGTGTCAAATGTTTCAAACGATTTTGATAAAAGCTGCTTTTTAACGATTGGTGGGCGGTTCCGATACATGGTGGGAAAATGCAAGAAATCCGCGCAGACTAGTACAGGCTTGTCTCTCTGACCCTCCAAAATTCATTGACTTTGCCAGTCTTTGCTTGTATTACGAGTATTTACGATTTATTTCGTTAAATTTTCTTACGCCTGCTGTGCTGTGATCAAGGACATTCTGTGTTTTCGACGAAAAGGACGATTTTGCAATCTGACAACAACCTGTTCCGAAGGCTGAGAGCTGCAAGTGCAGCCATGCTTTGGATTTTTTTCACCACTGTGTTTGCGACTTGTTCATTCGCTGTAGCTGCAGAGGTTCCCAGCGACAATCCTAGGATTCAAGGCGACAATATCCGCATTGAGTTTGATAACCACCTGCGTAGCCGAGTGGTTGCCTGTTTCGACAAGAAGGAGGCCGTGTTGGGGCCGTTCACCTCCTCTGAGACGGTGACAACCGCCGACAAGCTCTGGACCGGATTCCTCCTGACCTCGCAAAAACACGAGCGCACAAAAGACACTTTCGGTCGCGGTGAGAGGCTCACCGTGGAAGGGAAGTCTGGAACGCTCACAAAGAGAGTCTCCGTCACGGTATACGACGACTTTCCCGCGATGGCGTTCTTTGATGTCCAGTACACCAATACCGGAACATCCGAGATCGCGATCAAAAGTTGGACCAACAATGCATACACGATGAACGCGCAACGCGGAGCGGACGCGCCAGCCTTCTGGTCTTATCAGAGTGGCTCCTACGAGAAACGTCCCAACTGGGTCTTACCGCTGTACACCAATTTTCGGCAGGAGAATTATCAGGGCATGAATGCCAGCGACTATGGCGGCGGCACGCCGATTATCGATGTCTGGCGGCGTGACGTTGGAATGGCTGTGGGGCACGTCGAGCCGCGGCCGAAGCTTGTTTCCCTGCCTGTATCAATGCCCGACGCTGCGAACGCCAAAATCGCGGTACGCTTCACCAAAGCTATCTCATTAAGCCCCGGTGAAAGTTTTCATACGTTTCGCACCTTCGTCGACGTCCACCATGGAGACTATTTCCGCGCGCTCGCCGATTACCGGCGCTTCATGATGAAGCAGGGTTTCCAAATGACCACCCCTCCCAATAACGCTTTCGGCGCCATTTGGTGCGCATGGGGGTATGGCCGATCGGTGCAGCCTAAGCAGGTGTACGACTCACTTCCGACGGCGAAGCGACTGGGATTTGTGTGGGTCACGCTTGACGACGGTTGGCAGAACAATGTGGGCGATTGGGCGCTTGATCCTAAGAAGTTTCCCCACGGAGACGCTGACATGAAGGCCCTGGTTGACCGTATTCACCAGGAAGGATTCAAGGCCCAGCTCTGGTGGTCACCGCTCAGTGCTGTGCCAGACTCGCAACTGCTGCGAGATCATCCCGACTACGAGTTATTGAATCGTGATGGCTCCAGGAGAAAAATTTCCTGGTGGAACTCCTATTATTTGTGCCCAGCTGAGCAGCGTGTCGTGGAGTATCACAAGGCACTCGCGCGAAAAATTTTGGTGGATTGGGGATTTGACGGTCTGAAGCTCGATGGCCAGCACATGAACGGAGTTCCAGCCTGCTACAACCCTGCTCACCATCACGCACATCCGGAGGACTCGGTCGAGGGTCTACCGGATTTCTTCCGCGCAATCTACGAAGCCGCACAGTCTGTAAAACCTGGGGCACTGGTGGAGTTCTGCCCATGCGGCACGACGTTCTCCTTTTTCACCATGCCGCATTTCAATATGTCGGTGGCTTCCGACCCGTCAAGTTCCTTTCAAGTGCGCTCCAAGGCAAAAACGTTGAAGGCTCTGATGGGAGACAACATTCCATTCTTCGGGGATCACGTCGAACTAAGCGATGGTGGCAATGACTTTGCGTCCACCGTGGGCGTAGGAGGCGTTGTCGGAACTCAGTTTGTTCTTCCATCTTTAGTCACAAAGCATGGCAAATCCGATCTGACTTCTGCACGCGAGAAGGAATTCGAAAAGTGGCTTCGCATCTATCGCGACAAAATGTTGCCAAAAGGACAATATCTGGGCCAGCTCTATGACATCGGCTTCGATGCGCCGGAGACTCATGCCATTCGCAAAGATAAGACCATGTACTACGCTTTTTTTGCAAAGCAGTGGAAAGGCTCAGTCGAACTGCGTGGCCTCGAAGACCGCAACTACAGTGTCGTGGACTACGTCACAGGAAAAAGCCTGGGGATGGTGTCAGGACACAATGCACATCTGCCGATTGAATTCTCCGGAAATCTGCTTGTAGAAGTGCAGCCACAGTGAACAGTGTTACCAGCCAGCGGTGTGTTTTTCTTGAGAGGACGAGCGTGAAATTTCTGTCTCTTATTCTGTTATTGGTGTGCGTCTCCGGGGCCTTTGGCCAGTCCAACTTCTCCTTCTACGTGTCCAAAATTGTCAAGTCGCGATGCCCATGAACCAGAATGTCCAAAGTGTAGTAGACGATGTTCGATTGGGCCGAACGGAACTTTTGTAAAAGATAGAAGTCAGCATGGCCATTGGGCCCCAGCCCAACCACCTCGCCATCGATCACGGTTCCTGAGGGCAAATACTCCAAAGCTGTTGCGATGTATCCGAATCGATCCTTCAAAACATTCTAACGCCGTGAATAGAGCGTGACTTCTTTCGTGTTTCTCACTGCTTCAAGCCGGTATCCATCGAGTTTAATTTCGTAGGTCCATTCCGCTCCCTCGGGAAGTTTCGAGACCGGCAGGCAATCCATGGTCTCGATGAAGCCTATCTTTCGTGAAACCGCTGGCACCTTCTTCGGCATAGCGTTTTTTGTACCGGCTAGAAGAACGAAGGGCAAGGTGGCTGACGCAACTTCCGGCCACTTCGCCGATCCCCGTCGTTCCCTCCGCTCAGCCGCTCCGGACCGTCCCTTCGGGTGAGCGCCGACTGCGCGCCAAAGCCCAAGAACAACTTTGTCACTGGCCGCGCCTGCCACTCGGGACTACGCCGGGTCCCGGTCGTCGTTCTGTCCTGTCTGCTCGTTCAGTCGTTTTTGTCTCGCTGCGCTCATGGTGAGAAACAAAAACGCCCGACCGGGCAGCCAGGAGCCCAAAACAATAGAGATGAAAGGACAGAATCAACAGCAACCACAACGGCAGACGGCGAAAGAAGTAATCGCCGCCAACGTGCAACACCTCATCCAGCAGCTTGAGCAGGGACACAGCGAAACGCTGACAGCCTACCTCACCGCCATGAGTCGCTTTCACAACTACTCTTTCGGCGACATCCTCGAGATCGCGCGACAAAGGCCAGAAGCCAGCCGCGTGGCCGGGCTGTATGCGTGGAACCAGCTTGGGCGCAGAGTGAAGAAGGGCGAGCGAGGCATTCGCATTCTCGCTCCCATCATTGGCAGTAGACGCAAACAACAAAAAGATGCTGAAGAGCGGGCAAGCCGGAGTGTTCCGCGTCTCGTGGGCTTTCGTGTGGTCTATGTCTTTGATGTTTCCCAGACCGAAGGAAAGGAGCTTCCCGAACATGCCAAGGTCAGCGGTGATGCGGGAGCGAACCGCGACCGCCTCATCGAATTTATCAACACGCAGGGCATTGAACTTGAGTTCGACGAAAGCATTGCACCGGCAATGGGTGTCAGCTACGGGGGCAGAATTGCTCTCCTTCCGGGTCAAGCGAAGGCTGAGGAGTTTTCGACGCTGGTGCATGAACTCGCGCATGAAATGTTGCACAAGGCTGAGCGCCGCGCGGCAGGCACGAAGGTCGTGCGCGAAACCGAAGCCGAGGCCATCGCGTTTGTGGTCAGCAAAGCCGTGGGGCTGGAAGTGGGAACCGCGTCAGCTGATTACATCCATCTCTATAACGGCAACGCGTCACTTCTGGCGGAAAGCCTTGAAGTGATCCAGCAGGCCTCTTCGGTCATCCTCTCAGTATTGGAGCTGCCCGGATCAGAGGCGGCTTCCGAAGAACTCGAAGAATTGACAGTCGCCGGCTAGCCCGTACTCTTTGCTATGCCGGTGATGGACGCACGGTTGTGCTCTCTCTGTTCAATGTTTGTTCACTGCTTTCTTAGGAGAACATCGTCATGGGTACTCTTACTAAGCCAACTGATCGACCTCTACCGTTGCTCACTCAGTTTGCCACCACAAAAAAGCCCATTGGTCCTGACCAGCTTTGCCCCAGTGCCAAAGAACATGCCGCCCAACTCGCCATCAATCTGATTGACGGCAAATGGAAAATAGAGATTTTATGTGGACTTCAGCAGGGTTCGATTCGATTGGGCCAATTACGCAGGTCGATACCAGTTGCTTCGAGGAAGATGCTGACAGAGCAATTGCGTCGGATGGAAAAAGATGGGCTCATTGTCAGGACCGACCTTAGCAGCAGGTTGCGGCACGTTGAGTATTCTCTTTCTGAACGTCATGGCGTTGCCCTATTGCAACTGATCAATGTGTTGGCTGCCTGGGGAACGGAATATCAGTCCAGAGAAAATGACTCTACTCTGGACGCGAATGAGGCGCCAAGTTCTTCAGACCACTAATACGAAGAGGAGTCCAGCTTGTGTCTACGAGTCACGAATCAATCCACATGACTGAGAAATCGCCTTTCCCGACGGTGTTCTCGCGACATCGATTCGGGGTTTACTCCTAGGAAGTAGGGAATGCGGAAGCGTCATGTAAGGAGAACATCCAATACTGTATCGTTCCACTCTGTGACACTTCCGAAAGACACGAGGTTCTCGCCTTTCATTACGCAGTTTTTCAAATAGATCAACTTCCGATGCGCACTTGGAGGGGCAATGACATTTTGCACTGTGCTGGCGGCGAAACGCGTTTTCGAATACTAATCCGGTTACTAAAGGATCAGACCAAGACCTGGACAGCTTTCGGTGGATACATATGACCGGATGCCGATTGACTTTGCGCGTTTCTTCACTTCAGGCCTAAATCAGCGAGCAGCTTTGGATTCTCTTCATCCGTGGCGAGTAAGTTATGGCAAAGAGCACAATCATTATCGATGGTCTTGCCCTCTTTAGTAGAGTGGCTTCCGTCGTGGCAACGGAAACATCCGGGATAATCGTTGTGTCCCAGGTTATTCGGATATGTTCCCCAGGTGACCTTCATGAAAGGAAACACATTCTCGCCATAAATCGCGCTAAGGGCCTTCGAGGCGTCTTCGATCTGGGAGCGATTCTTGCTGAAGATGTCTGGATAATTGGTCCGGTAGAAGTCCTCCAGGCCGGCCGTGATCTTTGATTCCGCATCTGCCTGCGATGCGTACTCCGCTTTAATGAGCACAAGACCCTGCTTGCGTATGAAAGGTAAAGAAGTGTTCAGTCGACCGTGGACCATCGCCTTGTTCAACGCGCCCTCTGGTGTATCAAACGAATGCGCCGGACGGCTGTGACAATCAATGCAATCCATCACATGTTTCTGACCTGTTGCAGGTGTCTTTGCATCGGACGACAAATACTCCACAGTGGAGCCGTCATCATTTACCTTTGCTACCCAGGGGATGGTCTACATGTCGAAGGGCCGAATATATGACTTCTGCGGAAGCTATCGCCGATGTCCGTGTCGTATGGTTTCAATAGGTTACGTTAGTCTTTGATCTTCACACGGTGAAAGTCATCGATCATCAGGGATTCTGCGTCCCCGGATTTCGCGACATCGACTGGCTCGGCGAACCTATGGAGTCGTCGCCGCAGTGCTCCTGTTGCTCTACCCGGCATGGCTCTGGTACCGCCGGGTCAAGGTGGCCCACCTGAAGTCTATCTGTAGGCCTTACTCGCCGACCTTGTCCCGGGTCTGTCAACTCTGACAGTTCACGCTTCTGCAAGCGCCCGCCTGGCATCGACATGGATCGGAATGAGGCGAGTGGAACCGAAGGCAATTCCCAGGAAGCGCCAAAAAAAAGAGCAACAATAAAACTCTCGCGAAGCTTTTCAGGAGTATGCTCCTCGGTGAAGTCATAAGGAATTCGACGCGAGTCTGAAAAAGACTGGCTGCCGCTACATCAGCATCAAGGAGCAAGAAAATGAAAGCACTTCGTCTAGTTGGAGTGGCCGGTGTTGTACTGCTGTCGTTTCTGTCTCTGCCATCGGGAACAGCTGCTGCACAATCCACCAAGGTTCAAGGCATCATCAAGAGCCGCAGCGGCCCCGACATCATCCTGAACACAAGCCAGGACCCGAACATGGTCGTCATGCTGACGGATAGCACAGACGTGGGTCAGGTGGAGGGTCTGTTGAAGGCGCGCAGCAAGCAGATGTCCATGGCCGCCCTCATTCCCGGACTCGCCGTTTCGGTGGAAGGCGACCTCAACACCCAGAACGTCCTCGTTGCCACCAAGATACGATTCAAGGGCAACGACCTGAAGCAGGCCAAAGCTATCCAGGCCGGCATGCACGATACAAATGTGCAGGTGCAGCAGAATCAGGACGAGCTAGCCAAGCAGAACGCCGAGCTGAAGGCGCAGAACGAAGCCTTGGAGAAGCACCAGGAAGCTATCGCAGCGAACCAGGCGAAGATCGCTGCCAACAAGGCCGCCGTCGACGCCGCCATTGCGCGCTTCGGCCAGCTTGATGACTACTACATTATGGACGAAGTCACAGTGTTATTCGGCAACGGCAAAACTAAGGTCGATCCCAAGTATGCCTCCCAGCTTACGACTCTGTCTCAAAACGCCAGCAAGGTCGAGGGCTACATGATCGAAGTAAAGGGCTATGCCTCGGCCGTGGGCAGCGCCCAGGTGAACCAGAAACTCAGTCAGGAGCGCGCACAGAACGTCTCCAACATTCTGCTTCAGCAGGGCAAGGTTCCTCTTACCAGAATGCTTGCCCCCGGAGCGATGGGCGAAACCGACCAGGTGGCCACTGACAAGACTGTGGAAGGCCAGGCACAGAACCGCCGCGTCGTCGTCCGCGTCCTGCAGAATAAGGCCATTGCAGGAGTGCAGCCGCAAACAGCTACGAGTGCTCCGCCTCAGCAGTAGCTGGCGCGGAAGACAGAGCAAGACTCCTCAAGGGCGGTGGGCTCTGGAACTGAGCTTGTCCTTGCCGCTGCACGATGGAGGACATGAAATGTTTACGAGCATCTCCGATATTGTTTGGATCGAATTCGGAGGATGTGGCGACGTCCGGTAGGCATGGAACTAAACGACTCCTCCTGAGGTGATAGTCCGTCCAGAATGAAATAACCGTCATCTCTCCACTCACGAACCCCATGCCAGGCCCATTACTTTGTATTGAACATCGGGCTTTTGCGACGTCTGACGCATAACTCCGCTTGGAATGCCATCCTCGATGCAAGCCATCAGGCCCACGTTGGTATAGTATTCGTCTCACCGGCCAGTCAACTTCCTGCCCCCGATGTTCGATCAACCATGTCAACGCCGCTTTGTGAGCCTGCGTTATTTTGGTCCTGGACAATTTCATCGCGAAGTTTCTTTTGGCCCACTGCTATGCTCCGCCGTTTCGTGTCTCGGTCAGTGATTGAAAGTTGAATTCTCGTGACACCGCTTTACCGGGATCAAGTGTTAGTTCCTCTTCCATGTGACCGATCGTGAGCCCGTTTCCCTCGCAGAGGAGGTAGGTAATCTGATCTCTGCGGCCTTCGATATCCACCATTAGTAGCTGCCCTTGAATGACGAGATGGAACCGCAGGCCTTCAATTCGCTTCCCGAGACGTGGCTTAAAGCTGATGCGGCCATTTTGTTCCCGCATGCCGGCGATGCCGTAAACAATCGCCATCCAGGTCCCGCCCATCGAAGCGATATGGCAGCCCTGGTCGACATTGGCATGGACATCCGCCAGGTCCATCCATAAGGCATATCTCAAATACTCGATCGCTTTGTCCCGGTAACCTAGTTCCATTGCCAGAATGCTCTGAATCGAAACTGACAGCGAAGAGTCACCGGTAGTCAGGGGGTCATAGTAATCAAAGTTCCGCTGCTTCTGTTCGCGAGAGAACTGGTTTCCCAATAAGACCATCGCTAGGATGACGTCCGCTTGTTTGATTACGTTGTGCCGATAAATCACCAGTGGATGGAAATGTAGCAGCAACGGGTACTTTTCCGACGGTGTGTCCTGAAAGTTCCAAGGCTTCTTGCTCAGGAATTCGTCATCCTGGAGATGAATTCCCATATCTTCGTCGTAAGGCACAAACATGCGGTCGGCCGCCGTTTTCCATTCGGCGATCTCTGTATCGCTTAGACCGGTCGCCTGGGTTAACTCGACGAACCGCCCGGGATTGCTTTCGCTGATTTGCTCCAGCGTCTTTGTAGCCGCCCAGAGGTTTTCCTTGCCATAAGGTTGGTGAAGGCGTTGTTGTTAACGACAGTGTTGTACTCGTCCGGGCCGGTGACTCCGTTGATACAGAATTGGTCGTTGACGTGGCTCGAATAAAAGCCCAGGCTTCGACACATCCGAGCTGTCTCAATCAATATCTCGGCGCCCTCCTGATATAGAAATTCCGTATCTCCTGTGACGTCCACGTATTTCATGACGGCAAATGCGATATCTGCGTTGATGTGGTACTGAGCTGTACCCGCAGCGTAATATGCTGAGGCTTCTTCTCCGTTGATGGTGCGCCAGGGGAAGAGGGCTCCTTTTTGGTTGACCTCGCGCGCACGTCTTCGAGCCGCATCCAGCATTCGATATCGGAACAGCAGAAGATTCCGGGCCAGATACGGGCTTGTGTAGATTAGGAAGGGCAGAACATAGATCTCGGTGTCCCAGAAATATTGGCCTTCGTATCCATGTCCGGTCAGGCCCTTGGCCGGCAGGCCCATCCCATCTGCACGGGCGCTCGCTTGGTATATATGAAAGAGGTTGAAGCGAGTAACCTGCTGCAGTTCGTCATCACCTCGGATTTCAACGTCTGCCCGATCCCAGAACTTGCTCAGGTGAATCTGCTGACCGGCTGCTAACTCTTCGAACCCAAGGATTTTCGCGCGTTCCAAAGCTTCTTCAGCCCGCTCCGCCAACTCATCAACGGGCGCGTGCGTTGAAGTATGGTAAGTCAGCAGCTTCGTGAGCCGTAACGTCTGTCCGGCGATGCCGCGGGCGGAGACGACCACCCGACCCCGTTCGCCTCGCGAGTCGTTCTTGATATCGTAAGAGCCATTCATCTCGACCTGATGATCCATACCGCAGGCCAGCGTCATTCCGCTGGTTCTCGTCATCGCCGTAAGTATCGCCTTGGCTTCGGAGGACTGTAAAGTTTGTGGCAGCAGGACTCGCTCCGCGAAGGCGCGGCTTGCTCGTGGATCACCCTCTATCGGCCGGGTCTCTTCCGGATAAACCAACTCGGACGAGATTACGATAGGCGCATCGGCGTTGAGCAGGGTGACCTCATAGGAGATAGCAGCCACATGTCTGTGCTCAAACGAGACCAGCCGTTGTGAGCGAATTCGAATCCGTTTGCCTGAGCCCTGTTCCCAGGTCACATCGCGCGCGAGGATCCCAGTACGTACATCGAGAGCCCGGTCGTAATTCACCAGCATCGCTTGGGCAAGATCGAACGGTTCATCGTCGACGTAGAGCCGAATCAACGTGCCGTCCGGTGCGTTGACGATGGTCTGCCCGGTTTTGGCATAACCGTAGGCCGACTCGGCATAGACAATCGGCCAAGTTTCATGGAACCCATTGATTAAAGTGCCCTGCTGGAAGACGGGCTTGCCTTCTTCGAAAGTACCCCGGATACCGACGTAGCCATTGGAAAGCGCAAACAATGTCTCCATCTGCGAGATCCGAATGGGATTGAATTTCTTCTCCACCAGGCGAAACGGGTCGTGCGGATAGATAAAGGTCGGGAATGTTTGAATTTATCGCTGCAGCATGATGTTGCTCTGTCAAGACGTTTGCGGAAGCAATTGCTCAAGGTCTTCGACTACGAGGTCCGCCCCTTGCTTCCTTAGTTCATCGAAGTTTCCAGCTCGCGCAATCCCGATCACCAGACCGAAGCCGCCTTTCTTCCCCGCCTGCACGCCGGCAATCGCGTCCTCGACGACGATGGAGCGCCGCGGCTCGACTCCGAGTTGTCGAGCGGCTTCCAGGAACATATCGGGTTCAGGCTTTCCCGACAATCTAAGGTGTGAGGCGGTCTCCCCGTCGACACGGATGTCGAAGAGTGATTCGATCTTCGCCTCCCTGAGGACTGCGGCACAGTTGTTGCTCGAAGACACTACCCCTGTCTTGATTCCTCTGTCTTTCAGTAAGTTCACCGCCTTGACCGATCCCGGATATGCCTCGACGCCTTCCCGGGCGATGATCTGATTCACCAATTCATTCTTCTGGTTCCCGACTCCGCAAACGGTTTCAGCGGCGGGGGGATCGGTAGGCGCCCCGTAGGACAAGTCAATTCTGCGGGATGCGAGAAAACTCTGGACTCCGTCGAACCGGGACTTACCATCGACATATATGCGGTAATCCTCGCTGATGTCGAACGGGATAAAAGTCTCTTTGCGCGCCTCAGCATAAGCCTTCAGAAACCTGTCGAACGTTTGCTTCCACGCGGCAGCATGAAGTTTGGCAGTCGATGTCAACACGCCATCCAGGTCGAACAGGACCGCGTCAAAATTCGCGCGAGTGATCTCAGGATATGAAGTCATAAGCTTTAGCAAAAGGGAGGATAGCTCTTTTGCATTCAGCGCCTAAACTGTCAAAAGTGACAGTTACTTGCATTTGGAAGGGAGTTGTTCAGCACAACACAGATACCTCATCGAACCGAATGCCAGTATCTGCCGCTAGTGCGGGGGGCGACGATGCTGGCGGCTATGAGTTTTTCATGCGATGAGGCGATCAGAAGAGACATGCAGAGCATACCCTTTCGAGAGCTGTGCAGGCAGCGAAGTTGAAGTCAAGTCCATTTATCTCTGGCGTGTCCCCGGTTCAAAGCCAGAAAATTCCGATGGCGCAGTTTCGGCGCAGTCGGCCGTTCATTCGAGTGAGCGGGAGGAATGACCTTAAACTTCCCTTAATGTTCGATTCGCAAGAATTTCTTTGACGACGCGAGGTCTTTTCTGGCCCGCTCGCGCGTAAGTACCTTCCGAAGGTCACTGACCATCGAAAGCGAGCCTGAAATGCACGGACAATCATCTGGTCTGCCAATGCAGAGGGAGTTCTTTGTCGAGGTTTTTGCTGTCAAAGAAGAGGAAAGGGATCAGTATCGAAACGTCATCTTCCCCGTTGATAGAGCAAGGGAAGGTTCTCTCTTTTGTGAAAAATGGCATAAAGGTGAATCCGAGGTCGTCCAAATCCTGCAACGAATCTTGCACGGTGCTGTTGATGTTGCGGAAGATCTCGGTCAGGCTCAATCCATTGAAGTCTGTCTGATGAAGCTGAAGCTTACAGATTCGGAAGCTGCATTGCTGGGCTGGCATCCTGAGCTTTTTAGGTGATTAGCTAAAGGATAACTAGGTTCGGGTCTCTGTTCCTCGAGGCCGCAATGAGGAGAACCGGTGCAATTGGATGATAAATCTCTCCCCTCTCGTTGCGACACCTAACCCGAATGCGCAGCGGTTCGGCGCTGGAAGCAAATTCCAAATAGCTTTCTATCTGCCCGGTTTAAAGGGCAAAGGCGCAGAGTCTGCGCAGATCGTAATACGGTGCGGTTGACTTCTTATGGTTAGTCAAACGGTGCACATAGGAGACGAAGGCAAGACAGGGCTGTGCACCCTGACCCAAGCTCAAAAGTTCGCCGATCGTCAGCTTTCAATTTGGAAGAGACCGGTCACAGTTATCTGGAGCCAATAATCATGCCCGGCGTCTCCATTTCATGTTCTTTCATCCAACTCACCAGCTTTTCCGCTGACATGGGCCGCGAATACACGTAGCCCTGAATGGCATGAACGCCAGCTTTGACGAGGTAGTCCACTTGCTCGTTCGTCTCCACACCCTCCGCAATCGTGCTTAGACCTGAAGCTCTTGCGAAATGAATAATCGCGTCCAGCACCGGGCGCTTGGCATCGCCCTCGGTTCGCAACGTGTCAACAAACATCTTGTCGATTTTTAACGTGCTCACCGGCAGCTCCTGGACATAAGAAAATCCTCCGAACCCCGTTCCGGCATCATCGATCTTGATGTCAATTCCCGCGTCTGCGAGGCAAAGCAGACGACTGCGCGCCTCCGCAAGATTTGTCAGCTGGCGCCGTTCGGTGATCTCGACTGCAATGTTCCTTCCCGGAATGCCGCTATCGATCAGTTGCTTCACGAGGGACTGGCAAAAATCCGTTTTCACGACCTGATCAGGTTCGGCATTGATGCTGATATAGCGATTCGTGCCCACCCAACCCAGATCCTTGAGGTCCGTCAGCACTTTTTTCACGATCTGCTCGGTGATGGGTCCGATCAATCCGTTCTCTTCGGCAAATGGAACAAATTGTCCCGGCGGGACCATTTTGCCCCGGCGATACCAGCGTGCCACGGCCTCCGCGCCCAACACGGATCCGTCACGGCCGTCGACAATCGGTTGATAATAGGGCAAAAATTCATTTTGTCGCAGCCCCTGTCTCATCAGGCTTGCCACTGAAGTTTGCCGCATCAGCAAGCCATACAACATGAAGCTCAAAGTCAACGCCACGATTGCCGACATACCCGCAGCTAAAATACGGCCTTCGAACTGCAACTGGTCAATATAGCGTTGCAACACCCCCACCGTGAGTTTTGCGCGAGTGCGGCCCACTATCGCTTCTTCCGTTTGATGAAGGACGACTCGGTTCCAGTCTCCAAGTTTTACTTGGAAGTCTGGCTGTGTGACATCCACTTGGTATGTCACACATTGCGGACAATCGATCGAGCTTTCGAAGTCAAAAAGCATCGTCTCCGGGATTGCGATGTACTCCACGTTACCTCGGCGCTGTATTAAATAAACAACACCCGGTTTGTCGTCCATTAACTCGACCGACCATACATCGTCAATGGGGTGAACATCGGCGGAGGGTCCAGGGTCCCTGTTTACGACACCGCTGCGGCAGATCATCTCCCCCGCCTGCCGAATGCCAATCCAGCGAACATACGGGTTGTCAAAGGCTCGTTGGGCCAATACATCGCTGGTGCCGTTCGGGCAGTTCAGCGCTTCAATCGGCGGCAATTGCTCGAGTTCGTGGCGTGTGCCGGTGACCGCCTCTCGGAGCCCGCGAGCCAGCACATTGGTCTGGCGCTTCAGCGCGCGGCTCGCCAGATATCTGGTCATCGATCCCAGGCTGAAGAAACACATCGCGAACACGAGCACGCATGTGCTGGCCGCCAGGGTCGCGGGCATGTCGGTAGCAGAGAGTCTTCGCATCGGTCGCGAACCAATCGAACGCTGAACTGAGAAAACCGGATCCAGACAACCACGGCGGACCTTGAGACCACTTGGGAGAAGCCGTTCAGGTCGCAGATCGAAGGCTGTCCCAGGATTCCCGAGTAACGGCATGGTTCGAACGGAAGACTCGACTATTAAGCTTCGCTCGAACACTGGAATCATACGCTCGATTCGCCTTTGCGAATGCTGTTACAAATGACAGTTCCTCTACAGGATTAGGAGGGACTCTAATCATCAGTTGACGGTATGGGCTGAAGGAATAGCACATCAGATAATGCATTCTGAGCAAAATGTAATCCAACCAGTGCAAGGGCCCCCGCGAGACTTCTTCTCCTCGGCCCGGGAAGGTGATTTCCCGGTCGGACTCCGAAAACTTCTTTCCTCACGCGCAGAAATTCAAGAGCAAATTGCAACCAAGCGTGGTTCCGGTGCGCTGACGTGCCATCTCGATCCTGGAATGGGAATTATCCAGGCCTTTTGCGGAAGCTTACCCGGACTTCAAGTCGATGCAACAGGTTGTTGCACAATTGCCGCGGGAAACACGTCCCCGTCTTCGATCTGGTCGTGAAAATGATGTTCAAAGCTATAACAAGAAGGCGCTTTCAGCGGCCTCGTCAGCACCTCGAACTCCGTTTCGCGGGATGTTCAGTGGTTCTGGGCCTGCTCAAGGTCACTGTCGATTGTTGTCTTTGATTTGGCCGCGAATGACTATCCCGGATTGAGAACGTCGAAGCTCAGCGCGCTCGCATCAGCCTGTGAAGCCGCAAAAAGGAGAGAGCTAGCCGTTTGACTCGGCGTGGAAGTTCCCCTCCCATCTTCACTTCTCCGGCTTGTAACAAACGTCCACGTTCACGTTGCAACCACCATAGTGCGCGTAGGGAAGTGAAGAACTCGACATACAGTAAAGCTTCATTCCGAACCGATACTGAGCGAGTTCGCCCACTGTCTTTAGCTCCGGTGCACTGACGGCCCACCCATTCTCGTACATTGTTGATCCGCTAGGGATGATGTAAATTCCCTTCGGAATATCTTTTGCGTGCAGGTCTGACTGCGCTTGACCACCATATAGCAGGGCGACCGCAAGTGACTTGGCGAAACCTACCCTCTGTTTCATACTTCCAGCATCTCGCAAAACGGTCGTCGTGTGTCAGTAGTCGCAACGGCGTTGTGGCCAACCTTCGAAACATGGAAGACCGGCTCTTGGATCCCTTCCGGATAGCCCGTTACTCGACCGGAACCGAGAATTGATCTCGAGATTCAACTCGCTCTTGCTGGGGCTGAGAATCGGACGCAGCGATCAGAGGAGGTAAGAGGTCTGACGAGCATAGGTGGCATATGTCTCGCCGAATTGGGAACGCATCCGCTGTTCCTCCATGCGGAGCTTGATCCAGAACACGAGAAAGATGAGAACGAAGGCGATGAACCCGCGCACTTGGGAGATGGCAATCGCCATGCCAAGAAACCGGCCAGAATGCCGGTGTAGATGGGGTGACGGACCACGGCTAGGGACCGGTGGTAATCAGCTCGTGCCCCTGCTTATTGGTGACGGAGCGGCTTCAGTTTCTGCCGAGGTGCTCACGCGCCCAGACAGACGAAGAGAAGGCCGGCAGCGTGCTTACCACCGGCGCGGGACGGCGATTATGCGGCTGCGCAGAGATAAGAGGAATTTGTGATATCAAAGAAATTGGCTCGTCAATCAAGGACGGGAGAGGTGACTGCTGCCAAGCAACGCAACAGCGCGGAAGCTGTGGTCTCGGCTTCTGGAGAAATCACCATGAGAATGCGAAAGTTCGGATGCGTCTTGAGCTCTCTCCTATTGGCGATCGCATGCCAGGCTCAAACGCCGGTAGCCGTGAATGTGGAATTGTCGAAGCCGTTGGGGCCGTACACGCCAATCTACAGATGGTTCGGCTATGACGAGTCAAATTACACGACCATGAAGTATGGCATGCAGCTACTTCCGGAATTGCATGATTTAAGTCCAGTGCCGGTGTACATCCGAGCGCATCATCTGCTGACATCGGGGAACGGAGTGGCGGAGCTCAAATGGAGTTCGTCGAACGTATTCTCGCTGGACGCCAACGGAAGGCCGGTGTACGACTTCACGATCACCGACCAGACCTTCGACGAGTATAAGAAGGCCGGAGTACGACCATTCGTGGAACTTGGATTCATGCCGAAGAACCTTGCCGCGACTGTGCCAGGAATCAATGAGTACCAGGTTCACTATCCCAGGGGGACGATGGCTGGAGCTTCCAACAATCCGCCCAAAGACTATGCGATGTGGGGCGAATTGATACGAAAGTTCGTTGAGCACCTTGTGGAACGCTATGGAAGCGAGCAGGTCAGTACGTGGTACTTCGAGGTGTGGAATGAGCCGGATATCGGATACTGGCACGGCACGCCGGCCCAGTATTTCAAGCTCTATGACTACGCGGTAGCGGGTGTACGAGCGGCGCTGCCAAATGCGATGGTTGGCGGACCGGCAAGCACGGGACCTAACTCGGAGAAAGCTGGGACATTTCTGTATAGCTTTTTGCAGCATTGCCAGAACGACAAGAGCGCGGCGAACGGCACGCCGATTCCACTTGATTTTATTTCGTTCCATCCCAAGGGCCAGCCATCTTTCGTGGAAGGGCATGTGCGCATGGGGATTATGAATGAGCTGGATGCAACCGAGGCTGGCTTCAGGATTGTTGCGAGGTATCCGAAATATATCCATCTTCCGATCATCCTGAGTGAGGCCGATCCGGAAGGGTGCGCCGCTTGCTCGATGAAAACGAATCCGGCGAATTCATACAGGAATTCACCGCTCTATGCGACCTATACGGCGGTGATGATCAAGGCTTTATTTGAGCTGCAGGACCGGTCCAAAGTGAATCTTGCGGGGATGTTGTCGTGGTCGTTTGAGTTCGAGAACGGGGGATTCTTCGAAGGATTTCGCACCCTTGCGACCAGGGGAGTCGACCAGCCGATACTGAATGTATTCCGGATGGCCGGACTAATGTCAGGGGAGCGGGTGACGACAAGCAGTACGGGACAGATTCCGCTCGACGAGATGATGAAAAATGGAGTGAGGCAGGCGCCGGATGTAGACGCCATGGCGACAGAGGTGGCGCATGAAGCGGCAGTTATGCTATGGAACTACCATGATGACGATTTACCGGCGCCCCCCGCAGAAGTGCAGGTGACGATTACAGGCATTCCGGCGGAAGTGAAGAAGGTGCTGTTGGAGCACTATCGGATAGACGACACGTACAGCAATTCCTACACCGTATGGAAAAGGATGGGATCTCCTCAGACGCCGACGCCAGAGCAGTATGCACAAATGAAAGCGGCAGGACGTCTGGAGCTTCTGAGCTCTCCTGAATGGCTTGACGTGAGCAACGGCAAGGTAACAATTGCCACGAGTCTGCCGCGGCAGGCCACATCGTTGATGCATTTGAAGTGGTAGCTCTCAGATCATTCCTGGAATCATGCTGGCGGTGCCATCTTCTCCGGCGTTGCTCGACGTCCCCAATGGGACGGTGAAGTTCCAATCGAAACGACACGACAACGAATCGCCCTCCTGCAGCGGCGTCGATGACTTTGGCGTAGTGGGACGCGTTTGACGCACGTCCGGCTCCTCGCTCCAACTTCGCTTTTCAGATCATTTCCAGGACAAGAAGATTCAAGTCTATGAATCCATTGTGACTCAGTGCGGCCCTGGTATTTGGGCTTATCCGTCTACGTCGATTGGATCCGATCGAGGGCGGACAAGTTACCGCAAATCGAGGTGGATTCGATAGGTCGCAGCAACACGATCTAGTAGAAGTTCTTCTATTGAGGGATGGTGTTTATGAGTGAAGGAAAGCAGTCGAGACTATCTCCCGCGCAGAAGGCTGATGTGTGGAGGCGATGGAAGGCGGGGAGTCGTTGCATAACTGCATTGCTGTGTGTTGTTGTCGCGCGGAGGGATGGCTCCAGCCGCTGGCCAGCGCTCTGGCATCGCGCTCAGCTTGGCTGAGCGAGAGGACATTTCGCGAGGGATCACTTCCGGCTCATCGATCCGCACGATAGCCAACGGCCTCGGCCGGGCGGCGTCGACAGTGAGCCGGGAGGTCACGCGCCATGGCGGCCGTGCGGCCTATCGCGCCCACGATGCGGATACGAGCGAGTCACTCGGATTGCGCGTTGTTGTTGTAGCACCGGATGGATCACGAGGACATTCCCGTTGGACCCTTGATGGCGCTCAGGGCATTGAGGGGTTCAGCAGCTGCCAGCGCTCTTACATGCTCCAGGGGCGGCTTCAATTGCTCTCTTCCATGGCCGCCTTCACCTTGCCGCTGTGGACCGCCTGTTTGAGCAGAGCATAGTCCGCTTCGGTCTGGTCCGCATAGGCTACCGCGAAATCTGCAAGCGCCTCGTCGAACGCGTCGTTTTTGCCAAGATACCCGCTGATCAGAGAAGAATCGCCCGAGCGCGCATGAGATACCGCCAGCGACTGGCCACAGCAGCCTGCAAAGACGGCCATCTCGTCCTTGTTGAGTGTCTCAATGGCAACTTTGATCTTCACGTCCCGCAGTTGACGAACGTAATACTGATGTCCGTACGCTCCCTCCGTCCACCCCAGAAAGATGTCGCTCGCCGACTGCATCAGACGATGACCGTCTACAACGCGCTGGCCGTGGTTGGCGTAAACACTCTTCCCCGCATACGCCTCCAGGACCGACGACCGCGCCTCTTTCACCTGAAGAAACAGCGGGGTCCCTGCGCCGTCAGCAAACAGCACGACCCAGCAGCGGGTGCCAACGCTTCCCACGCCAACCACCTTTATCGCGACGTCCTTGATCCGGTAGTGATCGAGCAACACACGATTGGCTGGCGGCAGGCTCTCAAGATAAATCGAGAAGGTCTTGAGAACACGGCGGGTTATCTCGCCCGGACGCTGCCACTTCATGTGAAAGATGGTAGGAAACTGTTCTTTGATTACAAGCTTCCCGCCCGAATTCTTCACCAGCTTGGGAAAGACGTCTTCAGCGATGCTGACTTCGCGCGCCTTGCCGAGCCGTCTGAGAGCGCGTCGGCGTATCGCCGGGTCCGTGATGCCCGCAACAATCGTCTCCCACTCCAGGGCGAAGTACCACATGTCAAGTGATCCCATGTGGCTGAATTCGGCCATATGTTCGCGGTACGACTTCACGCACGTGAGGACGACATCTTTCGCAGTCGATTCACTCAGACCGTTGTCGCGACTGGCGATCACGAGGCTCGCAGCCAGGCGTTTAACATCCCACTCCCACGGCGCAGGCAGCGTCTCGTCAAGATCATTGATCGCTAAGATGACATTGCGCTCCGGCGTGGCAAACCCGCGGAAGTTGCCCAGATGCGCGTCTCCACAGCACTGCACTCGGACGCCGGTTTTCGGCGTCGAAGCGAGATCTATAGCCATATTGAGCGCTGCCCCCCGATAAAAGGTGAAGGGCGACACCACCATGCGTCCGTGACGAAGTGGAAGCAACTCAGTAAGTCGTCCCTTGTCGGCCTCTAGGACAACCTGCACTGGGTCGGGGCGATCGCGAGGTGCCTTCCACTTGCTATGCGCCTCGCGCGGACACTTCTTTCGCAGAGACCTGCCCATGGCATAGCGCTCCGCCCGCGGACGATGACGCGTTGTGATAATAGCTACCCCGGTTCCGCCTTGTCCCTTTTTACCCTTGCCCATCGCAATCTCCTCGACATCAGCTTGTTGCAAGGCCCGGGCACATCGCAGCGAGTAGCGACAGCCCCATCGCCGCTCATCGCGCTGAGTAGTATATAGCGCAAAAATCTCGCCATGTCATCCAACAACAGAAATCACAAACACGCCGGCTTCATCTCGACTTGCACCCGCACCGCCCCAAACGCAAACCTGATGGCCCAATTGGCGACCAAAGCCAGAAGCCACAGCAGATCCCAACGAATCCGCCGCCGCCCGACGCGATCATAAGCCATCGCCATCCTTCATTCGATAAGGCGGCACCGAACCCCGTGATCAGCGCAATGAGGATGAGCGGTGTGCTCCATACGGGAGATCAAGGTTAGGCTGAATGATTACAGGCCACCCGCACAACGCTAAGCCGGTTGCATGGGTCTGAGGTGGCGGACAGGTCAGTGATGACGCCTGCAGACGAGTGCAGCGATCTCGATTAGGAGACTGCAAGGATTCACGCCCTCGGGCCGCTTTCTCCAGCACACAAGGAGACGATGATGGCCAAGGAGGAGCAGACTGTTCCCATGAAGATTGGCGAACGTACGCGAGCTGCGAGCGATCTCGCACAGCGACCGCAAGAGCGACGATGTGGATGTGCGAAAGGTCAGATAACGCTTGTCAACGTCGTCCACAAACACGCACTTGACCGAACCGAAGACACCGTCTCCCGCATGACGCGAGAGCTGTAGCTCGGCTCCGTCTCGAATTAGGTCAATGACTCCGTTGGCCATCTCGCGATCTTCATGTCCGGGCCACTTGCGCTCGAAGTCGAGAATTCTCGTGTAAACTGTACGGATCTTTCTAAATCACCAGACTTGATCACAGGAACAATCTTCATGACATTCTCCCGGAGGGCAGGGAAATAGAATACTTGGTCACCACGCTGCCCAGATATTTAGGCGGCTATCTATCCAGTATGCCAAGTCCCTCAGAATTTCCCTCCACGCTCCTTTCACCCCCCTGGCGGTGCAGTCGGAGACTGGTTTGCTTTGAAATAGTCGATCGCGTTCTGCCGGGTCTGAATGGTGCTGAGGGCCTGCGCTGGATCCTTGCCTTGTTGCACAGCACGGGCGCTTACGAGGCTTTGCTGGATCGGGTTTGGAGCCTTGAAAGTTGCGGTAGCCTTAATCTCAGATGGGGGTTCGGGGATTATTGGGATTTCGGTTCGCGCATTCAGGAGTGTAAGGACCTGTTCTAGTGTAGGTGCGGCTGCGATTCTCGCGCTGCCAAGCATCTTGTCCGAAGGGATCTCTAACCAGTCGCGCAGCGTTGCCAGCACAGACGTGTGATCGTAGGGCGTCGCAGTAGGAGATCGGAAGACCGTGCCCGCTTGAATCCATGGCGAAATCAGGACGGTGGGAACGCGCACGCCGAAGCGGTTGAAGGTGAATCCCTCTTCTCCTGGATTGCTTTTGGAGTCCGGCGTAGTTGCTCCGAAGGGCGGAAAAACGTGATCGTAGGTACCTCCGTGCTCGTCGTAAGTGATCATCAAAAGGCTTTCCGGCCAAGCTGGAGACCCGCTTAGTGCTTGCCAGATCTTGTAAAGGAATTGCTCGCCGGCTACGACGTCGTGAGGGGGATGCTCGTCATTGGGGTCGATGAGGAAACTGGGCTCGAGGAACGAGTATTGCGGGAGATTCCCGCTGGCACAGTCCTGCTGAAAGGCGTCGAATCCACTGAAGTGGTCGAGGTGTGGCCACAGATTAGGAAACATGAGCCAAGTGAGCGAGGGAACGATAACGGTGTCATGATAGACCCGCCAACTCGCCCCAATTTCCTCAAGCACGTTAAAAATGTTCCGGACGTTCCATTGCAGAGGATCAGGGACCGTTCCATTGACGACATGGCCATTCGAGGTTCCAGCATGAAAGAACGAGCGGTTGGGCCAGGTGTCGCTGGGAACAGAACAGAACCAGGCATCCGAGACCGCGTAGTTGGTAGCCAGCGCGGAAATGACAGGAACCTGAGCCGGACTGAACGGCTCCATGATCTGGACAGGAATGTTGGGGATTCCCGAGGCCGTGATCGCCTTTTCGTAGTCAATAACGAAGCCTAGGTTCGGAAATTTAGGATTAGGGTTGGGATTTTTGGCTTCAGGACCGAATAGCTGAATGTTGACGTCGTCGAATCCCTCCTCCGGGTCGGGATCAGGCATATTTGTAGCATTTGCCTGATCGAAGACAGGATATGTTTCATTGGATTTGCCCGAAAAGTAGTCTTCGCTGACGGGGTTGAAGTAGGAGGACTTCAGACCGTTAAATTGCTGCGGACTGGATGGGGGAAGAAATTGGCTGGGCTGGAGGGCAGTGCCCTGCTTATAAAGCCAACCGCACATATTGTCGAAAGAACGGTTCTCAAGCATGAGGACAATGATGTGTTTGATCTGCGGCAATATGGACATGCGAGCGGCCTCTCTCGAACGCGCAATAGGGTCACAATCTGGAACGGAGAGAATTGTAAGCGGAATCCTGTGGCAGCGGCCGTGAAAATTCAGCAGCAATGCCTAACCCTATTGTGGTCACCATGCGTACATGCTCAGACCGAGAACCCACGCAGTGCGGGCAGGAGGCTCAGAAACCCATTCCACAGGACATCACTCGAATCGCCGATTAGTCCTCGGAAGGACAGCAGTTTCGCTGCTACGCGATCCTATAACTATCCATTCCGAAGAGTCCGTTATTCGGGAGCAAACCTTTGCGTCGTCATTGAGTGAGTTGGAGATTTTTCGCAACCAGATGCGTCCCACACGTTATCAGAGCCCGTTAAAGAACTTACGGAGCGACTGCTCGAATCGATCCGGGTCTTCGAGAAATGCGGCGTGGCCTCCTTCGAATACCTCCAGATGATGATTGGGAAATTGTTCAAAGGAGGGTTCGCTGCGCTTCAGTGGAATCACGATATCGTTTTTCGTCCATGCCAGCAGCACCGGACAACGGATTTCGTGTTGGAAGGACCTAACCCGCCGCTGTCGCACAACACGAGCGCCCTTACACGCTCAGGATACAGATGCGTATATCGGATAGCGGGTGCAGCTCCTATGGAGTTGCCCAGCAACGTAACGGATTTGAAGATTGAGCCGTTCAATGAAATCACTCAGCAGTTTCGAGTATCGAGTACCACTGGCTGGCTGAGAGTCCGCGCCGGAGTTTCCCTGGTTCGTGAAATCCAATGCAATTATGCGATATTGAGGACTCAATCTACCGCCCAGGCCTTCAAAGTCCGCGCGCCATGCTCGATGGCGTGCAGATAGGGTTACGCCGATCTTATGCCACACTTGGCATACGCTTATCGGTTGATCAATACAAAAGAGTGCGGCGCCTCGACCTTTTCTCCTGTTTCACGAGGCCAGGTGATCGACAATAGAGCCCCTCCTTCCGGGTGGTTTGATGCCGTTACGCTTCCTCCGTGAGCGCGCACCACGGCTTCAACGAATGCAAGCCCAAGGCCATGACCCTTCGATTCTCTTCCTTTCACCCTCTGTTCAAACATCTGGAGGCCAATCTCCGAAGCAAATCCCGGACCGTCGTCCTCCACAATCAAGGTTGCGACGTTCTGACTTTCTGCAAGTCTTATGGAAACGGTGCATGACGCGGGCAGATGGTTGAGTTCGTTGTCGAGCAGGTTTGCGATCACTCGGTGAAGAAGGGCAGCGTCTGCCAGTACCGTGACAGGACCGGCACTCCGCAGATGCACCCGGAGTCCTTTCTCCGACATGCAAGGTTCGTACAGATCAATCATGACTCGAATCAGTTTATCGAGATCGACTTGAGTGCGTGAAAGCCTAAGCGCGTCAGCTTTCGCTTCAGCAACATCGAGCGAAGTATTCAGAAATTCCGTTAGTCGATCCAGTTCGTCGATGGCAGAGACGATTGGTTCGCTCTGCTCTACTCTTAGATCACCCGACAGAACGATCTCCAGTTTTCCCCGAATCGCCGTCAACGGGCTACGCAGATCGTGGGCAAGGGACTCAGTAATAGTGTGCAGTTGGTGCATCGAGCTTTCTATCCGGTCCAGCATGCGGTTGAGCGTTAGCGCCAGGTGCCCTACTTCGTCGTTCCGCTTGTTGGTTGGAACCCTGCTGCTCAAATCAGATTGCCCAATCCGGGATGCTGCTTCGGTGATCTCGCGAACATGGCCCAGCATACGTCTGGTCACGAAGAACACAATCACGGAACCGAACAGCACGATGAGCAGCCAGAGGCAGAAAAAACGGTAGCGGAGGTTCCTCAGCACACGCAATTCATCTCGTTCCGAAAGCCCGAGATAGATGTGGCTCCCATCATCGAGCCGTACCGATGCTACTCGAAAGGGATGATTGAATCCCTTGACATTCAAGTCGTAGGGAACGTCGGAAATGAACTTGCGCGCGCGAATCGCGGCTAAGTTTGGCATCCCGTCACCGGCACCTACCCAAAGTTTTAGAGTCCCGTCGTCCCCAGCCTGAAGAAAGAAGACGGAGTCGTTCTCATTGCTGTTGGACCGGAGTTTGTCAGGCACCTCTCTGCTTGCAAGTTCTGCTACTTCTCTCACGACCCTACCGTAGAGGCGGTCTTTCGGCGTTCGACCAGCAACATCACCGAGGACCGCGACCTCTCCAGAGAGCCAAGCGTCACTCCGCCGCTGAATGTCGTTCGCGACGAAGCGATGAAGCATAGCAAAAACCAACATGGTTCCAATAGCAAATGCCAGAGTTGCCCACAGAGAGATACGCCATGCGGCGCTATGCATGACTGGATTAGCAGTCTTTGAGGACATAGCCAATACCTCGTAAGGTCTTGATCAGCGGCTCACGGCCTTCTGTATCCACCTTGCCGCGCAGGCGGTAGACATGTACATCAACAACATTGGTGTTAGGTTGAATTCGCATCCCCCACACTTCGGAGAGAAGCATCGATCGAGTAACAACACGCCCAGCATGTCGACATAGATACGCCAGAAGCACGAATTCTTGTGGACTAAGATTTAAAACCTCTCCACCGCGAGAAGCTCTACGGTTCATGAAATCCAGCTCCAGGTCCAGTACGCGGAGGCGGGTGGCCTCCTCACTCGTAGCAAGATTGCGCCGCAACAGGTTACGCAATCTTGCTAGTAATTCTGCGAGTGCGAAGGGTTTTGTCAGGTAATCGTCACCACCTTGTTCCAGACCTTTGACCCTATCGTCGACCGATCTTCTGGCTGAAAGTATTAATACGGGGCTGCTAATGCCAGAGCGTCGAAGCTGAAGAATCAGGTCAATACCATCTTGATCCGGAAGCCCAAGGTCGACGATCAAGACGTCATATTTCTTTCCAGACGCGAGTTGGATGGCGGTTCGCCCATCCTTGGCGGCATCCACCTCGTAACCTGCATTGGCAAGGGGTTGCTTCAGGAAACCCTGAATCTCGGGTTCATCCTCGACCAGCAGAAGTCGCATGAATCATGGTAAGACATTTTGATTCACGATTCGCATGCTCCAAGAGGCTGCAAGATGACGATTCGGTCATCTGCGTCCACTCAGCGATGGACGAATCGGGAAAGGCTAGACAAAAGAAGAGGATAGGCGGAATAACGACTTCTGCCGCAATGGTGAGCAGAACGATCGATTTCCGGGCGCGCATACTTCCAGCTCCATTATGAGGCCCGTACATGTCGATACGGCAAGTGCAAGTGCTGTGGCGGCAAAAAATATCTTTATGGCAAGCGAGTAGGATGGAGGCGTGGCCAGGGACGATTGCGTTGGCTTTAGGGTCTCAAGTTTTGAACCATCTGGTTTTGCCCCATCAGACTTGGCCGAATTGGGTGGAGCAACCTATTGTGGAGGAAGGTAAAGCGTCCCCTTCTTATGCAATTGTGAGAGATGCACGAGGATGTCAGGAGGTAATTAGGAACTCCCACGAGCGCCCTCGTGCAGACCGAACCTGTAGACCACCCGTGATCGCGAAAAAGAGAATCGTCGGCGAGAAGAACAGTCCAATTTAGCGATGTATCAGGCGGACAGATTTGAGTGATGCTGCGGATGTCATCTCGGAGTATCGACCTCGCAAATATTAGGCGTTGGCAGAGCGCTGAATGCCGATTCCGAAGAACACTTGTGGTCGCGCATCCTGCTTTGCTGTTCCGTAACTTAGCATGTGGACGAGCGAAATTCAGGGGACGCTCCGGCGATTGCGTCCTCCATGAACAAATCGTCATCCTATTCCCTCGCTCCGAGGTGTTATCAAAAGAACAAAGGTCTCGTCTCAACGAGTAGCCGTTGTATTGAGAATACGGAACCTGTTCTCTCAAGTAGTCGACTGTCGCCGGATCGTCGTCTCTTCGTGGTCCAGCTTCCCCAACACAGAAACGCGATATTTAATCCCGATGATCCGGGCTGAGGGTCTATTCCGCTTGACTACGGCTTACCTGAACCGCATTGCCACTGCCGTACCAGAGCACGATGTGCATGACACCTTCGTCGTCTTCGCCGAGAAGATGCTCGCCGACCCGCGGCTACGTAAGGTCTTCCGCCGCATGGTGAGCCGCGCCGACATCGCGCATCGCTATTCGTTCCTCGATCCGCAGAAAGGTTCCGGCCAATTCTCGTCGCATAACGCGAATGAGTTTTATCGGCTAGGTAACTTTCCCAACACGGCGCGGCGTATGGAGTTGTTTGAGCAGAGCGCTCCGGTGCTGATGCGGAAGGCCGTGGACCGGCTTGCGCTGAGCGAGGAGGAACGCTCCGTTATTACGCACGTGCTGGTGACCTGCTGCACGGGACTCTATGCGCCAGGGCTGGACTTTGAGATCGTTGACCACCTCGGGCTTTCGGCGGACGTGGAGCGCACGATGGTTGGATTCATGGGATGCTATGCCGCGATCAATGCGCTGAAGCTGGCGCGGCACATTGTGCGCTCAGATCCGAAGGCAGGTGTGCTCATGTTGAACCTTGAGTTGTGTACGCTGCACTTCCAGGAGACGCAGGAGTTGGAGCAGATGCTCTCCTTCTTGGTCTTCGCCGATGGCGCGGCGGCGAGCCTGATTACTGCGCGCGAGCAGGGTTTCGCGCTGGACAGCTTCAAGGCGGTGATGGTGCCGGAGACACGTGGGCTGATTACCTGGAAGATTCGCGATCTCGGATTCGACATGCTGCTCTCCGGGCAGGTGCCGGGACAACTGGGCCGCGCGCTGCACGAGGGCGAACTAATGGCGGAGCGCGACAGCATCGACCTGTGGGCGGTGCATCCAGGCGGGCGGTCGATTCTGGATGCCGTGGAGAAGGGACTGGAACTGCGGACGGATGCGCTGGCAGCGTCGCGCGAAGTGCTATCGTGCTTCGGCAACATGTCGTCGGCGACGGTGATGTTTGTGTTGCAGCGAATAATGCAGCAAGCACGCCCGGGACAGCGTGGGTGTGCGATGTCGTTTGGGCCGGGGTTAACAGCGGAGACGATGCGCTTCCATGGGGTCTAGTGCACAGATCGACTTCAGTCGGCGGGTCTCTCCACGTCAATTGCCGGAGCTGATGGATGGTGACTGTAGTTATGAGGATTTCCGTGACTGCCTGCGCAGTCTGGAAACAGTCAATCGCTGGCTGCTGGGTTATCGGCCGACGCTGGCTTGGCTGGAGCGGTTGCCGCACGTATTGCGTGATCCGGTACACATCGTCGATGTGGGCAGTGGCGGCGGCGATCTACTGCGGCAGATTGCAGCCTGGGCACGGAGACGGGGCATTGCCGTGAAGTTAACGGGGATCGACTTGAATCCTTATGCGGCACGTGCAGCAGCGGAGTCCACGCCAGAGGAGCTCGGAATCGAATGGGTGACCGGCGATGCTCTGGCGTATCGACCGAAGAAGCCGGTCGATATCGTCGTGAGCTCGCTGTTGGCACATCATCTGGAGGACGAGGAGATCGTCGCGCTGCTGAGGTGGATGGAAGCGACCGTGCAGGTAGGTTGGTTTATCAATGATTTGGAGCGGGCGGAGTGGAGTAGTCGGATGTTTGGATGGGTTCGGTGGCACTGGCTTGTGCGCCATGATGGGCCGGTGTCGTTCCGGCGGGCCTTCCGGAAGGAGGATTGGATACGCCTGCTGGCTGCGGCTGAGGTCGCGCGAGAGGCGGTGACGGTGGAACGGTGGCGGCCGGGACGGTTGTGCGTGGGGCGGTGGAAATGAGGTCGATGATTCTGAAGCGTCTCGTTAGACTAAGAGATATGAAGCCTCTCGCCCCTGTCGCCCTCATGGCGCACCTCAGCACGTCTAACCATCTGAGAAGCGAATAATGCCAATTTCCACTCTGCTAGCGCCCAGCTCCGCCGGTACCAGATTCAAGACTGTTCTCTGGGTCTCGCTTGGTCTCACTGTGCTCTTCGTCTTCATTACCTCAGAGCTGCTCCTCATCACCGACTATCCGATGTACCACGCTTACCGTCTGCAGGTCATTGCCGACCGCCATCTCCTCATCCCGCATACACTCGCTGGAATCTTCGCTCTTTTGATCGGCCCCATCAATTTCTCCTCGCGGATCCGCCAGCGTCACCTCCAACTCCATCGCATCCTCGGCCGCATCTACGTCATCTCCGTGTTTGTTGGTTCCTTCACGGGCATCGCTCTAGCAGCCGGCCGCCCGGGTCTTCCCGGAACCTCCATGCAGGCCGCTGCCTGGATGGTCTGCACCACCGCCGCCTTCATCACCGCGCGCAACCGCCAAACCACACAGCACCGCCAATGGATGGCGCGCTCCTATGCGGTTACTTTTACCTTCGTCTCCAGCCGCGTCCTCAATCTCTGGCCGCGTTACTGGAGCCACCTGGGCGACGTTTTATCCGCCGTCGGCGTGATTGCGTTCACACTTGCCTCGCTCCTGATCGTGGACCTCGCCCTCAACTGGCGCGAGCTCACCACCCGTCGCGACTGATTCGTCGGCTAGGAGGTCATGAGATTTCAGGGCATCGTCATAAACGCAGGCGATCCATCTCGCCTCTGTGATCTAGACGTCGACATATGCATTCGTCCAGCCAGCGCTCTACCGGCTCCAAAATGACGATTTGTACAGAATGACGTGCTGAACTGTTTTGTGGACGTCTACTAGGAAGATGGAGTCCGCTGCAAATTGATTGAATATCCATTGAATTTGGAGGGAATGCCTTGCAAGACGAAGTACTGATCCTCGGTGGTGGAGTGGCAGGCTGTGCGGCTTCGATCGCGCTTGCTCGAAAGGGGCGAAGCGTCACGCTGATCGAACGCGAGCCCACACCGCGCCATAAGGTCTGCGGAGAATTCCTAAGCGGTGAGGCCCTTGAAGACCTGCATGCACTTGGCATCGACGTGGCCACTCTTGGCGCGGTGCCCATCGATTACGTTCGCCTTGCCGCAGCCAGACGCGCTGCGGAGGCTCCCTTGCCTTTTCCTGCAGCCTCGCTCACGCGCAAGGCACTCGATACAGCGCTTATTGCCGAGGCAGTCGCTGCTGGAGTCCGCGTAGAGCGCGGTTGCAGTGTGCAGTCGCTCAGCCGTACGACAGCCAACGTCTGGCAGGCTACGTTTGATGACGGCACCAGCCGAGAAGCCCCAACCGCCTTTCTCGCCACGGGCAAGCACGATATGCGTGGCCACAGTCGCCCGAAGGACCCTCACCAATGGGTCGCCTTCAAGATGTATTACCGACTGTCTGCCGCCCAGACCGCTGACCTGGGGGACGCCTCCGAGTTGACGCTCTATTCCGGAGGCTACGGTGGTATCCAACCGGTGGAAGACGGCATTACGAATTTCTGCTGTGTGGTGCAACGGCGGTATTTTGCAGGTGCAGGTCTCCGCTGGGAGGGTCTCCTTGCGAAGATGCAGCAGGACTGTCCCCACCTCGCGATGCGGCTTGACGGTGCGGAACCGCTGCTCGACAAACCAATCACCATCACTCATATCCCGTACGGTTACATCCGCCGCGCAACTGAGGATGGGCTCTACTGTCTCGGCGATCAGGCAGCCGTGATCCCCTCGTTCACCGGCGATGGCATATCCATCGCCCTGCATACTGCCCGCCGTGCCGCCGCTGCCTATCTTGCCGCGGAGCCGGCGCCGGTCTTTCAGCCAAAACTGCGCTCCGCAATGCTGTCCCAGATGCGTCTTGCCGAGGTCGCCGCCGACGGCTTAAACAACGCACTCGCGCGCGCTGTACTGCCATTCTGCCTCAGGGTCTGGCCCGGCGCGATGCGCGTAACGGCTAGACTCACGCGTGTCACCCAGCCCGCCGCTGTTGCTTCACAGGCGTTCGCCAACTGAAATCGAGCCACGCCAAAACAACTCTCGGCAGTTAAACCTTTTAGGGGAGATGATGCAATGAAATCCTTCCTAGTCATAGCCCTCGCGCTCATATTCGCTCCAGCCGCACTCGCCCAGCATCAAACCTTCGTCGTCAATCCAGACGCCTGCGAAGTCAAAATGACCCTCAAAACAACCCACGAACTTGTCAACGGCACCTTCCACATCCAATCTGGATCGATCGAGTTCGATCGTAGGGCACAAACGATATCCGGCAGCGTTGTCGTCGCAGCCGGAAGCGGCAAGACCGGTAACGACAGCCGCGATAAGAAGATGAATAAGGACATTCTGAAGGTGGATCAGTACACGACCGTCTCCTTTGCGCCCAAAACCTACACCGGAACAATCGCGCCCTCTGGCGACTCGACCATTCAGGTGAGTGGAGTGTTCACTCTGATCGGCATTGCCCACGACCTGACGATACCGATGCAGATACACATGGATGGATCGAAGGCAATGGCGAGGGCTCAATTCGTCGTTCCCTATGTTCAGTGGGGTCTCAAGAATCCGAGCTTCTTGATCTGGAAAGCTGAGAATGACGTTGCGATAGATATCAATCTGGTTGGCCAGATTTCCAACTAACCGACCATCCTGTTTGTACGTTTGAAATAGGACGATTCCGGTCTAACTGCACTCGCTTTTTGTTGAACTCAATCGGAGCTACAAAGAACTATGCCCAATTCCGTGTCTCTCCCCTCACTGACACGCAGACGTTTCACTCAACTTTCTGGAATGGCGGTCGGATCACTCGCGCTGTCCAGCGGGGCCCGCGCCGCGGCTGCGCCGGACGTGACGCTTGAGATTGCGCCGTACACGCTGGAGGCTTCGCCGAAAACATCACATACGGACCGTAGCTTACAACGGCCAGATTCCCGGCCCGTTGTTCCGGATGCGTGAGGGAGAACCGCAGTCTGTTGAGATTCGGAACCTCACGAGAGATTCGGAGGTCGTTCATTGGCATGGCCTCTACTTGCCGCCGGATATCGACGGGGCAATGGAGGAAGGCACGCCAATGATTGCGCCCGGTGCGTCTACGCGCTACACCATGACCCCCAGGCCAGAAGGTTTCCGCTGGTATCACACACACACGTTCGCGGGGAAGAACCTCACCAAGGCGCAATACGGTGGACTGCATGGTTTGCTCTTGATTGAAGCGCATGACAACCCTGCTGCTTACGATCGGGAGGTCTTCCTTGGACTCCATGACTGGAACGGGCAATTCCTGAGCAGTGACGACGGTTATATGAACCCGGTCTACGACGTGGCAACGATCAACGGCAAGATGCTCGGCTCTGGAGATCCAGTAAAGGTCAAACAAGGCGAGCACGCCATTATGCACATCCTCAATAGCAGCCCGACCGAGGTTCACTGGATTTCGTTCTCGGGGCACAGCTTCAAGGTGGTGGCGCTGGATGGAAATCCGGTAGCCCAGGCTCAGACAGTTTCCATGCTTCGGCTCGCACCCGCGGAGCGCGTCTCTGCCATCGTCGAGATGAACAATCCCGGCGTATGGATCTTGGGTGAAGTCCGCAAGCATATTCAAGCCAGCGGAATGGGCGTTGTCATCGAATACGCCAACTCTTCCGGCAAGCCGGTGTGGACGCAACCGGAGGATCTTGTGTGGAACTATCGCCAGTTTGCAGCGGCAGGCGATGCCGCACAACTTCAAGACGCAAAAACGATCGAGCTCGTTTTTGACTCCAAGTTCCAGGGGCACGGCAATGAAGAGCTATGGCGGATTAACGGCCTGGGCTATCCGCAGAATTCAGAATCAGAGCACGCGTTTTTGTTGCAGACCGGACAGCGTTATCGCCTAGTTATGAAGAACAAGAGCATGGATGATCACCCGATTCATCTGCACAGGCATACGTTCGAGATTCGACGGCTTGAAGATGGCGCTGAGATCACCGGTGTGCGCAAAGATGTGGTGCTGGTACACGCCGGTGGAACCGTCGAGGTAGAGTTTGTGGCTGACAATCCGGGCAAGACACTCTTTCACTGTCACCAGCAAGATCACATGGATCGAGGATTCATGATGGTATTTCGCTATGCATAGTTATTTTGGGAAGCTCCAGAAAACGTCTCGCTCCGTCAGCTTGCTGCTTGTCATGATTGGCTGCTTGCTCTTAGGTTCAAGAGCCGCACACGCTCAAGGGAACTACGAGATTCAAGTTTATGGCGCGGACACCGTCCCGCCCAAGAATCTAATGGTCGAATTGCACTCGAACTACACAGCCTCCGGCCAGACAAAGACGATCGACGGGGTGTACCCAACGAATCACCAGGAGCACGAGACCCTCGAGCTCACGCAAGGGATCAACAACTGGGCAGAGGTTGGTTTCTACGTTTTTACAAGTGAACAGGATGGGCATGGAGTTCAGTGGGTCGGAGACCATATCCGTCCTCGCATAAGAGCTCCGGATCGTTGGCACCTCCCGGTAGGGCTCAGCCTTTCGACTGAGGTCGGCTATCAGAGAGCCGTCTATTCGCCGGATACGTGGACATGGGAGATCCGCCCCATCGTCGATAAGACCCTTGAGCGATGGTATTTCGCCTTTAATCCAGCTCTTGAACGGACCTGGCACGGTCCGGATGTAAAACAGGGACTCGGCTTCTCACCGGCAGTCAAGGTCAGTTATGACTTTACGCGTCAGATAAGCGGTGGTCTCGAATATTACGCGGACTACGGACGCATTGGATCCTTCGATTCGTTGCAAGGCCAACAACAGCAGATTTTTGCCGTGACAGATTTGAATGTCTCGCCGAAGTGGGAGATCAACATTGGCGTCGGTATGGGTTCTACAGCTGCAACCGACCACTTGATCGTAAAAGGAATTCTCGGTAGACGCTTTGACTGGGGAAGAAAGTCTGCAGTCGAGTAGGCTAGTGCTCACTGATGTTTGTCAAGCGATATGGAGATACGGTGACGGAAGCGGACAAGAAGAGACTACTTTCAGCGCTGGAGGCCAACTGGCAGGCGGAGATGGAGGGTCACTATACCTACTCTGTACTAGCCAAACGAGAGGATGATCCACAACGGCGGAATGCTTTACGAGGTCTGGCAGCTGCGGAAAAGCATCATGCCGACCTTTGGGCTGGACGCATTTTGGAACTCGGTGGACAGACGCCTTCGTACATGGGTGATGAATCTGGGCAGGCCGACTCTCTGGCGACACGGGTAGGTGGAGGAGACCTTGCTCTGCGCCGCCTTGAGATCGATGAGGGGTACGATATTGCTAAGTATGGGAAGCAACTGAAAGCGCTCGGCGATGAACCAAGCATTGCGATCCTCCAGGAAGTGATCGCCGATGAACGCGAGCACTATCAAACTCTGGCAAATCTCATCCGTTCGCGACGTCCATTGCCTGCCATGACTCCTGAACAATCTCAGGAGGCGCTCGATAGCTTGTTGAATGCCCGCAAGGATGGCCACCCGCAAGCGGCAGGCTGGGTGGGCGATGCCATCTACGGTATCAACGATGGGCTTGGCTCTATCTTCGGCATCGTCTCCGGTGTTTCGGGGGCGACTCTAGGCAACAGCCACTTCGTTCTCATTGCTGGCTTAGCTGGTATGGTGGCGAGTGCGCTTTCCATGGGATCCGGCGCCTATCTCGCCGCGAAGAGCGAACGCGAGATCTTTGAGGCAGAGTTTGCTCGGGAACGGGCGGCCGTTGAAGAAAATGAAGCGGAAGCACGCGAAGTGCTTTCTCTCAGCTACCAGATTCGTGGCCTTCCAGAAGAAGATGCTGAGCGCTTCGTAGAACACCTCGCGAAGAATAAAGAGCAGCTCATCAAGGCCTTGGCTCGGGAACGTCTCAGCACGACCGAAGAAGCGTTAAGCAAGCCAATGGTTTCCGCAGTCTCTGGAGCCTTATCCACTGCGGTCGGAGCTTTTATCCCTATTGTTCCTTTCTTCTTCATGGCGGGTATTCCGGCTGTAATCGTCGCTGCAATCGTCTCACTAATCGCGCACTTTGTCGTCGGAGCTGCAAAGTCGCTCATCACAATTCGATCGTGGTGGAGCAGTGGTCTTGAGATGACGGTTGTCGGGGCCGTTGAGGGCGTCGTCACATACGTTATTGGAATTGGCATAGGTCAAATAGGAGCGAGGTAATAGAACTGAGCAGCTTCGTTTTGGCTGAACTAGATTTCGGCTCAGAGTCCGTGGGCCTTGTAGGCCAACCGGTAAAAGATGCCCCCCTAATTCAGACGGGCCTTGGATCTGGACGAGGCTTCATACTAGCTTAATGTTTCTTCATTATCGTATCTCGATAACGAGATTCGATAATGAAGGATGATCCGAACAACCGCGATCTGTACTCCGGCATGATTCGTCTTCACATTCTTCATCATGCGGAACATGAAGCCATCTTTGGGGCGGGAATGGCGGAGGAGCTTGCCCGTCATGGATACAAGATCAGCCCTGGGACGCTCTATCCGATCCTCCACGGTTTAGAAAAGCGCGGCTATCTCACATCAGAGCCAGAGCGATCCGGTAGGAGTATTCGCCGCTTCTACAAGATTACGGCTTCCGGTCGCCGCGCGCTGAAGACTGCAAAGCTCCGGGTCCGCGAGCTTTTTGGAGAGCTCATTGAAGGCAAATAGTACATTCATCCGAAATGCCTGCTGGATTCGAGAGGTCGCTGTCGGCTGCTTTCTCGTGGCCGGTACCTCTGTTGCAGTTATTGCCCAGTCCTCGCCCGTGGCTACTCCCGCTGTGCCGTCCGATCTCACGATTGTTCAAGTCGTTCAGGATGCCGAGCAGAACTATCCTGCGATTCATGTCTCTGAGCAGGATCTCAACGCGGCTGTGGCAAATATCCGGTTAGCAAGGACTGCCTATCTTCCACGTCTCGACGGGATTGTAGAGATCAACAGGGCTACGCGAAATAACGTTTTCGGCACTCTGCTTCCACAGAATATGCTGCCAAGCATGTCCGGGCCTGTCATTGGAACGAACAATGCCGGCTCCGTATGGGGAAGCGCTACAGGGCTTCTGATCAACTGGCAACCATTCGACTTCGGTTTGCGGCACGCCAAGGTGGAAGCGGCATCGGCAGCACGCGACCGAGCGAACGCCACTGTGCAGAGAAGCGAACTTGAAGTCTCCGGCGCAGCTGCGGATGCCTTTCTGACCGTTCTTGCGGCTCGTCAGACACAGAATTCCGCTCAAGTCGCCGTCGATAACTGGGAAACTTTACGGAAAAGCATCCACGCTCTCACGGCCGCGGAGCTGCGTCCTGGCGCGGACGAATCACGGGTTGAAGCTGAGAAGGCAGCTGCGAATACTCAATTGGCTCTCGCGACAGAAGCAGTCGAAATGGGTGAGGCAACACTCGCGAAGTTTCTCTCGAAGCCGGACGACATAACGAAACCATTCAACTCTGCCCGTCTTCTTGGAGAGGTCCCTATGGGAGTCGAGGATGACGGAGCATTTCATCCAGAAAACACTCCTGCGATGCTGGAACAACATGCAGCCGTCTCCCAATCGGTTGCGGAACTTCGCGCCACGGACCGAAGCTGGGTGCCGCAGTTCAATCTGGAAGCGGCGGCTTACGGCCGAGGCACCGGCGCGGAGACGAATGGAGAGCGCCTGAGCGGCGCTAACGGTCTCGCTCCAACCGTAGGAAACTATGCGGTCGGCCTGAACGTCACATTTGGCTTTCTTGACTTTGCCAGCATCCACGCTCGTGAAGCCTCACAAGCCGCCACGTTGAAGGCCGAGCAATCTCGCGAGACATTGGTTGGGCGGCAGCTCCAGGAGCAGTTTAGCCAGGCACGAGCTGCTTTACGGGCGATGCGCAGCGTTGCGAAGAATACTCCGATCCAGGTCGAGGCTGCTCGAACCGCTCTTGCTCAAGCTACGGCTCGTTACAAGGCGGAGCTGACTTCGATTGATGATGTAGCGCAGGCGCAACGGCTTGTAGTGCAGGCTGAGATGGATGATTCGATTGCGCGCCTGAACGTCTGGCGTGCGTTCCTCCAATTGCAGTCAGTACGTGGCGATCTACAGCCTTTTCTTCAGGCAGCTCAGTAGTTCAGGTGATCATTTGACATGCGTTTAGTCCTCGCAGCTCTGAGTCGTCCTCTCACCGTGATCGTTGCGTTGATTGCAATCATCGCAGGATTTTTTATGGCAGTTGGAAGGATGCGCATGGACATCCTTCCAGAGGTTGGCAATCCTGTGATCTATGTCGCCCAACCCTACGGCGGCATGACGCCCGCGCAGATGGAAGGATTCCTTACCTACTACTACGAGTATCACTTTCTCTACATCACAGGCATTCAGTCGGTGGATAGCAAGAGTGTTCAAGGCGCAGCTCTGATGAAACTGACATTCCGCGAGGGAACGAACATGCAGCAGGCGATGACTGAGACAGTCGGCTATGTAAATCGCGCTCGCGCCTTCATGCCGCCTGGTACGGTTCCACCCTTCATTACGCGTTTCGATCCTGGAAGTATTGCCGTGGGGCTTCTCCTATTTACGAGCAATAGTCACACGCAAGGCGAGTTGCAAAATATCGCTCTGAATCAGGTGCGCCCGCTGTTTGCGACCCTCCCCGGCGTCTCAGCGCCTCCCCCTTTTGGTGGCAACCAGCGCACTATCGTTGTGACGCTCGATCCTGACAAACTCAAGCAATATGGTGTCTCCCCAGAACAGGCGATCGCGGCGGTAACCAGCGGTACGGTCGTTTCGCCTTCGGGCAATCTCTACGATGGCACTCTGAATCGCATCGTTCGAACAAACTCGACCTTAGGGCCGGAGCTCAACGATTTGATGAGTGCTCCGATCCATCCTCGCACTGGAGCGAACGTTTATCTGCGCGACATCGGAACCATCGAAAATGGGACGGACATCGTTACGGCTTATGCCCATGTCGATGGCCGCCGTACCGTCTACATCCCGGTTACGAAGCGGTCGGACGCATCGACCCTGGCAGTGATTCAGGCGGTGAAGGCAGCAATCCCGAGCTTCAAAAAAGTTATGCCGGATGACGTCGACGTGCAGCTTGCCTTCGATCAGTCCGGCTATGTATCGAATGCCATCAGGGGTCTCGTCAGAGAAGCGGCGCTTGGCGCGATCCTTACCGGACTAGTTGTCCTATTGTTTCTAAGAGACTGGCGCGGCGCTCTGATTGTCGTTGCGAACATCCCGTTCGCTCTCTTTGCTGCCGTACTCCTCTTATGGGCGACAGGTCAGACGATCAACATCATGACCCTGGGTGGACTGGCGCTTGCGGTTGGAGTCCTCGTGGATGAGGCAACGGTCGAAGTCGAAAACATCCATACACAGTTGCTTCCAGGTGTCTCTCGGGCGAGAGCGGTTCTCGAAGCCTGCCGCAGCACTGTTCTGGCACGTCTCCTCTCGATGCTCTGCGTGCTGGCGGTGTTTGTTCCGTCCTTCTTCATGAACGGAGTGGGACGACAGCTCTTTGTCCCGCTGTCTCTCGCCGTGGGCTTCGCGATGGTCGCCTCATACTTTCTGTCGAGCAGTCTGGTGCCGGTCTTCGCCACGTGGATCATGAGGGAGTCGCATAAGGGAGAAGAGAAAGAAGGCAGCTTCGGCAAGTTGAGAGCTCGCTATGAAAGGTATCTGAATGCCGTATTGGATCGCCGTTGTCCCATTATTATCGGATACTTCGCGGTGACCGCACTCATTCTCATTTTGGTTGGGCCTCGCATCGGGAGTGAGATATTTCCGGATTCCAACGGACCTGTTTTACGGGTGCGGCTTAAGGCGCCCATCGGGACGAGAATCGAAGAGACCGAGCCTATGGTGATACAGGCTCTCGATCTGATTCGCAAGACAGTGGGCAAGGATAACGTAGAGATCACCTCCGACTATGTAGGCGTTCAACCATCAAGCTATCCAGTCAATCTCATTCATCTCTTCACAAGCGGCCCGGAAGAGGCTCTCGTGCAGGTCCAACTCCGGCCAGGGCATCCGGACGATGAGAAACTACGAGAGGAGCTTCGCGCCGCGTTTCACAAAGAGATGCCGAAACTGATAGTGGCATTCGAAGCGGGCGACATCATTTCTCAAGTTATGAGCTTCGGATCGCCCACGCCGATTCAGATCGACGTTCACGGCGTAGATATCGACCAGGACTATATGTATCTCGCAAAAGTGGAAACCGAGCTTCGAAAGCTCGACTTCCTGCGGGACGTTTCCATCGTTCAGCCTCACCTCTATCCCACAGTCGAGGTGACGGTAAACCGCGATTATGCTGGCCAGTTCGGTCTGACCATGGCCGACGTGACGAACTCCCTGACGCCGGCTACAGGCTCGTCTCGATTCACAGCGCCCAATTACTGGCGCGATCCCAGGACGGGTAACGCATTCCAGATTCAAGTGCAACTCCCCCCAAACCGCATGCAAGGTCTTGGCGCGCTTTCTACCCTACCACTCATGCGCGATGGACAATCTCAGCCGCAGCTTGATCAGGTTGCCAAACTGGAATACGGGACGATGCCCGAGATGATCGAACGGTTAAGCGGGCAACGGATCGTGAGCGTGACTGCCAACCTGCACGGAATGCCTCTCGGAGAAGCTCAGAATCGCATCGCGACACTCCTGAAAAATCTTCCAGCGGCTCCAAAGGGTTCAACCGTTGCGGTACGAGGACAGATACCCGCCCTAGAAGAGACAATATCGGGCCTACGCACAGGACTCCTTCTGGCCATCGCTGCAATATTCTTGTTGCTCATGGCGAACTTCCAGTCTCTTCGTCTTCCTCTCGCCATTCTGTCGACAATCCCAGGTGTCCTCTGCGGTGTGGTTCTTATGCTGCTCTTCACAGGAACCACACTCAATATTCAATCCTTCATGGGAGCGATCATGGCCGTCGGCATTTCGGTCGCGAACTCCATTCTCCTGGTCAGCTTCGCAGAACAGGCAAGGTACCAGAATAAAGATGTCGAAACCGCGACGCGGACGGGAGCAACGAGCCGTATTCGGGCAATTTTGATGACAGCGACTGCCATGATATGCGGCATGATTCCCATGGCAATTGGCTTTGGAGAAGGAAGTGCGCAATCCGCTCCGCTTGGCAGGGCTGTTATAGGCGGACTCATTTTCTCCACCTTGACGACCCTCACGGTGCTCCCGGCAGTCTACGCGTTGCTGCAACGCAAAGCGTCGACCACCTCGAATTCACTCAACCCTGAAGATCCATCGAGCCGATACTATGTTCATCCATAAACACATCTACCTTGTTTTCCCGCTCGTGTGCTGCCTCCCTGCCTTGTCTCAGAGCTCTGTGCACGTGGAGATGGCAAAGGTTGAGAGCCGTCCATCCGCTCGAACGGTGCCTCTGGCTGCGGAGCTTGCTCCATTCCTGCAGACTGATATTGAAGCTCGCGCTCCCGGATATGTAGAGAAAGTGCTCGTTGATCGGGGTAGCCTGGTCCACAAGGGGCAGCTATTGGTTCAGCTCTCCGCGCCAGAAATCAATTCGCAGACGGCAGCTTCAGAAGCAAACCTCCATCAGGCGGAAGCCGAAGCTGCGCAGGCCGAAGCTCAAGAAGCCGCAGCCGAAAGCACGTCGGCGAAGCTGCAAGAGGCTGCTAAGACTCCCGGTGCCGTAGCGGGCAATGAACTGTTGCAGGCCCAAAAGCTGCGGGATGCGGCGCAAGCATTAGTCGATAGCCGAAAGGCCGCGGTACGGACCGCGAAAGAACGTCTCCAGGCGAGCCAGGCAATGGAGTCGTATCTCCGAGTGCTTGCGCCCTTCGATGGAATGATTACCGATCGATTTGTGAATCCTGGAATGCTGATTGATGGCGGTCATACTCCGATGCTCAAACTCCAGCAGGTCGCGCACCTGAGATTGATTGTGCCCGTTCCGGAGACCTATACCGGCTCGATCGTCAAGGGAACGTCGGCGGTCTTCCATGTTCCGGCACATCCTGGAAGAAGTTATTCTGCGAAAGTCGCACGAATCCCTGATGCTCTCGATCAGCAGAGCCGCGCAATGATGGTCGAACTGGATGTCTACAACAAAGACGGAAGCCTCGCTCCTGGCATGTACCCCACCGTTGATTGGCCGGTAGGTGCTGGAGAGAATCTTCTCTTCGTTCCCTCGACAAGCGTCGTAACCACGACCGAACGAACCTTCGTGATCGCGTCAGTCGATGGTCGAGCACACTGGGTTGACGTTCGGAAGGGACCAGTCGCTGGTGAAAGTGTTTCCGTCCGAGGTCAAATCGCCCCTGGCCAAGAGGTCGTCAAGCGGGCTTCCGATGAAATTCGCGAAGGTACACCGCTTGCCAAGTAATTCAACGCAGCAATTTGAGAATCACTGGGGCGATGTTGCAGTGACGACCACGACTCCCAATGGAGAGAGCGCGGGACCGAGCGGGTCAAGCTGGCTGAATCCGGCCCGATTGGAGCCGCCGTGAATTGAGGTACAGACAGTCCTCGCTCCATACCGGATACAGCAGGCACCTTGTAGGAAGTTGAGGGCACCCGGGCGCGAATTGCACAGCCTGGCACGCACCGGGCCGAGGACGGGGCGGCTGGGGGCGGTTCCCAACGCAGATCGCCAACCGGCGGCACCGCGTAGGAAACGCAGAGGAACGCAGCTCCGCCCGCCCCAGCACTGGAGCGGAGTCCTTCCAGCACTCCCGTGCTGACCCGCGACCTTTGGCCAAGCTGCGCCCGCCTGCGCACGCAAATGGCAAATTTCCAGCGAGCGTTGGCAGGACGAGGCATGCAATCCAACGGCACCATTGAGCCCGTACATCACCACCTCGTTTCAGGGCTGCTTTCGCGTGTATTCTCCGCGAAAGGCGGTGGTCCAGGTCTGGCCGCCATCGGAGGATTTTTCCCATGCCTGTTCCACGCTGTTTGCGTCGATGCGGCGGATCATCACTCGATTGAGGATGCTTTCTCCATTCGGCCCTCGGCTGGGACCGCTGAACTGGCCCAGGCCCGGCGATGCTTTGCCGTCGACGAATACGTGGACGCGACCCTC
>Ga0206946_1012_pt2 | contig 82715 bp, 80 predicted proteins | sample Alteio_BWOrgHeat_2_FD_152965 | JGI IMG/M metagenome (GOLD analysis project Ga0206946, IMG submission 152965) | Enriched cells from forest soil in Barre Woods Harvard Forest LTER site, Petersham, Massachusetts, United States -... | ecosystem: Environmental > Terrestrial > Soil > Temperate forest > O... | reverse complement strand
GAATCGACGGCTCATTTCAGTAACAGCGGCGTCGGCGTTAATGCTGACGTTTTCATTCAGGCTCTTGCATGCGGCCGCAGCGAATGAACAACAGCGCACTTCTAGCTCCACTGACATCGGCCTTCTCATGACGAGAGCTGCTCGTCTACCGATCGAGTACCACGCAGATATTATCTTTCAGCTTGCAGATCGAGGAGACATCTCGCCTACCCACCTACGTGCGGTGCTTGATTCAATTTTTAGTGCGGCTGATTCAGCCCAACATCCCTTCCCAATGCGCGATGCCGTGCATATTCCGGACTCGCTATCCTCGGAACGCGAGCAGGCTTCGGGACTTGGTTTAGATACCCTCAACATTAAGACCCACATAATCGATAAATTTATTGCAAGCAATCCTTCTTACGCACTCAAACTCGCTGAAGAAGTAACCCTCAGGTTGCCCCAGTCGTCATGCGCTGATTTTATGGTTCCGGATGTGTCCCCTTACTATACGATCATCGGGCAGATCGCATCCAGAAGCACGGGGGCAACTCTCCATGCTCGCGTAATGACACTAGAGCGTGACCGTATTGAACATGCCTCAAGCAGCATGGAGCTAAAACCGGCAAGCAAACTTGTGCTGTCGATCGCCCCAGACTCATCTTTCCTTGACGCCCTGTCAGATCTGACGCATGCAATCAATATCGAAACCGCGAGTGATCGAGAGTTCGCACAAATTGACGAGAATGGCGAGTTCACGGCGCTCATTGGTGAATTGATTGATAAAGCCGAACAGAATGGCATTTCGCCTGTGCCTTTAATGGAGGCATATAGAGGATTTCTTACGCGATCACTTTCTGGGACTCAGTGTGGTTTCCACCCGACAAATCGTCACACCGAGGCACAACGATTCAATACAGTACTTGAGCGGCATCACCTTTCGAACGTAAACCGATTAAACGATAAGGACCTTGTTGGAAAACCTGAACAGCACTTCGTTGTCGAAAGCAGTCTTCCTGATTACCCGGAATTCCACCCACTATTGCATTCGTTATTTTTCACTCATGACGTCGAGCTAGCGGAACGCTCATCCCCTAGCGAGATCAGTGCTGACAGGCTGTCGCAGGCAGATCTAGATGACTATCTAACGCTTTTGGACAAACTCACTGAGCAGGAGGACCGCTGTCCCGCATGCAAATTTGTTTCGGAATCTCAGCTCTATTTTGCGATCATTGACAGTATCCCGTCGTATTTGAATCCCGATCGTGCCATCGATTCATACATCAAATGGTGTTCTGACAGCACGATGCAGAAAGACGATCCAGAGCTTTGGCTCTACCGCCTCAGAGGTGTTTTGAATCTGAACAGAAACATTACTAAGGCGGACCTGGCAAGGGTAGTTCAACTCCGGACTCAAGGCAAAATATTGAACGCACTGCCTCATTCAGACTATGGAGAGATCATAAAGGCAGCGCGCGAGTCCACATCAAACATAGTGCAAACGTATGCTTATGCCGAGAGTGTGCTAAAGCCGAACTACGAAATGCCGCCCCTGTAGCAAAGGACGTAACCGCCGAGCTGCTGACCACTTCCCTTCCGACGATCGGCAATGCCGCGAAGAAGATTATCAACCTGATTGAAAATTCAGGCGAACTGATTAAGTCATTAACCCAAGGCCCATCCCAAGCATCAGTAGGGATAGCAAAGTGTCACTTTTTGCCTTTCTCAAGCGATATATTGTGTATCGCGAGTTGCTCACTAGCGATTCGATCATGCCAATTTAGCACCTTCCTGTCTTAAGATTGAGACTGTCATCGTGCAGTGCGTTGATTGAATCCACTTCCAACTATGGCTGTTTCGGTGACCGCATGCATGATCGCCAGATAGCGAAATGGTAGAGTCATTAATGCGCTCGTACGTACGAAATCCAATTCTTCTTGGATTGCTTTCCGCCATTCTCCTTGATCTGCCCTTCCCCATCGCTGGACCGTTGCCGCCATGGCGCGCGGTTTTCTCCTGGATCGCACTTATACCTCTGTTATATGGATTGCTCGCTGAGCCGAGCGTCGCAGCACCGCGATATCTGCGCCGCAGCGTGCTCGCCGGCTATACCTGCGGAGTGCTCTGGTACATCCTGAATTGCTATTGGATCTACTACACCATGCGCCTCTATGGTGGCCCCGACGGTATGCCTGTTCTTTTGGCCGTGTGTCTGCTCGTCCTCTATAGCGTGGTTCTGGGTTTGTACTTCGCGTTTTTTGCTTTCCTAATCGCGCTCTGCCGCAAAGCGTTTCGCACGAACATTGTGCCGCTGGTGCTCATGCCTTTTTTTTGGGTTGGCATTGAGTTCGCCGCGTCACGCATTACCAGCGTTCCATGGGATCAGCTTGGCTACTCTCAGGTTGACAACTTTCTACTCACACGACTTGGGCCTTTCACCGGGGTTTATGGAATCTCATTCGTGCTCGCCGCAGGCAATGCTCTGCTTGTGGCAGCATTGCTGGCGCGCTCCGTTCATACACGCATCAGGATCGGTGTGGGCGCGACGCTGTTCATCGTTCTGCTGCAACTTGGTTCTTTCATGCAACCCAAGCCATCATCTACTTCAAGCTATGCCGTGCTGTTGCAGCCAAATCTCGATGTAGGCCAGGACAATGCCTGGGTTGGTCCCGAGTGGAATGAACACGCTTCGTGGATTCTCGATCAGAGCCGAAAAAACTGTACTTCGGCTATCTCAGGGATGCCGGCGTCTGGCGCAAAAGTCGGGATGCTGTCGTGCGCCGAGAATACCTCACATCCCGATATCATTGCTTGGCCCGAAGCGCCATCGCACTTTTTTAGCGACGATCCACTGGTCGTCATGCTGTTGCGCAATATCGCGACAACTACGCATGCTACGGTCGTTGCTGGCATGCTCGGCCGTGATCAGCCTGGCACCTACAACTCCGCAGTTATTACCGCCCCCGACGGCAAGATTCTTGGACGGTATGACAAGATTCATCTCGTGCCTTTTGGAGAATACGTGCCGTACCGCGATTTATTTTTCTTTGCACATCAGCTCACACAACGGCTCGCGGACTTAAATCGCGGCCGAGACCGCAAAGTTTTCCGCACAGATGGACACACCTTCGGCATCTTCATCTGCTATGAATCTGTCTTCGCGGACGAGGTTCGTCTATTTGCCAAGAATGGCGCGCATGTCTTCGTCAATATCTCTGATGACGGCTGGTATGGCGACACCAGCGCGCCCTGGCAGCATCTGAATATGGCGCGCATGCGGGCGATCGAAAACCGCCGCTGGATCGTACGCGATACCAACAATGGCGTAACTACGTCGATTGATCCGTATGGCCGCGTCACCCTCAGCGCCCCGCGCCATATGCAGACCTCACTGGTGGCGCGCTATGGATACAACGACGAGTTGACCTTCTACACGCGCTTCGGCGATCTCTTCGCCATGCTGTGTGGGCTAATCACATTAGCGGCCGCAGGGAACGCAATGCGCCTTGTTGCCAGCCAATCTTCACGTAAAAGACAGGTCTCCTAAGTATTTGAACGATCTCGCATTTGCCTACCCTCCCGTCCGGGAAAAAGTCAGCGACCTGCGGGAGTGCCTTTGACCCCCCGTCTCCGCAAAGAACTAGCCGAGTCGAAACCGGGCTTTCCGGTGTGGAGTGAACTGGCGGGTTCACAGAGAGGGAATTTTGGCGCACCCCGATCTGTGTCGGCAACTTGCTTTATAAAATTCGACGTGCCTCACGAGTAGAACCGATGGAGGCATTGCGACACGAATAGCTGTCAAATTGCATTCAGCTTCACTCCGAATGGGCCACGAGATTCCGTCTTGTATGCCTCGATATCGTCGAAGTCTCAAAGTCAGCCGAGCACATACTGCGCTTTGTGAAAGAGCAGCACCTCGAAGGTGTGGTTGCCAAACGAGCAGACGGCATCTATCTGCCGGGAAAGCGCACCGGACTAGCCACGGTCTTCTGGTTTAGCGTGTAGTTCTGTGAGTAAGACGAGAATATAGCGGTCGCGTCAGTGGGGACGCAATTCCATGCCGGTTTACTCGTGGCGGAGGGCGGAGATGGGGTCGAGGTTCATGGCGCGGAGGGCGGGAAGGACGCCAGCCGCCAGGGAGGCAAGGAGTAACGTGATCGCTGCGCTTGCGATGACGACGGGATCGGCGAAGGAGAGCGTGAAGAGCATGTGCTGGACGAGGCGGGCAGCCAGAAGGGCGCAAGGGATGCCGATCCCGATGCCGAAAAGGGTCAGCACAAGGGCTTCGCGGAGAATCAAGCGAAGAATGCCATGGCGCTGCGAGCCCAGCGCCATCCGTACGCCGATTTCGCGGGTGCGGAGGGTGACCGAATAAGATAGTAGCCCGAACAGGCCGAAGGCGGCGACCAGGAGGGCAATCGCGGCGAAGAAGGAGGATAGGGTGGCGATCATCCGCTCGTAAAGGAAGGTATTTTCGCCCCGGTCCTGGAGTGTGCCAGTGGAGGTGGAGTATTCGCGGCCGAAGGATTCGACTTTGTGCTCGATCACTTTTGCTAGGGCCGGGCTGCCGTAGCCGCGGACGAGTAACGTCATGGCTTCTGCGTTTTCGCCGGCCTGCAGGGCTGGGACATAGAGGAAGCGCGAAGCGGCATCGCGGACATCGAGAAGCCAGGCGGGCTGCGCGACGCCCACGATTTGGAGGTCCTGCATGTCGGGCTGGACGCCGAAGCGAATGTGTTTGCCGATCGCTGTTTCCGACGGGAAAAGTTGGCGCGCGATCGCACTGTCAATGATCACGACCCGCGGGTGCTTCTCATCATCCGTTGTAGCAAAGTCGCGGCCGGAGACGAACGGGATGCCGAGTGTCCTGAAGAAGCCAGGCGAGACGGCGATGCGGGCAACGGTCACAGCATCCGCTGCATTTCTACTTAACGTACTCGAAACTGTATCTTTCCAGCCTCGGTCACCGCCAAGGATGGGCGAACTGGCGTAGGCAACGGATTGGACCGATGGCAGGCCTGCGACGGCATCGGCGACTTGGGCACGGTATGCGCCGATGGCCACGCCATCGTAGCCGTGAGGGCGCGTATTGAGGTCGAGTTCGAAGACACCGCTGCGATCAAAGCCGGGATCGAAAGACTTGAGGCGAACCAGTGAGCGAAGAAAAAGGCCGGCGGCTTGCAGCAGCACGAGCGAGATGGCGATTTGCGAAACAATGAGGGCTTTACCGAGTTTGCCGCTGGCGTGACCAGCGTCCCGGCCGACGGTGCCACCACTTTGACGCAGTCCTGAGCCCGGAAGCCGACGCGCGAGCTGCCAGGTGGGCACAAGACCGGTAAGAAGTCCGGTGAAGATTGCAGCAGATGCGGCGAAGGCGAGGACGCGCCAGTCGGGACGAATATCGAGCAGGATGGGGACGGTCTGGCCACGCGTAAGGGAGGCAACCAGGAATTGGCTACCCCACCAGGAGAGGAAAAGGGCGAAAAGCGCGCCAATGGTGGAGAGCAGGAGCGTCTCTGCAACGAATTGGCGGACGGCTTGCCACGGACGGGCGCCGAGAGTGATGCGGGTGCTGATTTCAAGGCGACGCTGACTCGCGCGCGCGAGGGTGAGGCTGGCAAGGTTCACACAAATGATGAGCAGGATGAGGGCCACGACTCCGAGCAGCAGGGAGAGGGGGCGCTGGACCTGGGTACGGAGATCGCCGATTGTCTCAGCTCCACGCGCAGCGGAGTTGAGCTGGACGCCCATGGAGAGGAAGGATTGACGCCGCGCGCCGGCGCTCTGCGTGGGGACGGTGGCTGCCAGCAAAGCCGGCCAGAAGGATTGGACTTGCGATTGAGCATGGCCGAGGGACTCGCCGGTATGAAGGCGGCCCGTGGCGATGAGCCAGAGCAGGGAGCGGCTTTGCCGGTCATAGATGCCGGCAGCGCCGATGGGAATGGTGATCTGCGGAGGAGTGCCGAGGGAGAGGCCGGTGAACCATCGGGGCGTGACACCGATGATGGTAAACAGATTGTCCTTAATGCGAATGGACCGGCCGACGACGGAAGCATCGCCGCCGAAGCGCTTCTGCCATAGTTGATAACCGATGACGGCAACCTGGCTGTTACTCTGCATGTCGCTGGGCCGGATGAGGCGACCGAGGAGCGGACGGGTGCCGAGGACAGAATAGTAGCTGCCAGTGACGGAGCGGACGTTGGCGAGGCTGCCGGTGCCGTTGATTTCCACGTAGAAGTCCGAACCGACGCTCCAGCCGCAGATCTGGGAAAAGGCCCGCTGGTCCCGCTCCATCTCGGCGTACATGGGGTAGGAGAGCGGCGTGAGGGAATGGGTGCGGTAGATTCCGGTGAGCTCGACCAGCTGCTCAGGGTGCGGCACGGGGAGCGGGCGCAGAAGGAGCGCGTCCATGACGGTAAAGACGGAGACGGCTGAACCGATGCCGACGGCGATGGCGAGAATGAATGTGACGGCAAAGATGGGGCTGCGGGAGAACGACCGAAGGGTGTAGAGGAATTCCTTCCGTAGCAGGTGCATGCCGGCCCTCAACGAGCTTGATCAGGATGCGACAGAGCTGTCCCGGTCTTAGACGACGGTTTCAGACGAAGGTTACGTGGGATCACTGCAACTTGCTAGTTGGTGATGACCCGCTTGGTTGAAATGGTCGATTTCATGGTATCGCTTGGCAAGGTTATGTACAAAGTTAGGTTGCCTGAAAACGTTTTTGTAGGGCACCACGTCGCGGAGCGGTGTCTCAATGGACAGGTTCTACCTACTTATTCTTCGAGGCTGTGAGCATGAAGACATGGTGAGCGCTACTCAAACCCCATCTTGTTCTACTTCGAACGAGGAAGCATTGTTGTGTAGATGAGACAGGACATGACGTGAGCGCTTTACCGTACCTGAGCTGTTACTACTTGAAGGTGCCCTTGGCCGGCACCCGAAGTCAGGAACCGAAATGTCCTCATGACCTTAGGACTCCGCCCCCCGAATTTTACAGGATGGCGGGGTCGTGCGGCTTGGTGTAGCTTCCATTTACCCGGCAGCCAGGCTGAGAGCTCACTGGTGCGTTCTGAGGGAAGGTCGACGAGCAACTGTGTGAGACGTTCACCGGACCTCCTTGGAGACCTTGTACGCATCGGCGATCTCAGTCAAAAAATTGGCTTGATCGCCAAACGAGGTTATTTTTGGAGAGTCGGAACTCAACTGATCTGAAGTGACCGTCGCATTTGGTGACAGTTTGAAAGAGCCCCAGGGAAGATGCGGTACTGAGTAGTACCAGCCACTCGGTGCAGAAAGAAAATATATGTTTCCCCGACACGTTGCCCAAGCAAATCCTGCGTCAGCAGCGATTACCGTCACCCCACTTAAGGCTATTTCTCCCCCAGGTCGGACAACCGTAAGATCTCTGCCTTGTGTTAGTCGTTTTTCTTTGTCGAACAACACCTCCTGAACATAGACGTGAAATGGAGTGTAGAGGAACGCATTGTTCGCCGTCAGGTGACTAGGCATTTCCTCGTCCATGACGCCGACGATCGCGGCATCTGAAATAGAGGCTTGATTTATTAGATAGGGCGTTGGATAGGTGCTATCGCGCTCAGGCAACGGACCGCTGCCTAGAGTTCCCATGATAATATAGTGCGCTTTACTCCAGCCTGCGGCATCATCTAAAGAAGGAAGTGCAGCAATCAAATGGGGATCCAGCGCACCCGACAGGGCGTACTGAGGGCCCTTCGCAACTTCATCGATGGTGGGTGCGCTAGAGCAATCCTCGAAGGCCTTCGCTAGAGATGATAGCGCTGAAGGTTTTTGGGCAAATAGCGAAACTGCAGTACATAAGGCACAAATCACTACTGCCGACAGTGTGCGTCTCAACATCTTATGTTCCTTTCGCAAAAGTTAAGGGATCCAGGTTTTTGTAAGTCAGCCATTTTTGCGGCCTGAAGTTGCTTCCATTGATTTACCTTCGATACCGCGGCTTCCTTTATGGGTTAGGACGAAGGCCAGTGCGGCCCGTCGCCGACAGGGCGGCTGAGGTCCGGTCTCTCTACAGAAAAAGCAAACTGACAAAATCAGAGATCGCCCAGAATTTGGGAATTAGCCGTACCTCCGTCCGTCGTATTCTTCTGACGAGCCGCTAAGCCAATATGCCCCCTACTACTGCCCCGCTTCCGCCTTTCCGATCTGGCTGAGCAGGTCTTCCTCGAATTCAGCGTAGGTCTTCGATTCGTCATATCCGCTCTTGACCCAGCGCCAGTTGCCCTGCCTGTCGATGATCCAGGTCCGCGGCACACTGTACTGCGCCTCCTCGTAGGAGAATGCGGCCAGGACCGGGAACGTGTATCCCTGCTTCCGCATGAAGGGCAGCACTTGCCCCGGGTTCTCATCAATGTTGAGGCTCACCACGACCAGGTCCCTGCGGTCCTTCATTTTGTCGTAGAACTTCTGCAGCAGCGCGTCCTGCAGGTGGCACGGGCCACACCACGTCGCCCACGAGACGACCACGACTATCTTGCCCGCAAAATCCCCCTGCCGCCACTGCTTGCCTGAGAAATCCGACAGGTCGAAGGAGGGCATCTTCTTCGTGACCCTCTTCCAGTCGTCCTCCTGCACAGCGACGGCCGGAGCAGGTTTCTTCCGTGCGGCGGCGACCTTGCTTGCAGTCGACCCCGCGCCGGGCGGTGTTGCAACGGTGCTTTCCGCCGGATCAGGAGGGTTCCACGCGGCCCATGCAGCTTCCGTACCACCCTGCCGAGTCCACAGCGCATGGAATTCCACGGTCAGATCGTCCTGCAGTACGCCATGCGAATATACCCGCGGCTTGGTGCGGTCATCGAGCGCGATGCGGTAATACACCAGCGCGTCCTCGGGGTGATGGTCGAGTGCCGCGAAACGCGCGCGGTTGGTCCAGTACTGCTCCAGGTCCTGCTTATTCTCCGGCGGCGGCTCCTCAATCACCGCGCGGAACTGCACCGCCTCTTCCGGCTTGCCGGCCAGCGTGGCTGCGTTGAGAATCAGTCCAAGATTCTCGAGATCCATCGAGACCACTTCGCGGTGGAACGACTTCACGGTATCCGCATCCAGAGATTCACTCCAGTGCTCTTTCGTGTGGCCGTCGTCCCTGTAGGTCGAGGTCTTCTTGAGTAACTCCAACGCGCGCTCCGGCTGCCAGCCATGCTCCAGCAGGAATTTCGCCAGCTTGTCCGGCCCGGTCGACAGGATGCCATATCCGCCGTAGTCCTCCATGGCCTTCAGATATCGGTCGACCGCTTCCAGCCCATCGGCTTCTGAAACGTATTCATCATCCTGTACCGTGACGAAAAACTCCGTGCGCTGCAGGTAGGGGTCATCCGGAAAGACCTGGAGAAACTCCTTCACATGTTCAATTTTCGCGGCATAGTAGGCCTTCCACGCCGCGGCATCCTTCTGTCCTTCCGGTTGCGGATGCTCCTTGTCCCACCGCTCCTGCGCCAGCCGCTCGGCGGGGGCCTGGTGGGGAAAATCCTTCGCGGCCTGGCTCTGCATGCGCGCCAGCTCCTCGCTCGGGGTGCCGGCCAGCTGGTAGCCCGAGATCAGAAACAGCCTCCATTGCGCGTCCCCTTGGGGCACTAGCTTCTCAAGCCGATCTAGGTCCTGCCGGATCTGCGCGCGCTCTGCATCGTGCTCGCTCAGCGGCCGCGTGAGGAACTCGCGTTGCCACAGAATCTGGTAGTCCTCGAGCCGCTTCGGATCGGTCTGCTGCGCAAGCTCTGCGCGCATGGCAATGGTAGTTTTTGCCACCAGCGGGAGATCCTTGCGTAGCTTGAACCCTTCGATCTGGTTGCCGAAATTTGTCGTCTCTACCCACGAGGGGCATAGCGAGTAGAACCTTTCGAGGTTCTCCTTCAGCTTCGCCTCATCGGCATACCTGCCCCGCCAGTAGAGCTCCGCCAGCTCAAACGAAGGCCACGGAAACTCGGGCGCCTTAGCCTGCGCCGCCTCCAGCAGCCGGATTGCCTCCGGAGGATCCTTTTCTGTTAGTGCTTTGCCCGCCAGCATCAGCGCCATCGGATCGTCGGGATGCGCCTTGACATTGCTCACCCAGCGCTCCCGCAACGAAGCCAGAGCCGCTGCAGGGTCTTCCCGGCCCGGATCATGTGCCATATTGAATTGTTCCCGGTAGAGCAGGTACTCATGCGGATTTTTCACGATCAGCGCGTCGAGCACCTGTTGCCTGCGCGCAGCCCGTTGCGTGATCGTGAGCTTGACGAGCTCATTCCGCGAGAGCGTCGTGTCGAACGCGGCTCTCACTTCAGGCGCTTCACAGCCGTACTGGGTGGGTGCAGTCTGGGCGTACGTGCTGATCGATCCAAGCGCGAGAACGAAGAGAAGAATGGACGCTGGACTGCGCATGATTGCTCACCTCAAGACGTCGATGTCGCACATCTGGCTCAGCCCATGCCTCGGCACCTGTGAGCCGCGCGTAGAGCGCCCCGGTGGAGTGCCCGGGCACGAACACCGTGCCTCGCGCACTTGTTAGACCACATAGGGGACGAATGGTTTGTTCTTCTGCACGCCAATAGGCGTGGCGGGATGGCTCCCACTCACTCATAGACCTCCCTTGAGCGTCCCTCAGCGCGATCGATAACACGCCATAGCTACACAGGCAACGAACCAACTCCTATGGCAGGACTCTCACCTGCAAGTGACTGAGCAGCTTCTATGCGCTCAAAAGGGAATATCGTCATCCGTGATGCCAACGCTTCCGAAGTCGTCTGCGGATTCGCTGTGTCGGCTCGTCCGACTCTGCGAATCGCCACCGTTGCTCGCGGAACGGGCATTGGATCCTTCCGCCGGTGACAGCAAGCTGATCTCACTGACTACGATCTCGGTGCGGTAAACCTTCTTGCCCGTTTCTTTGTCATCCCAGGAGCGCGTCGTGATGCGTCCCTCGACATAAAGCTTGGAGCCCTTCTTTACAAAGTCGCGCAGAATCTCGGCGCCGCGCGCATAACCTACAAGGTTGTGCCACTCTGTCCGCTCCTGCCACTCACCGCCTTTGTCTTTGTAACGGTCGCTGGTTGCCAAAGACAGATTTGCGACTAGCGTACCGCCCGCCGTCGATTTGATTTCAGGATCCTTCCCGACATTTCCGAGCAGAATTACCTTGTTAACAGTCTTTGCCATGATTGCTTTTCTCCTTTTCTCACGCCTTTCTCGTTCCGGCGTGAAGCCTTAACGATCCTCAATGGAAAACGTGCTCGATCGCCTCCTCGAGGCCGATTGGCTGATAGCCCTGAACTGAGTAGCGAAAGCAGGTCCCATCCGGAGCAATGTTGAGATACCGTCTCGTGTCCCTGTGTTTATAGAGATGAATCTGTTCGGAGGTTCCCATGAACATAAAGTCGGCACACAGAGAAGGGCCAAGCATCCGTTCAAGAGGCAGCCAATCGGTGTTCATTGGCGCCTCGGAGAGCGGGCAAACGCTGGCCGCGGAGCTTGTTCGAACATGCAGCCCAGAAAGTACACAAGGCTGCCAGTGAGAGTCATCACCAGTGCGTAATCGATAACCACGAAATCAAGGCCGGACCTCCGTATCATCGCTGCCACCGCGACCGCCGAATGCAATACGATGACGGCGGAAGCCGCCCACAACGCGTGACGCGCTACGCGGTGCATGGCAATCCGCTCGCCGTGCTTACGGATTTCGAGCAAGACAAACGTTCCGAAGTAAGCAGCGAGCACGTACCATTCCTGCGCAACCAGTTCTACGAATGACTTCTCAACAACGTGCATGTTTCCTCTGCTCCTTCCACTGGATAAAGGGTTGTCACTCTGAAACTCGCAGTGTCCTTATCTCGCGCACTTCAATTGGGAAAGACGCGGTAATCTGCCCACTCGCCATTTGCCGCACTAGGGCGATGATTCCCACGAAGACTGGCAGCGAGGCCATGGTGTTGATTTGCCGAATGCGCTGAACCTTTCGTTCCAAAGTGTGCTCTTCTTCGTCACGCTTGATATCGAGCTCGATCTTCAGTCGCACGATGAGCAGCATGGTGACCGCAATGGCTGCTAAGGCCGCCGGCGGATTGTCAACACTGTGCGAGGCGATTCCCAGGGTGAATAGGCACAAGCCAAAGCAGCGGAAGCGCTCGTAGATGCGGGGATGATGCCAGTCGATCATGCTGGCACCTCAAGCGCGTGTCTTTGTGTCCCTGCTTCCAGCAGATGACAATGGCGGCAGCCTGTGCAGCAGACTGCCTCGGTGACCTTGAGTGTCGCATCGATCCAAGGAGAGTCCGGCAGGCCCTGTTCGCCGCTTCGAGTGAAGAAGTGAGGCATGGCGCCACCACGAAACGCTGCGTCTTTCCCCCAGAGCTCCGTTTCGAGCGTACCGTTGCGCCCCAGAAAGAGAATTTGGCTCTTCAGCTCGGGGCGCTTTCGTTCCGCACCCTCAAGCCAGTGATGAGTGATCAACAGGTCATAGGTCTGCTCGTAACGAAACATTTCCACTCGGATGAGTGCTGGTTCGACAACAACGGCGTGAACGCCGTTCGGAAGGAAGTTCTGCACTCGCTGCAGCCAAGGAACGGCCTCTCCATCCTTGCCGACGAACCCAACGTAGTGACCGAGGTCCGCCACCGCACCGCCTGACTCCTCTCCGCGCAACTTCCATTCATTGGCACGTTGCTGGTAGACGATCTCGAGTTGCGGCCGGCAGCGGATTCCTGTCTTGCGAATCTGCTCTCGGGTTTCTGCGGGAAAAGTGAGCCCACGACGTGCCACGGTTGTAAGCCGACTGTCTTTCACGCTCCCTCCTCTGTTATCGGTGTGTGCGTACGGGGATGGGCCGGCCCAGCGCCTCGCGGATCATCTCCCGCGTGCACCCGGCCCAGCATTTGTAATAGCGAGGGTCTGCAATCGAGATTGCGAGATTGTCCATCGCGCGGTCACGGCCCTGGCTGGCGCAGGATGGGCATTGCGTCCAGTAATTGCCGCTTCGTTTCGCTCGAACCTTGACGTGTTGCAGGATCTGAAAACTGTTTTGGCTTGTGTCGTAGCGTGGGCGCTCAATCACCGGCCGGCTGGTGACGGACTCGGGAATCGACAGACCTTCAGTAAAGCTCTCAAGTTCCGACGCAGTGAGGCGCTTTACCGTGCCGAGGTACTCGAGCTGTTCCAGGAGACCGCTTGCAGCATCCTCAAACCAGTACCGGTGCATGTTGGCTCGATGAATGCCAAGAGGAGCTCGGATCGCATTCCCAAACTCCTCAGCTCCCAGCTCGTCCTGGCGAGGAAAGACTTCGATCCCGTCCACCTGCTTGAATGCTCCTTTGATCGGAACGTCCAACCGCAGGGCGAGGTTATATATATAGATACGGCAGAGCCTCGCCGGCAGCGGCTCAGCGCAGAGAATCCACAAGTGCGCACCCCGGCGGGACATCTCCACGATGGCGTGCACTCCGTCCTGTTCAAGCTCCCATTTGAGGGTCCGCAGATCGCGGTAGGCGCCGTCGTAATCGGCGTCGATCGCGACCCATTTCGAACATTGCGTCATGGGGTTGATGGCATAGAGCCCGATGGTTTGTTCTCCAGCCAAGTGCTTCTGAACCACCTGCTCGTCGAGAGCCAGCCGCTCTTTTGTCTGACGATCGCGTGCCTGGTAGAAGAAGTACTTTCCCGACTTTTCGTCCGGTCGATCGGTTTGCCGGGTATAGGCTCGCCGATTGACGAACCACGTCATATATTCCGCCGCTTGCTCAAGAGTCGCTGGCAAGAGTTCTGCGCGCGGGCGAGGTGGTGTCCACGCTGAAGTGTCCAATGACGACATGGTTCGTCCTCCCTTCTTCCAAAGTTGTGTAGTTGTACCCCGGTTCCGAAACTCGGTCAAATGAACCAGAATTTCCTGATTTTGTTACGGCGCGGCTGCAACTAAGGCACCCTGGCCCAGCGAGACGGGAGCCGCTATGACAGCAGCTCCTTTTGCGGCGCGGTGGGCTCTTCGATTGTGACGATGACGACGATGAGGAGCTCCAGGAGGACCACTCACGAATCTCACCAGGTGATGAACACGCAACGCATTTTGGAAATCCGCTCCATTGAGCGTATCCTCCTTCTCCTCAAAACGGAGCCAGAAGAATGCTTGCAGCCGCTCGATGTAGGCGTAAATTGCTCCGGTGTTGTGACGCCCCGGGACACTCTGGAGCAGGAGAAACCCTCCGGTTTCTTCAACCAGTCGCTCTGCACGCGCCTCACCCACGTTTAGGAAGGCTCGCAGTACGTCCCAGCGATTTGTTTTGGGCGCAAGCCCAAGGTCGGTGACGGACATGACATAGTCCACATGCAAGTTGCCCAGCAACTCGCGCTTCGAGTAGCGACGATAACGATTCGACATGACTTCTCCTTAAGAGTGAGTGCCACAGAAATGACAAAGCCCCAGCACCGGCGGAGCCTGGGATGAAGAGCGAACTGCAGTGAAGAGCTATGCGTTACGATCGACGAGGGCGAAACGGGGAGCACTCCAGCGCAGCGTTGAGGAAGAGACCACAATCCTCATATCGCGGTCGACTGACGGGCCTACACAAAAAAAGGCGCGGTCGCGAGTGTGCCTCCGGACGCTGCTCCTGGGACTGCGGCTGAGGTATGCTTCCGACATGACACTTTCCGCTCGCAATCAGCTCAAAGGCACCGTCGAAGAGATTCAACTTGGCGGAGTAATGGCCCATGTCGCCGTACGCGTTGGCGAGAACCTCATTGAAAGCGTGATCACCAGAAGAAGCGCCGAAGAGATGGCACTCAAGCAAGGTGATGCTGTCAAAGTTGTGATCAAGTCAACAGAAGTAATGCTCCAGAAGGACTGAGCCACTTCCTACCAGAAAAGCTGCAACGGCAATTGAACCTGTCGTGCCGTTGTGATTAACCCGACGTATAGGGTAGGCCAGAGGGTGCGGTGGCTGACGGCGGGGCAGGGGCACAGAACGCGCTGCCGCCGTAACGACTTGGTCCAAGGTAACTATTAAAGGGTGTACCAACGCTCCAATACTGCAAGCATGAGCTGGTTGTCCAAGGCTGACCGGGTGCTAACGCCGGAACGCCCCATGGCCTGGAGATAGACGGAATACCTTTGATGAGCGGTGGTTCTCTCGTGCGGATCCGCTGGGCGCAACTGCCCAGCTACGATCAGGCGATCGCGGAGAGACGGGCTGGGGGAAACCATGATGCACCTCTATTCGGTTAAATTGCAGGGGATATAGCGGGACAGACTGAAGGAGACTCACGTCGCGGGAAGGTTACGAATCGAAGAGCCAAGCAGCAATGCACCGTTACGGGGTTCGAATCGAGACTCTGAATAATGTGGAGCAAAACCTTCTACTCCCCATGACTGAAGACTCGAATTGTGGCAAGCTATTCCGGAGTCACGGAAATGTCCGTCGCAAAACAACAGCCTTCTTACGAATGCGATCGGTGCGGTAGCCCGAACATCGTGGCTCTTCCGGTACTCTATGAGCGAGACACAAGGACATATTCCAGTCCAGCCTATTGGGGAAAGAGCCAAACCTACGCGGCTCACGGAGCGGCGCCCCCGCGCCGAAAGGGGTATGGCGGTCCATTTCTGGCCTGGGGTTTTGGTGCCTATTTCGTTTTTTTCTGGGGAGGCATGCTTCTTCGCGGCGTTCTTGAAAGACCCAATGATTTTGGGCCGATCTCAGAGCGGGTTGCAGTCGTACTGATCTCAATGGGCGTAGGACTCATCGGTGGAATGATCCTAAATTTCCGCAGAGTGTCTCGCTACAACGCAAGGGTCTTCCCCGGGCTCTACCGGAACTGGGTTTACACATACATGTGCCGCCGCTGCGGAAAGCTGCTTCATATTCCTTCATAATTCGGGTGGCAGCAGTCGAGCAGCAATTTATTCGAGTCAGCCGGCATTCCGAAATGTGAGGTTGTAGCGAACTCGGCCGAGTCGCGGATGTTGCCCATCCTTCAACGGCGCAATGCCGTGATAACGCAACCTCGCGGAACCTCCCCACACAAGTACATCTCCATGTATGACCTGAATGTGTTGCGTTTTGTCACGGCGCTCCAAACCACCAAAGAGGAAAGTTGCGGGCAGTCCCAATGAGACAGAGACAATAGGCTGCGTAAAATCACGCTCATTCTTGTCCTGATGCAACGACAGTCCCGCGCCGGGTTCATACCGATTGATCAGGCATGCATCCGGGACGAAGTTTGAGAAGCCTGCTTCTTCTGCGGCAGTTACTGCGAGCTCTTGAAATGCCGTGGGCATGGTGGGCCAGGGGCGATTCGCCTCCGGGTCGATCTCGTCATATCGATACCCGGTTCGGTCCGTAACCCACCCGAGCGGGCCACAGTTCGACATGGCAACCGACATGCGGAATCCACCCGGTGTCACCATATTGCGAAACGGCGACTGTTCGATGACATCCTTGAGTGAAGAAAGCAACTTCTCTTCAGCATCAAGCGCAAAGCCAGCAAGAACTGCTGTGCCGGCACCGAGAATATCTTTCGATAGCGGTGCAGGTGGCTCCATTTCAAAAAGCGATGTGTTCATGACTCTCCCTAGTTGGCGTCGTGAAAGATGATACCAACGGTATGACGCTTTCCAGAACGCAAGCGGCTGACGCCGTGGCGGAGGTTGACGCGATAGGTGCCTCGCGTGCCTTGTACGGGCCGGTGGTGGACCGCAAAGGCCACGGCATCTCCTTGGTGTAGCGGCACTACCTCCGGTCGCGATTGCATACGGGGCCGTTGCTCCGTGAGCACGAATTCGCCGCCGGTGAAATCTCGCTGTGGCTCGGAAAGCAAGATCGCGACCTGGATCGGAAAGACGTGCTCTCCGTAAAGATCCTGATGCAGGCAGTTGTAGTCGCCAGGGCCGTACTGCAAAAGCAGCGGGGTGGGTCGTATTTGCCCTGCATCGTGGCATCGCTGGACGAAATCGGCGTGGCTCTCTGGATAGCGCACCTCGATTCCCATTGCTTCGTTCCAGCGATTAGCGACTGGAGCGAGCTGAGGATAGAGCGCCGTGCGGAGACCATGAATGATAGGCAGGAGCGGATAGCTGAAGTATTTGTATTCGCCCCGTCCGAAGCCGTGCCGTCCCATGACAACGCGGCTGCGGAAGATCGACTCCTCCGGATAGAGAGACGAGACCGCCTTGCACTCGTCTGCAGAGAGGACGCTCGGCAGCAGAGCGTTTCCTTGCTCGTCGAGGTCTTTCCCAACCTGACGCCAATCGAGCGCGTTGACGCGTGCGATAGCTCTTTCGAACGGAATCGAGCCTTCGCTGGTTCCCTTGGCTAGTTGAACTTCATCTACGAATAGGGTGTTCATGCCTGTGCCTCTCGATCTAACAGTGCTCGTTTGCGCTCCACGCCCCAGCGATAGTCAGATAGCGCCCCATCATTTCTGATGACACGATGGCATGGGATTGCGACGGCCAGCGTATTCGCTCCGCAGGCTTGGGCGACTGCCCGCACAGCCTTCGGCATCCCGATCACCTTCGCGATATCCGCATAGCTTGCAGTCGTACCAACCGGAATTTGCTGCAGTGCTTTCCAGACTCTCTGCTGAAAGGCCGTTCCGCGAATATCCAATGGCAGGTCAACCCCAACGCCAGGTCTTTCAATGAGGCTAATTACCTTGGCGACCAGATCCTCGTAGCCGCTCTCGTCGCCAACGAGCTCTGCCTTGAGAAAACGGTCTTGCAGATCGCGTGCCAGCAGGAGCGGATCATCACCCATGAGGACAGCACAAACGCCGCGCTCACTCTTGGCCACCAGGATGGAGCCGAGCGAGCACTCCGCTATCGCGAAGTGAATGACGGTATTTGCACCGCCGTCGCGGAAGTTTGTCGGAGTCATCCCGAGAACTTCGTTCGCGCTTTCGTAGAAGCGACTGTTGGAGTTGAACCCAGCATCGTAGATCGCGTCCGTTACCGACCGACTCTTGCCAAGGGTCTTTCGCACACGCTTCGTTCTGTGAGCAGTGCCGTAGCCGCTCGGCGTGAGCCCCGTGATCGCCTTGAAAGTGCGATGCAGATGAAAGACACTCATCCCCGCATGCTTGGCTAGCTTCTCAAGAGAAGGATTCTCCTCGGAACGCTCGATGAGTCGGCATACCTTCTCGATCTTGGCTGTGTTGGCTTCGGTCAGCGAAAGTCCGGCCGGCTTACATCGTTTGCAGGCTCGGAAGCCTGCTTTCTCGGCCGCAGCGGTCGTCGTATAAAAGCGAACGTTTTCTGGGCGCGCGAGGCGAGCGGCACAGGATGGGCGGCAGTAGACTCCCGTTGTCTTCACTGAATAGAAGAACTTCCCATCCGATCCCTTGTCCCTCGCTACGAGCAACGGCCAACGAGAATCACTGGTTGTCTCGGCGGCGAGTTTCTCAATTTCTATTTCCCTGCTCATTGCAAACTCCTTTCGAATCTCACTTCCTAACCTTAGCGAGATACCTAGACCGCAACACTCCGTATCTTGCTCTCAAATTCGAAGGGTACCCTCGCGTTCCGAAAGATCAAATTCGAAGGCAAGATACAGAGTGTCTCACCCCTGACATTGAAATAACTTTCGAGATGCAGCGGCGAACACCATGCTGGCCTTCGCCAATATCCGCTGCATCAGGAGAACACTATGTCAAAAGAACAAGAGAATTAAGCCATCGTAGGTCGTTGGTTTACCAGCTTCTGGGGCCCGACATGCGATCTCAGCATCGTTGACGAACTCGCTGCACCGAACATGCTCTTGCAGTATTCATTGCACGAGCCTCGTCGCGGACACGCGGACATCAAGGCGTTCATGACAGATTTCCGCGCCGCGTTCCCAGACCTCAGCTTTGGCGGCGCGGCAGATCTCATCGCCGAAGGTGACTATGTCGTTGGTCGGTGGGTCGGTGGCGGCACGCACAGCGGGCCGGCATTCTCCGACTTCCTGGCAGGGGCGTTGCCGGCCGCGACGGGTCGCAAAATGCGCTTCACCGGAACGACAGTGCTGCGTCTTGAGAACGGCAAGATCGTCGAAGAAATAGGGCTCGACGATGGTGTCACCGCACTCACTCAGCTCGGTCTTATCCGCGCGGTCTAACAAATAGCGGTGGCCGTCGCATATACGGCTGCCGCTTACTCCAACTGTCGCCAACAGGGCGAGGCACTCATCGAGACATATCGAAGGTCGAATCGCGCGTTTCGGTCTGATTCTCGCCAGCCGGAAACTACACTACCCCAAAACGGGCTGTTTTAAGGGGATAGTCAGAAATACGGTCTTTATGATCAATCGTTTGCGGAATTCGGGGGCACACGGCGGGTATAGTGCGGGAAGGCAGAGAGACGTAAGCGGGCAGTGCTGAGGTACGGATTAGGCGGCACTCAAGCATGCTATTTACATCTGCTCGACATGAACAGCAATCACCACATGAGGCATGAATTGGAAGTTGGCTCGGCGAACGTACGGTCCAATTTGGCAGGTGCAAACGCGTATCTGCGGAAATAAACAACTCAGAATCATCCTCGGACTGCGGGCCGCACCAAATCGCTCGTGTACGATTTATTCGGCTGGAGGCACTCTCTTTCGCCGGGGAACTGCAGCGAGAACATCCTCGAGGGTTGCTTTCTGGCCTCCCAAACTGCGGGTCGAATACATGCGCGTTGCCAGCGGGCTCAGACAAAAACTCCGCGCATTAACCAGAGCTATCGGAAACCTCTGCTCTTCAAACTCTGCCTTTAGTTGGTAAAGAAGGTCAATGGAAGAGGTCATATAGACGAGCAGTTGTACCTGATCTTCGTCCTCGATCGCCGCCACAATTTCCTGATAGCGCGTCGACGCCTTGAGAGATCGCTCGTATTCTAGGGCGATTCTGTAGCAAAAACCCTCGAATTCCAATTCGACGATTGCGTCATAATCCTTGGCAAGAGGCAAATCGATCGACTGATTGATGGACCGTATTTCCAGATCTCCGGTCCATTCTTTTAGCATTTTCGTCCTCCGAAATGCAGCCTGGATCTCAACCAATTCAAGGTAATGCTGAACCTGAGCTGGATTTGCCAGCGACTTGGACTCCGATGTGAGACTGATCAACCCTTGTCCGCAGGACTCAAGACACGCCAGACCGCTCCGGCTAATGGTGTAGACAGGGCCCCGATATGGAAGCTGTGGCGGCATCTTCGAGACGACGCCAGCTTGGACCAATCGCTGAATTCTCCAATTGCAAGCACGCCGAGACACTTCGCTTCCCGTGGCGACCAGTTGCTCGAACAGCTGCCCGTGGCTTATGAAAGTAGCATTTCGGATTGCGAGTAGCATCGGGAGATCGCGCTCTTGGCTATAACGAATGTACGTCGTCCTCGATCTTTCACTCGGCAGCTGCCCCTCATACTCGATCATTGCTTCACTAAGCCGTCCCATAAGACCTCCCATGCTCCTGCATCCGTTTGTAGCTGCGCACCAGGCGTTGCCAAGAGAAGAGTCTCCTGCTCACCTCGAAATGCGCTACCCGCGAGCACTTGAATCCCATTGCCGTGCCATGAGACATCGAACTGTATCCTTCCAATCACGCTACTGCGTGCACAGACGATGATCTTCTCTGCCTTGACGGTCCGGTCTAGCCTCCGGCCCAGCAGCACGCGGTTCCACTCGCCGCGGCGCTCTAGTCCCGTACATTCATAACGAGATGCCTCAAAGCGTCGCGCATCGTCAGTATCGCGATGCATACCCAGGTTGATTCGAATTACGCCTGCTATGTGCCACAAGCGGCGTTCCCTAGAGCCTGAAACGAAACCGGTCGTGTTGAATACAGCAGCATGGGATGAGAAACGCAGCGGATCTGAGGTTTGGTTTCCCGGCCTAAGCCACCACAACGACCCGAAACTTACGCAGTGAATTACCATGCTATTTCGTCCCTGATTTCTGCTGACGCTCGCCTTCCAAGCTGTCGTGAGCGCGTGTAAGACGCCCGCGCAGATTGGTAATCTGGTTATCTTTGGCCTGAAGCTGCGCATCCTTGCGTTGAAGTTTCGTCTCGTACTCCTGTAGCTGAGACCGGAGAGCTTCAAACTCTGACACGTCCCTATCAGCCTCAACTACCGGTTCAACAGTCGAGGTTGCCTCTGCAGTAGGCCCGCTTTGCGCTGTTCCCTTATCCTGCTTTGCACGCCCATAGTCGACCCTATGCTGAGCTTTTTCGTCACTGTCGTTGGGTTGCTCTGATGTCGCAGTGTTCTTGTCGTCGTTCGATCTGTTGTAACGCTCAACGAGCGCGTTGTACTTGCCGATCACCTCAAGAGACTTGGCACGCGATCCGACATAGGCGTTGAATAGCTGAACCACAATGTTCGCGGATATGGCGAGTCGCCTTTGACGTTGCCGAAGGAGCCACAGATTGCCGAGAAGTGACATGCTCAGAACCAGGCAAAGGATGAAAATGCTCCACAGATAAATGCGATTTACGGCCGTTTCGAACACCTCTTTGCGCCAATCCGCAACAACAGTTCCATAGTCCTTATTCTGTGGATTGATCCCAGCAAGGGTTGTTTCGACGATCCCCTTGGCCTGAACGTTAGCCTTTCCACGGGCCATCGGATCATAGGAACTTCGGCTCGATGGCGCCTGCGGGTTTGCTGTCGATTGCGTAGCCCGCGGCTGCGTTTGTTGCCCACTCGCAGCTCCCAGCGAGAGCATCAGAACGAAAACAGGGACTCCACAAAGGTTCATTTCCTCCGCCTTCGCTGCCTCTTCTCCTCGAGATCCGGAACTGGAAAACTGAGGTTGAGCCCATGGGAATCAGCTCCCACGCTGTCGAGTTTGGGATACACGTTCATCGGCACTTGAGGGAGCCAATGGCTGCAGGCCTTCTTGATATGCAAGTGTTTATGGATCGTGCCGCGAAACGGATCGGTCATGAGTATTTCCATCTGTCCAACCGGCATCTTCTTGATGTGCTCGTCCTGAGCCAGCGTATCCTTGATTTCCGTCTGACTTCCTTCCGTTCCTTCTTCGAACTCAGGGTTGAAAACACCCTTTTTCTGCACACGCATGCTCCGGCGCATCTGTCGTACACGTGCACTCGCTTTCAGAAAGTATTGGGCTGTCTCTTCGTCCTTGGTGCGCAACATGAAGGTTGTATTGGGGGCGCTGGCAACGTCATTACGGAAGCCTCGGCCGACCTGAAGAAGCTGGGGTGCACTTTGGAGAGCGAACAGAAAGGCGACGTTCGCCCCCCGAGCCGTCTGCAAAATGCGCGCGAAGTTCTCGTAGGCAAACGGGCTGAACTCGTCCATGATGACGCTCACGAATGGCTGATGCTCGCCTTCCTCGGCGCGGGAATAGCGTCTGCCGATCATCAATTGCAGATTCTGAAGAAGCATCCGGCCCAGCGCCGTCACCGCCCTTTCGTTCACGTTGACGTTCAAGCTCATGAACAGAATCAGTCCCTTGTCGATCACATCGTCTAGCGAAAGCAGCTCGTCATAGGGCCCGGTAATCATTGCCATGTCGTCGCCCATGAACGTCATCATTTCGTTGATCAAACCTTGGATTTTGGAGACCCGTTCTTTGTCCTCAAAAGATTCGAGCAGATTGCGCACGCTCATGGTCAGCGTCAACTTCTGCTGGCGACTGATCGTCGAATCGACCCGAACCCGATCGAGGGCCACTTTCATCTGCGTTTTTAGCAATGTCTGGTCGTATGCACAGACCAGAACATCGTGGAAGTTGAAACGCTTGCCGGAGTAGTGCAATACCCTCGCGATGTTCTCGAGGTAGACGCGCTGGTGACCTTCAAAGAAGTCCTTTTCCATGTTGAAGGACTCGAAGACAAAGCCAACGTGCTCCTCCGCATTGCCTTCAGGAGCCCAAAACGGGTTGTAACGCGCCGATATCTCCGGCCGCAGCGGGTCAATCACTCGCAGGTCCTGCATACGACCTGCGGCTTCAATTGAAGGAAGCAGTTCGGCTAACAGCTTCTTGTCGCCCTTGCCATCAATGAAAATGATGGGGACACCGCGCAAAATATCCTGTTCGGTGACTGTTTCGAGGAGGTTGGTCTTACCAGCGCCTGTCATGCCAAAGGCATTCGACTGCATGGTGCGTGTGTCATCGCTCCAATAGAAGGGCTCGCCAAAAATGTCGTAACCGAGCAAGACTGAGGATCGCTTGCGGGCTTCCCTCAGATACTCGTCTTCCTTCTGGCGGGAGACATACGGAACTGGACGAGGCCATGCCGCCTCCATTTCATTCCTCTTCGTCGCCTTGTACCGCAACAGCTCCCACAGGAAGACAGCGACCAGTAGGGGATAGATAGTGATTTCGACGAGTTGGCCTGCCCGTACATGCAGCCGGTCGTAGGCGAGAAAATAGATTGCTCCAAAGATCCCAAGTATCAACACCCAGCCCAGCAGGACGGCATCCTGCACATCATTGTGTCGACGATATGAGTTTTCACGTAGCAAATGAGGCTCCGATCGGTTTCGTTCAGCCTTGAAAACTGAAGAAGGTCATCGCAGCGCCAGCGAGGATCAAGAGAATCACGGCAACAATGAGAAGAGGGTGGACCTTGCGTCTGCCCTTGTCGTCGCGCTGCGCGATCGGATTGGTAAATGGGCGCCGCAACGTCTCCAGGAAACCGCCGTCGCCAGCTCGGCTATAAGCAACGAGGAGGCGCGCATGCGCCTCCTCAAGGGAGATATATTCGAGCTCTGCCATCAGAGCACCGCCGTGGCCTGAATGCGATGAGTCCCGTCATTCCCGAAGACGAATTCGTACACCCCGGCTTTTTGGACGTCGGCCGGTTCAAGAGCCAATACTCCTTCGATCGTTGCGCCTGGTGGCACATCTTTCTCGGGAAGTGCCGTACCCCTGACTGTGACCTGAGAGGTCTCAGTCGCCTGAAATTGATAGGTTGTCTGTTCCGGTATCTGGAGATTCTTCAATCCGGCGAGAAGGTCGGCGTTTTTCGTTGGAAGGATCGTGAAAACATTCGGCGAGATAATCCGATATGGATGCGATCCGGTATTACTGACGGCAAAACGCACATAGAGAGAATTCTTGTCGCGAACCACTTCCTTGATGAGAACACTGACATAGTCCTTGGCCGGACGAACTCCGCGAGGAAAGACTGGTGTCAGCTGCAGCAAGGCGGAGCCGATAACAGAATCTGTCATTCGCTGGACCTCCTGGGGCGAAGGGGTTGCAGATGATGCCACGGAGTGCCCGCTGCTTTGAGTACCCAGCGCTGCCGTTTCATCAATGACAGAAGACATGTTGTGAACATCTCCTGGTGCCTCCAGTTCATATGTTGAGAGTTGGTGCTCGGTCCACACCATGAGGTTGGTCGATTGACCCGGCTTAAGAGGCTTGATAAAGACACTGTAATCGTGCCATTCGATCTGCATCGCATCGCTTCCCGCTGCAACGCGAGTAATCTGTTCGGGTAGTTCAAGGATGCTGATGTGATCGAGCGAGGTGTGAACCTGAGTGACGCCGTTTGGGTTGACCGGCTGGTGAACGATGTTCTGAGCAAAGGCCATGCTCCCGCCCAGAATGCTAAGCACAATGACACTTTTCTGAATGAGCATGACGGCTCTCTCCTTGGATCCTGGGAAGAGGAGACCTTGAAGGCCATCCTCTTCACACAGGCTGTATTCACACCACAATGGTGTGAGTTTCGGTTTCCAGTGTCCGCGGTGGAACCTGGATCCTTGGGTTTACGAACTTCCTGACTCGCATTTCGATATCAAGCAGTTCGCGCTTCGAGTAACGGCGCCTACCAACGGTTTCCCATTGGAAGAGCCACTGTTGTGGGGTGCGCTGAATCCTGACGGATACTCGCACTCCGCCATTCGTTCTGCGCCAGTTCAGGAATCGCATCCGATCACTCCATTCTTCCCGGACAGGCAGCAGGCGAACGTTTGCCCCTGGGACAGACGATTCGACTGCTGGTGCACCAGGCGGCTGGCTATTCAGTTGTGTGTCGACGAGTCGTAAAGTGCCCGTCGATTTAACTAGTGGTTCCAACGATTCGGTTCGCTTCCCGGTCGAGCCGAAGCAGGCACTCCTTCCTACTTGGACGAATAGAGAACAAGCAGTCGCCCTCAACAACGACACGCACTCCTCTTCCGGAAGGCGGAACTTGCGTACCAATTCCGCCGGTGCGGGCCGCAATCGAATCAACGACCTCTTGGGGAAAGGCATGGAACAGAATCGATCCCATTCCTTTACCGCGACAAACTACCGTATGGAGCGCCTGACACCAGCCAGCCCGGTCCTCTTCCTTGCCGTCGCCCCAACTGCGAACGATCGATTGCAAGGAAGCTGACTTTTCGCGGGCTTGCTCTTGAGCGCGGCGATAACGAGCCTTAGCTTTTGCGAATGCCCGTCTTTCTGCGGCGATACACTGCCGGTTTCCTGACCGGATGGCTGCCGCCACTCGTGCAGTCGCCTGATCATGTGCCTTCTTCTCCTGAGAGAGTTTCCCCTGAATCATGCCGTGTCCAGCTGCATACACGGTGTTAATCAGACGTGCTTCTTCAAACATGACGTTGGATACAGTGTTGCCCGTGATCAGGCCACGGAACTGCTCGATCGGGAACGGCTTCTCCATCAGCTCCTCGATGTGTTTACGAAGAATGTTGTAGAGCCGGCCGATACGATCCACTGGCAGAATCTCGAGCGAGAGTGGTAGCTCCTGAGGGTTGATCGCCTTGGCCTCTTTCAAAGCAAGCCAGGGAGCCGGAAGAACCTGCTGGCGAATTCCTCGCAGCTTGCTTCGGTCGGCATTCGTATTGTGTTTGAGCGAATCGATCTCTAGTTGCAACTCTCCGACCAGCTCATAGAGCAAGTCGTCGCGGCCGCTGGCGACGCAGGAACTCATCAGGTCAGTGATGACCCCGATTTGATTCCCGCGCGACTTGAGAGCGACGAATTCGAGCGAGAACCACGGAGACTTAGCTCTGCCAGCCTTCGTCTTCGTGACCTCATGTTCGCGATCCATGCGAAAACGGCTTTCCACAAAACGTGGGAACCGCGCCGCATCGATGACACACACCCAATCGAAGTCATAGTCGCCGCCATTGCGTTTGGCGGTCTCCGAATGGAGCGTGTAGGTCCCCTCAAGCGTCAATTGTTCGGTCACAACTAGAGATGCAACGTCAGGAGTGAGCCCGTGCTTTTCGATTAAGTGTTCCGTCAACCTTTCCCCTTTGAGATGCTCAAGTGGGAGCAGGTCTTCCTTCATGCGTACGGGGTAGCGCACACATAGGCCAGATTGAGACGGAATGGTTGTGATGGCTGCGGACAGCGGCATCCAGTCAGCGCGGGACAGAACCTTGCCATTCTGAAGAACGAGGTAGCCATCGTCTGCCAGCGCGAACGCGGGTAGTTCGATGCCTCCACCAGTCATCAGTTTGTAAGCCCATCTCGCCATCAACCGACTGAGCTGCGTATGGATATAGGGATGGCGTGTAATCTCGCCTGAACCATCGGCTAGAAGTGCTGCTTCGACAACTCTTTGGAACTCTTCACCCGCTGAGTTGTCATTCTGACGGACCTCTTGCCCGATGAGCCCAACCACCTTGCGGTGATTTCCTTCTCTCCACGCCGTTTTGAGCGTTTCGATCATCTCGACGGCCTGCGGAACGATCTCGGTCTCGATCGCCTCCACCGGCGCATGTTGCAGTACGGTATAGCTTGATTCGAACTGAAGAGGCCGCGAGACTTCACGGATTCCCAGAACGATCTCGCTCTTGAAAATGCGCGAACCCAAGCCAACGAAACTGGCCAGAGCGGACGGCATCTTCATACTGGGTTTGATCGAACTCTCCGGAACGATGATATCAACGCCAAGAGCGTCGGCAACGTCGTCAGCCATGATTTTGAAGCTGCCCTTCCCTTGGGTTTCCCCGAATGCCAGCCGGAATTGGTAGAAGCGTCCTTCCGGAAGCTCAAGCTTCTTGAAGAGACCTCTCCGTATCCAGCCACGGCAATCGTTCGTTCCAAGTTCAAGATCTCTGACCACCAACACGCGAGCTTCCGGTTCCTTGCGTACGACTTTGCAGTCGGACACTAGGATCCCGAAGTATGTGATTGCCGCCTCCGGCCATTGCTGGAAGCGTCTGGCGATCAAAGGCTCATATGCAGCGTCGGAGTAGTAGTATTTGCCATTTTTGGCCGAACCTGATGCTCCGACCATTTTGTAGGCAATGCCATTGTGTGAAACGGAGGTCATCGCGTTCGCCACGTTAGCCTCTTCGAAATCATCGAGAGGTTCCGTAGGAACACTGATCAGCGCCACGTGGATATTGGGATACATCGCACCCAAGAGCGTTCTGTCGAGCCACGACTCCTGACCTGTGCCCGGAATGCGCTCTTCTGTCCGTCCGTTGGTATCGATGTCGATCATCACGATTCGATTTCCGTCATAACTATGCATGTGAGTTCTCCGTGTGCTTGAGCGCAGGAAGAAACCATGCCAATCCGCTAAATGCCGGCTTGACCTGGTCTTTCCCGAGCTTGTTAAGGGGAACTAACCAGGCTTCAATGCCGGTTAGCGGAACGAGTCCCTGCGAATAGGCCCGCAAGGTGGCTCAGAGAACCAGATCGGCAAGCATTACTTATCGATTGGTTTTTCTGAACTCGTCCGCTCGATGATGTTACGTTTGCACTTTCACCGGCTCTTTCTCGATTGCTACAACTCCATCGTTCACTACAGCGTGTGACTGCCACACTTCGACACGGTAGTAAGGTTCGCCGCGCTTGAACGCTTCGACCATCACGGCGCCTTCGGAGCCGAACTTTTCCTTGAGCACTATCTGCTCGCCGGTCGGTCTTCCTTCTGCGAGAAAGAAGAGAATCAGTGGGCCCTTGTCTTTCGCTTCGCTCGGCTTCCGCCCACGCCGTCTCTCTTCGGCCGCGGTCGTCGATGGCATTGGCATCACGCGCGCTTCACTATTCATTGGTTCATTCCTCCATCTGACACACCAGGCTGAGCGGCATCACCCTTTGCCGCGGTCCCGGCAAGTGTGCTGTCTGCGAGGACTGCATCCCGCTTTTCCCCCTGAATCTGCCTTGACCAGTACTCACCAATGAGCAAGCCACTAGCATTATCCGCTGACCGCTCAATATTGATGAGCCGGATGTGATATTCCTCAACCAGTTGGTTGATGAACTCGTGCTCATTGTTCATGCTGCGAACCGTTCTCACACCAAATGCTGTGTACGTCAGTGGTTCATCCTTGCTCTCTTCGATGTGACTGAGTTTGAAGGTAGAACTCCCCTGCTCCTCTTCGAGCTTGCCTACGGTGTCGTTCTGCTCCATAGCGGTAAGAGCGCTGCGCCGCAGGTTTGTCGTCATCTGGTTCATCGCATCGGCCCAGTTTTGCGAAAGTGTGTGCGGATTGTAGTTGAGATAGTGAACCAGAAAACTCTTCACGAAAGCCTGCTTTTCGTATTCATCCGGCGCAGCATTCGATGGGCTCGCCGCAAACACCGAGGGCAAGAAGCGTGCCTTCGCTGCTCGATACGGCGTAATGACACTCGCCTCGCCCTGACTGTTCACTCGAATCACGGTCGGCGGCTCCATGCGCACGAATAGAAAGCCGACGACAGAGACTAACGCCACCAAACCCATCACACCTGCGATCACTATGCTGCGGTTCGAATACGCTCTAAGCGCCCCGTCCATCTCATAGAACTTGGGCGTCTCATTCTTGACCCTGCTCTTGGTCTTGATCGTCATACTCTGCCTCTCCTTTTCTTTAGCCCCTGGTTGGATTGTTTGGTGGGGGCGTGTTGGGTGGCGGAGTGCTGTACGTTCCGGTTCCACTTCCGCCTTGGCCGCCCCAACTGCCTTTACCTGTCGCAAACAGAGCATTGGTGTTAACGCCCAGAAGGCCTACCCCTGCCCCAGCCACTGCTCCACCAACCGCGGCCGCCGGCCCAAGCGCCGCTCCTGCCCTCGCACCACTGATTCCGCCATTCGCGATTCTGGATACGGCCATGGTTAAACCCGCTCCAACAGCTGAGAACTGCCCGCGAAGGATGAATGCCGCCACCATTGGAATCAAAAGAATGCAAATAGCATAAATAACGCTGATCAATCCAATCATCTCGATGCCACCGTCGAGGGATGCAAACGTAGCGTCTCCGAAGCCGAAGCTACCCATATTGCCGGCTACGATGGCGTTGACGTCATTACCGTGAATCGCGGTTATTAAACAGCCAAAGATCGCGTATATGATCGACCACGCATTCCATACGCCTAAGTTGAGCGCATAGTACTTAGTAAGCGAATTGACCATTGAGCTCGGCGCCAGAGCAATCACAAAGGGGCCCATCGCGAAAAGACACGATCCCCAGAAGGTGTAGATCAACGCAAAGATCTGAACCGCAATCGGGTAAATGAGGTATGCGAGAGCGATCTCTAACAGGGTCAGAAGCGACGAAGGAGTCCACGGAATAGAGGTGAAGATCTTGTTGTAGCCATTGGCTTGGAAGAGATGTTGTAACTGTGCTTCCCAATTTTTCAACAGATCCAACCCACCGTAGCTACTGTCGATAGTGGTCGCAATTTGATTAAATCCAGTGAAGAGATCAGAGAAAAAGTTCGACCAGTAGCCGATCACGAAGGCCGCGACGGCATACTTCAAAAACGTTCCGGCCAGGGAACGGACATCGCCGCCTTTGACATAGGCTTCATAGATGCCGAGAACAAGGCAGATGGTCATCAGCACGTATGCAACACTTTGTACCGATGTCAGCAAACTCCCGCTGATCCCGTTTACGACCGACGTGAGCATCGATTGAAACTCGAATATCCCGGGCTGCATCACTCGCTCCAATCATCGAGGAGTAAGGATCTGAAGGATCCTTTGATTCATGTTCTGCATTTGAGCGGTCGAGTCTTTGAGCTCTCCACTTCGGTTCGATACACTTGCGCTGTTTACACGCAGCAGTTCTGCCATCCCCATCTGTGTATAAGCGTTCGCCTGTATAACCCACGCCGAAGCCTCAGCATCAAGGATCGGTGCTGTTCCCGGTGCCGAAGCCGAGATCTGATCGTTCAGTTTCTGTGCAACTTCCATTTCCCGCTCCGCAAAGGCATCGAGCTCGATTGCCTTTTTGATCGCGTCCTCCGCCTGTGCATCGCCCATGTCGACTTGGTATGCGATGTTTTGTGGCATTGCGGTCTCTGCCGGAAGTGGGGCAAAGACACGCTGGTAGGCAGTGTTGATCGAGGCGATGTCATTGGGATTGCCGGAGAGCATCTGCTGTTCAAGCTGTTGCGGGTTAGGGAGCGTCGCGCTGGAGATATTCAGCGTGCCCAGCTGACGGAAACTGGTAAAGGATGCTGTAAAACCAGTCGCCATTTGCCTGGCGCTGTTGATAGCCGATATTGGATAGAGTACGTTCTGCTGGAACTGCTGCTCCTGCTGTTCGATCTGATTGATCGCTTTGAGCGGCGAAGCAACGGCGCTGCTCAGAGTGCTGTTGATCTCCTTGAGCCCCGCAAGAATGGCCGCGATGTCAATACCAAATTGTGAATGCGCGGGCCGCACAGCGACAGTGCTCACGATCAATATGCCAGCCCCGCCCAGGGCGAACCGGCGCATGATAGGCTTACGAACAAACACCTGCCACGTTTTCATTGGGCGCCTCCAAGATGATTGAGAATTTGTTGATTCAAGTTTTGGGTGTTGGAAGTCGACTGCTTGAGAGTGGATCCGCGATGGCCAAGCTGTATCGCCGCTTCACGCAGCTGATAGGCTAAAAGCTTGTGCTGCATGGCAATGCTTGCTAACTCAGCCGTCCTCGCCTCAGCCGCGACCATGGCTGCCGTACCTGGCGCCGTTGTTTGGGCCTCATCCTCTATCCTCTGGGCTGTCTGGAGCATCTTCGTGGTCGCCTGATCGGCAGCCATTGATTGCACCGTCGCGTCTTTTGCGACGGCATCCTCAATATCCATCATCTGCAGATTGAGCTTGGGCGCGGCTCCAGAGGTCGGCTGCACACCATAGGTCGACGTGTAGCTCTGGCCGAAACTTCCGATCTGCCCGATCTGCCCGCTAAGAAAGGCTGACTCCAGAGATTTAGGCGTCTGCAGGTTCGCGCTATTTACGGGCAGCGTGTACACCTGATTCATCCAACCTCGATAGCTGGCTTTGATCGTTGAGATATAGTTCTGCGCCTGGGCGATCAATGTGACGGGCCACAGTACCTGTTGCTCCGTCTTTAGGATCGAGCTGCGAACCTGGTTGATGTCCGTGAGTGCTCCGCCGATCGGGCCGGTGATCGTGCTCAAAATCGCGGAGAAGATACCCCCGAACTGCGCATACGCTCCAGTCGGGAAAAGGAGGAGAGCCATCACAAGCATGCTCGCGCCCAAGGACATTGCTTTCGCTTTCATACCGTCGCTCCTTCGAGGACAACCAACTCGGGCATCGAGTCCCGCGTGGCACTTTCACTCGGCGTCGCGCTTCGCTTGCCAGTCTCTCCGGGACCTAGGACACCCAGTCGGCTCACTTCGCCGGAACGTTCCTCTGGAAGCTCCGGTAGCTCGGAAAGGCCATGGGGAAACTTGTGCGCGAGTTCCTCGTAGCGCTCGACCAGGCTTAGGTGAGGATTTGTGGCAAGCCACCATTGCCGGTACCAGCGCTCACGCGGATAGGTCGTGAGGAGCCAGTATTCGAGCGGTGTGGGAATGATATACAGGCTGTGCGTCGTTTCCGCTTTTTCACCGATCATAATCAGAAACTCGCTCTTCTTACCCTTCTCCGTCATCCCCAAACTCTTGACTCGATTGAGAGTTGTCTCGTTCAAGTGCAGGAACTGACGCAGAACGTCGAAATTTCCCTTCTGTCGCCCGATCATCTTTACAGCCGTAGTCGCAAGGATCGCTCCGCCGAATTCGTTCGGTTTGTCCGGTGTCCCGGTAAAATCTTCAACTGCCTGCGAAATTCCCCACACACAGGCGTTGCGTTTCCTGGCTGTCCTGAAGAGTTGCACGACTACCGGCGCGAGACTTGGGGATTGCAACAGAGCCCAGCACTCATCGAGAACGGTGATGCACCGCTTGTTGGCTCTTCCCTGAGCACGCTTCGTCGTGGTGTACGCGATCAACAAGCTCATGGCGACTTCGAGCTTCGGATCGTCTTTGAGTTGTTCAACGTTGAAGTAGAGCCACGGGGTTGACATGTCGATGGTTGTCGGCCGGTCGAAGAGACGCGCGTACATCCCGTTGTTAACCCATGCCCGCATCTTGGAGGCAGCAATTCGCGCAGCCTCGTTCACCCGTGGATTCTTGTCTTCGTCGTAGTAGTTCTGCAGTTCGTCATAGAGGTCGCTATAGAGCGGAATGGGATTGTCAATACGCATCTGCGCTCTGGCGTAGGTCTTGCGAATTGCGTTCATGATGAGGTTGTCGAGAAGATCGGTGTCCCCGTCACCGCTATCGCCGATCATGAAGCGTGTGAGGTTCTTCAGAAAGGCCAGGTGGTCGTTCGATGGCTCCTCCTGACCGGGCTCAAGATCAAACGGATTGATGGTCTGCTCACTGTCGAGCGACATGGTGATCATCTGACCACCCATGAAGGTCACCGGATGGTAGTAGCTGTCGCCTCTCTCGATGATTGACACCTGAACATCCTGCCGCGCACATGTCAGCAGCATCTTGCCCACATGCACACTCTTGCCTGTACCCGACGTCGCAGCGACGATTGCATTCGCATTCTCAAGGTTCGGATCGAAGGGCGAGAATGGCAGCAGTTGCCGGTAGGGTGTTTCGAAAAGCATCAAGGGTGATTTAGTGGTTCCAGCCCACGGTAGCTCGACGGGTAAAAGGTCGGCCGCATGGGGCGTCAACAAGTCATGATCGCGCCGGTCCTCTTCGGCAAGCCCGGGCAGGGTGGAAAAGAACAGCCTGCGCGTCGCCAGCGACTCCGAGAACCCGCGAGCTCCATTCATGCGAGCCAGCACATGCAATACCTGTTGCCGGCGATTGGCTAGCTCTCTCTCAGCCGTTTCGTATTGTTGCGCAGACCACGCCGGGGCAGAGGTATGGACTCCAATGACTACACTCACGCGCGCCGTTTTGACCGACGACGCAATAATCTCCTGCTGTATTTGTATGAGCTCTTGCGTGGCAACTTGCGCGATAACGTCCACACGGAGATTGCCCTTGGAGTCTTTTTGTGCCGCTTGCATCTTGCGGAACTTCTTTTTGTATTTATCGAGAACCACCCGCTGGTCGGGGATGATTACCTGGGTCGAGATCACCACCGGAAAGCCGATCGTCATCAGCTCCCGCAATATGCCCGGATATGTCCCGTCAGGCGGTGTCTTCAGGCTGATGAAGGTCCACAGCATTCCATCAATGTTGAGATAGGTTTCTGTCTGCCCCAGGATGTTCCCCGGGGCAAGCCTCTCGCGAGTGGAGATGTCGCGCGTCTCAGCGATATCCTCTTTCAGCGGAGTGAGGTCAGGGTCCATCGGGTTGAAGGCACGCTTGATCTCCAGAAATATTTCTCCGTGGCTCATTCGCTCCGGCCCAAGCCCTCCTCCTTTCATCGCCGACTCGATACCGGCGACGATCGACTCAAACTCGGCAAGCGTGTCCAGGTGCTCCTTCTTCGTCCTCTGAATCGCCTTTGGCACAGAAAGTGTAAAAGTCCCACCGGCTTGCTTCCGTTCCTCCTTGCTCTGAGGTCCTCCGCTGGCAATCATCGCCCGCTTGTGCTTGACCGGATCCCAGATCAAATACACCCCCGCGATCCGCGAGAGGTAAGCGCCTTGCCTTTCCTTCTCCTCCCATGCTGCGAGTCTTCGTTCGTCGAGAACCTTGACCTTTGGAGTTTCGGATCGCGAGGCGTCCCGATACTGATCGAGCAGCCCATTCAGGCTTTCCACTACCTCGTAGCGAAATTGCACACGCATGCTTTGCTCCGGCATCGCGCGGAGCAGTGATTCAACCACACTTTTCGCCTCATTCCGTCCTTCGTCGTCGGCGAAATAGGTCACTGCCCCCTGCACGCGGAAGCCGGCGACGTAGCAGCCATCGGTGCGCACCATGACGTTGTCGAGAAAATCGCGAATCTTCAACAGTTCGCATACCGCCGGATCTTGCAGGGAACGCTCCTGCTGAGCAGTCGTTCGTGGCATTATTCGTTCTCCTTGAGGAAGCTGTCGGTAAGTTTCGTGTCGCGGGCCAGAGCACAGTAACTACGTGGTTGCCCGTAATAGAGCACCAGGTCGAGCAGATAGCTGCGAGGTTTCCCATACTTGAACAACATCAGACCGGGCACGCCGAGCACGAGAACCATGAGCATCAGGAACCAATTCATCGGCAGAAAGAACATGTAGCGATCAGAGAAGAGGAATTGCCCGACCAGCATGGCGATTGCGCACGCCATTGCAAGAAAGAGCATGTCCTCGAGCTCAAGACCGAGCAGAGTGACCTTGGCGTGCAGATTGCGCGATACCGGACTCATTCTCAGCGCCATCACGCCACCCCACTTGTACCGGCTGCGATGAAGTGCTCCATCAGCCTCATCAACCCGGAAACACAAAGGGAGGCTCCGCCGGCGATGAAGTGCCGAATCCAGTCATCGCCAATGTTGAGCCTTTCGAAAAAGCCGCCCACACCCAGCACAGCCCGTACGATTTCGATCCCGCCGTAGAGGGGCAGAATCACATTGCCTACCCAGTTGGCTAGGCTGAGAATCGCTGACCAATATTGCGAGGTTCCCGATCCCTGACTTGCGAACACTTCCGCCAGCCGCAGGAGTCCGGATACAGAGAGCGCGGCCATGGTGCCGCCAATGTAGGGATCAATGTGGTAACCACGGGAGTATTTGTAAATCCCCATCGCTAAAATCAGCGCGGCAAGAATCGGCATGACCGCATTGCCGACCCAGTTGGTGAGGTTGAGGAGGCCACCGTCAAAGGAGCCGCTGTTCATGCTTCACCTCGCGCCTATATATGCCTCAGTTTTTGGTCTCAGTCAAAAGAGCGGGAAGGTTGGCCTGAATGGGCAATGCGCAGAATGGCGAGAACAGCTTTGCCGCTCCATCGCCACAGTGACTGAGCCACTTTGAAGAGCGCGAAGCACTCGGCACTCAAACAGATCACTGATACAAGGACGGCGAAGAGCACTCTTCCTGACGGAAAATGGACCGCAATAGACAAAAGGAACAGCAACGTCAGACAACTAATGGTAAAGAAGCAGCTTTGTAGAAATAGTTCCCGCGCTCTCATGGCTAATTCTCCGTTTCCGGACAGTACCCAAAGCAGAATTTGGGAAAGTGTGGTTCTTCGAAATGCCAGTCCGGGATGATATCGGGCGTAAAGTCCGAGATGTCGGGATTTACGTCAAAACACGAGGTCACCAGCGGAACCAGTATCTTGTCTGGGCAATATCCGGCATCGCCGATTCCGGCCGCGATCAGTAAACATGCTGCTATCTGCTTCATAGATTGACTCCCGCGAAATGCGTAATTAACGCCCAGATTCCCGTCACACTCAAGAAGGCAAGTCCGCTCGCAACGAGGCCTCCCCACGGCCGGTGGCGAACGTAGTTCACGATCGCACCGGAGAGTGCCAGGCCGCCAATGATCGGACTGATTCGATTCGCGGCGTACCCAAATGCCTGCATGAGCATGTTGGTCACGCCATATTGGTCACCACTCTGCATCCAGCTACCTGTCGCCAGGTTGTAAATGCCTTGGACTCCCAGAAGAAACAGAGCAGCGATGATCGACGCGAGTGGGCTATTCCCCTGACTGAGATCAAGGATCGCTTTGAAAACGAGGGATGCGGCGACAACTGGGACCACGTGATCCAGCAGGAAGTTATTTACGAAGTCATTGGTGACCTTCTCAACGCCCTGGGTATATTGGGCTCCAGTGGCGCCGGCAATCGTGAGTAGAGACGCTCCAGGAACGCCTTCATTTCTTAACCAAAGACTTACTCCAGGAAGACAGATCAACAAACAACCCCAGAAGAGCCATTTAAGAAAGCCACCACTGGCCTCAAAGTTCATCCCACCTTCGGAACGTAGTCGCATCCCGGCCATGACAAACGCACCGAGCGCTGCCGGAATGGCCAGATCCATCAGGAGACCGAGAATTGCTCTGAAGACCAGTGGTGTCTGCATAGGTACCTCAAGCCACCGCCTGGCCTTGCGCGATGAAATATTCGATCAGCCGCAGGATGCCGGATACGCAGATCAGACCTCCAGCGGTCATTGCGGAAGGTAGCCAGGTGCGGCCGCTCCGCCACTGCAACACAGTTGCGACAACTGCGATGCCAGCGCCAACCGGACAGATCACGTTGCACACCCAATTCACGAGATTTAGGAATGCCCCTTCAGGCTGTGACGCTGTCTGACCCTGGACTGCCTGGCCAGTGGCCGGCGCGGCTCCGAGGTTTTGGGCAACACTGGTAACGGGTGCTACCAGAGCAGCTCCGATGAAGGAAACGAGCATGAGCACCTCCAGATGTTTCTGCGCGGCGCGCATAGCTCGCATAAACGACTTGATCATGGACTTGCCTCCTTGACGGGGTGCCGTCGAGCAGGAAGGTCGCATGATTCTGCATTTCGCTCAATTTGGCGGAGCTTGGATTAGCTTCTGTTCGATATACATGTAGGAGACTCAGAAGGGAGCGGCCTTCTGGTTTGAACCGATCAAATGGATCAGGGAGTATCTTCAGATTTGTTCCAACCACTGACAAACCGTGCCTATCCCGTGCTTCTTCCGTTCCTGAGTCCTCTTATCCATCTACGTTGTGCCGGGCGTTCGGGCGGCCGTTACAAAAGTGAGATACACGCTTTTTCTCTTTTCATCATTCTCAAATAGAGACTGGCCTGTTCAGTCCAGCTGACCCGTTATAAAAGTGAGGTACACATTTTTTCTCTTTTAACCGTGTTACCCTCACCGCCCTCGTCTGCCTTAGCAAATCTGGAGGCAGCCGCGCGGCGGACCATTTATTCGTAACAATCTCGGATCACCCACCCTTGAAACGGAGCGAGAGTGGAAAGGCGGAGTGCAGCTGAGGTCTGCACAAGCACAGCGCGGAAGATTGGGTGAGTGTACCGGGACATGCGTTACGCTGTGGACCTGAGACATCCGTTACAAGCCCCTTGCGGTAGCAACGCTTCCAGTTGAGGGGGCACGAGAAAACATATGTACCCAGTCGTCGAGGCCGTGGGAAATGTATGGTCCGCCGTCAGATTGCAAGCTAAATCTTTGTTGAGAATGTTTTGGGTCTGCGCAAATGTATCCGGCCTGTTTGTAGAGCTGAGCTCCTGGCCATAATGGAGTCCGCGCGTCGCTGGTCTACAAAGTGGGTCGAACTCCTAAGGGTTCTCATTCCCACACAGGCTTGAGCAACGCCGGTTGAAACCGTTCACTCACACATCGATTTGTCTCGCAAACTTGAGTGGAAAACTTCGTCGTCGGAGGGTTGGAAAAGTGTGGAATCGCGAAGCGATTTCCAAGCCCGGGCGGCGGGCGTCTTTTCCAAACCTGGGTTCATGCCGCCAAGGCCGGTGCAGAGTAGTGTGTGCCTTTGCTCAAGATGGCCCATGCGATTCGAGCCATCTTGTTGGCCAATGCGACGACCGTTACGTTGCGATGACGTCGCGGCGAAAGGCCGGTCAGCCATTCGCCGAGAGCAGAAGGCATTCGTTCCATCTGCATCACCACCGATCGAGCGCCATGAAGCATCATGCAGCGCAGGTATTCATTGCCCAACTTACTAATGCCGAGCAGTCTGGTCTTGCCGCCTGTCGAGTGTTGTCGCGGAACCAACCCTAACCAAGCGGCTAGGTCCCGGCCTTTTCTGAAGCTGATGCCGTTACCAATCGCCGCAACGAGTGCTGTCGAAACAATTGGCCCGAAGCCCGGCACCTCCATCAAGCGATGGCAGCCATCATCCATCTTCGCGATGCGGGAGAGCTCAGCACTGGTTTCCCCGATCTTCCTTTCGAGCTCGTCCCATTCATGCTTCAACTCACGAATCAAGTGCAGCAGCCTTCCGGAAAACGAAGAATCACCCTCGGTAAAGATGACCTGCAGTTGCGTCACCAGGTAAGAAGGCCCTTTTCGTATAGCAATCCCACGATCCAGGACAAATCCGCGTATCTGATTCATCACGGCCGTTCTTCTTGCGACCCAGCGATCGCGCACACGGTGTAGCGCTTGCAGATCCAACTGCTCGTCGTTCTTGATCGGCACGAAACGCATAGTCGGTCGCTGAACGGCTTCTGCAATCGCTTCCGCATCCAGGTAGTCGTTCTTGTTCGTCTTGACGTAAGGCTTCACATACTGCGCCGGCATGAGTCTGGCATCATGCCCCTGAACCCGAAGGGCGCGAGCGAGATAGTGAGCACCTGCGCAGGCTTCCATCCCAATCAGCATGGGCTTGCGGGTTGCTGTGTAAGTTAGGAGTTGCTTCCGTGAGAGCTTCTTGCGAAGCACAATGTCACCGTGAGGGCCGAGGCCAATCAGGTGAAAGGTGGTCTTGCTCAGGTCGATGCCGATGGTCGAAATCTCCATGGTGAAACCTCCTGCCAGCTAAGGTAATCGTCCGGATGTTAAAGGCGGCGGATCATTCCAATAGTGGGAATCCCGAAGGGATTTCCAAAGAGTTACGCATGGGCCTGCGGCCCACCCATAGGGATGATGATGGAGGCAGAAATATTCGAGGTCTGCCGTGCATCTTGCCACGACCCGCGACAGCTCGGAGTAGATCGAATGATCGTATCGTGGTTCGTATCGCTGATTGTCGACGATGTGAACTGTCTCCAAGCTGGCACCGAAGTGCCGGCGCCAGAGGCTCACATGCTCTACAGCCGAGATAGAGCGGTTAGAAAAATCAAGTGGGAAAAGCATTTTGTAGTTCGATGAGTTCATGTGCGCGTGTTCCGAAACGATATCCGGCGCAGTTACATTCCCAACCGCTCGGGATTGAACCTGAGCCTGCAGCTCCCATTCATATGCTTTGGTTTGGCGGAGAAGCGACAAAACGCTTTGTCTGGCCTTTCGGGGTAACGTTGACGAGAAATAGAACTTCGTTGGAGATCAAAAGACACGCATCAAACGCCGGGATAACTTGCTGCCTTCTGGCATGTCTCGCGCCCCGAGTTCGTGGCAGTTGTGCCCACGTCTGTGGATAGTTGTTGGACAGTGGATTAGAGGTTGAGCAATGGCATCATGTTGGCACCGTATCGCTCGCCCGCCGCGGCTGAGGGCGGGAATACAGAATCGAGCTCCGACATCTGCGCCGTTGTAAGGAGCACGTCTACTGCTGCGACATTCTCCTCCAGGTACTTGCGGCGTTTCGTTCCGGGAATTGGCACGAGATCATTGCCTTTCGCCAACACCCACGCAAGTGCAAGTTGGCTCGCCGTGATTCCCATACCAGACGCCAACTCCTTAACCTTGGCGACGAGTTCAAGGTTCCGAGCAAAATTCTCTCCTTGAAACCGAGGTTGGTGACGACGAGCGTCATCCGCCTCCAAGTCATCGGGGCTGCTGATGACTCCGGTAAGGAAGCCACGACCGAGCGGACTGTACGGCACAAAACCAATGCCGAGACGGCGACATACGGGAAAGATCTCCGGCTCAGGATCGCGGGTCCACAGAGAATACTCTGACTGGACTGCGGTGATCGGGTGGATGCGATGAGCCCGTTCGATTGTGGCCGCCGCGGCTTCAGAGAGTCCGATGTAACGGACTTTACCTTCACGAACAAGATCGGAGAGCGTGCCAACGGTCTCTTCGATGGGCGTGTTGGAATCGACGCGGTGTTGATAGTAGAGGTCGATCATTTCGACGCCAAGACGCTGTAGGCTTCCCTCGATGGCCTTCCTTACATAAGCCGGGCTGCCGTCAACGCCGATTCCACCTGGTACGGAAGGATTCGGGATGTAGCCGAATTTGGTGGCGAGGAAAACCTGATGTCGTCTGCCCGCGATTGCGCGTCCAACCAGTACTTCGTTGGTGTGTGGGCCGTAAGCGTCAGAAGTATCGATGAGAGTGATCCCAAGATCCAATGCTCGATGGATCGTTGCTATCGATTCCGCGTCATCGCGGCCGGAGTAGGAAGCGCTCATTCCCATACAGCCAAGTCCGATCGACGAAACGGTGGGTCCATTCTTGCCAAGTGTGCGGGTATTCATATGAAAGCTCATCCTTTGCTCCGAACCGAAGTCCGGCGTCTGGTGCATTGTTGTTTGTTGAGGCGAGGTTGGTGGTGGAACAGTGGTGTCAGGCTGGAAGTTCCACGCCTGTGACACGGGAACAGAAGTCCAGCAGGCGATCCTGAAGACTGACATCGCGCGTAGCAGGCAGCGGCTGCTTTCTGTTCATGTGATAGAAGTACTCACCGGACACCAAAGCGGGAGGGTCATCGCTTACCGCAAGCCACACCTGAGTGCGGTGCGCCTGGTCCAGATTGTCTGTGGCGCTTGAACCGCCCATCTTCGTAGGCACCCAGCCTGGCTCCAAGGCATTCGAAAGATTGCTCGGCCACCGTCTCGCAACAGCGAATGCCAGAAGCACGTCATGGAGCTTCGTATCGGAGTAAGCCTGTCGTCCCACCCACGACCGGTCGGCCCAAATCAGGTCGTTTAGACTCGGGTCTCCGTCCTGATGCAGTACCGAACTCAGATACACAAGGCGTTTAGGTCGAGTAATCAGCGCCGTAAGGATGTACGGCGCAATCGTATTGACAGCGAGAACATGCGATAGCCCATCTTCAGTGACAATTCGCTTTGGCTCTTGATAGCCAATGCCGGCGTTATGAACGACGGCATCGAAGGTCCCGAGTTGATTGACTTGATCGGCAATGTGCCTTGTCTGGGTAATGCTGGTGAGATCCCCAACGACTACCGATTCGGCTGCGGGAAGTTTGTTTTGAGTCTCATCTGCCCGTTGTTGGCTTCGAGCATGCAATACCACGCTGTGGCCCTGTTCAACCAAAAGCCGTGCGGCCGTAAGCCCTAAACCGTCGGATGATCCAGTAATGAAAATACGAGCCATAGATATCTCCCTTTGTGAAAAAAATCGAGCAGTTGAAAGTTCGTCCAGGTCGAATTAGTATTCCTTTCGTTAGAAACTTGGCAGTTGCGAAACATCCCATCCACCGCCGACGGCTTTGACGAGGAGGACGCTGCCGTCGAGTAGGCGTCGTCGGATATCGATGTCATTCTTTTCGTTGCTAAGAGCAGTCGTTTGTGACGTCACAACCTGAAGATAGGTATCTACGCCCCCAGCGTAGCGGTTCTCAAATATACGAAGGGTTTCTTCGGCCGCAGCGGTCGCACTGTGCTGCTGCTGCGACTCTCCGGCGAGAATGCGCAGAACGGCGAGGTTATCCTCTACCTGCTGAAAGGCGGTGAGGGTCGTCTGACGGTAATTCGCAACGCTCCCATCATAGGCGGCGACGGCTGACTCCTTGGTCGCGCGCCGCCGGCCAGCGTCAAACAGCGTCTCAGAAAAACTCGGACCAACTGCCCAGAAGCGGCTGGGCCAGTTAAACCAATTCATGGCCGAGGTTCCCTCAAATCCTGCCAAGGCGCTCAGGTTCAACGAGGGATAATAAGCAGCCTGAGCAATACCGATTTGTTCATTGGCGGCAGCTGCGCGCCGCTCGCTCGCCGCTATGTCCGGTCGGCGCTCCAGCAACTCGGACGGCAATACCTGTGGAATCGCGGGAATCGCTGGCGTATGAAGATCAATGGGGCTGGGGGGCAGACTGAAGTTTGCTGGTGGCTTGCCGATCAGGACGGCTATCGCATGCTCATACTCAGCGCGTTGGACCGTGATGTCTGTATCGAGAACCTGGGCATCCTCCAGTTGGGTGCGGGACTGCGCTACATCCGATTTAGGTGCAGCTCCGCCTTCGAATCTGTATTCAGTAAGCCCCAACGCTTTGCTATAGGCCTGCACCGTATCATCGAGCAGCTTTTTTTCTGCGTCGGCGCTCCGCAGCTCGAAATAGTCGTATGCCAGCTCCGCCTGTAGGCTCAGCTGCGCTGCAGCCATGTCTGCCGCGCTCGCCTGGGTCTGTTCCTTTGCAGCGCTGACGCTGCGCCGGATACGGCCCCAAAGATCAATCTCCCACGACATATCGACAGGAAGCGTAAAATCGCCGGTTCCGTTGTTGGCCTGGCTCGATGGAAAGTAGGGCTGGTTCGGAGAGTCACGCACCGTGGAAATGCTCGGTGCAGTTCCGATGGTCGGTGCTTCGGCTGCGCGATTGAAGCGAATGGCAGTGCGCGCCTCACGGTAGTTCGCTTCGGCAATCTTCAGCGTCTGATTCGCCGAGTCTATCTGTCCTTCCAACGCATTCAACTGAGGATCACCGTAAATCTCCCACCAGTTTCCTCGAGGTGTTTGATCGCCTGGCTGAGCAAGCTTCCAACCGTCATTCGCCTGAGACGTAGCGGAGGCCTGTTCTTTGAAGGCTGGCGCCATTGGCGTTGACGGTTTCACATAGTTAGGACCGACCATGCAGCCAGCAAGAAGGATAGTCACGATCGACAACAGAGAAGGAATCAGCCTTGTCTTCATTTCGAGCCTCCCGGTCTTGGGGCATTGATTTGAACCGGGGTTCCGGTGGTGAGCGAGTCCGACGGATTGACGATCACCTGATCCGTCGGTTTAAGTCCGTTGATCACCTCGACAGTCGAGCCATAGTCACGTCCGATCGTTATCGGCACGAGTTCAGCATGATCACCCCGAACAACCCCAACCCGAAGTCCTTCAGACCTGAACAACAGAGTGTTTGCAGGGATGGTCAGTGAGGAGGTTGCCTTCTTGGAGTTGTCGGGCAGCTTGAGATGCACGAAAACATAGGCGCCTGGCTTGACGCGTCCACCGCGATTATCGATATCGACTTCCACGTTCAATGTTCTTGAGTTGAGATCGATCGCGTCGGAGTTGCGCACGATCGTTCCCTGAAATGTCTCTCCCGGAAATTCATCCAACGTCAGCGGCGCTTTGGCGCCATTCTGCGCTGCCGCGGAGTCAACTTCCGGTACAGAGACAAAGATACGCAGGCGATTCACAGACGCCATATGAAACAGTTCCTGCGGCACCGTTGCCAGCCCCTGGGAACCGCCAGACCCGGCGTTAATGAGTGCGCCGATGTCCGTATTTCTCGCCGTGATCACGCCTGAAAAAGGAGCGTATACCTTCTCATAGGACTGCAATTGTTCCAAACGCTGAACGTCGGCAGTCATCGACTCTACAGTAGCTTGCCTTGCGCTCAGGTCCTGCACAGCCTGGTCGGTCTCTTGTTTGGAGACGCTGTCTGTTTTGAGCAAGTTCTGCCAGCGTGCCGCCGTGATCTCAGCGAGTTTCTCGTTGGCCTGCGCGGTTTTCAAATTCGCTTGTGCCTGAGCTAGTTGCTGATCCAGCTCAGGAGTCTCGATCACAGCGAGCAACTGCCCCTGCTCCACGTGCGCTCCGATGTCGAAGTACCACTGCTTGAGATAGCCACTGGTACGGGCAAAGATAGGGGTATCGATGAACGCCTGCGTGGTCCCCGGTAGAACAAGCTCCTGTAAGGCAGTTCCAGATTTAGGCTCTACCACGCTTACCGCTGCAATGGCAGCCCGCTCCGTCGCAGTTCCAAGATTACTTGCCGCCATCGCACGCTCGTGAATGCCTGAGTAGATAACTACGCCAAGCACAAGGGCCGCAATGCCCAATCCGGCGAACAAAGAGCGGGATAGCGGGTTGCTCTCGATCTGGGGGCGTTGTTCGGAATTGTCTTGTGAAGCTTGATTCAAATTGCTTTCAGTGTTGCTCATTCCTTGCCTCCGTTGCTATGGATACAACTATGCGTGAAGTGGTTCATTTTCTGCCTTGCCGGTCGGTTGCGGATCTGCGTGTCGAAACCGGCCATTCAGGAGAGCAAAAACAGAAGGTACAAAGACCAGAGTGGCGACGGTCGCGCAAAGAAGTCCGCCGATCACAGCTCTGCCGAGAGGCGCATTCTGTTCGCCGCCGTCACCCAACCCCAGTGCCATAGGAATCATGCCGATAATCATCGCCAACGCCGTCATGATGACTGGGCGAAAACGGGTTGTGCCGGCCTCAAGCGCAGCAATCACTGCATCGCCGTGATGCAGCAGCCGTTCTTTGGCAAAGGAAACAACCAGGATGCTGTTCGCCGTCGCTACACCCATGCACATGATGGCTCCCATCAATGCGGGGACGCTGAGAGTCGTATGCGTGATGAAAAGGAACAGGACGATGCCGGCAAGGGCCGCGGGCAATGCTGTGATGATGACAAATGGGTCGAGCCACGATTGGAAATTTACGACGATCAACAAATACACCAGGACGATCGCAAAACCCAGACCGCCAATCAGGCCTACATAGGAGCTCCGCATCGTGCCATATTGGCCGCGAACGGCAACGAAGCTGCCGCGCGGAAGTAGATTGCGGTTGGCGTCGACGATGTTGTTGACCTCACGTCCCACCGCGCCCAGATCTCTGCCCTGAACCGATGCATAGATGTCAACGACACGCCGGATGTTGTAGTGATCGATAGATACCGGCTCGCTTGTCCGCTCGATCGACGCTACGTCGGCAAGAATCCCCGGCTGCGCCTGATTGGCGCCCGTCAACGGAATGTTCTGCAGGTCCTGGCCAGACTGAATATCGTATTGAGGCGTTTGGGTCACCAGGTTATATTGCACACCGTTCTTTGGGTTGAGATAGAACATGGGCGTCACCTGGAAACTCCCACTCAATGAGACCAGTGCACTGTCGGCAACATCCTGCTCCGTATATCCGGCGTCCAGCGCCTTCGTGCGGTCGACATTAATGTGCAGTTTTGGATAATCATCCTGCTGTTGAATGCGCAGATCGGCGATGCCGCGGACATGGCTGAGTTCTTTGAGCATCTTATCGGCAACCTGGGCATTTGCTGTGATGTCCGCACCGTCAATCTGGATATCGATCGGTGCCGGCAAGCCGAAGTTCAAAGTCTGGGTGACAATATCGGCGGGGAGAAAGTAGAACGTGGCTCCGGGATATTCCTGTGGCAGTTTGTCACGAAGAGTGCGGACATAATCGGCGGTACGGTGGTGGTTCTCTCTAAGAGAAACTAGAACGTCTGCATCCGCTGCTCCGGTCAGGCCAGAGCGGCTATAGATGTAGTTGATGTTGCTGTAGGGAAGACCGATGGTATCGAGGATGTTATCCATCTCCGAGGAAGGAATCGTTTGACGAATGCTACCCTCGACCAGATCCACCAAACGCGCGGTCTCCTCAATACGGGTTCCTGTCTTCGCACGCACATGCAAAATAAACTGGCCGCTGTCCGTGTCCGGGAAAAAATCCTGGCCAAGAAACGGAACCAGAGCGAACGCCAAGAGACAGACAATAAGAAAGCATGGAACGAAGGCGAAGCTAACCGAAACAACCTGCGCCAGCAGAGAGGAGTAGGACAAGCGAATTTTCTCAAAGAGCCGCTCGAACGCTCTTTGAAAACGGGCAAAGACATTACGAGAGGGCGCAACGCCATGCTTGTGAGCTTTTAACAGGTACATCGTCATGGTAGGCACCAGCGTGCGGGACAAAATGTAGGAAGCAATCATGGCGAAGATGACTGCTTCCGCAAGCGGAGCAAATAGATACCGCGCTACACCACTCAAGACAAACATCGGCAAGAACACAATGCAGATACACAACGTCGAAACGAGCGCCGGCACAGCGATCTGCGCCGCGCCTTCGAGGATACCCTCATGCAGTTCAGCGCCCTCTTCCAGGTGCCGTTCGATGTTTTCGATGGTCACCGTCGCATCGTCGACGAGGATGCCAACAGCCAGGGCCAGTCCGCCCAGTGTCATGACGTTGATCGTTTCGTGCAGGAGGCTCAACAAGATCACCGACGTCAGAATCGATAACGGGATCGAGATGGCAATAATCAAAGTGCTGCGCCAGCTTCCCAGGAAGAGGAGAATCATCAGGCCGGTAAGTGCCGCAGCTATAATCGCCTCACGAATCACTCCATTGACTGATCCGCGCACGAAGATGGACTGATCGGCAAGGGGCTGAATCCTGAGCTCAGGAGGCAGGGTTTGAGCTACGCGTGGAAGAAGCTGCCGCACACCCTTGACGACATCGATGGTGGACGCGTCGCCTGCCTTGAGAACGGTGACCAGAGCGCCGCGTTTGCTATCCTGCCGAACGATATTCGTCTGCGGCGCAAAACCATCGCTCACCGTCGCTACATCGCGAAGATAGATGATGGTGTTGCCCACCTTCCTGATCGGAAGATCGTTGAACTCCCCTATCTTCTTGAGATCCGCGTTGATGTCGACGTCATACTCGAACTGGTCGATCTTGGCCGTACCGCCAGGCAAGATGAGCTGCTCTTTGCCAAGCGCCGTCAGCACGTCGTTCGGCGAGAGCGCCTTAGCCTGCATCAGTTGTGGGTTGAGATTCACCATCACCTGACGGGTCTTGCCTCCGTAAGGATAGGGAATCGCAGCACCGGGAACAGTGACCAACTGCGTACGTAGAAAGTTCAACGCTATGTCATTCAACTGAGGTTCTGTCAGGCCATTTCCGGAGAGGCTGAGCTGCAAGATGGGAACTGTGGAGGCGTTGTAATTGACAATCAAGGGAGGGAGCGAACCTGGAGGCAATTGTTTGAGAATCGTCTGTGAGGCGCCTGTAATCTCGGCATTCGCGCGGTCAATGCTGGCGTTCGGCTGAAGATAGATCTTCACAATCGCAGTGCCGTTTACGGTCGTGGACTCGATGTGTTCGATGTTGTCGACCAGGGTCGTAAGAACCCGCTCATAGACGGTCGTGACACGCCCCTCCATCTCCTCAGGGTTGAGGCCGGTATAGGTCCAGGCCACAGCAACCACAGGAATATTGATATTAGGGAAGATGTCTGTGGGAGTCCGTAAAATCATTACCGGACTCATGATGAGAATGAGAAGCGCGAGCACGATAAAGGTATAAGGCCTGCTCAACGCTATCTTGACGATCCACATTTCAGTCTCCTGGTGTTCTTCGCTTCTTTTCCATCACATCAATTCCCGCGTAGCATGAGGTTCTTTTGTAACGCTCAATGCGTTCTGTGAGAGGGCGTTCATAGTGGCAATGAATACGGCCGCTCATTACTCGGCACTCTGGTGGGTCACTCTGCAACCAAACGGCGGCAGAAAGCCGCATCCTTGAGTCGGTTCAGTGAATTCAACATGAAGATGAGTCCGGCCTCATCCGCGTAGGGCTCATCCTCGAAGTGCCGATGAACGCCGCCTACGACAACTTCCGGTCCCATGACGAGCTGCGCCTCCATTGAGATCAAGGTCTCTCGCAGCTGATACTGCGCGCGCACGCCCCCCGTGAATGCCTTCGAGGAACTGATCATGGAGACAGGCTTATTTTTGAAACAGGACTCGGAGACCGGGCGCGACAACCAATCCAGCGTATTTTTCAAAACGCCCGGAATGCCGTGATTGTACTCGGGGGTCAAAATCAGAACGCCGTCGCAGGATGAAATCAACCGCTTGAGCGCATTCACGGCCGAAACTCCCGTCGCCATGTCAAGATCTTCGTTATACAGGGGAATGTCATTGAGGGTAACGACCTGGATGTTGATCGAGGACGCGGACTTTTCGGCAAGGATTTTCAGCAATGCTGTGCTGAAGGACTCCTTACGAAGACTTCCCGAAATGCGAACAATCCTGACCTCTTCATTTGTTGATTCGGACATTGCGATCTCCTTTTGCCCCCACCTCAATCGTTGGTGCGTAAGTAATCTGCTGATCGAAGAATCGAAGGCTGAAATGACGGCAACCAAGAAGAGCAAACATCCCACAACGGCAGCATTCTTGGAGAAATTCGTAACCTGCGCCTCAAATCGGGAGTGTTTTGAGTGAGCCAAGGTACCTGCGATATGAAGGTTGCGCGAACGCCGTTGCGTTTTGGGTTCACTGTTCTTTCAGTAGGTGGCTGGGGAAGCCAGCCACCTATATGGCGTACTAGACAAAGGCGTTCGGGGGAGGTGCGTGGAAGTCGCCAATTGCACCTTCCTCTAAATTAAGGACGACACTCTTGACGAGGGTGTAGTGATGTAAGGTCTCAAAGGTCGCTTCAATTCCGATGCCGCTCTGCTTGTAGCCACCTATCGATTGTCCGGGTTTGAAGTTGTAGTAGCGGTTGACCCATATAGTCCCGGTTTGCATTGCGCGAGAGATTCTGTGAGCACGGCTCAGATTGCGGGTCCAGAGTCCACCACCCAAGCCATAAATGCTATCGTTGACCGCTCGAAGCATCTCCGCCTCGTCATCCCAGGTGAAGATCCCGGTCACAGGGCCGAAGATCTCTTCTTGTGCGATGCGCATATCGTTTCGCACGTTTTCAAACAGGGTTGGTTGGATGAATAGACCCGATTCGAACCCGGCTACCGTTGCGGGAGCGCCACCAATGATCGTGGTTGCTCCCTCGCCCTTGCCTATTTTGATGTACTCGAGGATTCGGTCATACTGTGTCTTCGACGACTGCGCTCCGAGACGGGTCTCCGGGTCGGTAGGATCGCCCTGTTTCACGTTCGCGAAGAGGCGTTTGACCTTGTCGAGAAGCTCTTCGCGAACAGTTTTGTGAACGAAGACGCGCGAACCGGCGTAGCAGACCTCGCCCTTGTTAAAGACGTTTGTAATGACGATGGACTCTGCTGCCGCATCCAGATCGGCATCGTCACATACGATGTTGGCAGATTTACCACCCAACTCAAGTGTCTGTGGAATAATGTTCGCACTAGCATAGTGCATGATCATTTGAGCGGTGCCACGCGAGCCTGTGAATGCGACTTTTCTGACCTTCGGGTGGCTCACCAGAGGCTCTCCTACCACGGCGCCGTAGCCAGTGATCACATTGACGACTCCGGAAGGAACGATGTCGGCAATGTCTTTGATGAATTCAAGGACAGAGACACACACGGTCTCTGCCGGCTTCAAGACCACGGTGCAACCTGCGGCGAGTGCAGGAGCAAGTTTCAAGGCTGCCATCAATAACGGAACGTTCCAGGGAATGATCTGTGCGACGACACCGATCGGCTCCCGGTGTACCAGCATCGTGGAATCGGCGAAGTCCGCGGTCTCACCACGAAGATGAAAGGCTGTGCCCGCGAAATATTCAAACTGGCCGATGGCTCCGGTGATGTCGTGCTCGAAGGCCTCCGTGATAGTCTTGCCGTTATTGAGGGACTCCATCATTGCATACTCGAGTTGCCGGGCACGAAGCTTGTCCGCAATCGCGCGGAGGAGCATTTGGCGTTGCGCGGGCGAACTCTTCGACCACTTCGGAAAGGCGTCGTAAGCTGCTGTGACCGCCAGGTCGACGTCCACTGCATCTCCGGCTTGAATGTACGCCAGTGTTTTGCGTGTTGCTGGGTTCGTTAGCTCGATAGTCTCTCCACTGTGGCCGTCAAGCCACTGACCGTTGATGAAGTGACCATAGGTTTTGACAGCGCCGAGTTCTGCAGCAAGCCGCTTTGTGTTTTCTAGTTCAAGAACCATTGTGATGCTCCTTTTGCAGTTGAGGCCGACCGCCATCCGGTCGGGGAAGTCGACTTGTTGATCGATGGTGTCGGACGAAAAACTCCGATGCAGGACTTCTATAGAGCCAGTGGAGTGTTTCGTCTCGGATTGCCAAAACGCGGAAACAACTCCAATGCGTTGTCTCTCCAGATGAGCGCATGGTCAGCACTGGTCAAGATCGGCGTCGAGGCAATCCGCTCGGCCAATAGTGAGCAGGAATCTTCCGGTGTAAAGGGGTAATCACTCCCATAATGAATGTGCTTAATGTCGGCGACGCTTAGAAGTGCCGGAAGCAACTGCGGCACAGGTGCACCAGCAAGATCGAAGTGCAGCTCACGCATCGCCTCTCGCATTGAGGGAGGGACTGACTCTCCTGGCTTACCCAGAAGCGGAAGCAACAATTCGATCCTCTCCATTAAGATTGGCAACGCAGCTCCCGCATGGGGAACGATCACCTTCAGATTGGGAAATCTCTTGAGCACCCCGGACAACACCATGTCCGCAATCGAACGCGTGGAATCAAACAGAAATTCCAACATGGGGCGCGGATAGAGTTTGCTTTCGCGTGCGCTGCACTCACAAGCCGGCGAGGTGGGGTGAACAAAAATGACCGCCGAGCGTTTATCAAGTTCGGCGTATAACGGATCGAGCACGGGATCTCCTAGGTAGACTCCGTGATGATTGGATTCAAATACAACACCGTCAGCCCCGAGGTCGTCGAGAGCACGTCCTGCTTCTTCTATCGAAGCTTCAACGTCCGGTAACGGAAGGGAAGCAAACAATCCAATTCTCCCCGGGTATCTGTCCATCAGTCGTCGCCCAGCGTCGTTCACTTTTCGGGCCAACTGAAGGGCCTTTCTATCATTGCCAAAATGCACACCTGGAGACGAGATTGACAGCACCGCGGTTTCGATTTGCAGGCTGTCCATGGGACGAAGAAAGTCTTCTTCGTCCCATGGCGGGAGTGCGTTAATCCCGTCGGGACTAGTCATATTGGCTGATGCAAAGACGTCTCGATAAAATTCAGGAATGAAGTGCATGTGAACGTCGACTGCTCGTCTGCGCTCCCGTGTGGTCTGCGTAGTCACAATATCTCCTGTTTCCAGAGAGTGAAAGGCCATTCTTATCGCTCCATTGGTGTTACAAATCTAATCGCCCAGGGCACGATGGATCTTTCTACGAGTTTCATCGTTACTCTTTCGTTTAATGAACTGTCGTATCGATTCCACAAGACAGACATCGCCCTTTTTCGAGATGCTCGCGGATTTTCGACCTAGCTCGTAAAAGACGCGACTTTACTGTTGATTCAGAGATGTCCAGCATCTTCGCTATCTGAGCTACGGAAGCGTCTTCCCGATACCGAATCTGTATAACAACCTGTAGAGTTGGTGACAAATGTCGAATCGCACGGACGCACTCATTTTCCAAAGCATTCAAGATGCAGGATTCTTCGGGATTATGAGAGGTCTCCGTGGGTTCAGGTAACTTAAAGTCGTCTCCATCAACACCGCCCTCAAGACTGTACACATAATGTGAGCGTTTCTTCCGTGACGACATCAGCGCGGAATTGATCGCGATTCGAGTCAGCCACGAGGAGAAGGCGCTCCGTCCTTCAAATGTCCCGATATGGACGTATGCCTTCAACAAGGTCTCCTGCAACATGTCTTCAGCATCTTCAACGTTGCGCGTAATCCTTAGAATCGTCCGAAGAAGTTTTTGTGAATGTCTGCGGCACAGCTCTGCGTATGCCTGATGATCTCCGTTTTTGGCTGCAGCGACCAATACGATATCGGTGGTATCGGCTGTGATTCCAATAGACGATCCTTTCGCGACATAAGCCAGCATGTGTGGAGTTTGGTCCGGGTTCACTCCTACATAGCCGCCTGACGAAGTTGATAGATCCATCGAATGTGCTCCGGAGGTGATTTGCTATTCATCACTTGCTAGAAGGGTCCTTTTACTGCTTCCTCATCACGTCCCCAGAGTTATGGGGATAGGCCCTCCACTACAACCTGCGCATCCACTCGCGAATAAACCCTGGGCAATTTCTGAGTCCAACGCCTTTCGCATCGAGGCTTGCAAGAAACTTGACAGCCTCGCGGTCCGCGAGGGTTACTTCTCCCAGATCAAGGGCCACAGGATCCGTCTCTTTCGTAAGAAGGTCGTCGATCATGTTTATGTGCACTTCTTGAAGATGGCCGCTTATATGAAGCACAACTAAGCGGTCGCGGTCGATGAGTCGAACGACTTTGCATATCATCTCCTCGCCTCTCCGGCAAGCCTCGCGTGCGTGCTTGCACTCTTAAGGAATGCACGTAGAGAGCCGTCTTGAAGTGCTTGAAAATAAAAAGGGAAGGAAGGCGAGAGGGCAGTGTAGATTTCGTGAAATTGAGAGGAAATCGGGAATACCGTGAATCTTCTTGACGTCTAGCCAAGCTTAAATCGGCTCTTGCGGATCTTCAGCTTCTTGATACGTGAATCCAGTGTTGATGGCCGCAATCCAAGTCTCGCTGCCGCCCCTCGCGGGCCAGATATGCGCCCGCGGCTCTGAGCCAGAGCAGATTCGATCATGTCCCGTTCGCGCTGAGAGTCGTCATCATTGCCGTCGTCGGGCATCTTTCTTTTGCCCTGTGAACACGGAATCGCTGGCAGCCATGAGTTATCGACACAAAATACATTATCTGGGCTTAATATCACCGATCGCTCGATGATATTTTGCAGTTCGCGAATATTGCCAGGCCATCCGTAATCTCGAAAAAATTCCAACGTATGTTTATCGATGCTTCTGAATACTTTGCCGACTTGCTTTGCATACCGATGGAGGAAATATTCAAGCAGCATTGCAATATCATCCCGCCGTTCGCGAAGCGGCGGGACCTCGATCGGAAACACATTTAACCGAAAAAAGAGATCGGAGCGAAATGTTCCGTCCGCCTGTGCCACGTTTAGATCACGATTCGTTGCGGCGATGATGCGAACGTCTACTTTTATCCGGTCTTTGCCTCCCACCCTTTCAAACTCCCTCTCCTGGAGGACCCTCAGGAGCGCGATTTGCGTATCCGATGGCAACTCGCCCACTTCATCCAGAAATAGCGTGCCGCCGTTTGCCAACTCGAAGCGGCCCGCACGGCGTTGGGTTGCGCCCGTGAACGCTCCCTTTTCGTGGCCGAACAGTTCGGATGAAATCAGAGAAGGTGCGAGCGCCGCACAATTTACGCTGACGAAAACACGCTGAGCACGACGGGATCGCTTGTGAATGGCTCGGGCGATTAGTTCCTTTCCGGTGCCCGTTTCACCAGTGATGAGGACTGTAGAATCCGTAGGCGCTACTTTCGCCACTCGAGCAAGGACCGTGCTCAAAGCCGTGGACGCTCCCACAATCTCGTCAAACATGGATACGCGGTCTACTTCCTCACGTAGCGCAACGTTCTCGTTTTGGAGGCGTTGCTCAGCCACCTTGCGATCCTCGATGTCTGTTCCCGTTGCATACCAGCGCACGACCCGACCCTGCTCGTCGCGGAAAGGGTTATAACGAAGGAGATACCAACGATACTTGCCGTCTTTTCCGAGAACCCGCCGTTCGGTCTCAAACGAAACACCCTTCAAGAGTGCGTTTCGCCATACTTCTTCGAACCTCTCAAGGTCCTCAGGATGAAAGATGCGATAGCGGGAATTTTCGGCCTGCATCTCCTCAATCGACAAACCGATATACTCGAGTCCCACTCGATTTACATAAATCGGTCGGCTATCGGGATTCAGGACGACGATGATGTGGGGGATAGCGTCGGTAATGCGGCGAAGCTCGTGTTCATCTTGCCGGATCTTCTCCTCCGCCCGTTTTTCCGCGGTGACGTCCGTCACGGCACCTACGAATTCAAGATTCCCGGATGAGGTGGTCAACAGGCGAGCGGAAACGTGGAGGTGCTTAACTGAACCGTTCGGCATCAGCAAACGGTGTTCAAAATCGCATAAGCGCGAGGAGCATCCACAGCTTTCCTTGACTTCATCAAAGTCGGCTCTTGCCTCAGACGCCCGGTCGAGAGTCTGCTGCACGAGATCTCTGTCGTCGGGATGAATTCGTCGCAGTACCATCTCCAAAGTAGGCGTTGCCGCTCGATCGAGTTCAAAGATATTGTAGGTTTCCGCCGACCAGTAGAGTTCTCCGTTGGCAACACTCCAGCCGAAGCTGCCAGTGTGGCTCAGTCTCTGCGCTTCAGTCAGAAAAGCTTCGCTGCGTTGCAGGTCAGAATAGAGGCTGGCATTCTCGAGCGATATCGCGGCTTGCGAAGCCAGCAACTCCTTCACCGCGACCCGGTCAGACGTGGCGCATGACTCGTGGTCTGTGTGGTTCGTTACTACGTCACCATAACGGATTCGCACCGTCTACTCCTTCTCGCCCTCAACGGCCACTTTGCTGGAAGAGATGACCATGGGCAAACCACAGATGTCTATGAAGTCAACCCAATCCCTGCGTCACGTGTTGACAACTTACCGTTTGGGGAAAAATGCAGTACTACTTTCGACAGCGAGCGGCATTGCCTACGGCAATGGTCATTAAAGGCCATCCGCTTTGCCTCGAACTTGGAAACTGATGATTCGTCGGCCGAAAAGACGGGAGTCGAGCGAGTACGACGGGACCCCGGATTCCCAATTCGGCAGTATTAACGCCGGAGTGATTAAGTTGAACACGTACTGACCTCCATACCTAAGAGCGGCAACGAGTTCAATCAAACAACTGATGATGGAGGCGTAGGGGCGCGACCGGTCCGAGGCATAGTGCGACTGCCGGCAAGGCAATCGCCAAGAGGGCCGAGAAGGAAGTGGTGAACGGTGCGCAGCAAAATCAACGAAAACGGCCGCCATGGAAAAACGCAGATTCAGTAATCCGCGACCCGCCATTCCCGTCGGAAGCATGGAGAACGGTCTCTGCATTCTCGGATGCTACCCGGTGGTTGGATTGTCGAACACCCCCGATAGGATGACTCTCGGGTCGTTATTTCGGGCAGACGAACCGGCTACAAGCCTTTAGTTTTGACCCTACAGACGCACACTGGGAACAAGACGATGAACAAACTTGTAGCTCGATGGCGATTAAAATTTGTCTTTCCCCTGCTGCGTCCTTCTGGCCAAATTCATCTTGCAAACCACTCGTGAATCCGCGCTGGATCCTAGTCGGCACATCTCTCGATATGCCCGTACTGCTTGGCGCATGCAGGACGGCTATTTTGTAGGTGGCCCCTTGAGCATTACACGAAGTAAAGATGAATATGAATGGATCGCAACCGAAGCCGGACCAGTGCCCTTTGACGGAGTTGATCTCTCTTTCTCCGGCAGACCTTGATGTGTGCGCGCGATCAGTCCAGATCGAGATACCCTCTCTTGATCGCGATAGTTACAGCGTGAGTCCGATCATTCGCGCCCAATTTTATGAGTATATTTTGTACATGAGTCTTCACTGTAGTCTCCGAAAGCGATAGGTGAGCTGCAATGATCTTATTCGACGTTCCGGCTGCAATCAGCTTCAGCACTCCAATCTCCCGGTCACTTAACTCATCGTCTACGATGTGCTCCCCGAGCTCTCTCGCTATCTCGGGCAAAATGCGTCGGCATCCAGAGTCTGCAACTCGGATCGTATCCAATAATTCCTTACGAAGCATGTTCTTCAATAGATAGCCAACCGCACCGGCTTTGAATGCTCGTAACGCTTGAACGTCCCTCTTGTATGCAGTGAGTACAACGACACGAGCCGCCGGGAATTCACTTCGGATCGCGATAATTGCGTCAGTCCCATTCATAATCGGCATCTGCAGGTCCATAAGTGTCACATCGGGACGATGTAAACGAAATTGCTCAATCGCTTCCTTTCCGTTGCTGGCCTCGCCAATCAAAACCATGTCACTCTGACTATTGATTGCACCTACAATCCCCTCACGCAGGAACGGATGATCGTCCACTACAAGTATTTTGATTTTTCTTATCTCACTCACTGCATCACTCTTCTATCGCCTATCAGCCTCTTCATCCAGTGAGACCAAAGACGACGAAAGCCTTTTTCGTAGGCGAGATCGGCGGGTATTTCCAGATCGATCTCTGTTCCCACACCTGGTCGGCTCCGGATGACCAGTTTACCTCCTATGACCTGTGCTCTCTCCCGCATTCCGCGCAGGCCCCAATGGCCCGGTCGCCCCCCGGTCAGAGTCTGCTCGTCGATCCCGTGGCCGTTGTCTCGAACTCTCATGTGTACCACGCGACGGTCGTAGGTAACTTCAACCTCGATCTTTGTCGCATCGGCATGCTGAAATGCATTTCCCAATGCTTCTCGGCCGATGCAGTATGCTTCATCCCGCACAAATGCGCCAACGGCTCTTGGCGAGCCCAAAAGGGCGACCGAAAACGTGGCTGGATGATCCTCCGAGAGGTCTTGACCATAGGACGCGAGCGCTTTTGACAGTTCTTTGACTGTAGTCGCCTCTGGCCTCAGGGCATTCACGCGTTGACGGCCTTCCAGCATCACCTCGTCAGCTGAATCAAGAGCTTTCTCGATCATCAGGTGACTCCGTTTGGGGTCAGACTCATTCAGCGCGGTTTGGATCCGCAGCATCAATCCGTCGACGCTCTGGATCAACGTGTCGTGCAGTTCCCGCGCGATGCGGGTCCGCTCGCCGACGCGTGCTTCCAATGTCATGTTGAACTGCCGCCGCAACTGTTGAAGACGGAGTTGATAGAGCGCCCACAGCAATAGAACAAAACCTCCCAAACACAAGAGGCGGAACCAGATCGTCTGGTACCAGGCAGGCGCGACTCTAAAATCCAGTGTTGCACCTGCTTCGTTCCAGACACCGTCGTTATTGCACGCAGTTACGTGAAAGTGGTATTTCCCGGGAAGGAGGTCGCTATAGAAGGCCTGCCTTCTCGTACCCGGCTCTTGCCAATTCACATCGTGGCCTTCAAGTCTGTAGCGAAAACGTACCTTCCATGGCGCCATTAAGCTCAATGCTGTGTAATCGATCTCTATATCTCGAGTGATTGGCGGAAGACGGAGATTGCCGCGGGGAGCATAGCTTCTGCGATCGGCGATGACTTCTTCGATATGCACTGGGGGCGCTAAGAGATTCCGCGACATGTGAGCCGGATCGATCATCTGCAACACTGCCTCGTTGGCGAACCACAACCGGCCGTCGTGAGACTTGGCGGCTCCCTCAAAGGGGACGTAGCCAGGCAGGAAGCCATCCAAAGAATCCCATATATCGAATTGCACGATGGTGTCAGGTTTCTGCCACCACTTTTGCAGCTCTGTATTCGGTATCCCAACGAGGCCGCATTCCGAGGACAACCAGAGATTGCCTTGATTGTCCTCAATCAGCGAATTGATACGATCGCAAGGAAGGCCATTCCGAACTGTGAGGGTCCGTTGCGTGCCATGTTTCCATCCGATCAATCCAAGGTTCGTAGCTCCCAAAACGGCTCCGTCGGAAGTTACGAGTAACTGATTTACGTCGGTATCGTGGCTAGGAGGCGAGCCGCGCTTGAAAGGAAATATCTCGAGCTTGCCGCCGCGGTATCGAGCTAGATCGCCGCTTATGAGACCTAACCAGATGCCACCACCCTCGGGATCAGCGGCAACCTTTCGGGCAGCCGGCATCTGCGGCGCCGGAAACTGCTCTTGGACTTTGAAGTCCTGAATGCGAAAGAGTGTTCTAGCCGGTCCCCCCGTCTCAGCCCAGATATGGTGCTCTACATCTTCGGTAATTCCGACAATGAGACCGATTGGCTTACCGTCCGGCTTATCGATCCTGCGGAACTTTCCGTCCTTGTATATCGTCAGGAAATCATCGATACCCACCCATATCCGACCGGAATGATCTTCCAGGAGCGAAGTAACCTGATTCCCTGGTGTCCGTTGCACCGCAACGTTGGGTGTTTGTTCCTGCCGAAGTGTGGTGAGGGTTTGATTCCCGCTGATCCATACGGTACCATCGCGAGCTGCCAAAACGGAATCGACCTCTTCCGGTGGAAGTCCCTCCCGGCTTGAGTACGTCGTAACAGGTAGATCACGGAAACAGTCGAGGCCCAGAGACGTGGCGACCCACACGTTGCCTTCGCGATCCTCGAATAGTGTTAGCACATAGTCACTGGACAGACCGTCTGACCTTCCAAAGTGATCCAGCTGCCTTCCGCGGATGCGGTAGATTCCTTTGGTGGTGCCAATCCACAAGGCATTCTCCCGGTCTAACAACAATGCGGAAACCACCAAAGTGCTGCTATCGAAATGCGGTCCGATAAATGGCTTCCAGGTGCCATTTGTGAATCGTTGCACTCCTGCCCCGCGCCCGCCAGTCTGCATTCCAACCCACATCGAACCATCTCTTGCCGGAGCGAGGTCGACCACACCCGTTGCCGGAATCAATCTCAGCCCCTGAGGAACGTAGGTGCTGGATGAGCCCGGTTTCCAGCGCGTAATTGTTGCCCCGGAGCCTGTCCAAAGAGACCCGAAGCCATCCTCGACCAGCGGAGAACCATTGGTCTTTCCGAAGTAGCACTGCGTTCGCGTTCCGACGACCTTACAGATTCCCCATGAGGCTTCCCCGGCTGCTTGATAGAGCGAGAACCAGATTTCGCCATCGGCGCGCTCCGCGATTGCGCCGACTCTTCCTGACCGGACAGGATATTGGATCAGATCACCATGCACCAAACGGCTCAACCCAGAGTCCGTGCCGATCCATAGGCTCCCATCGCGACCCCCCAGAAGCGTGGTGATCCTGGGTGACGACAACTTACTTCCACTCGCTGGTTTCCAGGGAACAAATCGGACCCCATCGAAACGCAAAAGTCCGGTCTGCGTTCCTATCCATAGATAGCCATCTTTGGTCTGGGTGATTCCATGAATAGCGCTACCGAAAAGTCCGTCTTGCGCTCTCCATGCGGTATGTGCATATTGCGTAATCTGCTTGCTGGGATCGAGCGCGAACGCAGCCGTGGCAGACAACCACACCGCAAACCAACCGATGACGGGCCAAGCGGAGCGCCATGCACGAGACTGTCGTGCTCTAGAAATGTGAGTTGCGATCGCGGGTTCGAGCGATTGCAGATTCATGGTAAGCGCTCGATTCATCCATGGACTTCGACTTCAGCAATACAATAATCTTACGCTGCTCAGGCCATCCACAGACACCTACAGGAAAACCGCTCTAGCGTCCTCAAACCCATTGTAGGGCTTCGTTGCCATTCGATTTCGCAATTAGAGTTTTGTCTAGTGGATACGTACTCCCCGTGATTCGAAGCCTAACACGGCCCGCTTCGGCGCATCTGCCTCAACAAAGAGATCGGCGACAACATCAACTGGGTCGACCTGAAGAGGAGCCGGCGCGGAGAACTTTTCGTTCGGTACTGCAACCGCAACCGAACCGGATCTTTCGAGCAGCGTACATTTCATCTGTGCATCTTCACTATGAAAGGCCGCGAGACCGTCGTCCGCATCTATCGCATATTCCCAACAAGAGAAGATCTGGGCGAAGCCCCAAAACCTGAGGGACCGCCCGCCATCCACCGCGGCGCCCACGAACGGGTTGACTTGCCCCCCAATCGTAATGAGCGTCAGATTCGTCCGCTCAGTAAGAACCGCAGCGATCGTTGGATCGTGTGTCGCGGCGGTCAAGCCAATGCTCTTGGGAAGTCAACCGGCTACCGCCAGATTGGTAGAGCTTGCGTCGATAAAGACAAATTGCCCCGGTTGAAATTATCGAAGCCATCTTTTGTCCGAGTGCAAGCTTCCGGTCAACAGCCTCCCTTCTTCGCTGAAGGATGGTCCCCGAGGCTGAAGAGATGGCAAGGGCCCCCCTAAGTGAGCGTACTTAGCACTTGCGCTACAAAACAGATCGGAGACATGGTTTACAGCGAAGCGGAACACTCGATGAGCGATTTTGGATCGGCGGAGGCGAACTTGCGAGAAGACGTTGTATCACCGGCAGCAGGAGCGCGTTGGCCGATGCTATCGCCAGTACCCTTAATGCTGAGACCGAAGCCGATGCGCGTCTCGTAAAGGAATTGCTAAGGCTCAGCGGAACTTGATCGAGGAAAGTAGTGAATGCGACTGAAGCGCAGATCCTAACGCTCGTGAAACGCTGGATCTTGGGTCAGGAGCCAAACATGATCCAAGTCATCCTGGATCTCGATCTACGTATATGCCCAAAGAAGTCCTCATGGATTGGCGCCCCTCCATTGGGCGACGAGATCCTGCGCGGCCTGAGGCCACGTTGGATACTTGAATTGAAAGCCGGCGCCAAGCAGGCGGCCGGGAACGACCTGGCGGCTTTTGAGTACTAGTTCGGATTCGGTACGCAGCAGGAAAGTGCCCAGCTCCAGGATCCACCTTGTGGTCGGCAGACCGAAGCGCGTGCCCCACGCTTTTCGAAGAACGCCGAGGAACTCGCGATTCGGTAGTGGGTAGGGGGAGGCCAAGTTAACGGCTCCGGTGATCTCTTTCCTGTCGATGAGGAACTCAATTGAGCGAATAAAGTCGACCTCATGAATCCACGAGACAAATTGAGTGCCAGGCAAGGTGGTTCCGCCGAGACCGTGGCGAACAAGATTCAGAAATACATCGAAGACTCCGCCTCGATCAGCGCTGAAGGTCATGGCGCTCCGGAGGGCAACCTTTCTGACCCCTGGAGTCGGGGTGGAGAAGAAAGCCTCTTCCCAAGCCTGCGCAACCTGAATCGAAAAGTTCCAGGTATCGGGTGCTCCTGCCTCGTTACCGCCAAACTCCCCGGTCGCTTCATCCATTGGCCGGTCGAGAGCGTGGCGGTAAATGGTTGCTGTACTAGCATTGAGCCAAACTGCAGGTGGGTGTTCGATCTCGGCAATCGCTTGATGGATGACATGCGTAGACAGCACACGCGAGTCAAGAATTGCCCGGCGATTCTTCTGGGTGTAGCGGCAATCTACGCTTCTACCTGCGAGGTTGATCAAAACGTCGCTGCAATCGAGTTCGTCGAGCCACGGACCCAACTTGGAGCCATCCCAATGAACCACGAGCCAGGGCGTCTTTTGCAAGCTACGGCTGAGAACAACCACACTATGCCCATTCTGGTGAAAGTGCCGAGCGAGGATGCTTCCAACCTGCCCGGTCCCTCCAGCAATAATGATCTTCATAGCGCAGCGTCCTTGCTCCGCTGCGAAGTGCTGGGTAGATGCTGTTCGCACTCCGAAGACTCAGCAACGCGCTTGATGACAGCATTGCGTTCACGCAGCAGAGCCAGCATGTAGCGGCGCAGGAAAAGCGCCTCGGCAATCGGACCGAGCAGCGGTAGTGGAGCGCCAATCGAGAAAACGTCTTTCATCTTAGTCCCACCGGATTCCAGACTCTCAAATAGGTGATCCGCCTGCATAAAGCGGAAAATTCCGCGAACCATGGTGACCTGGAAGTAGCAGGGCGATTCCATCGCAGTGATCTTGCTGGTCAGGTTCTGCCAGATGCCGAAGTGTTTGGCACGCCAGATGACCTCTTCAGACAAGCCAACGAGGCCAGAGGCAACACCTCCGATCACTAACGCTTGTTCTCCAGAATGAACGTTCGAGAGTAGATGCACTTCGACACTACGGGATAGGTCGAAGCAACGTTCGATTGGAGCTTCAATGATTGTGGTCTCTTCGAGTCGAATCATGGGTTGCCTTCACTCCCCGGCAGAAGGTCTGCCTGGCGCAAAAGCAGAAGAACCTTGGTTCTGATTGGCTTTAAAACTGCCAGTTTTGCAAGTCCTAGCAGCTTCAGAGTAAGTTCGAGTGCTCCATCTGCCATGCGCCGTGTTCGCCGTTGATTTTCTGATGAGTCATACAGAAACATGACCAGGAGACCCATCTGGAGCGCCCATAATGCGACCGGAAGCAGCTCCTTGAGGTCATTGGGAAGCTTCTCTTCAGCAATCGCATCACGGAAGACCTGAGTACTGCGGCGACGAATCTCCGTTGTCCCCCGTCCCAGACAGGAGAGGGGATGTTCCGGCTCACCGGTATATCGGAACACCACTCCGAGCAGGTTACGATCGTCCTTTGCCAGGTCGAATTTTGAGTGAAGGGCTGTTGCTAAGCGAGTCTTCAGGTCCTTGGTTTCAGCGAACACTTCTTCGCACAAGCGCTCCTGCTCTGATTGCACTGTCTCGTAGTAAGTCTGGACAATCGCTTCTTTGCTCGGAAAGTAGTAGTAAGCGGCGCTCTTGACCACCATGGCATGCTTGGCGATCTCTTGCATCGTCGTGGAATCGAAGCCCCGTTCTCGGAATAGCTGTAGAGCACTTTCGAAGATCTGCCTTCGAGTCTGCTCGCCCTTGTCGGTAGCCGGATCAGTTTTGACCATGGTCAAATCATGCGCGCTGCAAAGAACTCTCGTCAAGACATATTTGACCAGGGTCAAAAAAGCTCTCATTAGCACTTCCGTTACAAAAGTGAAGTATGCACTTTTTCTCTTTTCACAATTTTGTCCAAGTGTCTTTGTGGCCGGAGATTTTGCACCCGACGCATCTGACAGCAAATTTGCCGAGCCCGGCAGAACGAATCCCATTCTTCGGGCGTCTACCCTTAAGGGTGTCTGAGGAATTGGCAGTACGAGCCGCGCCGTTCTGTTTCTGGTGAGCCAACATTGAACTCAGTAGGCAGGAGGGAACTTCGATGTCATCCAGGCTGGCGTTTCGTGGGATCACGCGCGCCATTTTTGCATGCTTACGAAAGAAGGCTTCGAAAAAACGGCATTCATGTCGTCAGCCCGGCAGGAGAAACAGTGAAAGACGGAACCCGGATTCGATGGCGCTACGATGCAGACGCGGAGTTGCTTGAGGTCGAGTGCGTAAGCGCGCCGTTTTGGATCAGCTCAGCCCAGATTAATAGGAAGTTGGGTCACGAGATTGAGGCCACGCTGAAATCGAACCGCCCGGCCTGAACTCTGCAGGCTCGAAGTCGTTCGTCTGCAAGGAGACCTCGGTACTGCCCGGAGGTGGCTTCAGCATCGAGGGGGATATCTCTCAAAGGTGCCGCGATCGCAACGACTCCCTCTTCGTAACAAAAGTGCGGTACACGCTTTTTCTCTTTTCACCATTTTGTCCGAGTGTCTTCGTGCCCCGATTTTGTTTCCACGGCAAAAGCACTCGCGCGAAATTCACTGTCCAAAACAAATGCGCCCGTTAAGTAGGCCGTATCGATATGCCGACTACCAGGAATCTTTTCTATGGCTGTACCGGCGTGGTCGAATCGAGCGCGGTGGCGTCCAGATGAGGAACGTGCACCGGTTTCTCTGCGCCAGTGGCATCGGATTGCTGCGATTTCTCGAAGATGACGTAAATCTCGGTGCCAGCTGGTACGCTAACTACGATGTGCTGCATCGTCATCATCTGCATAATTTGTTGATCACTTGCGTTTCCGATATTGTCCGCCACACGCATTCGTAGCAGGTCATCTTGGCTGAATGCTCCGTTCGCGCTCGGCGCGCCAACGATCATTGCAGCGGTTTCACCGATACCGGATAGCGAGCGCACCAGCATGCTCTTCCCGGCCTGTTTTCCAGTCACTTTGCCCTTGATCGCTTGGAGATTCATGTCTGCCCCCACAGCGTCGATCGGTACTGTCTCCCCTCCCGGTAGTTCAATCGAGGAAAACGTGATGTTCATGAGACCCGATGGGTCTGCTTGCGCGATCTTGCCAACAACACGGCTTCCCGCTGGAATCAGCACCTCCCCGTCTCGCTCGTAGTTGTAGGCGACAACCGCAGTCACGGGCGCATGCACTGCGGTCGTCGCCATCGACTCCAGCCACGCAGCGACGTGGTATCCGGGAACCAGACCAAGATTGTTAACGGTTTGCGGGACGCTTCGCTCTCCGGCTCGCAATCCCCCGCTACTCTGGTTGTGGGCAGTGAAGACCAGGGATGGCTTGCTCAGTGCGTCCTCTTCTTTCTTGAGCACTTGCTGTTCGCTTTGACCACCGGAATACGGAGGCGGCGTCCACTTCGACTGCCCGCCTGGCGTTGTATCGGGCTCTTCAAACTTTCCTACCTGGTTGAGCGGCTTGCCTCCGTTCGAAGCGCTTTTCTTGTTGGCGTCTTGTGTCTGAGCGATCTTCGGCGCCTTCGTCTTCTCGATGTCGGCAGCGTCGACAGTCCCTCCTTGCTTCGCTTCATCCGGAGAAGGTTTGACTTTGTCGCTCGGGACCAAGTCTCCCGGGGCAGTTGTCCCGGTGACTCGTCCAAGGTTTGGCTTGGCAGCTTCGGCTGCCGTCTTCTTCCTTGTCGTTCCCTTGGACGAGAGAAACACCAGCATCCCGATGCCGAAGATGATGATCGCCCCCAGAACCGTCAGCATGAGGGGCATGTTCCCACCGCCCGAGCCGCGCCTTTTTTCAAGTACAAACGGTCGCTTAATTACTGACTCCGGGGTACCTACTGTCTCGCCCTCTGGGTCCGTGATCGGTAGCAGCTTCTCCGCTGGCTCTTCGATCTGTGGATTCTCCGGTCTTGCCATGGCTCACCTCTTGGGAGTGGAGTAATTGGAAAACTCAAGAACTCGCTGATCTGGAATACTTATCTTCCTGGCGCCACAAATGGAACCGCCATCAAGAGCGGTGTGTCGACAGCGCTTGCAGTTGCGAGCTGCAGCAACAGCCGGTCTTTGCTCTGCTTGAATGCTGGACGGGCGAACTCCACGGCGCCGTCGGCGCGCTCGCCTGGAGCAAGACGGCGTACGTTTAGCCGATAGTCGGTAATCGGGACCTCTTCGGCGAGGATCTCGCGCTTCTTCTTGTACTTCTTTTTGTCGCCATCAAGATTCGGACTGTTCAGCTCGACCTGCGGTGGCAATACCTCGATCCAATGATTCGTCGTATTTAACACCGAGTATGCCACCAACATCTCGTCTCCTTTTTCGCGTACGTCGCCAAGAGCTGCTACCAACGGTTTCCCAATCGCCGTACCATCCGGATTCTTTAGATTCTTTGCGAGGCCGCCAATCCAAGTCGGAGTTGCGATCTCAGCCTGCGTCTTAAGCGCTTGATCAATGACCGGAACTGTCCTTGGCCTGTCATCACTCGCGTTCTCCACGCTATGTGCAGCCGCATCCGATGAGCCGATGAGAAAGCTTTGCGGTGGCCGGTAATTGACAACAAAATCAACCGGCGTATTTCCCCCATTGCCATCGGAGAGCAGACGCATACTGATTTCCTGGCCTGATCGAAGCGCGATCACCAGGTTGCTCGTTGCCGATTCTTTGGTGCTTGGCTTAACGAATACAAGGCGTGGCTCCTGATCGGAATGCTCCACCTCGAATAGGGTAGGAGCTCCGACCGCGACCGATGTCACCGCTTCGGGTAGGCGAATCGTGGTTGTGAACAGCGGCCGTAAGTGAAGGTCAGTGACGCTATTGCCCGAGACCGGTAAATCGCTCACTGCCGGTTTCACATCGGCTGGGGTTGTCGTGACGGATGTGAGTTGCTGGGCTTGACTCAGAGATGCACCCGCAAGAACGCTGATGAGACCAACCATCCGGATTGAATACATGTCACTGTCCTTTCCCGGGCATTGGATTATCCCGGTTTGCCTGCTCGTGCAACTCGAGCTGATATCGGTGGCGGACCGCTTCGACGTAGGACACTACATCCGGATTTCGGTAGTTCAGTCCTTGTCGGGCGACATGCCTTGAACCGCAGTAGTATGCGGCTACAGCCAGACGCATCTCCCCGCGAAACTCTGCCATGAGATCCGCGAGGTATTGAATTCCGCCGCCGAGATTTTCCGTTACAGAAAATCGGTTCGTGACGAGATACACTTCCGCCGTTGCCGGCATCAGTTGCATCAGGCCTGCCGCGCCCTTCTTCGATAACGCATTTGGATTCCAGTTCGATTCCTGGGCGATGATGGCGTGTACAAGCGCGCGTGGGACGCGGTAATGGTCGGCGTAGGCGTCCGCGTAATACTTCAACTCAGGATTTTCTGCCTGCCTCGTCTGGGCCGTAGACTGAAGCGCCGGCGCCATCACACAAAGAGCCAGTAGGAAAAGTCTTCTCATGCTTCCGCCTTCTCTTCGAAGATTGCTGCTACGTCGGTCGCTTCCTCGGGGGACATCTCTGACGCATACCGTCCGGCGATACGCACGATCGATTCGAAGGCCTGTTTCATCAGCAGGCGCTTTCGATCTCCTTCTGTCTTTGCGATCAAGGGCAGCATGATGTCCTTGTGTACAGGCCTTATCTGCTCAATCCCAAGTACCTGCATAGCCAGGGCCACGTCGTTCATCTCGGAAATAGACGGCGGTTTTTCCATGGTGTAGGCACGCAGGCTTTTCGCAAGCCCTGCGATGAAGCGGTGTGTCTTTTCGCTCGCGTCCGGAGTGCGCTTTGCCACGATCGCTGCTTCCCGCGCCGCAGTTGGGTGTTCAACCACCAGGTAGAAGCTGCGCCGTCGAAGCGGGTCGCCTAAACGTCGCTCTTGATTCGACGTCAGAAATACGTATGGTATCGACGTTGCCTGAACGGTACCCATCTTGGGGATGGAGAGGGTCCACGATGAAAGCAGTTCCAGGAGCATTGCTTCGAAAGCGTAGTCAACCTTATCGATCTCATCGATCAGCAGGACACAACGTTGGTTCTGTTCGATCGCTTCGAGCAATGGGCCAGCCATGAAATAGGCGCGGCTTGTCACCTCGCGTTTGATTTCAGCCCAATCGGGCGTGTGGTCGCTCTTGCTCATCAAGAGCACATAGAGTTCTTGAAGGCTCTTGTCGTATTGCCCGATGGCTTTTTCTTCGTTGATGCCCTGGTAGCACTGCAATCGCAGTATCGGGACATCATAGGCGCGCGAGACGGACATGGCCAGTTCCGTTTTGCCGGCCCCGGCAGGCCCTTCGAGCATGACGGGGCGATGTAGCCGGCCGGCAAGGTAGACAGTTGTGGCGGTCTTCTGATCGGTGAAATAGCCAACGCGCTGCAGCGCGGCGAGAGTTTCGTCTGGTGATGCATACATCAGGCCGGTCCTCCTGGATCGCTCTCAGGTGGTGAGAGCGTAGGACGGACACGGTTTTCGGTCAAACGGGTGGAAATTCGGACCTCGGTCTAGTGCTCGGGGTAGATTTTCTGGTCCGGCCCCATCCAGCCCTTTTCGGTCAGCTGGAACGGATAATTACTTTGATACGTGTCGACGGTACCGGGCGGGCTGTTTCCTAGTTGCACCAGGCTCTTCTCTCTTGCTTCGTAATACAACGTGTAAATTTTTACCCCATTAACCTCTTCCATCTGGCCGTTGATCTTTGTAAGGCTGATCAAGTCATCTAAATGAGGTTTCACATGGGTGTTTTTCCAGACCGCGACGGCGTCTTGCTCCGTCGGAGGAGATGGCGTTCCCTTACAAGCCGTCATCAGGCATGTAACCGCGACCCTAGAGTCATCAAAGAGAACGAGCGCTTCATTGGGGAGGGTGTCCTTTCGCTTTCTCCATATTTTCGACCATAGGCTTTATCTGATCAAACGTCGCATTGAACGCGTCTCGCGCCTCGACGAGACCTCTTTCCGGGCCGTATCGAATCACAAGATGCACGATCAGCGCACGCACTAAAGCGATGTCGGCCAGCAAAGGGATGAACGGCTCCGGGCTTGCAGCCTCCATGTCCTGGACGAACGCCAACAGTTTTTCTGTGTACTCGTCACTGCGCGCTTTGCCTAGATCAGTGATCCGATTAAATTCTTTGCTTAGATTGTCGTTCATCGCGCTTTGCCGACCTGCCAAGGGAGATGTCTCGCGATCGTTGTACCACCAGCTTTCTTAAGCCGAAAACTTGGAGTGCATCGATAGCATCATTTTCTCCCTTACCTGCAGATAACACTAGCTTCGCCTCAACGCTGAGGGTATTTTCCGCCCGAACACTTGTGTCATTTGACCGAGTTTCGAACCTGTTTTACACATAACTCTCGCGATTTGCACTGGGCACGGTTACCTGGACCGGCACAACTCGACGAAGGTTTCGAGTGCCGTGACGATATCGGGCGAGTTGCTGGACCGCGAAGGTCTGGAGGACATATGCCACAGCCAAGACAGAATTCAGCTCTTCACCTGATAGAGGTCCCAACAGACCACTCTGAGGGCTTCAGTCATCCGAGCTCGCCTGAAGCTCGGGCACAGGTTGATGCAACAGTGCGCGAAGCGCACAGGGATCCTCTTCTCACAGCTGAGGATGTTGCTCGACGGCTGAACGTTAGCAAGGACTGGGTCTGGGATCATTCCTCACGCAAGGCCCCACATCTGCCCGTCATCCGAATGGGCGACGGCACCCTTCGATACCGATCGAGCCGGATCGAAGCGTTCATCAGCGAAAGGGAACGCCTCTCTGCTCTACGGCCCGGACGCCGGTAGAATAGTAGCGGCCCACTGTTTCCCGCACAGAAACTGAGGAACAAATGGGTAAATCGCACCAGGCAGGATGGGTCGTTCTACGCGGCAAGCGCTGGTATGGGTATTTCCGCAGACGCGTCGCCGATCCTAGGACGGAGGAGGAACTGGCCGACACGGTCTGCATTCGGTTGGGCCTCCGATCAGAAATGACCAAGTTCGAGGCGCGGGAAGCGCTGCGGGCGGAAGTCACCAAACAGACAGGCCAGAACCTCGGCGGCAGAGTCCTCAAGGACAGCTCGACTGCCTTCGGATGGTTTGTTCGCAACCGCTACTTCCCGCTACGAGAGGGGGACTGGCGGCCGGAGACGGCGAAGGTGAAAAAGATCCAGATCGAACAAGACCTGTTGGCGAAGTTCGAGGAGTATCCTCTCGACTCGATCGACAAGTTCATGCTGCAAACGCATGTGAACGAACTGGCGGAACGGATGTCCCAGGATCGTGTGAAGCAGGCGCGGTCCTATCTGAAGTCCATCTTCGATGAGGCCATCGAGCAGGAGTTCCTGACCAAGGACCCAAGCCGGAAGCTGAGGATTCCGAAGAATCTGCGGCCAAAGGACAAACAGGTCCTGACCTGGGAACAACTCTGGCTGGCACTGGAAAAAACCGGCAGGAGAGACCGTCTTCTGTTGATGCTGGACATGACCGAGGCGCTGCGTCCGAGCGAGCTGTTCGCTCTGCGCTGGCGCTCCTTCGATAACGTGGACACGTTGTCGATCACCGAAACCATCTACAAGGGCAAAATCCGGCCCTTTGGGAAGACTGATGGAAGTCTGACGGATATTCACCTGCCACCAGGCCTGGCTACCGAGCTGCGCCTGTGGAAGAAGGAGAATCCCAAGGCATCTCCTGATGCATTCATCTTCCCGAATTCACGAGGAGGATTCATGGACACGGGGAACTATCGCAACCGCGTTCTGAACCCACTCGCGGAAAGGCTAGGACTACCGAAACTGAACTTTCAAGTGTTGCGCCGCACGATGGCGACACAGGCGCAGAGCATGGGTTCGGTGAAGGACATTCAAGCACACTTGCGGCACGCGAAGGCCGACACCACGGCCAACGAGTACATGCAGGAATTGCCCGAGAGCGTAAAGCAGATGGTCGGATCGGTCTACATGAGGCTGATGAAAGGAGGGGAATCCCAACAAGTTTCTGAGCGTTTGCTACCAAAAGCTACCACCGTCTCGGATGAACTTGCTGCAAGTTGTTGAAAAGATGGTAGGCACGAGGAGACTCGAACTCCTGACCTCTACCGTGTCAAGGTAGCGCTCTAACCAACTGAGCTACGCGCCTGCGAGGAGGGAACTACTTTTGTCATCATATCAATTTTTGCGGCTCTTTGCTGCTGTTCCTGCTGAATCACGAGTCGAAAACTTCTGATATACCAACTGATCTGCGGGTTGCTGCCTGAGAACTTTCCTGCTGTATAGTCAATATGATGGCGTCAAAAGTCCAGGTAGGTGCGAAGCTGGAAGAGAAGTCTCCCGGCTTGCCGTATGCTGCGCTCATTCTCGGTTGGCTCGTTCCAGGTTTGGGGCATCTGCTGACCAGGCATTGGGTTCGCGCGGTGTTGCTGTTTGTGTCGATCACCACCATGTTTACCTTAGGTATCATGATGCAGGGAAAACTCTATCAGCCGAATACGGGCGATGTGCTTGAAATGCTCGGCTTTATAGGAAACCTTGGCTCCGGGTCGCTTTATTTCCTGGGGCGAATCCTCGACCTTGGCCACGGCTCCGTGCAGGTCGCAACTGCAGACTACGGAACAAAGTTCATCGTAGTTGCGGGACTGCTCAATATTATCTCTGCTGTGGACGCGCACAATCTTCGCATAGGCAGGAAGCCGTCATGCTAGTGCTTTCGCATTTTTCTGCGGTTCTGCTTTTTGCCACATTTGCTTCTGTGGTTTTCGGTATCACTCAGCGCACGACTCCAAAGGCGATGATCCGATATGGTCTTTACTGCTGGGCTATGTTTATCGGAATCGTGGTCGCGGCGAGTTGGATCATGTGGTTGATTCGGCGCTGAACGATTACATCGAACGCCAGGACCGGTCCCAAACCATGGCGTCAAACGAATGTCTTTCGACGAAGCCGACCCTGTGATACAGCTCAACAGCGTTTGCGTTCTCTTCCGTTACGGTCAGAGTCAACCCGCGAAACCCCCGCTCCCGCAGATTCTGCGCACATTCCCCTATCAGACGTAAACCGAGTCCAAACCGCCGCTGCTCCTTGGCGACGCAAATCTGCGTCACATGTCCAACATCCTCGCGCACGCGCGAGCAGAGAAGCAGCCCAGCCAGCGACCCATCCGCGGTGCGTGTCAGCGTGCGCGATGAGGGAGGATCGAACAATCCGCAACCCGGGAAGCGCACGATGTTGTGCAGAAAACGCAGGGAGCCTCCTACGGAACGGTATTGATCGTTGATATAGCTGTCCAGGTGCCCATCGTAAGCAGCGGCGATCAGGTATCCGGCCGGATGAAAGTCGGTTTCCCTCCAGGTGCTCAGTGCAATCCCTTCAGGCAGCGCAGGCTGTGAGGAAGATGGCTCAAAGCGCGACAAGTCAAGATCCATAAAAAGTCGTCGATAGAGCTTGAATCCTGCCTGCTTGAAAATTTCCGCATGCAGGCCATGAGGGTGGAGCAGGAGCTGGCACTCGACGCGATCAATGCCAGGAGAATGCTGCAACAGCTCTACCAGATGCCGCAGGAGGTGGCCTTCTACATCGGCGGAGGCGCCGGAGAGCGAAAACACATCTCCGATGATCGCCTTATGATCTTCGTACACGCAAAAGGCATAGCCCAGAATGCGTCCATTTTCTACAGCGACATAGCCGGGCAGTACGCGCGAATCAAGATATTGCAGCAAGAGATCGGCGGAGGAACGATAGTCCCATTGCAGGCGCTCACTCCAGAGACGGCTCTCCTCTTCCAGCACAGGCCGCAGGCTGCTGGCTGAAAAATGCCTCAGGTCGAGAATCTCAAGCTGCAATGCAGAGCTCACTTCACTTACCTGTTCAAGGCCATGGTCGATAGCCCTTTTCCTGCACGTAACCTTTTAGGCTGCGATCGTTGAGAGTGATGCACAGCAAATGGGTCCTGGAAGTAATGTCCACTATCTGGTTTACTGCTGCGCAGCTACTGCATAGACGACCAGGTTTTGAGCAGGATACACGAACAGGGGTTCATATCGCCTGCCGGTAAGTTTTTGACGCAATTCCTCAATGTAAGACTCACGGGCCACAAGAATGTGCTGCTGCGAGGGTATCCCATCCTGCTCGTAGTTCACCACTTTTCGGTTTCGGTAAAACGAGATACCGTATTCCACATCGCGGCGCACTTTGTATACGGCAATTGTTCCATCCGGTGGGGCAATCTGATTCAGGATCCGGCTTAACGGCCGCGCGGAGTATGTGAGATCAATCAGTTGTATCGTGCCCTTCGTGGATGCAATCTGTCCGAAGCCGAAAAATGGGCCGATCCCATAAAGAAACAGCACCAGAATGACGATAGGGATCATCGTGGCGATCCGCAGGCGGCGAATGCCGAAGCGAGCTACGGTGATGAGAATAAAGACCGCTGCGGCAAATCCGGTTGTGCCGGCCGCAATCAAGGCATTCGTCGGCGGCATCTTGTCAGAGTGCTGAATCAACCTTGGCAATAGCAGGACGAGTGAAGTCAGACCGCCGGCAAGGACAGCATGCAGGATCAGCAGCCACGGTTTCAGCCCTCGCTCGCGCATGCGGTTCAGATAGTCGCCGCTCAGAATCGTGAGCGGGGGAATGGAAGGGAGAATGTACCCCGGCAGCTTTGACTCCGAAAAAGAGAAAAATACGACCGGGATCAACGCCCACAAAACCAGAAACTCAGGAAAGGCATCGCCTGTGCGCTGATGCCCCATATAGTGGAATTTTGCCCGGCGCGCGCGCCACTCCGCAATCGATCCCTGCACTGCATCGGTTAAGGCGGCAATCGCGATCACGGCCCACGGCATCAGGCCGAGAAAAAGGACAGGAATGTAATACCAGAAGTGTTGTTCATGCTCGAAGCGGTTCGTAGCGAAGCGCTCGAGATTGTGTTCCAGAAAAAACACCCGCAGAAAATTCGGGTTGCGTTTCTGGACGGCAATGAACCATGGCAGCACCATCGCGAGATACAGCACAATGCCCGGCCACCAGATGCTCCGTCGCAGGATCGACCACTCTTTGCGCAGCGCGGCGAAAGCTGTAAGGATCACGAGCGCAAGAAATGGAGCGACCGGCCCTTTGGCCAGCGTTGCCGCTCCTACAAAAAAATACAGATCGAAGAGCCAGAACTTACTGTCCGTCTCATACCAGGCATACCAACCCAGCATGCCGATGCAGAACGGCGCAGCCATCTGCATATCTGTCGATGCGCCGCGCGCAAAGCTTAAAATGCCTGCGCAGGAAACCGTGAGCAGCGCTGCATCCAGTTGCCCCCCGGGCCGGAAGCGCCGCATGTGCAGGAAGATCAGGATGACCAGCACAAACGCAAAGCTTGCCGAAGGTATCCGTGCTGTCCAGTCGTGGCCGCCGAATTCACGGAAGGCGAACATCGCCCGCCAATAGTAGAGTGCCGGTTTTTCCAGCCACGGCTTGCCGTACAGGATCGGGGTCACATAATCGTGACGTTCCAGCATCTCCCGCGCTACCTGCGCGTAGCGCGGCTCGTCTGCGCCGACCAATCCGATACCAGCCCCGCCGAATATCGGAACCAGTCCGTAAAAAAGAAAGAAGACAGTAAAGAAAAAAAGAGTCAACGCTTCCAGCGTCGTCCCCAGGAAGGGGAAGCGTGTCATTGCACTCGTGGGACTGATGCGCAGCGACTTGATGCTCTTAGGGATGGCCACGTTCTTTTTTGAGGTTCCGGATCGAAATGCTTTCCGAAGTAAGGCTATCAGATTCAACTATGCAACTTCATGGACCGTTCTGCTCAGCGTATGCCGCGCTACGTCAAGAATCATCTCAGCCGCATCCGGTAAGGGGCCGTCGATCGTGCAGCCGCTCGCATGCTGATGGCCGCCACCGCCGAAGCGTTCGGCAATGCGGGCTACGTTCACGTCACCTTTGCTGCGGATCGAAAGCCGCACACGATGGTTGCTCAATTCCCGCAAAAAGATGGCGACATCCACGCCAGCTATGGCGATCGCGTAATTTACCAGGCCCTCGCAATCTTCTTCCGCCGCGTTGGTCCGCACCATGTCCTCATGCGTCACCCACATCCAGGCAAGCCGTCCTTCTCTCCGCAGATTGGAAAGAGCAGCGCCCAGCAGCAGCATTTTCGACGTCGGATGAGAAAAATATACGTCTTTCGCGATCAAGGCCGATCGTGCTCCATGCCGCACCAGCTCAGCAGCCAACTCAAAGGTATGCGCATCCGTACCGTCATAACAAAATGAACCGGTATCGGTGAGAACCGCGGTATACAGACACGTCGCCATCTCCGGTGTAATGCGAACTCCAGCCAGCATGGCCAGTTTGTAGATCATCTCCGCCACAGCACAGGCTTCCGTGTCGATCCAGTTGATGTTAGCGAAGGTCCGCCCGCTGACATGATGATCGATATTGATCAGGAACCGTCCATCCAGCCCGCGCAGCCGCGAACGCTCCAAACCATCGCACTCCAACAGAATCACCACGTCATAGTCGTCATCGACGCGCGAAACCTGCCGGATGGCCGAAGCGCAGGGCAGCGACCTGTAGATGAGCGGCACACGATCACAGGAAATCATGTCGACCTGCTTGCCCAGCTGCTCGAGAATCATCGCGCAAGCCAGCATCGAACCCACTGCATCGCCATCCGGACGCGCATGAGCGCTCACCAGAAATCGCCGGCCGTGCTCAATGGCATTCAAAACCCCGTGGATGTTGTGCCGCTCTCCCATGACGGTGCTTGCGAGTATCAGTCCCCTCTGTGTTCTCTGCGTCCTCTGTGGTGAGAAATTTCTCCGCCTGTCCTATTCCGCCGCAGTCTTCTGCCGTTTTTTCGCCCGTCCCAGCAGCTCATCGATCCGGGCCTTCATTTTTTCCGAACGGTCGACATGAAAGCTAAGCTCCGGCACGTGCCGTACACCCATGCGTTCCAGCAGCTCATGCCGGATATAGCCACGCGCGGCCATCAACCCCTCAACCGTCTGTGCCTCTTCGTCAGCTCCTCCGTCCACGGCGACATACACCAGCGCCGATTTGCCGCCTGGATTCAGTACGACCTGGGTGATATAGGCAAAGCTAATTCGCGGATCAGAGAGCTCGCCCTCGATCATGGCTCCAATTTCGTCACGCAGCATTTCCGCCACGCGGTCCTGGTGATACTTGCGCGCCCGTTGTTCTGGCATCTCGAACTTCCTTTGGTTAAACGTTTGAGAATATCAGACCAGACGGCCCTTGCCGCACAAAAGTGAGCATGGGATAAAAAAGTAGAGGATTCATAGATTGAATCTGCTGAAAATGAAGACTTTGCCGACGCGGGCTTCCGGAAGAGACCAAGGTAAATGGCACGCCTGAAATGCAAAACGCCTGTGAACGATTTGTCCACAGGCGTTACAATTCAGTAGCCCTCCCCCAAGTGCTACTCAATGTCTGAACTGTATATGCCAGCACTCTGCCTGCCTATCCCAAATTAGTTTCAAATCCTAACAATGTCGTAATCAAAAATGGGTTACCTGCGCACGAGAAATCGCGCAATCCCGATACGAGGTAGTGTCTCAGTTTGGATTTCCGCTCACGACCAAAAGTGGACCTGACGCGTCGGCGCAGTCCGTCGGGCGAGTCGCGCGATTAAGCAGGAACGTACGTCAACCGAATCACGTCCTCGGCGATTAAATCGCTGGCCACCAGGTGGAGCGGCGGCTGGGGGCCGGCGAAGAGTGGCTTGCCACCACCAAGCACGACGGGGTGGAGGTAGAGTCGATACTCATCGATAAGACCGGCCTCGGTCAGGCTTTGCGCCAGGACTGGTCCGCCAACGTGAATCTCGCCAGCCAGCTCAGCCTTCAGCCTGCGTATCACCGTTTCGAAGTCATCCGCGACAAGCGTGGCGTTGGGGCCAACTGATTTGAGCGAACGCGACACGACCCACTTCGGCTGGCTCCGCCACGCCACCGCGAAGTCGCGATCCTCCGCGTCCCAATCAGGAAGATCTTCGTCCCAATAACGCATGATCTCGTACATGCGTCGACCGTAGATGAGGCCCGTCAGGCCACGCACCAGCTCGATGAAATAATGAAAGGCCGCGGGCACAGGCGGCCCAAGTTTCGTGTGGTCAACGTAGCCATCCAGGGACTGATTCAATCCGTAGACAAGTTTCGCCATGCTGCAAATCTCCCTTCCACGCTCTTCAGAATAGCTTGAGCCTGCGTCACCCGATACGAAGAAGCCGAGCCATGATCGGCAGATTCCATTATCATAAAATCTGTATGCCTTTTCCGATCAAAGTCTGTGCTATCTGCTCCGAAGAGTTCGAGCTGAAGCCGGATAAGCCCGGTTTCGCCAATCGCTGTCCGGAGTGCAGCGTCGCCGAAGAAACAGATTCCGTCACCAAGTCACGTATGGACGCCGTCGAACGCAAGTCTATGATGGAAGCGAACGAGGCCCGGAGGCACGCCATACGCGACCTCCTCTACCGCAAGGATCATTAGCGCTTCCTCGAACCATGCACCGCCTCAATCGATGGAGCGGGAATGACTCAAGGTTTTGCGCAGATCTGTGCGCCTATCGTTTCAGTCTCCCAGATATTGCCACCATGCGTCCGCGATCAGCGCACCCAGATCATTGGTAATCCGCACGGCTGCGTCTTCTACCTGTTTCATCTGACCGGCCAGATAATCGCGCGAGCGTGAAATGGCTGTGACGCCTATCGTTGCCGACTGCCAGGTAACCGCTTCATCCATCTCAGCGACTGAAATGTTGAAGCCGTGCTGCAGCTTTTCTTTGAGGCTGCGCACCACCTGTCGCCGATCCTTGAGCGAATGGGCATTCTCGATGCGGATTTCAAGTATGAGCATCGCCACAGGCATACGCATAAGGTAGCAAATGCCGCCTTACGTTATGTAAGGAACGCTTTGCCGCAGACTTCCCACACATGGTCACAATTCAGTCTGATCGCACTTCTGCTCCCATTACGCTGGGCCTTACTCACCAGGAGCTTGAAGGAATGGCCCGTTTGTTTTGCCTGCCAGTTGTGTCGGTCGCAGCCTTCATTGCAATATCTGTATCCCATGCCGACACCGTAGAAAGTCCGGGTTGCGATGGCTCGACCGCGAAGCAATGTATTGCGCTCGCGCTTGATGCCATGGGAGGCCAACAGAAACTGGATGCCATCCACAGCATCCAGCTCGACATCATTTCGCATGCCGCGCTCGTCGAACAGTCGTACCGTCAGGCTCCTTTTATTACTTCTTATGAGCGTGACAAGACGACCATCGATCTTGCCGGTCAGCGCATCCGCACAGAGGCGCATGCCGTCTGGCCTGAATCCGATCCGCATCAGGCCGAGTTTGATAACACGCTGATCGCCACGCCCACCGGCGGCGTGTATCACAGCGCCCAGGGCGATTCGCCCTGCTCGCTCGCCGATCTGGATGCGACTCGGGAAGCGCTGGCCCTTGGACCGTTGCGCGTGCTGAGTGCGGCCATGCAGGCGGCTGATCTTCACTACGAGGCTGCGCAGACCCTGCGTTCCACGCCGCACACAGTGGTAGCTTTTACCTGGAACAAGACTCCGGTGCGCATTCTGCTTAACCGCTTCAATCATCTGCCGGATGCAGTCGAAACAACCGCCCAGTTCCATGATTTCTGGTACTACTGGGGCGACGTTCAACAGCGAGTCTATTGGGACAACTGGAAATACGCGCAGGGTATTGTCTATCCGACGAATGAGATTACCGAGCGCAACGGAATCCTCTGGAACTCAGCCCAGACGCTCGACGTTCAGTTCAATGTGCCCGTCGACGAAAAGAATTTCGCCTTTGACGCGAAGGCCGCTCAGCAGAGCGCACAGCAAAAGGGTTGGGCGCGACCGTTCCACGGAGACAAGAGCACATCCCTGGCGCAGGGAATCGACCTCTATTCAGGATCATGGAACACGACCATCGTTCGGCAACAAGATGGCATCGTCATTCTCGAAACCCCTATCTCCAACACATTTACGCAGGGAATCTTCGAGGAGGCAAAGAAGAAATACCCCGGAGAGAAGATCAAAGCCGTTCTTTCCACATCCGATTCATGGCCGCACGTCGGCGGCATCCGCTTCGACGTTACGCAGGGTATGCCTGTCTATATCCTCGACCTGAATCAACCGTTGCTTGACCGCATGGCAGCCGCGCCGCACATCAGCGATCCCGATGCCTTGCAGACCTCTCCGAAGAAACCCGATTGGAAGATTGTGTCTGCCAAAGTGGAAATAGGCACGGGACCGAATCGCATGGAACTGTACCCGATACGCGGCGCCTCGACCGAGCGACAATATATGGTCTATTTTCCGGAACACCATCTGCTCTATGCCAGCGATACGCTGGTCATGAATCCAGACAAAACTCTCTACGATCCTGAATTGATGCGGGAAGTCCGGCAGGCAGTCGAGCGCGAACATCTGACCGTCGATACGGTTTACGCGATGCACCAGAGCCCGGAGCGTTGGAGCGATGTGGTTTCGCTGCTTGAAAAGACGAGTTGAGTTTGTGTGGGGAAGAGCAATTCCGAAACCTGGCTCTAAACCCCGAAAGGCAGGTGTCCAATCCAACCCTGGACATCTGCCTCTTTTTTCTAAAAACCCGTCACACCCGGAAGTTCATAACAGACTCAGGCCTGATCCCCGAAGAAGATCGCTACCTGGTCCTTGCGCGGCGGCTTCGTGAATGCGCTCACGACCACCAGACAGAGCACCGCCACAATCAGCGCAGGAAAGATGGCATCCCTCTGCGCCAGGACCGCTGGCAGGTGATGATGAACGAAGCTCGTATCCCAGAAGACCGTAATGAAAGTGCCTGCGCCGATCGCGCTCACCGCACCGGCCGCATTCGCGCGCCGCGAATAGAACGCGGCCAGAATGACCGGCGTCAGAGATGCCGCATAGATCGTATAGGCATAGAGCGTTTTCTTCAGCACTGACCCGGTATGTAATGCCTGGTACAACGCCCAGATTCCAAGAAGCACGACCATCAGCCGCGAGATAATCAGAATTCGCTTGTTCGAAGCTTCCGGCGCAATATAGCGGACAAAAATATCGTTCACCAGATTTGTCGCAGGCGAGAAGAGGAAGTTGTTCGCTGTAGAAATAATTTTGGCGAAGATGGCTCCCATCATCACCGCACCCAGCAGTCCCGGCAAGCTGTGCAGCGCGGTAAATGCGAGAATTTCGCGCGGAAACGGCGATGCGTGACTCTCAAGCGCACGCACATGGCCCAGCATCGCCAGCAACACAATCACTGTTTCCAGAATGACCGTGCCGATGATCCACCCAACCACCGCATGACGCGCGTCTTTTTCAGACCTTGCCGAAAAGAATTTCTGATACATTGCCTGATTGCCCAGCATGAGCAGACAAGTAGGCAGGAACAACTCCAAAGCCCGAATCAATGAGTAATCGCCTAATACCGTAAAGTGCGATGCTGGCAGCGCGGCGTGAAAGCCACCCCACCCGCCGACTGAATGCATCAGCACGGGAAGAGCGATCAGCATAGTAACGGTCGCCAGCATTCCGATCACGACATCCATATATGCCACCGAAGACATGCCTGCAATCGCGGTAAACACAATCACAAAGACAGCGATGATGTATTTGCCCAGGTCCGGTGTAATTGTGGATGGAAAGATCAGGCTGAGAATGTCCCCGCCGCCAATCAGCTGATAGCTGGTGATTGCCGTATACGCAAAGAGAATGGCAATCACTCCCAGCACGCGGGCCACCTGGTCATATCGAGCTTCCAGCAGATCGGGAATGGTGAACTGCGCCGATCTTCGCGCCCGCGGCGCAATGAAGTAGATCAGCAGAAGTCCTGCCCAGCCGCCGCCTCCCTGCCAGAGCGCGACCAAACCATGGTTGTAGGCGTTCTCCGCGCCGCCCAGCAGTGAGCCTGAGCCAATCCATGAGGAAAGCAGGGTAAAAACCAGCACAAACGCGGGCAAGGAGCGCCCGGCAACCAGATAGTCGGCCTTGGTTTTTACCTTGCCCAGCCGCGTCAGCGAAACAATCAACAGGGTGAGAACAATGGCGCCAATCACGGCGGCGTGCAAATGAATCATGAGTTTCCTTCGTTATTTGTCATGGTCAGTGTACGGGCAAAGAGCCGGAACAGGGAATCGAGTAAGTGGATGTCTGCTTTCCGTTCGATTCCGTAAAACTCCTCGCTCGTCGAATTAATTTGCGATGAGAAGCCTTGACCGGACATGGCCGACATCCACCCCGGCGACACGCACGATCTTGTTCCGGGACTGTCCTCCGCTTACGATCTCTATGGCCGAGCGCGGAAGATCCATCTGTTCCGCAAGGAAACGAATCAGCGCCTCGTTTGCCTTGCCCTCAACTGGAGGAGCCGCCAGCGCAATTTTCAGCGCCGCTTTATCGCCCTCGCCAGAAATACCGACAATCGCCGTCCGACTGGCTCGCGGCTGTACACGGACAGCGAAACTCAGCCCCGCCGTCGTTTCACGGAAGGGAATCATGCGGGTTTTGGGCGTGAGCCAAAGATCGCCGTTCCGACCCGTACCAGTGTCGAGCCTTCTTCAACGGCAATCTCAAAATCTCCCGACATACCCATCGACAATTCGCTAAAATCCAGCCGGTCATACCGTGCAGCTAGCTGTTCGCGTAACTGCCGCAGATGGCGGAAGCAAATCCGCGCAATCTCAGGATTTTCATCGAAGGGTGGTACGGTCATAAGCCCGCGCATCTGGATGTGCTTCATGTCGGAAAACCGCTCCAGCAATTCCATCAACTCCGCAGACTCTGGCTCGAAACCTGTTTTCGCTGCTTCTTCGCTTAGCTTGATTTCAATCAGCACCGGCAGCCGCTTTTCCAATTTCCCGGCAGCTTCGTCCAGCCGAAGTGCCAGTTTCAGAGAATCGACCGTATCCACTGCCGTAAAAAGCTCTGCCGCTCGAGTCGCCTTATTCGACTGCAGGTGTCCGATCAGGTGGACTTCGGCTGCATTACCGTCGCCACCTGAGCTGTCAGCAACCAAAACTCCTAAAGTATTTAAATCCTTCAGTTTCTGCTGAAACTCCTGGACACGGTTTTCGCCAAACAGCCGTACCCCTGCGGCAAATGCTTCCGAGATCGCTGTAGCTGTTTGCATCTTGGAGACCGCCATGAGCTTGACTTCATCGTGCGAACGTCCGGAACGATGAGTGGCAGTCGAGATTTTTTCTTGGATACAGCGAATGTTTTCCGCGATGGAAGCGATGGATAGGTGCTCAGGCATGCAAATCGATTGTACGTTGCGAAATGCCGGTTTTTGGCTTCCTCATTTGGAAGCAAGCCTCCCAAAATATGTAGGCATTTTGATTATTTGATCAGTTAACTTAGAGAATTTTTATCAATAACTACTTTATATATAGGCAGATCGATCTTTCCCTTTGCAATGTGCGGAAATGGCCCCTCAAATGCATTATCTAGTTCGTTAACAGCGGATACTTTTGGGATGCACTAGCAAGCTCTTGGTGCTGTTCACCAAAGAGTTCATTGGGAACGTTAATGAGGGGAGTTAAAAGAATGGTTCGGACTCTTAGACTTTTAGCGGCGGCGCTCTTCGCACTGGTACTGGTGCCTGTTGGCTTTGGGCAGGGAATTACAACAGGAACAATCACAGGAAGCGTGACAGATCAGTCGGGTGCGGTGATACAGAATGCCCAGATACATGCGGTCGACACAGCAAAGGGTACGACGCTTGAAACGAATTCTCTCGCCGATGGAATTTTCTCATTCCGTGCTGTGCCCATTGGGACATATCGCCTTGAAGTGACAGCGAGCGGGTTCAGCAGGACGATTCTCGATAACGTTGGAGTTGTCTCAGGCGTTACCACAAATGTAAATGCTATTCAATTGGGGATCGGAGCTTCGCAGCAGATCGAAGTCAGCGCCACCAGTTCGCCGGTGCTGAATACGGTTGATGCCCAGGTAACGACCACATTCAGCACGCAAAGTGTTCAAAGTCTTCCACTGAATAATGGTTTTGACACCGCAACCCAGGTGATTCCAGGCGTTGCCAGCACTCACGGAAACAACTTTTCGAACACCAATGGTGATGGTTTTTCGGTCAATGGCCAGAGCGGCCGTTTCAACAACTTCGAATTAGACGGTCAGGCGAATAACGATAACTCGGTAGCCGGTCCTCAGGTATTCTTCGGCAGCCAGGACGCCATTCAGGAATTGCAGGTAATCACCAATACCTACAGCGCGCAATATGGTCTCAATGCAGGCGCTGTCGTAAATTACATTACAAAATCAGGAAGCAATTCCTTCCACGGAAGTGGATTTGAGCTTTACCAGGGGCAGGCCCTCAGTTCTCTTACGAACTTCGATAAAAATCCGCTTTTCGGCTTTTGCGCATCAGGCGAAAGCGCTTCCTCCGGCTGCACGCCTCCTGTAGTTCCGCGATTTGTGGAGAACCGCTTCGGTGGGACACTGGGCGGGCCAATCCTAAAGGATAAGCTGTTTTTCTTCGGAAGCACTTTCTGGGACCGCGTACGCACCGGTGTATCTCCGTCGCAATCCTTGCCGTTTCTCACACCGACTCCTGCTGGAATTCAGCAATTGCAGAGTGATTTCCCCAACAATCCAGCGGTGGGCATGCTTGCCGGGTATGGTCCTTATGGGCTTACAGCCGGAAATCCAACTCCTTCCGGTCCGATCGTAATGGAATCCGTGACAGGCCCGAATGGAAGTTCTTTCATGGTTCCTTTTGCGGGCGTACAGCGCTCAATCCCCTCACTTTTCAATGACCAGGAGAACCTCGGCCGCCTCGATTGGTCGCCTACTGGCAAGGACCATTTGTTCTTGCGCTATTTCTACCAGGATCAATTGAACACAGGAGTCGCGGTATCTGGCAGCGGCGCGGGATCCATTGCAGCCGGCGGCTATGTTGACGTTCCAGGCACCACTCATTCTATAGGCGCTGACTGGACGCATGCCTTCAATGCGCGCTGGGTTGACCAGCTGCGGTACAGCTTCCAGCAAAGCAAGGTATTTTTTCAAGGCGGTTCGGTTCCAGCTTGCACATCGACAGATCTGACTGTCTGCCCCGCGCAGGTTAGCTTCACGGGCAGCAATTCGGACTCGGGTTTTGGCTATGGAGCCGCCTTCCCGCAAGGCCGTACAGTTAAGGTGACACAGATTCAGAATAATGCCACTTGGTCGCGGGGCAACCACACCATCCTGTTTGGCGGTGAGTTCGGCTACCAGAACTCTCCAAACGTCTTTCTGCCGCTGTATAACGGCAACTACCTCTATAGCGATTTCTCCAGCTTCGTTCAGGATTCGGGGAGTGTCTTACTGGCAGATGGTAACCCCGTGATCCCGTTTACCGAGCCGGATGCCGCCGCCTACATCCAGGATGAATGGAAGGTGTCGCCGAGCTTTACAGCCCACCTCGGCCTTCGTTGGGAATTCTTTGGCCAGGCCGTGAACAAGCTGCACAATGAAACGGTTGCGCGTGAGTCCAATCCTGCCACTGCGTTTTGGGATCCTGCACTCCCACTCGCGGATAGAACAGTAGGCTCGGTTGACCAAAACTACAAGAACTTCG
>Ga0206946_1011_pt1 | contig 85910 bp, 59 predicted proteins | sample Alteio_BWOrgHeat_2_FD_152965 | JGI IMG/M metagenome (GOLD analysis project Ga0206946, IMG submission 152965) | Enriched cells from forest soil in Barre Woods Harvard Forest LTER site, Petersham, Massachusetts, United States -... | ecosystem: Environmental > Terrestrial > Soil > Temperate forest > O... | reverse complement strand
GCCGGGGATTACGGACCGCTATCTGGCGGACAAGATTTACGGATTTCCGGTTGGCCCCGCCATTTTGATGGCGTCTGTCGGCAATAGCAGCAGCCGTCCACAGGACTATGCTTCTGACTTTGACCACGACTTTGAGACTGCAACTCCGTATTACTATGCTGTGGATCTTCAAACGTGGAATATCAAGGCTGAGCTAACGACAAGTGCACAGGCGGCCTCGTACCGGTTCACTTTTCCCGTCAGTGCTCATGCGCACCTGGCACTCAGCATGAAGGATGATTCTGAGCTCGCCGTTCTAAGCAGTACGGTGATACAGGGGAGCGAAAAGGTCGTCGGTCCTGTTGGAGAACTTTCCGGAGCCGCAGGCGAGACCAGGGAGTATTTCTATGTGGAATTCTCCAAGCCGGTTCGTGCCTACGTGACGTGGCAGGGTGAGGATCTTTCACGCGTGGAGAAGCGCGTTGGCAACCATATTGGATTTGTAACCGATACTGCGACGAATGATGGAGAGCAGATCGAGGTTCGAGTCGGAATCTCCTATATCAGTGCGGAACAGGCCCGGCGCAACCTGGAACGTGAAATTCCCGAATGGGATTTCGGCCAGGTAAAGGCGAAAGCACAGGCTGTCTGGAACAGTGCCCTTGGCAAGATAGGCGTCACGGGCGGTAGCGAGCAGCAGCGCACGATTTTTTATACCGCTCTGTATCGCTCTCTCGGGCGCATGACTGACATTACCGAGGATGGCCGGTATTACAGCGGATACGATCATGCGGTTCATAACGCGGAAGGCCACGACTTCTACATCGATGACGGCATCTGGGATACCTATCGTTCCTTGCATCCATTGCAAATGCTGCTGGATGCGAATGGGCAACAGGATATGATCCGGTCGTATCTCCGCATGTATGAGCAGAGCGGCTGGCTGCCTTCCTTTCCTTCGGCGGCAGGTGATCAATCTGTGATGATTGGTCACCACGCAGCGGCGCTTATTCTGGACGCCTACGCAAAAGGGTATCGGGATTTCGACGTCAATGTGGCATATGCGGCGATGCGGAAGAACGCGACGGAGGCGACGATGCTTCCGTGGCGGCGTGGACCACTCACAAGTCTAGACAAAGTGTATTTCGATAAGGGATTTTTTCCCGCACTGGCCAAGGGTGAAAGCGAAACTGTACCCGAGGTGACAGGCGAACTGCGGCAGGCCGCATCGGTCACGCTTGAAAGCAGCTATGATGACTGGTGTGTGGCTCAGCTTGCCAAGGCACTTGGCAAAGAATCGGATGCCGCTTACTTCACGAAGCTCGCGCATAACTACGAAAATCTCTTCAACCAGAATATAGGGTTCATGGCTCCGAAAAGCGCCAATGGCGAGTGGGTCGCGGATTTTGATCCCAAACTCGGCGGCGGACAAGGCGGCCGCGATTACTTCACCGAAGTGAATTCGTGGATCTATACCTTCAACGTGCAGCATGACGTTGCCGGGCTGATTCGTCTGATGGGCGGCCGCGAACCATTCAATACTCAACTAGACCGCTTGTTCGTGGAACAATACGGCACATCAAAATTTCGCTTCCTTAACCAGTTTCCAGATGCGACCGGACTTGTCGGCCTCTACGCTCAAGGCAACGAGCCCAGTTTCCACATTCCTTATCTCTACGACTTTTCAGGCCAGCCGTGGAAGACGCAACAACGAGTCAGGCAGCTCATGGATGTCTGGTATGGGGATGGGCCGCTCGGCATTCCTGGAGACGACGATGGCGGCGAGACGTCATCGTGGTACGTACTGAGCGCAATCGGTTTCTATCCGGTGTGTCCGGGCAGCCCTGTCTATGAAATTGGCAGTCCTATCTTTGCCAAAAGCGTTATCCGGTTGGGCAACGGAAAGGAATTTACGATCCTTGCGAATCGAGTTTCAAGACAGAACAAATATATTCAGTCTGCTCAACTGAATGGCAAGCCGCTCAACAGGCCGTGGTTTCAGCAATCGGATATCAGCAACGGCGGAACGCTGGTTCTGGAAATGACGGACAGGCCAAACACACACTGGGGCAGTGGTCCAGAGGATGTGCCACCCTCGATGTCGAATCAGGCGAAATAACGAACGATAAGCGAGATAGGCAAGCCAACAAAGAACATGTGAATGAGCAGTTGCGTCAAAAAGGCCTTGATCGAGAATGGACGCTGAAGTGAAGACAGCGGCAACACGACAAAGCTCATAAACAAATGCACAGCGATACCGTAAAGGAGGCCGCAAAGGACAGCATGTTCGATGAGAAGGCTCATTTCCCGACTTGCGGCGTAATACACGGCTGCCGCAACCGTAGCAATGAGAAAGTGAATTCCTAATCCCAAGGCGGCGGTGCCGGCTCCGCCCTCAAAAGACTTCGGACCTAACATGCCGCTTGCGATGGCTTGCAGTAATCGCATCGGGGTGATTCCCTTGAGCTTGCTTACTGTCAGCGTGCAGGTTAGGTCCAGCACACCGCAGGTCAGGCCGGCCAGTAGAACGACTTTAAAGCTCGTCAGCAAAGAAGAGCTAATCATCGATGAAGTATCTCCGAAATGTGCGGCCTGTTGAGTGAATGCCTTCTCGGCAATCGCAACTTAAACTTATGAGCGTGGCCGAGGAATCGTTAAATCCAGATCTCGGGCGCACATTTGTTTCGTCAGAAGAATAATTTGACCTGTGTGCTGCTGCACATGTCCGACAACCTGATAGATTGCATCCAGTACAGAAACTTCGCCACGCTGCTGCGGGTCGGTACGCTCAAGAAGTCTTTCGTGTGGGAGGGCTTCTATCACGGCGACTGCTTCGGTAATCGTAGCCGCGAAAAGGGTGAGCAGCTCCGCTTTCGTAAGGCCGCTATTCTGACTAAACTCTAAATCCCTGGTGCGCACATCCGTTTCTCTGCCCACGCCATGCATGATCCACTGGCGAATGTTGCCGCACAGATGCAGTATCAGATTGCCTATTGTATTTTCATGTGCGGCCTTGCGTTCCCACACCTGCTCGTCATTGAGTTCGAGCAAGCATGTTTCAACGCAATTTCTCATATCGCGCAGCTTGTGAACGGAATAGGCGAGAAATAGTTCAGCGATCGATGAGTTCATAGAATGAGAGCATCTTTCCTTGGTTGATATGTATCTCCGAACTGCATGGCCACACGATGCTAGCTGTGAGCTGTTTTCCGTTCGAGATGGCGTACTTGATTCAGAATGGCGATCAAAGCGTCGAGGTGTTGCGGTTCTGTTCGATAGTTTGTGATGCAGGCACGGAGCGCGGGCTGTTTTCGTTTTCCGAGCTGAATGGTTGAGATCCATGCGCGACCGGACTCGACAACGGCGTTCGCGACTTTCTGACAGACGCTTAAATCCCACTCTGCCTCTCCATCAGTGAAGCAAACCACTGGCAGAGGCGTCCGGTTGACGATCTTCCAGTTCTCTTCGAGCAATCTATTGCGCAGTAGGTCTCCCATCCTGGCCTGATGGCGGATGGCAGCAGCATAGCCATCCCATCCGGCAACAGCGAGGCTCAGGAAAAGTTTGAAGCCGATGAAGCGGCGCGACCACTGCAGCGAATGCGCAAATGGATCGGTGACGTGCATCTGCTCGCCCTCTTTGGGCATGTATGCGGTCTGGATCGCGAACAAGCGACTCAGGATATCGTGGTCCCGCGTTAGAAACATGCCTGCGCCCATCGGCACGGAAAGCCATTTGTGGGCGTCGAAGGTGATGGAGTCTGCCAATTCAATGCCATCGAGAACGGAGCGAAGCTCCGGAACCAGCGCTGCTGCTCCACCCCACGCCGCATCGACGTGGAACCACAGTCCTTCTTCCTGTGCGAGATGTGCAAGGTCGGGAAGCGGGTCGATGATGCCGGCACCTGTGGTGCCCGCGGTAGCGACAAGCAGAAACGGTGCGTATCCGGCGGCGCGGTCTCGCTGTATTGCGGCACGCAGAGAATTCAGATCGACCCTTAGATCTTCTGTGACCTCGATCTCTCGCAGTGAGCTGGCTCCCAGTCCTGCCGCTTGCGCGGCTTTCAAAAACGAGTGGTGACCTTCCGCGGAAACATAAAAGATCGGCTCCTCTTTCAGGCTACGCAAGCCGCCTGAGGTCACATTCGGCCAGCGATGCGCGAGTGCAGCTAATAACGCGGTCTGATTGGCCTCAGCGCCGCCGCTGGCAAATACGCCGTCAGCCCGATCCCGCGTCAAGCCAAATTTCTCCGCAATCGAGAGCACCAGATGCCGCTCCATCTCCGCCGCGAGCGGACTGTGGCTCCATGCCGCGAGCTGTGGGTTCAGGGTTGCAACCAGCGCATCTGCTGCAATGCCCATCGTTGCCGGCGCTGGATTGAAAAGGCCAAAATACTGGGGATGAGGAGTGTGCACCTGGCCGCGTATGAGTTCAGATGCGACGAGACGAAATGCCTCTTCGGGGGCCATTGGCTGCGCAAAACTGAACGATTCGGCAAAATTGCGAATGCCAGCAACGTTAAGTACGGGAGAGACCGGTAACTCGTCGACAGTTTGCAGATAGGACTCGATCCTATCGAAGACAACCTTCCACAACGAGTTACGGGTCTCGCTGTCGAGCGCGAGCGAAGGAGTAGCCGCTATTGGTACTGCCTTGTTTTTCGTCAGCGAATCATTCATCGGCTTCCATTCTGTAGAGGCACACCTTCTCCTTGCTTCTTGAATCCAAGGTGTTCATAAGATGTAAGCCTCATGATTCCGGATGATAAATAATCCCAACGCTCAGAAGACCTCGCCCAATAACCTGATGCCCTCTCGAATCTATTTCTCGCTCAACCGCGAGAAGCTGAGCATACGGGGCGTCCGAGGGCTCTTTCAGACGCCCACGCCACGCGACGCCGCCTGGGTTTACAGCTCCAGCGCTTTCAAGAACAGCGCCCGCTTGTCTCGAAGGAGTTTGCAGGCTATTTCCCAGGCTCCCGCCGTATTCGCCAGCTAGGGATAAGTCGTCACTTTAGGCGCAACACGCGGGTGGAACACCGTAGCTCCGCCTTTGTCGTTGATGACATTGCTGATTTCTCCATACTTACTCAGAGATACCGTAATCATGTGGTGAAATTTCACACTGGGTCTGGTGGGGACCTCGATGGCACGCGTCAGGTCCACTGAAGGATGCAGGAAGACACTATAGATCCCCATACCCCAGGCTTCGTGGGCGGTGACATGATCGGCCAACTTGTAGGAAGCCCATCCATTCGTACCCGGCGCACTTGTATAACTTGCCTGATCGGGTGGATCATAAGGGATCTCGGATTGATAGAAGTAAGTTCGCCCATTGTCGCCGTTCCATAGCACCTGAAACTTCTGATGGTGCTCGACGAAGAGTCCATAGACAGTGACATAGCTTCCATTCACGACCAATCCGTTGTCGCTTGTATTGCTGAGCCAGCCTACTCCCGAGCCATGGTCGGCACGCCATATCCAGGTGTGATCCACGATGGTGTCATTGCTGTTGATCATCAGGTTGACTTCCGCGCGGCCCACTCCGGCGCCTCCTACGCGAAAAAAGACATCATGCAGAGAGATAGGGTTGGTGGCATGTCTGGCTTTGCTTCCTTCTGGACCTACTTCGAGCAGGACCGGAGACTTCATGGCTCCTGCGTCGAAGAGCAAACCGGCGATGATGATGCCATCCGCGTCCGCCGTTGTCATCGCGGCATTGCCGTTAACCGGCCTCAGAGTAGCAAATCCAAGCCCCATCACGACCGTGCCAGGACGGGTAACGTGAATCGGCTCTGTCAGGTTGTAGATGCCGGGAGTCAGAAGCAAATTTTTGCCTTTGGCCAATTGCGCATTGATGGCAGCTGCGGTATCGACATCCGGGTGGGCAATATAAAAGCGGTCGATCGGCAAAGACTCGCCGGGCGTGAAACCTCCATGCCAGGTAATCCCCGAACTGTCTAGCCGAAGCGATGGAACGCAAACACTGTAGTGTCCTGCCGCATCCACATGCAGGAAAGGCTTTTCACGCACGACAGGCGTGCGAGCGATCTTCGTGTAAGGGGGTTCCGGCCATTCGCCATCCGGCGGATGAGGGATTCCGACAAAAACCATGTTCCAGTTCGAGCCGGTCCAACTGCCCCATTCAGCATTTCGGGAAATCCATTGCTGCTGCGGCCCGGCATCGACGTTGCCATCAACCAAGGCATCGGACATCCAGCCGCCACTTGCCCATCCATGCTGATGAAGCATGAGATTGCCCTGAACATGCATGCGACGAAAAGGTACTGCCTGTGAGACAGCCCATTGCATCGTGCCGCCGGTGGGAGTTACGAAGAAGCCTTCTGCGGCCCTCCAGAACATCGTAGTAGCGTTGTTATGCGGCGCGCTTGCGTCGGCGTGCACATTGCCAGCGATATGTACGCTATCAGGGGAAGCGCCCAGTCCCACTACTTCCGTGTAAAAGCCCACCGGCACATCCACTTGATATTTGCCGGGAAGAAACAAAAACGCATTACGCTGCGGGCCGAATTCATTATGCTGCTGCGTGGCATAAACGGCATCGATCTGGTGCTGGATGGCCGGCATTGACATCGACGGGCTGAAAACCAAAACTTTGGGCCCGAAATCCGGCTTGTCACTGCCGGCGACAGCAGCCGGAGCGATACTAGTGAGCAGCCCTACAAGCAAAGCAGATTTTGCGAGAACTCTGTGGCTGGTGCATTTCCATTTCTCTGCTTGACGACTACCAGACATAGGTCCCCACAGACTCTTCAGGCAGACTCGTGGTAAACCACTTACCGTGATATCTCACATTGAATGTCCTGGGAAAGTTGCCCGTATTCGAGACAACCAGCACGATATGTTCCTCAGGGGTGATGAAGGCTACCGTGGCCAATTGCTCCAGTTCATTCGAACCTATCCTTATGGAACCCGGCGGCACAAATTTCGAAAAGTGCGCAAGGGCGTAAAAAGCGAGGTTGCGCGTTATCTTGTCGCCATCGATCGTGATGGCTCCCTGACACATCGTGCAGCCGCCGTCGTTGGTGTGCGGCCCGTAATTCGGGTCCGCGGCCAGGTTCCACAGAAGCACATTGCGGCTCCAGTTGCGTGTACCGCCGATCAGGACCCGGCTGACGGACGCAGCAATGGCAAGAGGTCCTTCGCGGGGCCCCGTGATCGACTGCTCGGTCAGATACAGGTTCTTGTTTGGATATTCATTGTGCACGTCCGTCAGCGTGGAAGACGCGCCGCCGTATAAATGAAATGCGGTTCCATCGACGTACTTACTGGTAGCGGGGTTCGCAAGGATCGACAGAGGATACGATGGAACGTCGGGGTTGTGATCGTACAGAAGTATCTTGGTGTGGATTCCAGCTCTTTGAAAGGCAGGCCCGAGATGCTCTGCGATAAATGTTCCCTCCTCCGGCGCGAACATCACCATGCTTGGCGTGTTCTTGGGGTTTAACGGCTCGTTTTCAATGGTGAGCGTGTCGATCGAAATGCCTTCCGACTTCATGCCCTCGATGTACTTCACAAGGTATGCGGCATAGGCATCGTAATATTCGGGCTTTAAGCTGCCGCCCTTCGATTTGCCGTTCGTCTTCATCCAGGCCGGAGCCGACCAGGGAGAGCCCAGGATCGGAACATGAGGATTGATCGCCAGAATTTCCTTGAGCACTGGAATTACATCCGCCTGATCTGACTGCAGGCTGAACCTGGCCATGTTTACATCGGCCTGACCTTCAGGTAGATCGTCATAGGTATACACATGGTCATTCATGTCCGAAGAGCCGATGCTTACCCTCAGATAACTGACTCCGATTCCATCCCCTGTTGTCGTAAAAAGCTCTTTCAGAAGAGCGGTCCGCCGTGCCGGATCCATGTGCATCAGAAGCTGTGCGCTGCCTCCCGTAAGCGCGAAGCCGAAACCATCGATAGTCTGGAAGCGCTGCATGTCGTTCACGTCGATGGTGGGAAACGTGTTGGCAGCCTCGGAAAAATGCAGCGGCGTTTCCTGAGAAGCAAATACTGCAGACCGATCTGCGGTTGTTAACCAGAGGCGCGCCTCCTGAGTTTCCTGCGCCCTTACCGGAATTAGCGGGAATGTGAAAAGTGCACACAACGAAAATAAGGCAAGTCTCGATTTCATCGAACTCCTCTCCAAGAAACTAAGCTGCTTCCATACCTGCGGTTGTGCAGTCAATATCCTTTAGACAAACGATTGCTTTCGATTAAACGAATGGGTGTGGCTATACCCGTCCACGATAAAAACAGGCCGGGCTGCTATTTGTCAAGAATTTGCATACTCTATTCGAAAGGAGCGGTGTGCGTGCATGGTGTGATTCTTAGAAGGTTGCACCAGGCAGCCTTCGAGGACCACCGGCTCGACGATCATCGGATTCGGTCTATCACAGAGATGAATGTATCCAAGTCTCTATTTCTATTAATCCGAGACTGACATCTTCTCCCTTTGGTAGCTCGACAGAAATCACGCGATGTCAATGATCAACCCCGTCAATCAGAACCGTGAGCTCTAAATGCGTCTTGCCAAACCAGATTTTGTGATCGATTTTACAGCGCGGTGACAACTATGAATCTATGTATAGTTAGCATCGCCATATTAGCTATGGTGATGCCAGGACAGATCAGCTATGACACTTCCAAATTTTTTCATTGCCGGCGCTCCAAAAGCCGGAACTGATCTGTTGTATTACCAGTTAGATCAGCACCCCCAAATCTACATGAGCCCTCTAAAGGAGCCCAACTATTTTGCGGAGGAGGTTCGCCTCCACAACTTTCATCCTTCACTTCGCGCTCTGGCCGAGCCTGGAATGGCGAGTCTACGTAAATACCTGGATGCAGAAGTTCTTCATAAAAAGTTCGGAGGGATCATCACCGAATTGTCCGACTACAAACGGCTATTCGCCGAGGCTCATTCAGAAGTAGCGATTGGAGAAGGCAGCGTGTGCTATCTATGGTCGCAGACCGCAGCTTCATCTATCGCGGAAATAATACCAAAGGCCCGGATCATTCTGGTGTTAATGGACCCGGCCGAACGCGCGTTTCACCAGTACCTCAAGAGCTTGTCGGACGGAACGGTAAGCCACTCATTTTCCGAACATCTGGAACTAGGCTTGAAGGATAGGAGTGAACCGGATTCGCAGCTTAGGCTCTTCAACCCCTTCCTCGCCTTCGGGGAATACACTGAGCAAGTGAAGCGATTTCTGAAGTGCTTTCCCTCTGAGCAGCTCTCTGTTTCTCTATTTGAGGACACTCAAGCAGATTACGACAGTTGGTTTGCCGGCATACTTTCATTTCTTGAAGTGGACAGTAATTTCAGGCCCTCTTACGTGCGTGTCCCTTCAAAGCCGAATGTGCCAGCGGGGAGTTCAGAACCGTTGCTCTTGCCAAAGGACCGAGCAAGGCTCATCGAATACTACCGAAATGACATCCAGGAGCTACAGGGCCTGATTGGCCGGGATCTGGCTTCCTGGCTTTCCTAGCCAAGTCACAGGAGCGGTCGTAGAACTCTCGTCCATTCTTTGGCTTCAGGGCCGCGATATGCATTCCAGTCTGACTTCTGCTTCTCGACAATTGCAAATAAGTGCTCATAAAGCTTAGAAAGACTTTCTGGAGCTTCATCAGCTTCCTCCTTACCAATCTCCACGAACAGCCCACTTGTGAAGCGAGATATTTCCCTCAGATACTGTTCCCGTACGATCGGAATCAAATCACTAAGTATGTGAGAAGCAAAGGTAAGCTCTACGCTCTTGGAGGCTAGTTTGCTCATTTCCCAAGGCGGCAACAGGGCGATGTCGAAGTCCACGCTTAAACCCTGCAAGGAATTCATCTCTCCATATAGCCGCATAACCCTATCGGGTGCCGTCTTGCCGAGGTAATATGCAGCGAGAGCCAGGCTTTCAGGAACATCGAAGTCCACATAGGAGATTTGCGGATTCGCTCGCAAGAGATAGTACGCCATATTCCCAAAGCCACCACCGATCTCCACTACGTTGCCCTGTCGATTCGTCAAATCCGCGATCAGATCGGAACACGCGTGGTGAAACTCGGCTCCCACCGGAATCAGGCTCTTGTCGATTGTGACACCAAAGGGATTGCCGACGGCTGTAGCCTGCAATACTGAGATTGGATATCGATCTTTGGTCTGTGTTCGCCAACAGCCTAATCGATAGAAAATATCTTCACGCATGAGTTGGATGTCTTCATAATCAAACTCAACTTGAAGCTTCCTGTCCTTGCGACGAGGTGGACGACGAACAAGGCCTTTTCCGCAGGGATCTCGGTAGAAGTTACCATACATATTTCGTAACTTCGGAATGTCTCTCGCAAGAAGGGCGCTTCGGACTCTGAGTAAATGTTTGACATGGACCTTCTGCCACCAAGGTGAAGATCCAAATTGCCGGGCATCGCGAGGCTCTTCCTCAGTCGCTTTGATGTATGCCGCGCAAATTCTCTCTAACAGTTCAGTATCGTCATGCGCTGCGACGCAAGCCTTCGGAGTAATTGATGGATTCGTCTCGGTGTCGACGTCGGCGGTTTTCTCTAATATGCCGATGGGACGGATTCTCGGATTGAATCCAAACTGCTCCAGATAAGGACGAACAGACGCCTCATGCACGAGCTCCACGAATTGCTGCAGCGTCTTTGGGACCGCACCTCCAAATAGCGTTGTGACTATGAGCGTCGCAACGCCTATCGCGTATGGTGCCATCGGGTGTCCCTTCACCCGGTCAACAAAGTCCTTCCAGAACTCGTCAGATCGGCTCCAGAATCGGATGGATCTTTCAAATTCCAACAGGGTCGCCAGCGTAATTTTCCCGCTCTGCAATTGTCCTGAAATGCTGATTGCATGGGCAATCAAATGTTCGCCTGCAGTTGGGGCTGGGAAGATGTGGCCATTCGAGAACTGAGATCTGCGCCGCATCAGCATGTCATAGCAGGCACGTTTTTCGGGCTCAGCTTCGGCTCTTGCCAGATAAATTTTTACGCGTATTTCCCGGGCAGGATTGACCTGCGCTCCTTCCATCTCCACGCCATGATTGCGGAGCCGATATTCGCAACGATCATCAGCCATCTTCGCACGCGAATAGCCCAGAGACACAAAGCATCCGTGGCAAGTATCGAGATCGGACCGCAACATCAGAATGTCAATACTTAGTTGCCTGCGGAGACTTGGGTTTCTGCAGGCGACTGGAATCAATGCAAAGCCAAGCAAGTTGCAGAACACAATGCCAGCTGATTGCAGCTCATCGTTGATTCTTAAAAACTCGTCATATAGTTGCGCAGTGCGGGCCGCATTCTCTGCGAATGTGCTCTCCATACGAGCTCGGACCGCAGGGGGAATAGTCTCCAGGATCCCCAGTGTCGCCAGTGTATCGAGAAAATAGAGCTGTATCCCTTGCTTTTCGAGCCAAGCGACGCCACGCTCCCAATCTTCGTCCGTGAAGGTCGAGAGTTTGCCCGACAGGTCGATTGGAGAGTGCTCACGTAGTGCGTCTATTACAACCTTTGAGAACAACAATCGTCTCCGAATTGCAAATGCATGCACTGACTATACTGGCATCTAATTAGGTCAAATTTCTCTGCACTGTAATTTGATTGTCATTTGAGACACATTGATTCCTGCATGAACGTTTAGCCACGGGCCATAGCGATATATTCGGTTTAGACGTCATTGCCTTGCCTGAGGTGCAAGATGATGGAAACGGTCAATTCGAGTCTGAGACGGCACACTCCTGGGCTACATCGTCTTCTTCAACGCGGCGCCGAACGGACAGCGCTACCATTTCCCAAAATACTTCAGGGGAAAATCGTTTGGACGCATTTCCGGCTGCGGAACCAGATCGTGTGGGGAGAAAGTGTTCTGCAATGGATCACCGAGCGCCTGATGCCTGGCGATGTCTTCTTTGATGTGGGAGCGCATCACGGTTGGATATCCATGGTTGCGGCCCGGCGGACGGGACGCACCGGCAAAGTCATAGCCTTCGAGCCTTCGCCTTCATCGGTCCATTTTCTGCACTACCACAAGCGGATGAACCGGATTGCGCAAATGGAGATCGTGCCTAAAGCGGTCACCAGGGAAGATGCGCCGGCGACGCCGTTCTTCCTTGTGGGAGATGGCAATGCCGTCATGAACTCGCTGATCGAGATCGAAGAGGCGAAGAACTCCCCGAGAGGTTCGTCTGTCATCCAGGTGGAAGCCCTCACGTTGGATTCTTACTCGCAGAAGACCGGCCTTGTGCCCGCGATGATCAAGATTGACACCGAGGGTTCGGAATTGTGGGTGTGCGAGGGAGCAAGGCGCATACTGGCGGAGAACCGTCCGGTGCTGATCATCGCGACTCATCCGGCCTGGCTTCCGGAAGGCCGGAAGATAGAAGACCTGTTTGCGCTGTTGAACGGCTACGGTTACCACGTCGTCGCTTCCGAGATCATCCGTTACAAGGAGACTGACTTTGGAGATTATCTGTGCATTGCCGAGTGAATGGCTTGCACATCCGCGGCCACGCGAACACATAAACTAAAAACCACTTATCTGTTAACACCCGCCTATTGATTCTTAGTGCCGACTTTACCGTATAAGTGCGAGGCTCAGATAAGTAAGTACGCGGCACTAACGATCGCGGTACGGACGCTCATTCAGGGTTCTCCTTAGAGGTGAAGCCGCTCTCACCGAAGCCGGCGGACAAAGTGGAGATCAAGCCCGGATAAAGGAGCGCCGACCTCGTGCATAGCACCGCCTATGGCGAGTGATCCTTTGGTCACACTGTTCAGGAACAATCATCACAGAGGTGTTGAAAGACGGATCGGATGCACGATTTCGCGATCTAATATGGAAGTGACGAGCAAACGTATGAAAACAGGGAACGGAAAGACGGGACGACCGATCAGCTTCGATAAGGACGCGGCGTTAGAGGCTGCGATGCTGCTCTTTTGGGAACGGGGCTTTGAAGGTACTTCTATGGCGGATCTTACCCAGGTGATGGACCTCAACCCCTCAAGCATCTATGCGGCCTTCGGTGACAAGCACGCCTTGTTTTCACTTGCTGTGAAGCGATATCTGGAACGTCGGGCGCAATATGCGACGAAAGCGCTGGAGGCGCCAACCCTCAAAAGCGTCATTCGTGCACTCTTCGACAACACGATTGCATTCCTCACTACGCCCGGCCATCCGCCTACCTGTATGACGCTGGCAGGGTCGGTGGGCTGTAGCGTAGACGCTAAACCGGCGAGAGATCTCATGACGGAGATACGGATGCAGAATCAAGTTGCCCTGCGGAAGCGCCTTCTCAAAGCGCGGAAAAGCGGAGAGCTGTCGAAGGACATCAATTTGGACGACTACACCCGGTACCTCTCAACCATCCTTGCCGGTCTTTCCATCCAGGCAGCAAATGGTTCGACGAAGGCGCAACTGAAGCGGACCTCCCAGATGGCCCTTCGGCATATCGGTTACTGAGGCTTGTGGTCTGCTGCGAGACGGGCTGGAGAGATGAGTTAAGCGGACGAGGAAACCTGGATAGCCAAATCGCAGCGTCGAGTCGGTAATGGGAAGTCGGCTCTGTCCCAGAAAGTCCCGGCCAGCGCTCGACAGCTGCGGTGCGCCTAGTCAGGTGGCAGAGAGCGCACTGATCGTAACGTAATATCCGTCTGGATCTCGGAGCGAGAACTCCTTGGTTTGAGTGTTCGGGTTCACGTGTGGCTCCTCTTCAAGCCGAGTGACGAGAGAGCGTGCCCTCTGAAGCGTCAGGTCGAAATCATCAACACGGAAGAACAACAGGAGTCCGTTGCCAGGTGGTCCGTGATCAGGGCTCATCAATGAAGGATGCTCGTGGGCGCCCCACTGGTGAAGGCAGAGCAAGACAGTTCCATCTGAATCGAGGATTTGCCCAAAATAATCATGGGCAGGAAGAGTAGCTGGCTGACCGAACAGCGCCTGGTACCATTTCAAGCTGCCCGACACGTCGCCTACCCCTATGATCGTCCACGTGCGCTTCATCGGATCCCCACTACGGGCAAATTCTTGTTTAGACCGACCTTGATACAACCGGGCCTAAAATGAAGTCGTCGCCGACAACCCATTGTGTCTACACACGCTTCTAGGATATCCCAGTACTTGCCTTACTGCTTTAATGCCGAGAATCGTCGCGTCGTGGTGCGGGTTCTTCAGAACAAAGGTATCGCTGGCATCCAGTGACGTGCCTTAGGCTTCTTTCTGGTCGGGCTGACGGCTGAACAAGTGACCGACGGCCGTAGCTGGTACTATGAAAGCGAACTGGAAATACGTGCTGCTTTGGACATGGGCTTCTCTGACTATTTCAGTCACAATGAACCCGGTGTCTTCGACCCATTGCGGGATACGGGCCAGAGCATTTACACCAATGCAAGCAGTGGCCGAAGCTCTCCGCTGGGCGCGACGCCGATGTGCAACGGCGTGAATTTCAGCGTGTGCTCACGAGATGCTTCAGGGATCGACTTGCTGTTCTTCGACAGGGAGGATGATGCTCGGCCGTCGCGGGTAATCTCCCTCGATCCATTCATCAACCGCACTTATCACTATTGGCACATCTTCGCTCCCGGCATACAGGCTGGGCAGCTTTACGGGTATCGGGTGCATGGACCATTCGATCCGTCAAATGGGATGCGCTTCGATGATTCCAAAGTCCTGCTCGATCCATATGGTCGCGGAGTTGTTGTTCCGAGAGGTTACTCTCGTGAAGAGGCCTGGAAACACGGCGATAACGCTGCAACAGCTATGAAGAGCGTCGTGGTCGATCCAAGCCTGTATGACTGGGAGGGCGACACGCCCCTCGCTCTCCCGGCTTCACGGACCATCATCTACGAAATGCATGTGAAGGGCTTTACGCGGCATCCGAACTCGGGCTTAGAAGAGAAGACGCGAGGCACCTATCACGGACTCATCGAAAAGATTTCGTATCTTCAAGACCTCGGCATCACGGCTGTGGAGCTCCTTCCGATATTTCAGTTCGACTCTCAGGATTGCCCGCCGGGCAGCGTCAATTATTGGGGCTATGCGCCGGTCTCTTTCTTTGCGCCACACCAGGGCTATAGTTCTTGTCGAGACACGCTCGCCCCTGTGAATGAGTTTCGCGACATGGTGAAGGCATTGCACCGTGCGGGTATCGAGGTGATCCTCGACGTCGTGTTTAATCATACGGCGGAAGGTGATCACTCCGGGCCGACTCTCTGTTTTCGGGGACTTGATAACAACGCTTACTACGTTATGGAACAGGGAGGGTCACGTTACGCAAACTACAGCGGCACCGGAAACACGCTTAACGCCAATCACCCCATCGTGCGGCGAATGATTGTCGATAGCATCCGCTATTGGGTGCAGGAGATGCATGTGGATGGTTTTCGCTTCGATCTTGCCTCGATTCTCGCGCGCGACTCGAGCGGACAAGTCATGGCCAATCCTCCTGTTCTCCTAGATATTGAGTCCGATCCAGCGCTTGCCGGAACAAAGATGATTGCTGAAGCGTGGGACGCAGCTGGACTGTACCAGGTTGGCAGTTTTGTTGGAGATAGCTGGCGGGAGTGGAATGGGCGCTTTCGCGACGACGTGCGTAGCTTCGTTCGCGGCGATAACAGTTCCGTGCAAAGCTTTGCCGACCGAATGCTTGGCAGCCATGAAATGTATCGCCACAAGGCACGCGAAGCCGAACAGAGCGTCAACTTTGTAACCTGTCATGACGGATTCACGCTCAACGACTTGGTTTCTTATAACCAGAAGCAAAACAAAGCGAATGGCGAAAATAACCGGGATGGCGGAGACGACAATCGGAGTTGGAACTGCGGAATAGAGGGACCAACGGATGATTCCGTCATCGAGAACCTCAGAGGCCGTCAGGTGAAGAACTTCATGACCGTGACCTTGCTCTCGCTGGGCCTTCCGATGTTTGTGATGGGAGACGAAGTCCGGCGAACGCAGCTCGGCAACAATAATGCTTATTGCCAGGACACGGAGATGAACTGGTTCGACTGGTCCCTTCTCACCAAACATGCAGATGTGCATCGGTTCGTAAGACTTCTCATCGCGAGAAGGCTGTTGCGGGATGCAGGAGCTGAACGTCAGCGGATGACCTTGACTCAGCTGATAGCTCAAGGCATGACAGGATGGCACGGTGTAAAACTCGGTCGGCCCGATTGGAGCGAGCATTCGCACAGTATTGCGTTCAGCGCTGAACTGCCAAAAGAAGGCGCGCTCGTCTACTTCATCTTCAACGCATATTGGGAGCCGCTCAACTTTGAACTGCCGTCAGTGAAGAACGGAGACTCATGGCGTCGATGGATCGACACCTCTCTACAAGCTCCATCGGATATTGTGCCGTGGCAGGAAGCGCCTTTCGTTCCGGAGCAAATATATCACGCAGGGCCGCGATCAGTGGTTGTGCTCTGGGCAGAAATAATGCTCTAAGCATGGGCGCGCGGGACCTTCCTCATGAAAACGTTAATGGACGAGGTTCGTTTCGAGCAGAGCGGAGCAGTTGTATCTATGCGCCGACAGATAAGAAAATAAAGCTGGCTGTCCGAGTAGGAGCCTCCACTGTTAGGTGCAGTCAGTACGAATATGTTACTTCGGTGGATTTAAGACTCATCGCGATGCATGCTTACTGCAACTGAACTGTAACTTGATCAATTTTTCCTGTGAACCGATTCGGGCTGTGGTAGGCAGAGCTGACAGCAGACCCGAGATCGCTGCCCACATCCAGCGTCTCTGTATAGGAACTGCCGTTGATATTGTCGAAGCTGGCTTTTCCTTGATCTGTATCGTTGATCGTAAGCTGTGCGGTTCCCGATTTCGCAAGCGAGCCAACAGGAGAGCCTGCAGCAATCTGCAGCTCTACCTTCAGCACAATATGCGCTTTGCCCGGCTTGAGCGGGCCTTGTGAGACGAGCCTTCCAGCGCGATTTCCAAAGGCATTCACCTCATACACGACGTGTCCACTTTCGAGATAGAGCGTGAACCCGCCATAACGGCTGCCTTGTGCAAGGATGACGCCGGTTGCTCCCGATGCCGGTATTTCGACATCCGCAGTGAGAGTGTAGCTGTGCCCGACGATATGCGGCAGAACTGCATTCGGCAAGCGCTCCACTCCATCGCGAAACACGAGCAGTTTTCTATCTCCTCCAGGCAGCGGTTGCTTACCAGACGGTTGGAAGATCGGATAGACATCATTACGTGTTGCTTCCTGCTCAAAAAGCTTTTGCAGCTCTTTGAGCTTTTCCGGATATTTCTCTGCCAGATTGTGGGCCTGACTATAGTCCTCGCTTACGTGGTATAGCTCCCAGGGCTGCTTGTCGGCTCCGCCCGGAGGCGCTGGTTCCCAGGAAGACCATGCACGGCGTCCCGCCCACCAGCCGTCTTTGTAAATGGCCAGATTGCCAACCGTGGCAAAGTACTGCAAAGGATGATTGCTGGGCTCATTCGGATGATCGAAGGTATACAGCAGGCTTGAGCCCTCGAGTGGAATCTGCTCCGTACCATTGACGACATCCGGTGCTTTGACTCCCGCAGCCTCGTAGATGGTGGGAGCGATATCCGTGACGTGCTGGAACTGCGTGCGCAGGCCGCCTTTGTCGTGAATCCTTGTGGGCCAGGAAATGATCATCGGATCAGTGGTGCCGCCGAGGTGAGACGCATCCATCTTCGTTCCCTGGAATGGGGTGCTAAGTGCCCAGGCCCATGCCGCAGCGAAGTGATTCATGTATAGCTCGCTGCCGTCCGCGTCGCTCACAGCCAGTCGTTGTTTGATGGGGAGTGGCTTTCCCTGAATGTCCTTGGCGTCGTAGCCATCCGGTCCGCCTTCGGCGCTGGCGCCGTTATCTCCGAAAATTTCAACGACGAGTGTATTGTCGCCTTTTCCGGAGTCATTGATTTCCTGGAGAAGCCTGCCGATTTCGTAGTCTGTTTGCTCGGTGAAAGCGGCATAGACCTCAGCCTGATGCGCCAGCAGTTTTTTCTCATCTGGGGGAAGGGGATCCCATGCTGGTAGGCCGGCTGGCCGTGGCGTCAGCTCTGCATTTGCCGGAATGATGCCGAGTTTCTTTTGGCGTTCAAACGTCTCTTTGCGGATCTCGTCCCAGCCCGCATCGAACCTGCCCTTATACTTTGCGATCCATGATTTCGGGACTTGATGCGGCGTGTGCGTAGCACCTGGAGCGTAATAGAGAAAGAAAGGCTTTTGCGGCGCAACCGCGTCCACCTGATGGAGCCAGCGGATGGCCTCATCAGTCATATCGGTCGTGAGCGAATAACCCTGTTCCGGCGTATGAGGCGGTTCTACGGGAACGGTATCGCGAAAGAGTCGCGGATAGTACTGGTTGTCGTATCCAGCAAGAAAGCCATAGAAGCGCTGAAAGCCAAGACCTGTAGGCCAGTGGTCGAATGGTCCCGCCGGACTTACCTGCCAGACCGGTGTGTTATGCCACTTTCCAAATGCCGCAGTGCTGTAGCCGTTGTCCTTCAACACTTCGGCAACGGAGGCTGCGTTCTTCGGCCACAGGCTGTTGTAGCCGGGAAAACCGCTGGCCGCTTCGGCAACCGTACCGAAACCGACCTGATGATTGTTTCTCCCCGAGAGCAAAGCGGCGCGCGTGGGAGAGCAAAGTGAATTTACGTGAAAGTTGTTATAGCGAAGACCGGTAGAGGCGAGCTTGTCAAAGTTCGGTGTTTGAATCGCGCCTCCAAATGTCGAAGTCGCGCTGAACCCGACGTCGTCCACCAGGATCAGTACGACATTCGGCGCGCCCTGCCTGGCTGTGACTTCCTCCGGAAATGCAGCCCGTGATTTCGCGGAGTCAGCACTGATGACGCCCTGAAACTGAGGGTAGGGCTTTGGCAGAATTTGCTGCTCGGGGGAGTGCGAGCTTTTTCTGCCTGAGCAGCCTCCGAGGAAGAATGACCATCCAGCTGCGGCCACAACGGCCAGTTTCCAGAGTCCTCTCATCTAGTTCTCCGGGTAGAGGCGATGCGGTTGTCGCCAATGTCATCAAGACAGGTTTGTGGTGCACCTCGCCATAAGGAAGACAAGTGCACTAACGAGTTTTCACAGGAATTCTGTAACGAAGAAAAACTATCGAGAGAGGCAACAACAAAGAGACTGCGCTGAGATCGAGGTCCCGCGCGAGAATTGCTTACCGGCGAAATGAAGTGTAATTATCACAGCGGTCTTTGGCTCAAAGTAAAAGAGATCATGAGGATTGTCAATCACAGCCGGACGATGCAATCAGTCTTTCTTGATTGCGGATGTGCAGAGTGAACTGTTGTCCGTTTCCAAGAAGCGCATAACTGATGCTTTAAGTGCGGTCCATTCCGCGAAGTGCATGCAGGCAAGCGATGTGGTCCTACTTGACAGTAAATTCGAGGCATGGTTGAATCGCAACATTGTGAGACATTTGCACGAGTCCCCATACTTTCCTGCGCGTACCACTGAGCCGACGTCCTGTCGCCGCTCGTGTTGTTGATTCCCTCGTAAGTTTTCCCAATAAGGCAAATCTATAACGCTGCGAATTGAGCAGGTGCTGTTCTGCCTCGTGCTACTCGAGCTCTGACTGGCACATATTTGCTCTCCGCCTGGAGGCCATTCAGCGCCTTCGGTGATTCTCAGCCCGAAAGGCTTCGTCTGTTCGAACGAAGCTCCAGGAATTGTGATGGCTATGCGCATATTTTTCAGATACTTTGCACTTCTTATCGCCGGATTCGCGACCTTTGCACACGCACAGGTAGATACAGGCAGCATTTCCGGAACGGTAAAAGACCCGCACGGAGAGGTAATTTATAACGCCACAGTGACGGTTACAAATCCTGCCAGTGGATCGTCAGTAACCACAAAAACCAATCAGGACGGCCTCTACGCTGCTGTCGATCTCAGGCCCGGGACCTACAACGTCTCCGTTGCCTCAGAGGGATTCCAGGCCATAACAAAGACGGGCATCGATGTGCGCCTGCAGGACCGTCTTGCTATCAACTTCGATCTGCAGGTGGGACAAACCTCGACTTCCATTCAAGTTCAAGGCACCGCTCCGGCACTGGAAACCGAGACTTCCTCGCTGGGACAGGTAGTGGAAGGCACCGCCATTGAAAGTCTGCCGCTGAATGGCCGCAACTACATTCAGCTTGCGATCCTCGGTGCAGGCACTACTCCATCGCAGCGGAGCAACGAGCGCAATTCGTTCGTCGCGAACGGACAGCGCGAGATTCAGAACAGCTACATTCTGGATGGCATCGATAACAAGAACAAGATTGTCGGTTTCGACAGCTCGGATGCCGAATCCATCGAGCCCATCGTCGATGCGATTCAGGAATTCAAGGTGCAGACTGCAACCTTCTCCGCTGAGTTCGGGCAATCGGCAGGAGGTGTTGTGAATGCGTCCATCCGCTCAGGCACCGATCAGATTCACGGAAGCCTCTTCGAGTATCTGCGCAACTCCTGGCTTGATGCCGGTCCTTTTTTCCAGCCTGCGCTGACTGCCAAGCCGCAGTTTATTCAGAACCAGTATGGAGCCACCCTCGGTGGACCTATCGTGAAGAGTCGCACCTTCCTGTTCTTCGCATGGCAAAGTTCGCGCATCAGTGACGCATCGCCGCAGTTAGGTGTGGTGCCAACGCCATCTCAATTGCAGGGAAACTTCACAAGTCCCATTTATAACCCTGCCACGACTGAGCCTAATCCGAACGGCTCCGGATATGTGCGAACACTGTTTGCGGGAAATCACATTCCCACCTCTAGCTTCGATCCTGTGGCAGCAAAACTGCTCTCTCTATTTCCGGCTCCCAACCTTACGGGCGCGAACAATTTTTTCTCCAACCAGAAAGAGACGGTGGATAACGATCAGTACATCGGTCGCATCGATCACAGCTTTTCCAGCAAGGACACGGTATTCGCGCACTACATCGCTAGTTTCAGCACCAACGTACTACCCGCTGCTCTGCCGCCACCGGCCAGCAGTCCCAGCATTGTGTCGCCGGAAGCGCATTCCTTTGTCATCAGCGAATCGCACATCTTCACACCGACCCTGCTGAACGAAGCCCGCGTCGGCTACCAGGAGACGCGCGAGCAGCAGACGATTCGCGGGCCACGCTTGTTCGATCAGTACGGTATTATCGGCGCACCCAACCTTCCCAATGTCACCGGGTTGCCAACCTTCGCCGTCAGCGGTCTTGCAACGATCGGTACAACCGGGCCGGGGACATTGCAGACTGCGGCAACAGGCTCGGGCAATCTCCCGATCGATAAACAGGGACGCACTATTCAGGTAAACAATAACCTCACCTGGGAGCGGGGACGTCATACGCTGAAATTCGGCTTCGACTTCCAGCAGGTCACTCTTTACGCAAACTCCACCTTGTCTGCCCGGCCAAGCTACGGTTTTTCCGGCGTGTATACACAGAATCCGCAGAGCCGTTCGAACACAGGCAATGCGCTGGCGGATTTTCTGCTCGGTTACACGAGCTCTTCTTCTGTCTCCACGCGCTCAGACAGTGAAAGCAGGCAGCATATCTGGCAGGGCTATGTTCAGGATGACTGGAAGGCAACTTCGCGGTTGACCATCAATGCCGGCCTGCGTTATGAACTTCCGCTTCCGTTCTATGAAACTTCGAATCACTATGCGGATGTGATTCTGGAACAGGGACCGCTGTATGGGACGCTGTTGGATGCCAGCAATGCTGCGCAGTATGGCTATCGCAGATCGTTCGTAGATCCGAACTATCGTAACTTTGCTCCTCGTCTTGGATTCGCGTGGCAGGCTAACCCGAAAACAGTTGTTCGCGCAGCCGGCGGGATTTTTTATGCCCGCGATGAGAATGTGCCCGTAGCGGATCGTCCAACGAACAATCCGCCCTACTACATTCTGAGTTCCTATACGTCGGATCAGATCGATCCCAGCATTCTTCTCTCCACCGGATTTCCCGCAAACGCAATCAATCCGGCTTCTGTAAAAACTCCCTCCGTCAACTCGTATCTGAAGCACTCGCCAACGCCTTATGTGCAGCAGTGGACTTTGAACGCCCAGCATGATTTCGGCCTGGGTTTTGTGGGGCAGCTCACCTATGTCGGATCAAACACGCACCGTCTCTACTATCCGAACCAGATCGATCAGCCCACACCGGGGCCGGGGGCAATCCAGGCGCGCAGGCCGTTCCCACAGTACAGCGCGCTCCATGCCTATTCACCGGTAGTCGATGCGAATTACAACTCGCTCCAGGCTCAGATGGAGCGCAGATTCAACAATGGCTTGAGCCTGCTGGCCGCCTATACCTGGGGTCATGCCATCGATGACGGACCGAGCCAGGTAGATACGGTTGTTGGTCCGCAGAATGCCTATAATTTCGCTGCGGAGCGTGGCAGCTCCGCCTACGACATCCGCAACCGCCTTGTCGTCAGCAGCCTCTATGAGTTGCCCTTTGGGAAAGGAAAGCCATTTCTATCCAGCTCCCGTCTGGGCAATGCGATTGCAGGAGGATGGCTGCTGACTGCCATTTTCTCCGCGCAGGGCGGGCTGCCTTTCACTCCAGTAGAGAGCGTGGATGCGAGCAACACCGGCACAACAGAGCACCCCGACCGCATCGGCAGCGGCATTCTGCCGTCAAGCCAGAGAACTATCAGTCATTGGTTTGATACTTCCGCCTTTGCAACGCCGGCTCAGTATACCTTCGGTAACTCCGGACGGAACATTCTGCGCGGACCAGGCTTCCACAATATTGATTTAGGCCTTTCGCGCTCCATATCCCTGCTGGAGAGGACCAACCTGGAAATACGCGCCGAGGCATTCAACCTCTTCAACACTCCACAATTCGGGCTTCCCAACGCGACGCTCGGCCAATCCACAACTGCTGTCATCTCTTCGGTGGCCAATCCGCAACGGCAAATTCAGCTCGCCGCCAAAATCCATTTCTAGAGCACGGCACAACTGTCCGGAGGACAAGTAAAAAGAATGAGTGAAACAACACGACGCGATGTACTGAAAGGCGCAGTCCTGACAGGTTTGGCTGGTCTGGCGGGGTGCAAGTCTGACGAGAAGCATTCTTCCGCCCCAGTTTCTTCCGGAGCGCAACAAGCGCAGGGACACTGGGAAGCACCGCCGAAGCAAAAAGGAAATGACCTCAACCTGATTGTGCTGGTCTCGGATACTTTTCGCGCGGACAACCTTGAGGCTTATGGCAGTGAATGGGTTCAGACACCTTATCTTAATCAGTTCGCCAAAGAGGCTGTTCTCTTCGAAAATTTTTATCCGGAGGGATTGCCGACTATCCCCGTGCGCCGCCAGCTCTACACCGGCCGCCGCATTTTTCCAACGCACTTTTATTTTCAGCAGGACTCCGTCAAGATACCCGGCTGGCACGAACTCTTCCTTGAGGATGTGACACTCTCGGAAACTTTGCTGGCAGCGGGATACGACACGGCACTTATCGCTGACCTGCCGCACTTATTCAAGCCAGGGCGTAACTTCCATCGCGGTTTTAACTACTACGAATGGATACGCGGCCAGGAGATCGATTTTTATGCGCAGGCGCCGCGCACAAAACCCGACTTCAGCAGCTTGTATCCGGAAGAGTATCTAAAGACCCTCGCGCTCTCTTCCGGATATGGTGGCGCGGGCGACGCCTTTTCCGCTTTTCTGAACCAATACATCGCGAATCGCAAGCAGTGGCTAAGGCGAGCGCCTTCGATTGCCGAATCCACCGCAACAAGCGCCATCAGCTGGTTAAAAGAGAATCACGATCAGGGCCCGTTCTATCTGCAGGTAGAGATATTCGATCCGCATGAGCCATGGGACCCTCCGGCCGAATTTCTGAACAAATACCTAAAGACCAAGACGGCGCACAGCTGGCCCGAACCGCCGTACCTCAACGTACAGGTCCCTGAAGAAGGCGTTACCAGGCTGCGTGCCAACTACGCGGGAGAAGCCTCCAATGTCGATCACTGGTATGGTCAGGTGCTAGCTACGATCAAGAGCCTCCGCTTGTACGACAACTCCATCATCGTTTTCCTGTCGGATCATGGGGCGCTGCTGAATGAGCAGGGGCAGTGGGTAAAGGGTCCGGAGAAGCTCAGGAAACAGGTTACGCATGTACCGCTGCTCGTCCATCTGCCGAAAGGCCAGTATGCCGGGAAGCGGGTCTCCGGGTTTGCGCAGGCTACCGATGTTCTGCCTACCGTTCTGGGACGGTTGAACCTCAAGCCGTCCGCGCGCGTCACGGGAGAAGATCTGTGGCCCTACATTACTGGCGAGAAGACGAACCAGCGGGAATACGTCGTTTCGTCATATGGCTATATCGCATCCGTCCGCACTCCTGAATGGAACTACTCCGCAGTTTGGGATAAGTCGAAATACCAAGGAAACTACAAGCCGCAGCTTTACGACCTTAAGAACGATCCCAATGAACTGAAGAGCGTAGCCGATCAGCACCCGCAGGTGGTCAAAGATCTGCAGGCGAAGCTCGATCAGTATCTGGATTCCGGACGCGACATCACTAACGGAACATTTTCGACGGAGATTTCATGAAGGCTCTCCAGACAATACAGAAGCACCAGAACAGAGAGAGGAAGGAATCGTGAGTAGACCAACACGGCGTGACATTCTGAAAGGCGGCGCGGCCGCAGGCCTGGCGGGAATGGTGGGTGCTGTTCCCGGGATTGCCGCAGCACAATCATCCCATGCACCGGAACTAAGATGGAAGGCTCCCGCGAAACAGACGGGGAATAACTTCAACCTGATTGTCCTGGTATCCGACACGTTTCGTGCCGACAATCTTGCAGCTTACGGCAGTAAATGGGTGGAGACGCCCTATCTCAACCAGTTTGCCGAGCAATCCGTCCTCTTCGAGAGCTTCTATCCCGAAGGCATGCCAACCGTTCCAATTCGCCGTCAACTCTATACGGGGCGACGCATCTTTCCTGTACACACCTATTTTCAACACTCCACAACACAGAGCTACGGATGGCATCCGCTCTATCTGGAAGACGTGACTCTTTCAGAGACGCTGCAGGCTGCCGACTATCGCACCGCTCTGATTGCCGACGTGTATCACATCATGAAGCCGGGGTTCAATTTTCATCGCGGCTTCTCTTACTTCGAATGGATACGCGGCCAGGAGATCGACTTCTACGCTCAGGCTCCGCGCGTCAAGCCTGATTTCAGCGGCATCTACCCGGAGGAATACTTCGGGCTTGTCGATGCGGCCTCGCCAAATGGGCGCGGAGGCGAGGCACTCCGGAACTTTCTGAATCAATATCTGGCCAACCGCAAACGCTGGCATCGCTACGGCGAGTCGATAGCTGAGCAAACGGCAAAAAGCAGCATCCAATGGCTCAAGGAAAATCATGACCAGGGGCCCTTCTATCTGCACGTGGAAGTATTCGATCCGCATGAGCCATGGGATCCACCCGTACACTTTCTGGAAAAGTATCTGAAAGAACCGACGAAGCACAGCTGGCTCGAACCTCCATATGCAAATGTCAAAGTTCCGGAAGAAGGCGTGCGAAGGCTACGCGCAAATTACGCAGGTGAAGCCTCCAATGTCGATTATTGGCATGGCCAAGTGCTCGAGACGGCCAAGAGCCTTGGTCTTTATGAGAACACGGTCATTGTGTTCCTCTCCGATCACGGAGCCATGCTCAACGAGCAGGGGCAATGGGTGAAGGGTCCGGAAAAAATCCGCAAACAGGTGACCCATGTTCCTCTGCTGATGCATGTGCCCGATAAGCAGTATGCGGGGAAGCGAGTCCCTGGCTTTGCGCAGACAGCTGACGTTGCGCCGACCGTTCTCGGAAGACTCAATCTCAAACCAGACTCGCGCGTCACAGGAGAAGATCTCTGGCCATTCGTAACCGGAGAGAAGACGAACCAGCGTGAATATATTGTCTCCTCATTTGGAGGAATTGCCGCCGTGCGCACGCCAGAATGGAACTACTCTGCTGTCTGGGATAAAGAAAGATACAAAGGAACCTATAAGCCGCAGCTCTACAGCCTGAAGGACGATCCCGATGAACTGAAGAGCGTGGCCGATGATCATCCTGAAGTGTTGGCACATCTTCAATCCAAACTGAATGACTACCTTACTTCAGGAAAGGGCATCACGGAGGGCACCTTTTCGCAGGAATTGTGACACAGACAATCGGTTGGCAACTGCGCAACAATTGAGTGTTCTCTGAATCAGCGTCATCGCTGAATTCAGCCTATGAACAGCCCATGCCAGTGGCTGACTCAATGTTTAAACAAACCGCCAGATGTCCTGCGGATTCTGCGATAGTGAGCAGTGATTTAGATTTTTGACTCCTCTGAGCACGCTACTTGCTTGCGTTGGAAGACACAGCAATACCACGGCCAGTAAGCTGGCGAATAAGCTCGACCTCATGCTGCCGATAGGGTGTATCGTCCTGCCGAAAGACATCGTGGAACCAGATGGTGGGTTGGATGAGGACATAGGGGCGCTGCCAGGAATCCCAGGGGAAGTACGTCTGGGTTTTTCCGGCGACGAGGCCCCAGTTGATCGCCCCGACGTTGTACTTCTTTGCAATGGGTAGAGACCCGTCAAAGGTGCTACCAGCACCACGTGCCATGTACTCCGTGCAGATGATGGCCCTATGTTGTATTTGCAATTCCTTAATGCGGGCTTCGAATTCCTCAGGCCAGCCGTAATTGTGAAAGGAGATTACGTCGGACTCGGAGAGCTGGATCTTTGTGGTAACGCTTTCCTTCGACGGGTCAGACCAATCGCCGGTCCAAACACCGCTCGTGAGTGGCTGTGACGGATTTGCCGAGCGAGCCCAGGCGAATGTCTTGGGAAGAAGCTCATTGACACGCCTTACCTTCGCGGGAACATCAGACGCCTTGTCCCCACCGGCGTTGTCGGGTTCATTCCATACATCCCAGCCGAGGATGCGGTCGTCAGTAGCGAAGGCGCCGACAACGCCTACAACATAGGCCTTCAACTTGGGTTCATATGCGGGGTCGAGGAGTTCACGTTTGCCGGGACTCTGCACCCATCCAGAGTTGTGAATCCCAGGAATCGGAGGGTGCTGCGGGCCCAGGCGCGGATCAGTCTCCCAGCACGAATCGAACAACACAAGCAGGGGCTTTATATGGTGCTTCGATGCGATGCTGAGGAAGATATCGAGACGCTTCTTAAAACCCTCCGGATCCTGTTGCCATAGCTGGTCCTGAAGGAAGACGCGCATCGTGTTCATCCCGATTGATTCACCCAGGCCCAGTTCTTTGTCGTTCAGGGCCGGATTGAAGGTGGCCGCCTGAAACATCTCGAGCTGGTTGATGGCGTCAGAGGGTATAAAATTTGCTCCCACAAGCCACGGCTGCTTTGCATACCAGTCGTTGGCTTGCTGTTCTGACCAACGCGCGCGCATCTGCCCGAATGCCATGGCTGATTCAAGGATCACAGCGCCAATTGTGAGGATGATTTTGAGCTTCATGCTTGAACGCCTCCGAGGAGAACTTCTTGACGAACGCCTTTGCCACAACAACAGATTGCAATCTTTACATCTCCATTGAGAGTCGACTTGGCTTGCTGTACAGCTGCAGCGTCGATACTGAAAAAACATGGTTTACCTGTTTTAGCGACGATGAAAGACGAGTACCGTTACGCTTTCGTGGGGAAAGACATGTCGTAGACTGTTTGTCATTAGATGGGCTCCAGTCCGCATCGGGATCACGTGTTCGGGATCATCTTCATTATTTGTGTCATCTATGCTGCTTCCCTCTAGTGTCTGAATTTGAGCATCCGAACCCGCTGTGAAACCGGCGAGTTGAATCGCGGCGGGAATGTCCGTGTCGAGACTACGGTTCACGCAAAATAGCGTAAGCGTATCCATCTTCTCGTTAAGCGCACCCACGACATCGAGATAAGGCACGTCCGCAATATCAGGCAGACGGCCTACTCCATGCTGAACTGAATAGCGTCCTGATTCGGTATGAACCTTGATCAGGCGATTCGGGTGGGCCGTCGAGTACATTCTGAACACGTAGTAGCCAGGTGCGGCATAGACCTGGCTGCGCTTCTTCCAGATGCCGGCGAACTCCATAATCCCGGTCATATTGGATATGGGAACAATCGAGCTGTTGCGCATCAGCATATTAAAGAAACCAGCCGTATCGATGGCGCCCCCCATATTGGTGAAGGTGGGGGTTCCAGGCTGCCTGCCGATGAACAACCATTCCGTGAAGGCGATGTGGGCCTTTCCAGCAAATGCAGGATTCTGATCGATCTGTTCTAGTTGAGATTTCAATTTCTGTTCGAGTCCAACAGGCAAAGAGAAGGCAGCCTGTGCGATAAAGTCTGCTGTCGCATGGGGCATTTGGATGTTCGTGTTGGTGACGACAAAATGCGTGGAGAGGTAATCGAAGGTGCCTGCGGGATTAGTAAGCTGGACGGAATTCCACTTGGCGAACCCATCTGGATCGCCACCGGTGGCAATCAGCTTTGCTTCTGGATCAACTGCCCGCACCGCTTTGCTGAACGCTAGCGTGCGCGCTGCCAGCTGATCCAGTGTTGGGGATCCAACGTTCCAATTTCCCCAAAGCTCGTTGCCCAGTTCCCACGTAAGCCCGTTTCGCTGATGCCATTGCGCGTAGATATAACGGACCCAGTCAGCTGCTTCTTGCGGCGTTCCACTGCCAAGATTGAGGGCAAACTGCGGCTCGGCTCCAATCAAGCTACAGAAATGTAGAAATTCGTCGGTTCCAAAAGTGTTGTATTCGGGAATGCCCCAGGCAAGGTTCAGCATGCTGACGCGCTTGTCGCGTTCACCTATGCCATTCTTCCAGTGATAGGAAGAAGTAAAATTGCCGCCGAAGCGCACAAGCGGCGTCTCCATTGCCTTTGCCATCGCAACTTCATCCGGATCGAGCCCATCCAGCGCGTCCGCAGGCATTAAGGAAATCTGGTCGACCTCCATTGAAGAATCTCCCTCTACTTCAACAACAAAATCCGCTGGGTCCAGACGGTGTAGTTTGCCTTCAGGGAGGTGAAAATCAAATTCGTACTTCGTCCATTGATTGGAAGCGGCATTCAATTTGGCGGCTGCGAGCACTTCGCTACTGTTGTGTGGACGAATGGAAACGGCCACGCCGGAAGATCCGCTCAGATGTCGCGCATAGAGGCTGCCCTTATATTCGAGGGTTCGATGCACAGGTAGATAGATCTTCTGTTGTATACCGGTGGGCTGATTTGGGACGCCTAAAATGACGAGAGATCGCCACGAATTTGCCGCGTCCCCATAGCGAAGTTCATATCGGTTACCCTGGCTGTTGTCCAAGGGCTCCCACGGCAAGGGAAGCCCTAGTTCTGATGCTCGAGTGAGTGCCGGCTCGTCGCGCAACATTCTGCTGACGTTCCCCGCATTCCATAGGCCCGATTCGAGACTCGGATTCTGCAACACCTCTGCCCACAGTCCGTTATATGTGGAATTGCCGATCGGTTCGAGGAAGCTTCCAAAAATTGAGCGTGGAACTTGTCCGCCGACGAACTGTGCGGCATCAACCTGGATGATGGCGATCGGAGGGATGGGTTGCTGAACAGATATTTGTGCGCGCAAATCTTTGAACGCGCATAGATACAGTGATCCCAATATCCCTACATAGATAATCTGCTTCAAAGACTCTCCCCAAACGCGTTCATGTGTATATCCTTCGCCGAGTTTCTAAAATGATTGCCGCCATCAGAAGTAATAAAGGTCATTTCGGCTGATAAGGTTGAGCCGATAACTGTTTTATTTGATCGGTTCGTGCGTTCTGTTCTCTCGCCATCTGAATAGCAAGATCCAATTCTGACTGTGATTCCTTCTTTCTCCCCAGTTTTGCCAGCGTAAGGCCATGATAATAGCGTGCTGTTTGAAAGTCGGGCGACGCGGCAATGGCTTTTTCTAACTCTCCTTCTGCTTCTTCATATTGACGAGCCTGATATGCAATGATCGCCAGCCCCGTAAGTGCTCCTGCATGCGATGGGTTGTGAGTGAGTACCTGTTTGTAATAGATGTTTGCCTGCGGCGAATCGCCTTCGTCGCGCGCAAGTTCTCCCAGGCGGTAGTAGGATTCGGCCTGTTGTGGAGACAGCTCAATAGACTTCAAGAATTGTGCACGCGCTTCATTGGATCGCTGAAGCATCTGGAGAAGGACGCCATAACCGTAGTGTGCAGAGGCGTCTTCGGGTCGCTGATTTAAATAAGAGCGCCAGGCTTCTTCAGATGCCCCCGTCTGGGCGAGGTCCATTTTTACGCGTGCAATTGCATAGAGTGTTTTCAGATCGTCGGGGCGAAACCGTTGGGCTTCAGCAAGCGAAGCATCTGCGTCTTTATATAGCTGCATCGATTCTTCCTGGATTCCCGTATCAAGAAGCAATTCGGGATCATCAGGAACCCAATACTTTGCTCTTAATAAGATATTGAGAGCTTCTTCATTCCGGCCTGCGTGCTTCGCGTTCAATGCGGCAGTGATCGCAGTCGCGACTTCGCCTTGTCTCGCCACCGGTTCTTTCGGTTGCCGCTTTAGAGTAGCCTCAAAGACGTCTAGTTGGGCTACCTCAACCTTGAATTGCAGGTCAGCACTGCTTTGTGCACATACTTGCCGGGAATGCAGGGTAAGAAGGCAAGCTAACATAGCGATGCGCGAAAAACGATTCGTGATAAGTAAACGCGGAATGGCTCGACGGGCCCGGGTCACAGTGTGGGAACTATTCACCTCACGTCCATAAAGATTGAGCAGGCGATGGATACTTCAACTTGACCCATCGCGGATGTTTTTGAATTCGGCTGCAAGCACAGTGTCCGACGTTTGCCAACGTTCAGGAAAACCGGCAGACAATATGCCTGCCGGTGTAAGGAAGATAAATCATGAAGAATCAGAAATTGAATCGACCGGTAATTTGCACATTGCGCGGTGTGTTCACCAAACCATTCGGCACTCCGAACAAATTATCATTCGGTCCAGTATCCGGGATGCTGAATGTATGTCGATTGAATGCGTTCAGCAGCTCAAATTTTAACTGGAAGGAGATGTTTTCGTAGATAGGTGTGTTCTTCAGAATACTAAAGTCCTCGTTATAGTACGCCGGAGTACGAACCTCACCGGTGACGCGAGGCATATCGCCCAATCCGAATGCGCCGAACTGGCCTCGATTTGCTACCGCATTTTGGTCGTAAAAAGCTCCTCCATTTGGTTGACGTAGCGTATCCAGGTTAAAAAGGCTGTTAGTATTTGGATCGGCTATCTGCGCTCCGATCGGGTTGACGCGCCCCTGGTGGTACGCAGGACTCTTCAAGTCCGAACCCGCAACTCGATCAAAGCGAATCTGATTTTCGAAGCCTGGAATGCCCGAGGCACAGCAGAACGAAATGGGTTGCCCAGACATATAACGCTGGACTCCGCCAAGTACCCATCCTCCCGCTACGTAGCTGCCAAAGCCATGATTTAACCATTGCTTGCCGTGCCCAAATGGCAGCTCATACAACCAACTCACCACGAATGTATGCGGGACATCCTGGGCGCTGATGGCTTTCTCTTCACGCAGATTGTTTACGTTCTGCACCTGGGCGACGCCGACGCCATTATTTGGAAGCAAGCTATCGGAATTTGTTATTTGTTTTGCCCAGGTGTAGGAGGCCAATAAGTTGATCCCGTTATGGAAGCGCCGCTCAAGTGAAGTCAGCAGGGCATCGTAACTCGACATTCCTACATTCTGCAGGCAACAGCCAGTGTCAATGTACCCATATTCTGGAAATGGACGAAGAGCCTGCTGAATCTGCCCACCGTTCCAGAGTGCATTGAATCCGGGGAATGGTTCACTTACGCCAACCGTGTTGCCGGTTACTTGATCCGTAAGATGATTGCCCAACGCGAAGTATTTCTGGTCGATATTGTTAATGTTTTGGATATTGGAGTGCAGGTTCTGAGCTCTGTTGCCCACATATCCAATCGTCATGATCAGGTCCTGAGCGACCTGCTGTTGAAGCTGCAGTGTCCACTCACTGATCATCGCTGGACGGCCAAATTGCGGTTCGATATAAGAACCGCTCACCGGCTGTCCGTTGAAAATGCCAGGATCGAGATTTGGAGGCTGAGCGAAGGCCGGGAATCCATCGTCGACTTGAAAGGACGGGTCGAAGCCATTATTAGGAAAGGCTGGATTTGCCCTATAACCGGTGTTCATACTGCCACCAAAGTCGGAATACTGCAAAGGCCCATAGAAGATACCCGCGCCACCGCGGAAGACTGTTTTACCCTGGAACTGCTCAGGTGAAAATGCGAAGCCCACACGCGGAGCGAAATCCTTATACCAGGTATCGGCCCATGCTGTGTTGCAGCCATTGCATGTGCTCCCAAAAACCAGTGCTCCGGGAATGTTAAATTCAGGATTGTTAGCTGTCGGGCTGAAGTTCGATGTGTAGTTCAGGGCTTCGTGGCGCGGACGATCCACGTCCCAGCGCAAGCCTAAGTTCAACGTTAAGTTTCTTGTAACCTTAAAGTCGTCCTGAGCAAAGAGTCCGTAATACCAGGACGTCCATCGGGACTGGTGCGATATGATGCTTTGACCGCCACCGCATGCGAGGCCAAGCATCTGACTGGCAAAACCAAATCCGTCGGCAATGCCTGCGGATGATGCCGTCTGGTTTCCGCAAAAACTTATCGTGGGACTATTTCCGTCGAGTGGAGAGTATTGCTGCCACCTTAGATCCACACCGAATGCAAGGCTATGACGTCCTTTCTGCCAGACCACGCTTTCATTCAAGCGCATTCCGTTATCAACGTTGTCGTCGTTTTGTGGCGGATTGCCGAGGTTGATAACCTCTCCGCTATTGCCCACGACCGTATGAAACGTGTCCGAATTTGTGATCTGCGGGAAGTTCTTGGAAATCGCATTGCCGATGCCCAACTGCTGTGACCAGTTGACGCCCGCAAAGATGGCCTGCGCATAGTTAATGCTATTGCTCCGGTTCGTTCCAAAATTCAGGTGGTTGAGTAAGGTTGGGGAAATGGAAAAATCCCATCCAAAGCGCCCGAAGTGAGTGATAAAATCCTGCTTCCAGGTGCTGGGATCAACCGGGTCAGGAAGGTATGGATTCCCGCCGGAGATGCGGTTATTTTCGCGGGTGCTGTAGGAGCCGTAAATCTTATTCCTGTCCGAAATGCTGTAATCGATGCGGACCGTATATGTGGTGTTATTGATGGGGATCGAACTGGGGAATGTAAAGTTATTGAATTGCAGGTCATTTGTTGGAAGAGGGTAGTAGGGAAGCAGGTTCTGCGCTACTGCACTAAATCGATTTGACTGAATCACATTTCCAGGAAATTGATCACGACACGCAACCGGCCCGGTTGGAGTAATTACTGTCCTTTGAGTTTGCGGATCAAAGATCTCCCCTTGATACACAGGGGCATTCCCCTGGCAGGGGTTTGTTCCAACTGGAGGCAAATCGGTTCTATAGATCAATGGGCTAGAGAAATCACCGTTTCTCATCGCGACCGTTGGCACAGTTGAAATGTTCGTTGCGCCCACGTTGTATTGAAGTTGTTCCCAGGAAAAGAAGAAGAAGAGCTTGTCTTTGCCGTTATAGACTTTAGGGATCCAGACCGGCCCCCCCATCGTCACACCGTAGTCGTATTTCTTATCCTGCGGTACAACGTATTGCGATCGGCAAGCTGGCGTATTATTGGCGCCGCTACAAAAGAACGCTCTATTGCCGTTATTAAACCATGTATTTGCATTGAGATCTTCGTTCCTGAAAATCCCATACACCGTGCCGTGGTAGCCATTTGTACCACTCTTTGTTACAAAATTCTCAATACCACCGGTGGTGCGGCCGTATTCAGCTTGGGGTAGCGCTGTCGTGATCTTGAATTCTTGCAAAGCTTCTACGGATGGCGCTTCTTCGTCAAAAGATGATCCGTTTTCACTGCGCTGTTGGCTGGCGCCATCAATCAGGACCTCGTTACCGTAGTTTTGGCCACCTGCGATTTTTGAGAGAAAGATGCCGTTATTGCTGTTGGCTGTTCCAGGCCCAGTCGTTCCAGGAACAAGGAATACGAATGCCTCAGGTGAGCGCAACGCCCCGACCCCTCCCAAGGCAAGTGGCAGTTCGACAATCTGCCTGGCTGAAACAACCCCGCCTATATCGGATGACTCAGTTTGAATGGTGGGTGCATCTGCGTTGACCGTAACCGTTTCCGAAGTGCCGCCTGTCTGCAACACTACGTCGAGAGCTGTGATTTGCTGAATTTGAACCAATACACCTGTAAATGTCCCAATCTTGAATCCAGGCGCGGATACTCGTAAGGTGTAACGTCCCAGTGGGAGTTCTGGAAAGCGGTAGGAGCCCGCCGACGTCGAAACTGTTCTCGTAATATCACCTGTCCCCTCGTTAGCCGCTACTACGGTAGCATTTGCTACCACAGCCCCAGACGAATCGGAGATTATGCCCGTCAAACCTCCGCGAACGCTCTGGCCGTAAAAAGGTGATAAGCCGGACAATAACAGCGCCACGACCGCTAATGCGATGGGTATGAATTGCCTGACTTCTGGCAGCGGCGTGCGATTACCGCTTATGCTTGTTGGTAAATGTTTTCTCGAGACGGGGTCTGATTTTGCATTCTCTTGAAAAAGATTACTCTCGCCCACAAATCCTCCAATAAAGCTTGAAATTCAGGAAATGAAGCGCTGCTTCCTCTCCCTTGCAGGACTACAGGGATTTGGATTGTTTTGTAACCATTTACATCGGAGTAATGATTTAATTACGGTTCACAATCATCCACCGTCGCGAGACGGTTGTCAAATTGGCAACAGTCATACCAAACTGATAACCGTCATCGTCTTGCAACCCAATTTCGGGAGTGGCCGGGTAAAGAATCGTCAACAACGATTATTGGGTTTTATCTGGGGGAGCAGTATTCAACTTACGCCAGTCTTCTTCCTGCTGAGCGGTCTGGCGATCGGCAGCCTGACGTAATTGCTGATATTTCACTAAAGCAGCATGTGCTTTGGCGGTATCACCCATCTTGCGATAGGTCTGAGCAATCTCATACCAGGAACGACGCTGAACCTCCCCGTCTATGGTTGCCGCGCGTTGTAGCTCGCTTATCGCGTCATCGTATTTTCCCTGGATGGCCAGTCCACGCCCCAGGTAATAGTCCGCGACCGTCGGTTTTTCATAAAGCTTTACAACCTTTAGCAGCAAAGGAACTCCCGTTTCCTCTTCACCGCGCTCGACGCGAACACTGCCAAGGTTGTACATAGCCACCGGATTTCCAGGGGTGAGCTCTAACTGTTGCGCAAAGGCATTCTCGGCTAAGTCGATCGCACCAGTTTTCCTGTACACCTCACCCAGACCTTCATAAAGATCAGCCTCGCGTGGCGCAATGTGAATTGCAGTTAGATATTCATCGATTGCTTGTTTGTAATGCTCAGACTCCGACGCAATTTCTGCGTTCAGCCGGTGAACCCGCCAGGAGCGGGGATCGAGGTGGTACATGTCCGCATAGCTCTGCTTGGCTACCTTCATATGGGCTTGTCCACGGTAATCGAGGATGTTCAGATCTTTGGGAGCCAGTTCTGCGGCACGGTCGAGCGGCCCTGTGGCTCTTTCGGGATGACCTGATGCCAATTCGACAATACCTAGCCACAACTGCGCCTCTGGATTCGTTGGATTCGCATCGATCTCATGCTGTAGATTTTCGATGGCCTGGTCGATGTGATTCATTTGATAGTCGACAATGCCGAGAAACATGTAGGCACCAGGGGAGCGTGGATCAAGCTGAATTGCCTTCTCAATCGATGTGGACGCTTCGGATAGTTTGCCCTCTTTCAACTGCGCCAACCCGAGATTTAAATGTGCCTCGGGAAGATTAGGTGCGAGTTCGGTAGCTTGCCGAAAGTATTTTTCTGCCTCCTCTGTGTGCCCATCACGCATCGCAGCGGTTGCCTCGCGAAAAATGGATTGTAACTGCTCCTGCGCACTGGCATCCTGCTGCAGGCCGTATGCAGACCACGGGAGTATCGAGAACACGATTGCAAGCTGAAGAATAGACAAGGAAATGAAAGTTCGCATGATCGGCCCTTACGCTAGAAGCGCTGCCCAATGAAAGTCAATGCTGCGAACAGCTAGCGCGGTTTTCTGAGTCGCCAAGCAGTTCACCAGCGTTATAGAGGAGGATTCTCTGCTCTACAATGGCTCAACTGAATCAGGCGATTGAATCGGCGATTTTTTATGACACACCAAGTCGCTTCGAGCCAGACTTGACGAGGTCCCCAGATGAAACCCGTCCTCCTGCTACTTCTACTCTCCACATCTTTCATGCTGCAAATCTCTCTCGTAAGCAGTGCCCAGGACATCGCATCGACGGCCGACACTTTCCATAACCCTCTGTTGCCGACTGGTCCGGATCCCTGGGTAGTCACTCACAATGGCTTTTACTACTATATGAACACCACAGGCGCGAACTTAACCTTATGGAAGACTCGCGATATCACCGATCTGGCACACGCTGAGAAGAAAATCGTGTGGACTCCGCCAGCTACAGGGCCTTACTCGCACGAAATCTGGGCGCCTGAGCTGCACCTGCTGGACGGCAAATGGTACATCTACTTTGCCGCGGATGCCGGAGAAAATGCATCGCACCGAATCTACGTGGTGGAGAACACCTCGGCCGATCCGTTTGAGGGTGTATGGAATTTCAAAGGTAAAGTAGCGGACACTACGGACAAGTGGGCAATCGATGCTTCTGTGTTCGAAGACAAAGGCAAAAAATATATGGTGTGGTCGGGGTGGGAAGGTGACAGCGACGGCGAACAACGCATCTATCTGGCTCATCTGAAAAACCCTTGGACGATTGATTCACCGCGTGTCCTGCTCTCTTATCCAAAGTATCCATGGGAGCAGGTTGGCGATCTGCCAGATCGGCCTGAAATGCCGCATGTCAATGTGAACGAAGGGCCGGAGATACTTCAACATGGGGAGGATATTTTTCTTGTCTACTCTGCGTCGGCATGCTGGACCGATTACTACGAACTCGGCGTCGTGCGAGCAAAGTCCGGCTCAAACCTGCTGGATCCGACGTCCTGGACAAAGTTTGATCACCCATTCTTCAAACAGGATCGAGAGGCCGGGGTCTTCGGACCTGGTCATAACGGCTTCTTCCGATCGCTTGATGGGAAGGAAGACTGGATCATTTACCATGCAAACCCAGGCTCAAAGCAGGGATGCGGAGATAAACGCTCACCACGAATCCAAACCTTTACCTGGAATGCCGATGGGACACCAAATTTCGGACAGCCAATCTCAACCGATCGATCAATCCAAAAACCATCTCACTGACGAGGCAAGATGATGGAAATACGGAAATGGTTAGTGGTCCGTAATTGATGCTCCAGATATTTAGTCGCCGGTCAGGTTGATGTGTTCCCATCCGATCTGTGCCATGCTGGAGAGTTACCGGAAAAATCATCTTTTAAACAAGTGGGTCCATATATGGACCGTCCGGTATGCAAGAGCGTTTACTGATATTGTTCTTCCGCATTTGATTCCGGCAGAAGCAATTGCACCAGCTTTGAAACCTATATCCCGAGAGATCTTGCGGATCGCCGGACCTTGAACTGTGCGCAAACCCGCATGTTTAAATGACTCCAGCAAGGTGTAGCAGTATGTCACTGCTCTCTGTCGTGCGTATTGTCGGCCAACGAGAAATGCGAAGTTCAATCCTTCAGCAGCGTTTATAAAGATCGCAGGAAGTTCAACAGATCCTGTTGTTGACTGGAAGTAAGTCCGCTGAAGTTCCCGATAACTCCGTTCGCCTCAGAGCCGGAACTCGAGTGCGCCTTGATCGCGTCCAGGAGGTCGGTCGTGCGGCCATCGTGCAAAAAGAAGACACGCTGTCCAAGGCCCCATAGAGGCGCGGTACGGAATTCGTTTGGCCCGGCCCCGCCCTGCGAGACACCATCCGCCAGACTGGTGCCCATGTTGTGAACAAGCAAATCTGAATAGAGGTTGGCCCTTGTACGACTGAGGGCTGGGATATTGGAATTTGCAGTTGTCATCGTCGGAGTATGACACAAACTGCATCCGATATTGACGAAATCCTGCCTGCCGTTGGCAATGGATTGCGCGGTAGGATTACCGGAAATGCCGCTGGTCGAGGTCAGCGGCGGCGCAAGTAACCGCATAAACATCGCGAACTGGACGATGTCCGATGGAATATCGGCGCCGGACAGTCCGACGTTGGTGCTGTCTTCGGGTGTGGGATTAAATTTGCAGCTCAACGGCAGGCCAGATGCCAGTTCCTCGTCGGGGCTGGGGCGCTCGTTGGGGAAGAGTTCATTCGTAACGCCCATTTCTACGTTGTATGCTTCGCCGGCGAACATCTCGAGCGATTTGTTCTGCGCTTTCCAGCCAAAGCGGGCAATGGTGCCGTCGTTGCCGTTGCGATTTGGATGACCAGCGATCCCGAGTCCCGTCTTCTGAGATGTGTTCTGCTGCATGTTCCTCAAGATGGTTTCATCGGAAATGTTCTCGATAAGACCAGCACCAAAAACGGGTGTAGGAATGCGGAAGACTACGTTTCCCAGCGCAAGGTTCTGGGCAAAGGCCGGCTGTGCAAGCGTGCAGCCAGCGGCATCCGAGCGCCCCTGAACAGTAAATAAAGCATGAACTCCGCCGTCGCCGCTGGAACTGAGCGTGCCATTGGAGTTCAAGAATTTGACGAACCTGGCTTCGCGCGCTGGACCATCCGGAGTAATGAAGGACGGGAGGGTATTGGTTGCGCCTTCGAGATTGTAGACCAGCGTCTCTGGATTGGGCCCGACGAATGGGTAGACGGAAGCGCTAGGGCTCGACCCACCAACGTTCGGTTGAGAATGACAACTCGAACATTGGTTTGTATTAAATCTTGGTCCGAGGCCGTTGTTGGCTCCTCCGTGAACGCCATCGATCTCAGTAAACCGTGCTTGCCCGTTCGAAAAGAAGTCAGAAGCGCCGGGCGTTTGCGCAAGATTCGGGAAGGGCTGGCCGGCATCGACAGCATCGGTACGCACACCAGGGTCATGTGCACTTTGCGATGTAGATGGCGAGGCCTGGCCTTCGGCTCGTACAAGCTCGATCGTGGCTGGCGTCAGCAGCGTGAAGAGCAGGGCCACGACAACTGGCCGGATTGCTCTCGTCGGTAACTTCGGTTTTTGCGAACTGGCATTTCGCCAGCCATTTATAGACAAGGTTCGGGGGAGGCTCTTCATTGTCGGGTATCCTCAACTTCCTGGAACGTGCGCTCCAGAGTCTGCGATGGCTCGGTTGTGGATCAGCTGTCGCGGAGCAGTCTTGTCCTGGCGCTCCGTGGTTGGTATTTACCTGCTCCTTCCTCAAACTGATCTGAGATGGGCATCTCCCTGAGACGATCAACTGGAGGATCGTCAAGAAGCTCGTACGCTTCAACCGATTTCGCAGAACAGTAGCTGGATGGGAATCCTAAGGCGAGTACATGCGCGAGGCAATCAGCAAACGGTAGCGGATGCAATCGTTGTGTGGCGGGAGTTGATGGTGCTTCGTCACCACCGAAGCGGATCTAGCTTTTCAGTAGCGAGAGTTACTAACTTCTATTTGGGAGGATCTTGACCCCGACCTCTGAAGCTGGTTGGAGTGTGACCGTATCGTTTCTTGAAATCGCGGCTAAAGTGACTTCTGTCGCCAACTCCGACGCTCGCGGCAATCTCCTTAACGTTGAGAAATGACTCGTTGAGCAGAGTTTCAGCCCGCTTCATTTTGAGGTAGCGCACATATTGTTTGGGCGAGAATGATGTCTCCGCTTTGAATAAGCGAATGAAGTGACTGGTCGAGAGCCGCACTTGTTCCGCTAGTTCGTTTACCGAAATGTTTTTATGAATCCCATCGCTCATCGTTTTGATTGCAGCCTCAATTCGCCGATCCATACCACGCCTCCATCGGAGTGAATCACTCACGCAACGGAGGCCACAGCAGGCGTGCAGCTTGTCCGGCTCATATTTGCAATGCGAAATCAGATTCGTGGTTCACATCGCATGCGCAAATCCAGGAGCGGGGCAAAATTAACGCAATCTCTTGCTCTAATTCACCGAAAAACGATTTTGTCCTCAGCGTGGACGCAGCCCCTTTAACCTCGGATTCCGGTTTGTCTTTCCTTAAGTTGGCAGAAGAATTGCACGATTGCGAACGAACCTTCGCGCGGAAACAAATGGTAGAGCAGTAAGATTGTTTCTGAATTTCTTGCGGAATTATAGCCCAGACGGAATTTATTGCAAGCAAAGAAAGAGAGCATCCACGCTGGCCTGGACCAAAAATTGGCGTCTTTCAAAGGACTCATCGCTGATTGGATCAGTGAATTTCCAACGAGGTGCTGCCGCGTCTCCTCGAAACGCATGGTTCGGTTCCGAAAGACTTATGCTTCTACATAATCAAAGCACCGTGACGCGGTACAGGACGACCCCATGCGATGGGACAATGGCATCGATGGCGCCGCCTGTTTTCTTCATCTCACCTGTCCACAGGTTGTCCAGAGAATAGCCACGTTCATTCCTCGGAAGGCCCAAGGCAGATGCTTGTATGGAGACTTTCTCAGCCTCCCCGCCGGTGTTGAACAAACCGACGATTGCGTCTCCGTTCGGCTCTATCTTGGCGAACACCTGCTGATTGCTGGTATCGACAAGCCTTTTAGCAGCGATCGAGTCCTGGTCAACAGCGAGGACTGCGGTGTTCTTAAGGTACTCGAGATCCAGTTGGTCGAAGTGAGTGAGGTCGATGCCGAGAATGAAGGGCGCCGATCCAATGGCCCACAGGCTCATCTGAGCCTGACGCTCGACTGGAGTAAGCCCGTTGTTGCTGCCATTCCCTACCTCGATGGAGTCATAGTCGTTGAACTTTCCTGAACCAGCGTAAGGCTGCCACTCGGCAACATAGTTGAAGCGTTTCTCTACATCTTTCCAGCTTGTCAGCGGGTAGCTGCTACCGTTCTTTTCGCAGCTATAACATTCAACGTCGGGTGCGAATTCCCATTGATCCGCGTACTTCATCAATGTCGGAGCGATGGCCTGTGTAAAGCTCCCTTGTGTGACATCGAGGATTATCGGCCGCCCGCTTTGCCGTATTGCATTCGACCATGCCCTAATGTCAGGGGCGTTGCTGTTTTTCATGCCGTCGATTTTGATGTAATCGACGCCCCATGCCGCGAGCATATCTACCCATGAATTGATATACTCCTGAGCCCCGGGCTTATCATAATTAATGCCGACCATGCCGTGGCAGTTGTAGTTGTTTTCCGTTATAGACTGTTCTGCAATCTGGGCAGCCGTGTACGGCGTGCCTTGAATCGGCGTGTTCTTGCTTACTGCCTGCTTGGAAATACCGGGTGTAACGTATATCCCGAACTTCAGCCCGAGACTGTGGATGTGGTCAGCGACTACCTTTATGCCGTTGGTATCTCCATCGGGCGGGAATCTCGATGAGTCTGTTACCCAGAGGCCATAAGGCCCGACGTTGGGACCCTGACTGCCAGGACACTGGTACCAAAAGTCGTCAAGGTTTATGTATTTGTAACCGATTTTCTGCAAGCCGGACTCCCGCAGTGCGCCTGCCTGGGCTTCGATCTTCGCCGCCGTGGGATGCTCGCGGAGGAAACTCCAACTACTCCATCCGAGAACGGGTGTGCGATCGAGACCACCATTGTCTGCACTAGCGTTCTGCAGGCCGGCCACATGGGCCGGACCTACCAACAACACGATCACCAGCGCAGCCGTTAAGGCATATGCCAATTTCCTCATAAAAATCATTCCTTCTGTCTATCACAGGACGGGGGAAATCGCTGACCTATTTCGTGGTCGCGGGCTTTGGACAGTTTGAATGATCCGAACGGGCCATTTGCGCTTAGGTTGAATGGCGCGAAGTTGGTCGGTCGTAGCGCCCCATTGAGCAGTGATTTGGTGAGCACGTTCACCGCCGAGACGGGCGTCCTGAACCGCATAGTTGATTCCCACGCCGCCTACAGGCGACATTGCGTGCGCCGCGTCGTCCGATCAGCCGGCTCCGATATCGGTGACCGTTCGGCCCGCTTTGAGGTGCGTTACGATTTGAAGATGGCGAACAGACCCAGAATCACACAGTCGAGTATTGCGAAAAAGCTGGGTGTGTCAATCTCCACTGTCAGCCGAGCCCTGCAAGGCCATCCCGGATACAATCGGGAGACAACCGAGCTTGTTCACAAGACAGCAGCTGAATTAGGTTACGTCCCCAACCTCACCGCCCGGGCCTTGGTGTCGAATCGCAGACTGCGCATCGGAGTGGTCACGCCGCAGCAGATCCTCTCCGTCTATTCGCAGGTTCGTCAGGGCATTGAGGACGAGGTGCGGCCCTTTCTCGCGATGGGCGTTGAGGTCGTTCCATACACATTCTCACGCCTAGGCAAGGGTGAAGTTGAAGCTTTCGATTGCGCCCTGAAAGAAGACATGTCGGGTGTCGTTCTGGTTCCTGGAGATCTGCCCCACCTCAAGCAAAGTTTCACCCGGGCCGAGAAGTTGAAGGTGCCGGTTGTTTGTCTGCTGACGGATGCGCCAGGCTATACGAAGCTGACCACAGTGGCCGTAAACGCCTACTCCTGCGGCTCGCTGGCAGGAGAAATCCTGAGCCGGAGCCTTCCCTTGGACCGGCGCTCTATCGCTATTGCAACCGGCGATTTAATGATTACGGACCACTCCCAGAAAACCTCGGCATTCCAAGCGGCCGTAAAGCTGACGAGTCCCGAAAGCATAATCTACCCTCCTATCGAAAATCACGAGTCGGAAAAAGAGGCTTACAGCGCTACCTTGGCGTTTCTCAAGCGCCATAAGGCACTCGGCGGCCTTTACATAGGAACCGGTAATGGCGTTCCCGTCCTCGACGCGGTGAAGGCTGCAGGTATGCTTGACAAAATAGCGATCGTGGCGACGAATGTTTTTCCGGAGTTGATTCCACTCATCCGCTCCGGTAAGGTGGTCGCCACAATCTTCGAGCGCCCTTACAGCCACGGTTGCATCGCTACGCGACTTCTTTGTGACTATCTGGTCAATGCGGTGCTCCCCCCCCCACACGTCTCTCTCGAGCCGCTGTTAGTGATGAGAAGCAATCTCGAAGCATTCCAGGCACGGGAAGACGGCGGAATTTCGGCAACCAGACTGCTCTAACTCCTCTTTCAAAGTCAGTCCGTGAGATTGTTTTGACCATTTCTATTTTCAGATGTTATAAATGTGGCGTTGCAAACGTTTGCAATATGCTGCTGGAGTGAAAACAGCGGCGAAATCCCTAGCCGCGGAAAGACCGTTCATTGGATAGAAGACAGCTTCTTAAACATTTTGGAGTCTTGACAGGAGGCCTGCTCTATCCCAAGGGAGCGTGGCCGCAAGCGTCATCCTCTGCAGCGTCCGAGCCCGCGGTGAACCTCGCCACACCGATACGTGCGTTGGTGCGCCGGGATGGCAAGCTCCTACAGCCGCTGTTGATTTCTCCTCGTCCCGAAACACAGGGCGAAGTCGTCACCAAAATCGATGGCGTCGAAGTTGATCGCAGAAGCGTCTCAGGCCCCGTCGGTCCTTTCGAGGTCTATTTCGAGCCGTCACCGCAGACGCGGTCTCTTCTCATCTCTGTCGAGGTAAACAAGATCGCGCTGACCGAAACGGTCTCCGTAAAGCCGGCCCGGAAGGTCCTGATCTACGTCCTGCCCCATTCGCATCATGATCTCGGCTACACCGACCTGCAGGCGACGGTGGAAGAAAAGCAGATGCAGAACATCACGCTTGCCATGGAGCTTGCGAACAAGACAGAGAGCTATCCCGAAGGAGCGCGGTTCATTTGGAATCTCGAAGTTCTATGGGGCTGTGACTTCTTCATGCAGCGGCGGTCGGAGGCCGAAAAGAAAGCCCTCATCGAGGCCATTCGCAAGGGTCAGATCTCGCCGCAGGGATCTTATGCGAATGAGCTCACCGGGCTCTGCGGTTCCGAAGAATTGCTGCGACTCTTTAAGTACGGAACGCAGCTCGGCAAGCAGTGCGGGATCAAAGTCGATTCCGCCATGATGAGCGACGTGCCCGGATACTCGTGGGGAACGGTAACTGCCATGTCTCAGGCAGGCATCCGCTATTTTTCCGGCGCGCCCAACTTCTTCGATCGCATCGGCACATTTATGGAGGTCTGGCAGGATCGGCCTTTCTGGTGGGTTTCTCCCTCGGGACGCGAAAAGATTCTGATGTGGATTCCATGGACTGGTTACGCGCTTTCGCACATCACGAAGAAGCTCAACGAAGAGTGGGTGGGAAGATATCAGGACCGCCTCGACGAAGTCATCTACCCTTACGACATCTCCTATATTCGCTGGTCAGGCCATGGAGATAACGCCGCGCCCGATCCTGAGATCAGCGATTTCATTCGCGACTGGAATGCCAAGTACGAGTGGCCTCGTTTCTCAATCGCGTCTACCAGTACGGCGTTTTCCGCCTTTGAAAAGAGATGCGGCCATCAGTTGCCCTCCTATCGCGGCGACCTGACCCCGTATTGGGAAGATGGCGCAGGCTCCTCAGCGCTCGAGACAGCCATGAGCAGAAACGCCGCCGACCGGCTCACGCAGGCTGCCACGCTGGCATCCATGCTGGCGCCCGGAAGCTATGACGAATCAGCCTACGCGACGGCATGGCGGGACGTGCTCATGTATTCCGAACACACATGGGGCGCGTGGTGCAGCGTATCCGACTCGGAGAATCCATTTACAAAGAAGCAGTGGGACTACAAGCGGGATTTTGCGGTTAAGGCGGAAAGCCGTTCCGAGGCACTGATAGCTGCATCGTTACCCGCTTCCGACGCAACAGTGCAAGGTTCCATTGATGTGCACAATACGTCTTCATGGAGCCGAACCGGCATCGTATATCTCTCCCGCCAGCTTTCCTCTGTAGGCGATTCTGTGGTCACCGCAGATGGCAGACCCGTTCCGTCGCAAAGGCTGAGCAGCGGTGAGCTCGCGATTCTTGTCAGCGATATACCAGCGCTGGCCACAGCCAGCTACAAGAGCTCTTCCGGACCAGCGCACCGTTCCGATCACGCGGTCACGATTAAGAACAACGTGTTAACGAACCGGTTCCTGAGCGTCCATGTCGACCCGGAAACAGGAGACATCGTCGAACTCTATCGCGAAGGCAGCCGCGAAAACATGGTCAATCGGGATCATGGAGCGGTGAACCAATATCTGTTTCTCTCCGGCGTAGATTTCGCGCATCTCGGCCGCAGCAGCAAGCCGACGATCACCGTGGAAGAAAATGGACCGCTGGTAGCTTCGATCCGCATCGATTCGTCTGCTCCAGGGTGCAGGCAACTTACCCGGCGCATCCGGCTTTGCGAAGAGACGAACTTCGTCGAGATCAGCAACATCGTGGACAAAGAACGTGCGCCGCTTAATCCGCATCCCGGCCAGGGTGACCAGGGCTCCGACTTTGCCCAGTACGGCTCGAAAGAGAGCGTGCAGTTCGCGTTTCCGCTTTCTGTCCCGAACGGAAAGATGCTGCTGGATATTCCCCTCGGCGCCACGCAGCCAGAGATCGACCAGCTACCCGGTTCGTGCAAAAACTGGCTCCCCGTCGGACGATGGATTGACGTCTCCAATGAGAGCTTCGGAGTAACCTGGGTCACGCTCGACGCGCCGCTGGTGGAAATTGGCGGCATTACCGCCACCATGCTTGGTTCACAGAAGGTTCCCGCTCTGTGGCGTCAGCACATCGAACCCACTCAGACCTTCTACTCCTGGGTGATGAACAACCATTGGGGAACAAACTATCTCGCATATCAGTCCGGACCGGTGACTTTCCGCTATGCCTTGCGCGCTCACGAGAGGGAAGATATCGCCGCGGCGAGCCGCTTTGCGACGGAGCTCTCGCAGCCGCTTTTGGTAAGCCCTTCCGTCAATCGCGGGTTTGTCTCCGCATCGATGCTCAAGATCGAGCCCGCGAGCGCTTTATTGACCGAGCTGAAGCCGAGCGATGACGGCAAGGCCTGGATCGTGCGCGTTTTTGCTGCTTCCGATGAAGATGTGAGCGCTCATCTCACATGGTCTTCGAAGAATATCGGCCAAACGTTCCTGAGTAATCTGGCGGAAGAACCTTTGCGCCCCGTGAGCGGCGATGTCTCGATAGCCGGATGGGATCTTGTGACACTTCGTGTGGAACGGACCTAGTGTGCGAAATGGAAAAACGTGGCGTCCTCACTGCTTCCTTTTACTCCGAAAGTTCCGCGAGGAGTCGCCGTGCTTGATTCGAAGACTGGAGCAGGGTTCGTGCTTCTCGCGGCCATAGCAAATGCGAGCTTCGCTCTACCGATGAAATGGATGCCGCGGTGGTCCTGGGAAAACATCTGGTTGGTATGGTCTGTCTGTGCGCTGCTCGTGTTTCCTTTTCTCGCCGCTTTTTATACCGTGCCGGCCCTCGCGGTTGTTTACCACGAGGTTGCCGCTCCAGTCATCGCGCGTGTAGTCTTCTACGGATTTGCCTGGGGAATCGCGCAGGTTCTCTTCGGGCTCAGCGTGGAGAGAATCGGCATGGCGCTCACCTTCTCCATCGTCCTCGGAAGCTCGGCTGCCATAGGTACGCTCCTGCCTTTTATCCATCTTCACTCGGAGTTGCTCTTCACCGCCGCAGGTGGATTCATCCTGGCCGGCGTCTTCTTCGTAGCCTGCGGCATGGTCCTCTGCGCCCTTGCAGGTTTCCGGAGAGAAAACGAAGCGCGCACCACGCCTGACTCTCAACGCTCTGGGCCATTTCGCACTGGACTGATCATTGCTTCAGTCAGTGGCCTGTGTGCAAGCTTTATGAACATTGGGATATCGTTCGCCGCACCGCTGCTGGAAATGGCTGCAAAGCACGGGACTGAACCATACTGGTCGTTAAATGCGGTGTGGTTGCCTCTGCTCGTGGGCGGTGCTGTTCCAAACCTGGCCTATTGTGTTTACCTGTTCATTAAACGTCGCTCCCTGGCTGACTTCGCGCGATCCGGAACGTCCTCTTATTGGTTGTTCTGTGCATTGATGTCTGTGCTCTGGTTCGGTAGCAGTCTGACTTACGGACTGGCCAGCTACTACCTCGGATCGATGGGACCTATTGTCGGGTGGCCCGTCTTCATGTCGCTGATTGTGATCTGCGCAAGCGTCCTCGGGTGGATCAGCGGCGAATGGCGCACATCGACTCGGCGACCTCTACAGCTACACGTTGCCGGCATCGCTATGCTGGTACTTGCGCTCTTCCTGCTATCGAGAGTGAACGCATGACCATCGCGATCGGTTGCGACCTCGGCGGCACGCACTTTTCGGTGGCGGTCGTGCAGGACAGGTCTCTACTTGCAGTCAGAGATGTGCCGGTTGAATCGAAGCGTGGCTTGAAGGTGCTTCTTCCGTCGATCGAAAAAACGATCCGGGAATTGCTGGCATCATCCTCGTTGCAACCTTCAGACTGCCTTGGCCTCGCACTCGCTCTGCCGAGTCTCGTCGACTTCAAACAGGCCCGTGTTGTATCCGCCAATGATAAATATCCCGATGCACCCTCTGTAGATCTGCACGGCTGGTGCGACACGAATTTCAGGCTTCCTCTGGCCATAGAGAACGATGCCCGCGCCGCTCTGCGCGGCGAGCACTTCTGCGGAGCGGGCGAAGGCTATGCGGATGTTCTACTGCTTACCCTCGGAACAGGAATCGGTTCTGCGCTGCTCGTCGATGGAGTCCCTTACCGCGCCAGGCACGTGCAAGGCGGCAACCTCGGAGGCCATATCCCCGTATCGCTTCATGGCCGCATGTGTACGTGCGGAGCAATGGGATGCATGGAGGCCGAAGCATCATCGTGGAGTCTCCCGTTAATCGTCGCAGAGTGGCCCGGAATCGAAAACAGCAGCTTGCACGGTTCCGCATCCATAAACTTCAAAGAACTCTTTCTGCACGCCAACGCAGGCGACGCCGTAGCCCGTCAGGTTGTCGATCACTGTATTCATGTCTGGAGTGTAGGAACAGTTGGACTGATCCATGCTTATGGTCCCGAGCGGATCATCTTTGGCGGCGGCATCATTACCAGCGCCGATCAGATTCTTCCTCGCATCCAAAGCTATGTGACCAGACACGCCTGGATACCATCCGGCATGGTCACCATCGTGCCCGCGATGCTCGGCAACCATGCCGCGCTGCACGGAGCGGTGCCCATTCTTCGCGAATTTCTGCATGGAGCGGATCGTGGCCACGACCTACGATAAGTATCCTTTCGTTGAGACTGGATCCGATTCCAGCCTGTGCTTTAGTGGCTGGGATACGATTGCTGCGAAGATACTGAGCAGCATGAGGACGGCTGGTAGCGTCATCTGCGTTGAGTGCTATCCAGGCACGCTCGATGAGGAGATCATCGCTGCTCTCGAGCGTCGCTTAAAGCCGGCGCTTGTCGTTCGAGCCCTGGATGCCTATCGAACCAAAGCCGATCTTCGGTTTATGTTTGCGCAGGATCTGACAGACGATCCGGTGTTTGGCTGCATGAACGAAGCTCGCATTGAGGACTTCTTCAACCCTGCGCTGCGCGAGGACCTAGCCGACCGTCTGACCCGTGCAGCGGGACTTATATTGGTCGTAGGCACCGGCGCATCACTGCTGGCTCCGCGTCCAGCCTGCATGATTTATGCGGACATGGCCCGTTGGGAGATACAACTTCGCCAGAGAAAGAATCTCATCGGAAGCCTCGGACTAGACAATTTCTCGGATCGGCCACGCGAGAAGTACAAACGCGCATTCTTTCTGGAGTGGCGAGCTGCGGATCGTCTCAAGCAAAAAGTCCTGCCTCAATGCGATTACGTGCTCGACACGAACGCGCAGAACTCCCCGAAGATGATTGCTAAAGATGTCTTCTTCTCAGCACTTGAGCATACCGCGCAACGGCCTTTCCGTCTCGTCCCCTTTTTCGATCCCGGACCGTGGGGCGGCCAATGGATGCGCCAGAAGTTCGACCTGCCCCAAGACGAGCCGAACTACGCGTGGTGTTTCGACTGCGTTCCTGAAGAGAACAGCCTCGTCCTCGGCTTTGGTCATTTTCGATTCGAAACACCTGCGCAGAATCTCGTCTTATTCGAACCGATACGGCTGATGGGGAAACACGTCTGCGAGCACTTCGGCCACGATTTCCCCATTCGCTTCGATCTGCTCGACACCATGGGAGGGGGAAACCTCTCGCTGCAAGTGCATCCGCTCACCGAGTACATTCGCACCCATTTCGGCATGAGCTATACGCAGGATGAGAGCTATTATCTTCTCGACGCAGGTCCCGACGCAGCTGTCTATCTGGGAACGAAGACCGAAGCAGTTCCGCGCGAGATGGAATCGGATTTGCGCCGTGCGCAGGAGGGAGGTTTCTTGTTCCCTGCGGAGAAATACGCAAATCGCATCCCTGCTCGAAAACATGATCATTTCCTCATTCCCGCGGGCACTCTGCATTGCTCCGGTGCGAACAGCATGGTACTTGAGATCAGTGCTACGCCTTACATCTTCACTTTCAAATTATGGGACTGGGGCCGCCTTGGTCTGGATGGCAGGCCACGGCCCATCCACATCGATCACGGCATCAAGAATATCCAGTGGAACAGAAATACGGAGTGGGTTACAAAGCAGCTTGTGAATCGGGTCGAGGTGCTCCAGGAAGAAGACGGATGGAGGGAAGAACGAACCGGTCTTCATGTAGCGGAGTTCATCGAGACCCGAAGGCACTGGTTCCGGCAGAGGGTCGAGCACGACACTTCCGGGACCGTCCATGTGTTGAATCTCGTCGAGGGGTCCGGCGTTCGTGTCGAAAGTCCGGAAAACCGTTTCGCCCCATTTGCCGTCCATTACGCCGAGACGTTCGTAGTCCCTGCTGCGGTAGGTCCCTATACGATCACGCCCATCGCCGAAGCCGAGTTGTGCGCCACCATCCGGGCAAATGTAAGACCCGCTCTCATCTGACAGGCTTCATAAGGAGATTCCGTCTCCGCCTGCGCTACAACAGCCCTAGGCTGGACCCTCCACCTTCAATAGATCTGACTGTCGCCGCAATACTCAGCGCGAGCGAAAAGATCGCGATCAAGCTCCTTTTGCGGGGCGGGCGTTGGAATGCGACTCATTTGAAGAAAGCGCCAGCCTTAAGACTTTTTACCGCGGGGGGCACTGGAGGGCTCGGTTGTTGTCTGTTGAAAGATCTGCTGCATCACGAATTCAGGGGTGATCTGTTCGCCCGAAAGCAGCATTGCGGTCAGCTCACCTCCCATCACCTGTGGCGCGATCACCACATCCGGCTGAACCAACTTGACCCTGCTCAGATGATGCGCATCGTTCACCGCCACCACGGTTCGCGCGCTCCCGGCCAATTCCTTGACCGCCAGCACGACAAAGGCGTTCTCAGAATCGTCAGCCGTCATCGCCAGCACCGCATCGGCGCGATCTGCGCCGGCTTCGCGCAGCACTTCCGCCATACCGTGGTCACCGACGACGACATCGACATCCGTGGACTGGCTTTCTGCCGGCGCTTCGCGCAAGATGCGAGTTACCGGGCGGCCTCGCTTGGCCAACTCGCGCCAGGTATTGACAGCCAACGGGGTGTCACCGATTACGACAAAGTGATTTTCGCGTTTCATGCCTGTTCCTTTGCGGCCAATGATACCTTTCAGGCTTTGGCTGACCAACGGTGCGATCACCGCGGTCAGCGAGGTGGCGAACACCGCTACGCCGAGAACAATCACGGAAACTGTGAACAGTCTCGTGTCCGGCGCTGCAGGGATGATATCGCCGTAACCGACCGTGCTCATGGTCACCATCGCATAGTAGAGCGCGGTGACGAGATCGGTAATCGGTGGCTTGAATCCGGCGCCGAGATAGTAACTGCCGAAGGTGGCGTACAGGAGTAACATCACCACGGCGGTCAGTGCGAAGAGAGTGCTTAGGGCGACACTGGAACGGTTAAAATGCCGCCAGGAAAAAAGCAGCGCTGCCAGTAGAAATGCGAAATACGCCAGTAACCCGTGTACGTGCGCCTGTCCGGTTAATAGTGTGTTCACTGCCCCGGTAGCACCTAGCAGTACTGCCATCACCCAGGCCAGACGCGAGCGCATCAGCAGGCCAAGGGCCATGGTAACCATGCCCCCGCCGATCAGCAGAGAAGGCAACAGCCTGAGGTTCAGGTGGAAGTCGCCCTCCATCAGCGCGTGCGCATATTGGCTCCAATCTCCGCCGAATCTCGCATTGAGTATCCAAAGGCCGCCTAGGCCGAGGAGCAGTGCGAGCGGAACATGCGGAAACCAGTGGCGTCCACCGAGCCGCTGGTGCAGGCGTTGAGTCCGGGCGCGAAGACGTTGGATGAATGCAAGTCTCATCGGCAGGTAGCGAGGTCTGGCGCGGAAGCCTCCAATACATAAAGGCTAATACCGAGTTGCTCATCAACGACGTCGAAGCTGACGAAAAGAATAAGAATTTTGACGCTTTATCCAAGTTGTCCGACAACCAGCGAAGCCGACGCTGACATGAATCATGCTGCCGGAAGCCAGCAAATCCGCAAGCGCTGTGAACGTGCCACTACCGCAACCAGATCACACCAGGATTGTGGTCGCGCCCATTCAATCAGGGGTGTACGAATGAGCGCCGTGGCCTGAATCACCTTCATCTCTTTGACTGTACTTCAGCGCCGGTTATGGAAAGCGGGACGTCTCTTAGTCAGTTACGGAAGCCCCACGTTCTGCAGCAGGTTCTGAAAACGCGGGTCTGATCGAACTGGATCAAAGTCCGGATCCACTTTCAGCCGCGACAATCCCGGATGGCGGCGTTTGTAATAGTCCTCAAGCAAGCTGAACGCAAGATCTTTTTCACCTATCTGGACGTAACAACGTGCGGCATCAAAGAGCGCGCCTGTTCTTTGATAGGCCTCCGCCTCTGTGCGGAGAACGCCAGGGAGACCGGCTTCATGATAAGCCCGCTCAATCGTCTGTGCCTCTTCCGCGTCCGCAGTGGCGAGGCGAGCGCGGACTGACAGATCCGCCATTCCCTTATGCCGGTATGCCCGTTCCAAAAAGATTGAAGCTGGGCGGTATTTTGGGTCGAGCTTCAGCGTCTCCTGAGCCTGCATGATTGCCCGATCAAACTGGCGCGCATAGTAAAAAGCTTTCGCCAGGTTTGCGTTTATCAATGGCGAAAATAGGTCCACAGCCCGTGCTTGTTCCTGTTCATCGATCGCTTCCTGAAAGCGACCCAGCGTCAACAGGTAGTTGCTGTACCACTGTCTGCCCAGAGCATCATTGGGATCTAGCTCCAGACCCCGTCGGAATTCTTTTTCCGCATCCTGCCATCGCCATTCCTGAAAGTGGGCGGCCGCCATTACGAAATGTGCGCTGGGCAGTTGATCGTCGAGTTCCAGCGCCTTCCTCGCCTCCGCCGTTCCTTTTGGCAACTCCTCGGGGGGCAAAGCTTCCCATCCGACTCCAGCGAGATATGAAGCGGCTAATCCGACGTGGCCGGGAGCAAAGGCTGGATCACCTTCGATTGCCTCATTAAAGTATTCGATAGATTTCTGCCAACCTTCCTTCGTATATCGGTAGAACTCGTAACGCCCTTTGAGGTAAGCAACGTATGCAGCGGGATTGACGAGCCGAGCGGAATGAATCGGTTTCACGATGGTACTTACCTGCCGGGCAATATCGGTCGATACGTCTTTCTGTAACTCCAGGATGCTGCTTAGATCCTGCTCGTAACTCTCTGCCCAAAGATGAGAGTCGGTCGACACCTGGATCAGCTGTGCGGTGATACGAACGCGATTACCTGCGCGCTGCACCGTCCCTTCTACAACCGCATCCACTTTGAGTTCCTGCGCAATCTCCTTGAGAGTCTCCCGGCTGCGTTTGTAATGCATTACCGAAGTACGAGAGACGACGCGTGCCTGGCTGATCTTGGCGAGGTTGGTGATCAATTCGTCCGTCATGCCGTCGGCGAAATACTCCTGCTCGGGATCGCGAGAAAGGTTTTCCAGGGGAATGACCGCGAGGGCAGTGATTTGCGAACTCGGCCGCAACCGATTTGTCATCCAGCGGCGAAGCCCGCCGAGACTTGTTGCCAGCACAATGCTCAATGCCCCGAGCACGGCCAGCGCAGCGATCCAGCGACCTGATCGGGATGCGGATACCGGGTGCGGCCCCGTTGGCACAGCTGAGCATTCCTGCTGATCGGAATCGACGGGCGCAATGAAACGGTAGCCTTTGCGCGGAAGGGTCTCGACGAATTGCGGATTTTCCGCTGAATCACCAAGAGCTTCGCGGAGGCTGAGGACCGCTTTACAAACGTGCCCTCTGGCCATAGGCGGCGGACGAGATCCTCTCGCGTAACCAATTCGCTGGGTTTCTCAAGCAGGGCTAACAGAATTTGGAAGGGCTGTTCGCGGAGTTGGGTCTTCGTGCCATTGCTGGAGATCTCACCGGTACGTGAATCCAGCATGAATGTCCCAAAACGATAGACCGGAGGCTTGGACGGAGTATCTTCCATTGGCCGCACCCTGGAGACATTTGGAGAAAGTCTATCACCGGGTCGCCGTAGGCGAATAACAGTTGCCGTATGCCGGTCTAACTCATTCATAAATCTGTACGAGTATTCGAGGCGACGTCATGTGTATTGAATGGTGAAAGTGATGCGGAAGAGCGTTTCCATGTTCGCGAATATGCCGGGAATCTACATTCCACCAGCAGGGAATCTCTGCGGAATTGATTCAGGATTCGGTTTGCGACAAAGTGCAACCTGATTCGAACGTCCTGGTGAGATTCCAATCAGCAAGTCGTCGAGAGGACGGATAAGTTGGGTGGTCGCAGCAGACGTACTCGAACAAAATCCAAATTCTTGTTTAGGAGTGAGTATGATACTGCACGACATTCTTCAGGCATTGAACGACTACGTTGACAACACGATCGTGGTCACGGTCACAAGCGCAGGCGTTCCATCGGGTCAGGGCGAATTTAACCCTGGCGAAAAGGTTAAGTATGATTTGAATGTAACCAATGGAACCTCCGCAAACGGCGTCCAGGTCGATAACATTCGATTGCATCTACAGGCGGGTACAGCGGGTATTTTTAATTTCATCGTGCCCCCCACAAGCAAGGCCACTGCTTTTCCGGATGCAACATCAACCAGCCCCTTGACCCCCAATTCTGAGCAAACCGCGATGTTCCTTGAGACGACATCGCTGACAACGCTTACCCCAGGTGAAGTTTCCACAATATCCGGTCTTGAGGTAATCGGAAAAGCTGCGGGGACATCAACATTGCAGGCGCATGTTCATGCAACCGTGAAGGTGGACACGCTCTTGCCTCCAAACACGACTGGAAGAGATGGCACCAAATCACTCACGGTAAAGACATAAGCCAAAGAACAAGGTGGGCTCAGCAGCAGACCCGAGCGCGGTCCAGATCAGGACTTTCGTTCGGATTTTGCTGGTAGTGGGTGGGGAGCCCTGTGCTGATGGCGTGACCATGCGGCAGGCTCTCCAATCCAGTGCCGAATCGCCGGCAAGCATTTCCTTGCTTATTCCGGCAGTCCAATGACGTCCCGGAGGGACAAATGAGACAGAGGCGCCCGACAACGATCAACCTCAACCAGCTTGCAGCGCGGCTGTCGGATGTCTGCTGTGAGCTTCGGGCCTTTGGCTTGTTTCCTTCGCTAAAATCAGCACTCCTCATGGTGTTGGCTTTCGCGGTGATCCTTCTTGCGTCCGGGTGCGGAGCAAGTCCACAAAATCCGAAGGAAAATCCCGCACCCACGGTGGTCACCCGGACCTGGACATTCGAGAAGTTGACCAACGGCAACGACGAAGCAGTACCAATTGGAGACCCGCGCTCGCAGATAGACGGGGTTGTCAACGACAGTGCCGACCTCGGACCCCTCGCTGTAACGGTTAAGGGAGAGAGCCAGCGGGCTGGGCTTGAAGTCTTCTCCAACGAAACCGGCTTTACCTACTGGGTGGCCTCACAGGCTCCCTCGGGGCAGAAACTGGAGGACGAGATCACTCTGGGCGGTGATGTCGACTTGGACCAGTATCAGTTCTTTCAAAAACAGGATGGCCAGGCGTCCTTGCGATTCGTGATCACCCAGGCGACTCTGGAAACCTTCGACGAACACACCAACCACCCAGACCTCAAAGAGTGCGGATGGGCCGGACATTCCGCGTTTGACGACTGTGACGAGGTGATCGAGACCGATCTGGAGCTTGGATACGACATGTGCGGGCTGAATGAGGCAGGCGAGATCGACAACAACCTGTGCTTCAACAGCAACGATATCTCAGCTTTCCTCCGAGGCTGGCGTGACCACTGGATATTCAGCGCCGGTTTAGGGGATGGAGCCTCCGGCAGTTGCGTCAATCCGGCGCATCCTGAGTTCGGCGGTATCCCCTGCATTGACTGGCGACAATCCGATTTCGACTTCGATCCCGATGCAGATGGAAACAAGACCGGTAGTCATGCTCTGGCGACATTGAAGCATCCGATTACCGTCAACGTCCCCATTGATCAAATAAATGTAGGCGATATTTTCGCCGTGAACATTGACGTCTCCAGCACGAGTTTCAACCACCGTCAGGGAGAAACCTTCGCAGGCTCCAAATTCCGTGATCCGGCGAAGGTGGCCGCTGTGTCCATTCAAAGCCAAGGCCTCGTGCCTGTAAAAACAGATCTCCCTAGACCTCCTCGGGCCGTCATCCAGCCCGCGCCGGCCTGCACCAGGGCGCCGGACCCGCAAGCCGGGACCATTCAGTTTGAAGAGGCGAACTATGTCAAAGCGGAAGTTCCCGGGCGAGGCGCCTTTGTCTCAATCACCCGCACCGGAGGAAACAAAGGAGACGTCAGCGTCCTGCTGAAAACCAGCGACGGCACAGCTGAGGCCGGAAAGGACTATGCGGCAGTCTCGAAGGTGATTCGGTTTGGCGATGGAGACGACATCGAACGCTTCATCCCCGTAAAGATACTGACCGACAAGGAAATAGAACCAGACGAGACAATTCAACTGACATTGTCGGACCCACGCGGTTGCGCGCAGCTCGGCGCCCAGGCAACCGCGACGTTGACCATTCTGGACGATGATTCACCCGTAACTCCGCCACCTACCTTTGCGATTGGCGGAACTGTGACGGGCTTGACCGGAACAGGTCTGACGCTCAGAAACAATCAGAATGCCGACCAGATTCAACCCGGCAATGGCACGTATACCTTCCCAACGAGGCTGTTGGATGGGACGAACTACGACATAGCCATGGTTTCGCAACCTGCGAATCCAGTACAGGTCTGCTCTCTGAAAAACGGCAGCGGGAAGGTTACAGCGGCCGACATGACCAGCATTGACGTCGATTGCGTGACACCCGCGCCAGTTGGATCACTCGATCCCATGTTTGGCACCAGCGGCATGGCAACTTTTCAACTTCCCCCGGCAAAGTCGATTGCGCTGCAAAATGATGGAAAGCTGGTGATCGTCGGCGACATGACTCTATCGCGATATAACCCCGACGGCACGGCAGATACAACGTTTGGCAGTGGCGGCAAAGTGACGATCGTTGCGAACGGTGGCCCGGTGGACGCGATGGAAGGAGTGGCCATCCAGAGCGACGGAAAGATTGTCGTAGCCGGCCACACCTCAAGGCCCCCCTCCAACTTTGACGACTTTGTCGTAGCCCGGATCAATGCAGACGGAAGCGCAGACACCACCTTCGGAACCGGCGGCATGGTGATCACTGATTTTGCGGGGAGCACAGACAGAGCCGAGGCTTTGGCGATTCAACCCGACGGAAAGATTGTGGTGGCAGGAACCGCAACGCACGGCTCAGTCACATTCTCCGATTCCGATTTCGCTGTCGTTCGCTACCTGAGCGATGGCAGCCTGGACGGAAGTTTCGGCAACGGGGGAAAGGTCACAACCGATCTGGGTAACCGTATCGAGACGGCATTGGGTCTCGCGTTGCAGTCTGACGGGCGCATCGTCGTGGTTGGACGTGTAGCTTCCAACGGTGGTTCGGATTTCGCCTTCGGCGTGGTGCGCTATCTACAGGACGGGAGCCAGGATGCCTCGTTTGCCCCGCTCGCCTTCAATTTCTTCGGGGTCAACGAATCGGATGAAGCGCGGGATGTCGTGATCCAAAGCGATGGCAAGATCGTCGTGCAAGGATTTGCGAGCTTTAATGGGAGCTTCCGCTATGCACTCGCACGGTTGAATCCCGACGGCACGTTCGACAAAGGATTCGGCACATCGGGGCTGGTCAGTACGGATTTCAGCGGGAACGATGACTTCGCGCACGCGCTGGCTCTTCAGGCGGATGGAAAGTTGGTTGTGGCAGGGCAAGTATCCAACCGGGATCGGAACCATGCCGACTTCGGAATCGCGCGCTACTTGCCGGATGGCACCATCGACACAACCTTCGGGAACCAGGGCAGCCTTGAGCGAGTCGACTTCTTCGGAGCCATAGACGACGCCGAGGATCTGGCAGTTCAACCAGACGGAAAGATAGTCGCAGTAGGTTCGGCGCAAAACGGAGCAGGTGGCGGCTTGGCGATCGTGCGAATCATGCCCTAAGAACGGTCGACGCCTGATGCGGCCTCCGAAATGAGAAGTCTCAGTGAATCCTGCTGGCGATCACCTGAGAGTCAGTCGAATTCCAATTGATGCTCGTGGAATGTACCAATACCTCAAAGAAACGGATCGAGCCGTCAGGACGCGTTGCGCGTTGGAGAATGGGAGTCATCGCAGCCGAATAAAACAGCGTCTCGGCGGCCGCCTGGGTCCCCGCTACGTCCAGTCCCTGTAGAAGGAGCAGGCGACCGTTACCGCCCATGTTAGGCAGAAAGGCGATCAGAGTACAAGTCTCGTGCGCCGCATCATTCCAACGGCTTCCGTAGGATGCCTGCTCTCGGGGCTCTGGATTCGCATTAATAATTGTTGCGCTTTCCCGGCCTTGGCGATAGACGATGCGGAAGTTGGCGCTCTTATCCCCGATGGCGGCCCAGGGGTTGCTACCCACCGAGCCGATGAGGATAGCATTGGCATCCTTTAGATCGTCAAGCCGTAAGTCGCGCGGGAAGCGAAGGAAGGTTTGCTGCGGATTGTATTCCGGCAGCCCGGCAAGAGTAGCAATAATCTGGGCGTCGACGAAGCTTGTCAGCCTTTGCGTACGCAGTCCCTCGGTAATGTGCGCATCCACTCCGGAAAGCGGCAGTTCCAAGTACCGGCCCTTCATATAGTCCGCAAGTGTCACTGGACGGTGCGACAGGTCTTCGAGGAGATCGAACCCCTATATCTGCGGGTACGATGTAGGTGCTTTTTTTTGCCATCGAAGAGCGCTGCCCAGATCGGATCAGCAGCTTTCCGAATCCGATGGGAAGTGCTGAATCGAACCGTGATGAACCACGTGAGGGTGATAACGACAAGACTATACGCGGCCAGCAGCGATCCGCTCACGTAGGCAATCCAACCGTCCGGCCAGTGTATGTTCTACGACCAGTTGAAGGAAGCACCGTGCACGATGCCCTCCCTGGAGGTGACTGCGTACAGCCGCTAACCGTTCGGGAGAAAGTTCAGCGGACCTCGAATTTTCCAACATTTTTGTTTAACCAATGGCTGGGCGAAAGTCTACCACGAAAGAAACTACGCCCGGCTTGGCAACAAACGTGACTCCTTTATGTATTTAAAAAATAAGAAATCTACGCTGCCGGGTCTGCAGCAAACTGTTTCGTGCACTAACCAAACGTCCACGAACTACAACGCGCTGCAGGTTAAGTTGGATCGGAGGTTCTCCAACGGCTTTCAATATCTGGCCTGCTATTGTTCGATGTGGAAAACGGGCCGGGATCGGGCGGATTCTCTATTTGGCAAAACTACTATGACTTGAACGCATCCAGGGGCGTGTTAGCTTTCAGCATTCCACATTTCCTTTCGATGGCTGGTCAGTATGCTCTACCCGTCGGCAGAGGCCAGCGGTACCTGAACCAAGGCCCGGCTTCCTATATTCTGGGCAATTGGCAGGTGAATACCGCAATTCAACTGCGGTCAGGTCAGCCGTACAACTTGGCCATAAGCGGGGACATCGCCAACATTCAAGCACCAGCTAGTGCTAATTGGTTTTCCTACATGAGGCCGAACGTTGTTGGGAATCCCAAGCTTGCTCACCCTATGAGGAACGAGTGGTACAACACAGCGGCCTTCGTGTCGCCAGCAACCGGTACCTCAAACTCCGGAACAAACTCCCTCTCGTCGGCGCATGTCTCCGAGATGGATATGTCTCTGTTCAAGAACTTTCCGATCGGGGAGCAGTGGTCGCTCAAATTCAGGGCGGAGGTCTTCAATATCTTCAATTTCCAGAACTATGGAGTACCCGATGACAACATCTCTGACCCGACTGCGGGCGTCATCACGAATAACGTAACGACGCCCAGAGAGCTTCAGTTGGGTGTCCATCTGACTTTCTGAGCACAGCAGGCGTCGATATCAAGCCGCGAGGATACCATTTGTAATTTCCCCGCAGCTTGTCTCATGGCCTTGGCTGCATATACTCGACTTTGATCGTCAGACAATCCAGGGAATGCTGAAACAATGAAGAACATCCATCTGCCGAAGAGGCGCTCAATCTCTCGCCGATCGTTTGCAAAAAGCTCTATGATTTGCGTCTCATCGCTATGGCTAAACGGTCGTCTGCGGGGAGAGCCGCTGAAGGCCACAGATCGGGCCTCGCGCTTCATCAATCCACTCATCGGTGCCAGCACTAGCCTGGCACTGGGCGAGGGCAAAACTTTCCCTGGTCCCGCAACGCCGTTTGGCATGGTGCAACTCAGCCCTGACACGATTACGGGAGGCGTTAAAAGCCCTGACTACTCCTTTGAAGGCGACAACGGCCCAGGCTACTCCTACGAACAGACTACGATCGAAGGCTTCAGCTTTACGCATATGAGCGGAGTGGGATATTACGGCGATTTCGGCAATCTGCAGGTGATGCCTTCCACCGGACTTATGAAGCTCGACAGCGGGCGGGTCGACCATCCGGGTGAAGGCTGCGCTCAACTTATAGTCATGCAAACGAGCGCGCGGAAGCAAACTACTATGCTGTAACGCTGGAGAGCTACGGCATCCGGGCAGAAGTCACGGCTGCTCCTCGCGCGGGTATGCTCCGGTTCAGCTACCCGCAGACAGATACAGCGCGCATTCAATTGAATCTGGCACGCCGTATCGGGGGCACTTCTACGCGCCAATATGTGAAAGTGGTGGGGGATCGAGCGATCGAGGGATGGATGCGTTGTCCAGCCGCCGGGCGGCGGTTGGGGAAACGGCGAGGGCAAAGTAGGCTATACCGTTTACTTCCACATGGAATTCTCGAAACCGTTCGAACGCTCCGGTGTTTGGAAGATTGACGTTCCAGATGATGCGTTTCCTGTACAACATGGGCTGGCGACTTCGTATTTCCAAACAGACCAGTATCGGGAACTCGTGCGGCGAGGGCAGGTGCTGAAAGGATGCAAAGAGCAGGAAGGAAACCATATCGGCTTCTTCGCAGAATTTCCTTCGTCAGCGGCCGGCGAGAAAGTGATGGTGAAATCGGGCATCAGCTTTGTCAGTATGGACGGCGCGCGCAAGAACCTGTCGCACGATATCCCCGGATGGGATTTCGACGAGGCGCGCCGGAGGGGACGGGCGCTCTGGGACGATGCATTGAGCTCCATTGAAATCGAAGGCGCATCGGACGATCAGAGGAAGATTTTCTATACCGCTATGTATCACGCCATGATCGATCCGCGGATCATTGCGGACATAGATGGCAAATACACCGGCGCCGACGGCGAAATCCACACGGCCGATGGGTATACGCCACGGACGATTTTCAGTGGCTGGGATGTTTTTCGCGGCGAATTCCCGCTGATGACTCTGCTGAATGCGACGATGATCAACGACGAGATCAATTCGCTTGTCACATTAGCGGCGACGAGTCGAAAGGGATATCTCGAGCGTTGGGAGATTATGAACTCGTATAGCGGATGCATGGATGGCGACCCGGCGACATCGATCATCCTGGACGCTTAAGCGAAGGGGATCAGGGGTTTCGATGTGGAGAAGGCCTACGCCGCCTGCAGACAGACAGCTGCGGGGACGAACGGTTCAACAAACCGTCCTGATAATGATTTCTATATACGGCATGGATATGTTCCAGAACAGATTTCGTGGACCCTGGACAACGCGTACTTCGACTGGTGTGTGGGAAAACTAGCCGCGTCGTTGGGTAAAACTGAATACGCGCACCTATTTTCAACCCGTGCAGAAAATTACAAAAAGATCTACGATTCGGGCGTTGGGAGCATGCGCGCGAAAAATGCCGCGGGCGAATGGATTCCCTGGTTAGGTAAGACGGCGTTCGGCCAGGGATGCACGGAGAGCAATCCGCTCCAGCAGACGTGGTTCGTTCCCCACGACATTCCCGGACTGATCGAGTTGATGGGCGGCGTGGAAGAGTTTTCCCGGCAACTGGAAGACTTTTTTGAAAAGACTCCCTCCACATTCGGGTGGAACGACTATTACAACCACGCTAACGAACCAGTTCACCATGTTCCTTATTTGTTTGTGTATGCGGGCAAGCCTTGGCTGACACAGAAGTGGGTGCGCCGTGTCCTCACCAATGCCTACCACAATGATGTGAATGGCATTTGCGGGAATGATGACGTGGGACAGATGTCTGCGTGGTATGTCCTGGGTGCTATAGGGTTTTATCCGGTGTGTCCTGGAGACGGAGTCTACATCTTTGGAAGTCCACTCTTCTCCCGGGTCACACTGCATTTGGACGAGAAATGGTACAAGGGAGCGAAGTTTACGATTACGGCTGAGAATCAGGCGCCCGAACATCCATACGTCCAAAGCGCGAAGCTCAATGGGAAGCCGTTGTCGCGCGCATGGATTAGACACAGCGAGATCGCTGTGGGCGGCATGCTGGAGTTCGTCATGGGCTCCGAACCAAACAAACAATGGGCGACGCGGGCTGAAGATCGGCCACCGTCGAGTTTATTGCCAGGCCGCCCATAACTCGACAGCCGAACGCGCCGTTTAAGCACTTTTGTTCCATCACCTGTGCGTTCGGCTGATCGTCCGGCCCTGGTCAACAGCGGAAACGGCAAATCCAGCTCAAAATGGGCCGAATCGGATTTCATTTCGCGACGGCTGCGGCCTGCTCTGAAATACTCGCCTGTTATCCCTTTATCACTCGCAGACACTCGAAGAAGTGGAAGTTCCAGGGGGCGAGTTCCACGTACAGACCCGGCGACCGCATCTCATCACCAGCGCGCTCATAGGTCGCACCCGATACTGCGTCCAGCAAATGCCACTCTCCACCACCTGCACCCGCCCACGGGACTTTTACCCGGCTCTGTGCGGCACAGTCGCTGAGATTGACAATGATCAGGTATCGCTCGTCGTCGCTCAACCAGCTCCAGGCCAGCAGATTCTGATACGTCGTGTTATCGGACCAGCCCGTTCGTTCACACAGGCTCCACTGGCCATTGCGAAAAATGGGCTTATCGATCGCACCGAGAAGCTTCTTGTAGAAAGCTTGCAGGCCCGGATTCACAGGTTCCTGCGGACGCCTGCCGAGAAACACGGGCAGTCTCACGGTGCGTCCCTCGAACTGCCCTTCATGAAAAAGCTTCATTCCCGGGAGCGTAGCCATTGTCAGTGCAGCAGCCTGCTGCTTCTCCGATGAAAAGGTATCCGCAGCACGTGGTTCATCATGGTTCTCGATGAACCGGAGGAGCTTGCTCAGGTAAGACGGATCCGCACAGAGGTGTAGTCGAATGCTCTCTGCGTCGCCGTGTTCGAGACGGTCGTAAAGCTTCTTGTCATAGCAGAAATCAAAACCCAGTTGCTGTAGTTGCCATTCCATATCCCAGTAGGCCTCGGCAACAAAGCGGAAGCCTGGATAGTTTTTCTTGACGGTCAGGATTAGGTCAGCCCAGTACTCGGTCTCGGGTTGCTGCCCAGCACGGCCACCCCATGTGCGTGCGAAGATCGCGTTCAGGAAAAGCATGGCCATGTCACAGCGGATGCCATCGCACTGCTGGGCAATGCTGGATACGGTTTCAATCGTGGCCTGCCTCAGTCCGGGTGCAAAAGCATTCAACTGCAAGACGTCCGGCCATGCGGGGAAGAAAGGATCTCGCCCGAGAGCGAAAACCGTTCCACCGCTCTCAATGTACGAGGAAGGGTCATTCTTGGCATCGTCAGCATTGCCATGGATGAGATACTCCGGGTGTTCGGCAACCCACGGATGATCGAGCCCTACATGGTTGGGCACGAAATCCAGGATGAGGTTCATACCCCGCTTCGAGAGTTCCTCCCTGGCAACAGCCAGACCCTGCGGTGCGCCGAGATGCTGATCGACAGCATAATTGCGCACACAATAAGGAGACCCAACGTTGTCATCCGTGCGAAAGTCGGGAAGGGCTCGCTGGAAATCGTAAAGCAGACCAAGGTTTGCATTGGCAATCGCAATGCCCGCAGGACTTCGTTCCCAAACTCCCATCAGCCATACAGCGTCAAAGCCGTATGCGGCGATGGCATTCCACTCGACTGCGGAGACCGAAGACAAGGTAACTTTCTTCCCGTATTTCTGGCTCAGTTCAGCGAGCCAGACCCAGGTGTTGACCTCGTATACGCTTGGGTAATGGGGCCACACGGACACCTGCGTCAGCACTGTCTTTACTGGTGCGAGGCTTTTACTCATAATCACTCCAGACGGTCAAACATGGCGATAATCGACTCCATCGCCTGCCATTAGATCGAATCGCCGGAATGAGTGCCAGTGATTTATGTTACATAATCTCAGGAGGGCAAAACCATTCAGGGGCTTTTACGGCACGCGAACAGCCGAATCACGCTGGATGTTTATACCCAAGCAGTGAACTCGAACAAGCGGGGTGCACAGAGCAAGGTTGTAAGTGTTAAGTGTTCGTTCGAGTAGTTGCTCCACTGTTTGATTCGCAAACCTGGAAATAGTGGTAGACGTATTGACAGCACAGTTGAGATTAGAAATGGATCGGTATCGGCCAACTTTCCCAGATTGAGGATCTGATCGGCCCCATTAAAGACAGCCTTTGCTGCGATCACTGCTCGTTCTGTGTGGAGCAAAGCCTCACGGGCCTCTTCAACGAATGCACGCCCTGCGTCGGTTAATTCAACCGTCTGATGGTTACGCTCGAAGAGCTTGAATCCTAATTGACTCTCGAGTTCGTAGATCTGTTTGCTGAGAGTAGATTGACCGATATGCAAAGATTCAGCCGCACGCGAAAAATTTAGCTCGCGCGCTACCCCAATAGCGGCTTGCAGCAATCGAATTTCTGGCAGGGCCACGACCATCCTCCGAGCTTGGGATTCTGGGCAAGACAACAAGCAGAAAAGGACTACAAATGCATGCTCCCACGTGCTCATTTTAGCTTTCTTTTCCCGATTGTGAGCGCAACAAAGATATAAAAAATCGCCTCGTCATTCCTAAAACGAATAACGGTCTCCCTAACTTTCATTGGACGCGCACATACCGTGTCGGGATCATTGGCTCAACTCAGATAACAGGACCGCTTTATTTCGCCTAAATGACGGGATGGGCAGTCGGTACGGAGACCAATATGGCACACCAGCTCCTTGATGCACGTGAGGCCGCAGCCATTCTTCGAATGGACAGCCGAACCTTAATCCGTTGGGCGCGTTTAGGCCAGGTCCCAGCACATCCTTTAGGTGAAGGCAGACGAAAACTCTGGCGCTTCCTGGAACACGAATTATTGGAGTGGGTAGAAAATCGCGAGAACGATAGTCGAAAAGCCATCACTGGTACCATGACGGTAGCCATCGGTGCTCATGCAAGGAGAACTGCATGAGTCGTTTACAACAAGGAAGCCTCTTGAGACTGAAGCGCAAAGCCGGTCCCGATGTATGGGTATTTCGTTGGTAACGACGAGACCAACGGCACCCGAACTTATCGGAAACGAACGCTCGGAACCGTCATTCGCTATCCGCATCTCCGCGATGCGGAACAAGCAGCCCACGCGCTTCGCAATACAATCAACTCCGAGTTTCGAGTGCCCGAGCGCATCTCAGAACTCATAACCCACTACCGCGAGAACGAGCTGACAGAAGAGAAGAAGGCCTACGCAACGATTGAGGCCAACACTCACTATCTGACGAATCACATTGTCCCCAAGTGGGGTGCTATGTATTTGACGGATGTCCGCACCGTAGACGTGGAATTGTGGCTACATTCTCTAACCTTTGCTCCAGGAACTCGGAGCAAAATACGCAACATCATGTCGGCGGTATTCAACCACGCCATCCGGCATGAATGGATGGACCGCAACCCGATCACAAAAGTCAGGACCTCGGCCAAACGGCAACGGGAACCCGACGTACTCTCGCCAGCCGAGCTCGCTTCGCTTTTGGCCGAGTTGGACCTTCGGGAGCGGGCGATGGTGATGCTGGCAGGGAGTACGGGCCTGCGGAGATCCGAGCTGGTCGCGCTCACGTGGCGGGATATTGATCTTGAACTCATGCAGGTGAATGTTCGCCGTTCCTGTGTGCGCAATCACTTCGGAGACACTAAAACCGAAGCGAGCCGCAAACCCGTTCCTCTCCATCCTTCCGTTGTGAAATCCCTTGAAGCCTGGCGGAAAGATTCACCCTATCCAGGCGACGACGATTTTCTGTTTCCCTCTGTTCGACTGGAAGGAAAACAACCGTTATCGCCGGATACGCTGCTCAAGAAAGTCATCCGTCCCGCCGTAAGGCGGGCCGGAATCAACGGCAAGGCAATCGGCTGGCATAGCTTTCGCCACTCTCTTGCCACCAATCTTCGAGCGGCGGGTGTGGACCTCGAACTCACGGATCACGCTCGATGTGTACACGCGAGCCATCTCCGCGACCAAGCGTGAGGCCAACAATCGAGTGATGACGATGGTATTGGAGGCGGGGAAAAAGGCGGCGCTGCCAGCATCTGCTTCAGCACCCTCGCGGGGGAGAAAAACGGACAACAAAAAAGGCGCTAAGAACCTTAGCACCCTCTCCAGCACCCTCGGAGGTACCTCTTGATTTGCCACTTGCCATAAACCCTTTGTTTTCTTCTGGCTTATGGCGGGGACGACGGGGCTCGAACCCGCGACCTCTGCCGTGACAGGGCAGCGCTCTAACCAACTGAGCTACGTCCCCAGATTGTTCTTCGACTTACGCTAAGTCTAAGAATCTGCTGTCTTTCGCTGCTGTCTATTTTTTCTCCCGCTTCCACTCTTTCCACGGAATCTAACCGAATTCCGGGAGTAATGGACAGCATGAAACCTTGCCATCAATGCCGCTGCAGGCGACCCGCAACCCAGAACATCTGTCCATGTCCCGTGATTCAAATTGTACCAAACAAATCCGGCGTGGAGGTGATTAACCTTGTCGCCGCAATCCATCCTCCAAATAAAAGCGACAAGAAGATGTCAAGAGAATGCCCTAATTCATTCGTGGAAGGTTGCCTTCATGAGAGCGTAATCCTAGCCTCAGATTCGGCCCTTTTGACAGGCTAGCTCGACTGCATCCTTGCTGATGTGTTGACCGGGGAGGTCACCGGGAAAGAGCCAGTGCCGGGCTTATTCATTCGCAGCAGCTGCGCATCAGAGATATATTTATTTGTTTTGATGGATTTTTTCTCTGTGGAAACGCGGGCACCCGCCATATTTCATCCATTTACACAGACGTTGGTCTACTGCGCCAGGCGAACTAAATATAAGGTGCGGCTCGCTTGTTGGATCCCAAAGGACCCCAATATTTTTTTGCGCCATCTCGTAAGTGATTGAAAAGATGGTAAGCACGAGGAAACTCGAACTCCTGACGTCTACAGTGTCAAAATCCTAGTATTCGGCAATTCAACAACTTACAGGCTGAAGGAAACCCTAACAGTTGAAGGAAAGGCATCATGAGACGGACAAGGTTGATAGCACTGGGCGCGGCCTGTGCAACGATCACAGTCGCCATGTTCATCTCGGTTCACCTTGTCGCCGGACAAAGTGAAGCAGCGTCTTCGCCCATCACACAGGTCTACAACCCGTACCCGCCTGGCATTCTGCCATCTGATTTGAGTTCCGAAATAACTCGGGTGCAGCGGGAGGTGGATCTCATCGAAGAACGAGCGCTTGCACGGTGGCACACGCTAAAGAAACCGATACTGACAGGTCAGCCGCCGCTCCTTCAGAATTCGGGGACGGAAGCAATAGAAACGCTCGGCGAACTTATGCTTTACGACAGGAATATCTCGCCGGGCAAAAACCAGGCATGCGCGTCGTGCCACATGCCATACGCTGCCTTCAGCGGACCGATCCCCTCGGTCAACCTGACAATGGTCGCTTTTCCGGGGACCGTTCACCTTCGAGCCGGCAAGCGGACGCCGCAACGACACCCGTATGCGCCATTCTTCCCTGTATTCCAATACAACCAGGTACAGGGGCTGTTCTTTGGTGGAAACTTCTGGGATTCACGCGCAACTGGATATAAGCTACGGATTCCCGACGCCGAGCAGGCGCAGGGTCCTCCAGTCGACACTCAGGAAATGGGTTTCCCAGATACTGCCTGCATCGCGTTTCGGCTTTCGCAGGCCGTGTACAGACCCCTCTTTGAAGAGGTATGGGGCGAAGGCTCATTCGATATCAAGTTCCCACGTGAGACCGGGCGCATCTGCGCAACCCCCGGAGGGGCTGCTGTATTTGGCGGGAACACGACGCCGGTGCCCCTGAGTGCAGGCGATCGAACCCGCGCAAATATAGTTTATGACCGCTGGGCCCAGTCCATCGACTCATTCGAGCAGTCCGTGCAGGTGAGTCCGTTCTCGTCGAAATTCGACGCCTTCCTGGCCGGCAAATACACGCTCACTCCAGACGAAATGGCGGGCTTCAAACTATTCAACGGCAAGGGCAACTGCAATTCATGTCACCTCGACGGAAGAGGGACCACTCTCAAATCAGATCAGGCAGACACCAGCGCGGCCGCCATGATGAACCCTCTGTTCACCTGTTTCGGCTCAGCGAATGAGGGAGTGCCGCTGAATCCCGGCAATGCCTTCTACTACCAGACCAAACCGGACTCCTACGGGTTCATTGCCAATCCTTACGGGTTCGGTTACAGAGATTTGGGACTCGGAAGCTTTCTCAGAAGCGCGTTCGGTTCCGGCCCTAACCCGAACTTGAACTGGAAACAGTACGCGCCCACTGTTGACGGCCAAATGCAGGTGTCCAGCGTTCGCGACGTGGCGTTGGCGCCGCCGCAGTGTCCCACCACTGAAGCTCCCGGCCCCTACTTCCAGAAAGCGTTCTTTCACAATGGTTACTTCAAGAGCCTGAAGCAGGTCGTGCATTTCTACAACACACGCGACAAATATGCATACCCGGTGACCTCCGGACATTGCCCTAAGGGAACGACTGAAAAGGTAGACTGCTGGCCCATGCCAGAGGTGCGGAATAATATTGACATGACTACCGGTAACCTTGGCCTGACGGATGAGGAGGAGAATCAGATCGTTGCTTTCCTGCAGACATTGTCGGACGGTTTCACAAGGCCTTACCTCAACAGCGATACTTATACGGGTGCTTGTATGAAGGGCGGTTCGGCTACAACCCAGGGCAATGAGCACCTGATCCCAACTCCGCTTCTGCCGGCGTGCGCATCCGCAATCTGTGGCGTTGCGCCCATTCCCAGCCCATCGATTCCGTAGCGGACCGCTGAATGAAGGAACTGCAAAGGATGATCATCTATCTGTAGGTAAGGAGAGCATGAGCAGAATGCTTGCCATATTGGCGATCTCGGTTTTGAGCTGCAACCTCTGCGCTCAGGTAAGTCCGACCACTCCAGAAGCTCCCCGGATGCGAATCATCGAGGGACCCAAGATCGAGTTGGCCAAGGAGAATCTAACGATTATCAGCTGGACAACCGATAATCCGGGCGGATCCCCTGTGCACTACGGAGTCGTGCACTATGGTACCGATCCAAATCGCCTGATCGAGACCGCAAAATCTCCGATCCGGTTGAACCCGGATCATTCATCGACGGTTTTCCGTGTACGCCTTGATGACCTCAAGCCACAGACAACCTACTACTACACAATCGACTCGATGCAGGCTAGCGGCAAGAGGGACAGGGTGAAGAGTTCGGTCAACCACTTCACTACACCCTAGAAAGCACCCGCGGGTAGTCGCCGTCGCGCAAGAATAATTTCTGTTACATGCCGGACTCGACGGTTCGGGCCCTGCAGCAAAAAGATGATTCGGATTGGCGGCGGTCCGAGAAATCTTGACCTTTGCAATAAAGGATGTGCCATCCAGACTTATTTCAGCGGATAAACCTCGATGCTGCGAAAGAAGACTTCGGCACCTTCGGACTGGAATAAAATTTTGCCGCTGGCCGGGAACGCGTGGGCGCGCCTTAGTTGGCCAGCTTGCCATTCACGTATTGCCACACGTGCCCATCGCGGTTCACAAGTTCGACGACATCCCACTCTCCGTGCGGTTTTTCCAGCTCGTTGGTCGGGTCGCGTAATGGAAGAGCCGAATTCGTCAATTTTGAAGGGTCGGCAAACGTTACCTTTCTAGCGAACCTGTTTCTCACTGACCGAGATTCACCGCATCGAATGTTGGCACTCATCCATTGTTTTTGTTGTGAATACTCGCAGGTATAGTGGCTCGTCATGGAGTTGCGACACATCGCTAAGTCTAGTGGGGACCTGTGATTTTTATAGACAAACACTACTTCAATTTTGCTGTTCTCACGGCCTCCACAAAGGCAGCGACCGTCGCTGTAACGCGCTCTTTGCGGTAGGCGATCACGAACGGTGGAGGTTGGCGCCGGTTTCAGAGGGCGCAGCACCAGGCGCTTGCCAGCGATACAGCCACGCCTTCATAGATAATCGCCACACCACGTCCAGCTTCCACACCTACAACAATGCTTTCCAAGTTGTCGTATTCCGCCATGATTTTGGGGGCCGTCGTGTAAGGCAATAGTAGGTTCGCGACGAACGCCTGGTACGAAGGATATTCCTCTCGCGAAAATGCCAGTATTGGCTGCTTGGCAACCTCACTCATCGGAACCTCGCGTAGCCGCGCAAACCGGTGCTTTTTGTGAGTCGCGACCCTGAGCGGATAGGTGCCCAACTCCTCTACCGTTAATCCTTGAAAATCCGTTGGCTCAATATACACCGTGAGGGAAACATCCAAATCCCCGGAGCGAAGTGCGCGAAGCATCTCTGCCAGGGCATCATGTGAAGGTCGACGCGCGCCTGTGGATTTGCGCGCTGGAATGCTCGAAGAGCACGGGGAAGGATCTCACCAGAGGCGGGCATCGAGTAGCCCACGTGGACCTGGCCTCGCTTCTGATTCGCGACGGACTTTGTAAGAGCAACTGCATCTTCCGCCCGCTGTAGTACCGCACGTGTCTCTAAAAGGAAGATCTTGCCTGCCTCGGTTAGACGTATCGCCTTGGCGCTGTGCTCGAAGAGTGCGAGACCCAATTCCGCTTCCAAGTCGCGGATTTGCCTGCTCAGCGGAGGCCGCGAAACGTGCAACCGCTGGGCGCTAGACTCACGTTTTGTTCTTCGGCGACAGCTACGAAGTAACGCAGATGCCGCAGCTCCATAACGAGCACTGTACCCCGCTGAGTACGCAAAAGCACCAACAAAGTACGATTCAACGTTCTCGCCCTGGAATCTCTTGAATATGCGATGAATTGGTTGTTTACGACCATCGCGAAAAGCAAATTTTACGAGTAAAGGAGAAAACCGATGAACAACAGCAAGAAGGTTCAGCAATCGCTCTCGAAGAGCACTTCGCTATTCCCGAAACCATCAGCAGAAGGCATGACGAGTCGTACGCAATCGAAAAACGTAACTCAGAGGAGCAATGATATGAGCACAGTGCATGAATCAACCTATGAAGTAGTTCGTTCGCCAGGAACGACAACCATCTTGGACAATCCCGTCTCGAACGAGGAAAGGAGCAGCCATGTTAGCCCCGCTTTGCCTGGCAAAGCCCCGAACTGGATTGCGGGTTGACAGCTAAGCGCCTCCAACCCGCCGCCTGCGCTCGACTGAGCGAGGCTCCGCTTTCATGGCGACGACCTGCGATTTGGCGGTGGTATCACATAAAAGCAGCTTGCCGGCGTTTACGTAGTTCCGCGGCTGGGCGGAAGCGTGCTGGGCTGCGACGTGGAGGTCACGCATGCGCCGTTGCAGCGGCGAGGTCTCATAAAGCGCAACGCTGCCGGCCAGGGTAAAGCAGGCATCGGCGACACGGATACACGTGGCTGCGATCCAAATCGCGGCCTGTATACCCTGGGCGAGGAGAGCGTCATCCTTCAAGGTTCCGGCCAGCGTGTGGCGCCAATGGCCGGCAACCTGGGCATCGAGAAAGGCCTGAGCCGCACGGAGGTCGGCTGAGATTCGGCCAAGCTCGGCCTGAAATAATTCCGAGTCGCGCAGAGGCGCAGGGGCACGAAGCTGCTGCCGGCCGGTATTGGCCATCTCGATCAGGTCATGCAAGGCACCCTCGGCCATGCCCGTGGTCATGGCGCTATGAATCAGCGGCAGGTATTCCGCCACCGTCTGGTAGAGGGGGCCGGGAAGATGCGACACGCCGGTGGCGACATCGAAGAAATTTGCGGCTGGAACCAGCTTGTCTCTGAGGGACACGTGGTCGCTGCCGGTGCCCTTGAGCCCGGCGACGTGCCAGGTGTCCTCGATCTGCCAGTCACTCGCGGGCAGGGCAAAACCTCGGACCAGCGGCGGGCCGCCTTCGCCGGCCGGGCCGGGAAGCGGTTTTCCGGCCTGGGTCATGACAGCGAAGCCGGCGATCCAGTCAGCATGCTGGCAGCCGCTGGCGAAGGGCCAGCGCCCGCTGACCCGCCAGCCTCCAGCTGTCGCCTCGGCCGTTCCGCTGGGCGTGGCGGAGCCGGCCATGACTGCGTCCGGGCCATTGCCGTAGACCTGCCGGTAGACTTCCGGCTGCAACATGGAGGCAAAGATGCTGCTGCCGCTAGCGATGCCCACGGTCCATCCAACGGAGCCATCGATTCTGCTGAGCGCGGTGATAATCTTGAGCGCTTCCGGAAACTCGAGCTCAAAGCCGCCATAGCTGCGCGGCACGAAGAGGCGAAACATGCCGATCGACCTCAGCGCTTCCACCAGATCGATAGGGATACGCCGTCCGGCTTCAATCTCCGGGATGCGGGAGGTGATTTCGGGAGCGAGGGCCTGGATATCGGAGAGCAGACATTGGGTTGTGGTGGTCATAGGCGCGATATCCAAACAAGTGGGTTTGCACAAAAAACCGCATGTAGTTTCAACACCTAGCCGAAATGGTTATTCCAAATTTTTTTCAGAGAATCGCACGCAGTGCTGAACAACTATGGCACGCATAAGACGGCTCTGGTTTGCCTGCTCACACAGCGACAGATCAGGCGGCTCGCACCCAGGCGTTCAGGAACTGGAAGCAGCGACCCGCGAAGCCCTTCCGCTGGACCAAATCCGCCGATCAGATCCTAGCATCCATCGCTCGATTCGCAACTTACACTCTTGCCGCTCACGTACCCGCTACTTATGCAAGAAATCAATGACCCAGGAGACTAGAGGTACTCGCCTCGGTCTCTCAGCCATGTAAAACCGTGCCGCCCTTCCGGTGCTTCAACACGGTAAATATCCGGCGGAAAATCCCTCGCGTATCCATCGACTGGCAAGCTCGATCGCACGTGGCCTCTGGCGAATTGCCTGATCCAATTCGCCCGGAGATATTGGTCAGTCGCAATATATTGGCTCGCCGTCACCAAGCTCGCGCCGACGCCGCACTGAAAGAGCAGGAGTCTCTCTTTTTTGTTTTGCAAACGTTCGACATCGTTGGCGATATGCGCAGGAATTTTAGGCTGCCCTTGAGGATTAAGGTGCGAGTAGACTTCAGCCGGGCTGATAGCAACAGCCGGATAATCATCGATCTCAACCGAGAGTTGACAGCCATTCTTCTGGATGAAATTACGGATGAAGCGAGCCTTTTCTTCATCAGTTCTTGGCTGCGGCTGACCTGGCAAATGCGTAATCCGTACTGGATGCCCCGGGCTGTAATTAAGCTCAGCTGCGCCCTTGATCGCCCACCGTATCGAGGGCGACATGACCGCGGTGTTGTAGGCCTCGATATATCGACGTCGCCATGCATTGAACGTCTGTGCAAGCGGCCTATAGGCAAACAGATCGTCTTCCCAATGCCAATACCTCTTTTCCTTGTGGTCTTTGAAAAAGATCTCTTCTCCCCAAGTCAGTGGTGGTGACTCAATGAAGGCAGCATTTCCAGCACCGCCAGGGTTATACCTCATCACAATTTGTACTGTGAAAATATGACCGAATATTATCTCTGAAACCTGGTCTCTCCATGAGAGATTTACACTCTGAATCGTCCACATGCCGCTTCTCGTCTCTCCTAGCCTGAACTGTGCGATTACGAAATAAGGTCACACTTATGTCCTCTCCTTCCGCTCGCCATGCGGCATATCACTTCCGTTGAGGTCAGGACTGTATCACCTAACGGATTAACACCGCGTTGCAGCAAATATTCCTTTCTCTAAATCCTTTCAGCGTCAGGGTAAGGATGTATGAGACAACTCTTGTCAAAGACCGGCCTAACAAGTCCGGCTCTGTTCACGAAGATCGCCGAAGGAGTTGTTGGGCTGGGCGATGAGCCACGTCCGGGAGCACCGCGTGAGATCGGTGATGAGAAGGTCGAGCAAGTGGTACGGCTGACGCTGGAGCAAACTCCGAAGGGGCTACGCACTGGTCCAGCCGCATGCTGGCAGCCATGACCGGATTGAACCAATCGACGATCAGCATATCTGGCGCGCCTTTGGACTCGGAAACGCTGGTGATACTGTGCCCGCTGACTTTCCCGGGAACGCGGAAAAAACAGAAGGAATAGTTTTTGAAGCCAATTCTGGATGGAACCATCCAGAATTGGCTGAGTGGCGAATTTGCTCGGAGGATGGGACTCGTGGAGAAACAAAAGCGGAAGTTCGAATTTTTGAAAGGAGCATCATAAGCGGGTCGGCAAGCGCAAAATCGACGAAATCATTATTCGACAAACTGGGCCGCACCAAGAGCATCGAGGCGGTAGTAGACGAGTTTTACAAGCGAGTTCTCGCGGACACGGAACTCAACCCTTCTTCGCAAGACCAATATGACGTGGCTACGGATGCGGCAGGTCCAATTTTTCACCCAAGCTCTGGGCGGAGCAGCGCTCTATAAGTGGAAGGGCATGAAAGAGGCACATGCCAAAATGACGATCGGGCAGCACCACTTTGATCTGGTGGCCATGCACCTGGTGGACACGTTAAAGTCGTTAAGCGTAGCGCAGGCCGAAATTGACGCAGTTGTCTCGGCTGTTGCGCCCTTGGCCAAAGACATCGTGTCCAAGTAGACGTAAAGTGGACACGTTTTGAGGCCACACGCCGCGGTATGTTGCCACAGTTTGGCACTTCTGTCCCCGCACACCGCTACAGGAATCAAGCGCGAAGGTCGGCATAACTGGCGAGAAATGTGCGGGCCGGGAATATAGCACGCGCTCTCGTGCCTTATGCGATATCAAGCAATTCGAAGTATGGAGTGGAGAACAAATGAGAATTGAAGAACAAACAATTGGAGTTCGCGCAACGTCGTATCCTCGCCCCGTGGAAGTGCTGGACTACGACTTTGATCTAAGCAAGCTGGAACGCGTAATGTCCGGGGCGGATAAAGTTGCCGCGCTCGGTCATGAGCTCGAACGGCGTGGGCTGAAGCGCACGATTATGGTGACTGGAAAAACTTTGGGCGGGTCGGCGCTGCTTGAAAAAGTGACGGGAGCCGCAGGCGCGCAGTGCGTTGCAGTGTTCAAAGGCGCTCGGCAACACGTGCCACGGAGCAGCGTGCATGAACTGCAGGCGCTGATCGAACGAGAGAACGCCGATTCGCTGATCGGTTTTGGTGGCGGCAGCCCGATCGATACTTGCAAAGTAGCGAGCCATCCTTTTCTCGAAAAGCGCGAGATCATTCAGATTGCGATCCCGACGACGTTATCCGCGGCCGAATACACGTATGGCGGCGGCGTGATGGACGAGAAGACGCTCGTCAAATCGACCGTTTCCGATCCGCGGCTGCAGCCGAGAACAGTGATCACCGATCCAGAGATTACGCTCGAGACTCCGGAGTGGCTTTGGGTGGCGACAGGGATGCGCGCGCCCGATCACGCGATCGAGACAATCTACGCGAAGAGGCATCATCCATTGTGTGACGCATTGGGTGCGAAAGCGATCTCGCTGCTGGTGGAGCATCTCAAACCGTCGATCGAGACGAGGACGGCGGAGCAACTCGCGCATCGCGGGGAGTGTCAATTCGCTGCGTGGTTTTCGATTGTTGGATCGATGAACACGCGCTTCGGAATATCACATCTGCTGGGGCATCAGATTGGGCCGAGATGGAACATAGCGCATGGGATTACGTCGTGCATTACCCTGCCCCACGCTATGCGGTTCATGGCGGGAATCGCGCCTGAGCGATTTGGGCCTATCGCCGAGGGATTTGGCATTCCATTCGATCGGGAGAACCCAAAGGCGAGCGCGCTCGCGTGCGCGGATCGCACTGAACAGTTCATTGCGAGCTTCGACGTGCTGCATAGTCTGAAAGATGTTGGCGTTTCGCGAAACGAAATTCACCAGATCGTGCCGGCAGTCTTACACGAGTTTAAGGAACGGGCGGTGGTTGATAAGCCGATCACGGAGGCTGATGTTGTCGCGTTGCTGGAAGCGTCGTACTGACTACCAACAGAACTTTAAAGCGAAAAGCAGATCCCTCACCGTAATCCGCATGATGCGCGGCTTGGTTCCCCTCGCTGTCCAGGCAATTCCGTCTGATAGATCCGCAGGCTTGGGTTGACCCCTCGCCTAGGCGAAAATCCGCGAGGAGGTACTTCGCCAAGTCAAAGGATCGCGATCCATTTGTGAGGAAGTCGTGATAGCGGCGCGCGAAGACTGCTGCGCAGATACCGCAGACACAAGGAGCAGAAGAACAACAAGAGAACGCATGTACCAAACTAGCATTGGCGACGAATCCACCTCACAGAAGACATGCTGACCAGATCAGTCCTCTCAAATCGGTTGCTTGTTAATAGGGCGGTTGTTTAGGAATGGCCTGTCCATCGTCTCGGAGATCGGAGGCGCCAAAATTTACGCTGACAGTGTCGTCGTGCATGACAGCATTACCGTCCCATCACCTGCGAGTAGCCCAATGCGAGATTGATCTGGTGACCTTGCGAGGCTAACCGGCAGCCAGAGCATTTACCTTGTTATTTGCCCTGATAACGGCCCTCCGTCCAATAATCCGGCTCTCGGCGAGTGATAAATCGCCAAATCACTCATCGACAATGGAATGCGAGCCACATGGACGAATTGTTTGAATGTTAAGTCGAAGAGGAGCACGAGGTGTTACAAGAAGCTGAACTCAGCGCCCAAGCTGATTCAGAGACCAACCTCGGAGGCTCCTCAGAGACGATATGTATTACATCGGACTTGATGTACACAAGAAGACGATCAGCTACTGCGTGAAGGACGCGGCTGGCCGTGTGCACCATGAAGGCAAGATCGGATCGACTCGCCGGGAACTAGACGGCTGGATCCGGACGATGCCACAGCCGCGCATGATCGCCATGGAAGCGACGATCTTTACCGGATGGATTTATGACCACCTGCTTCCGCATGCGGAGACGGTGAAGGTTGCGCACCCGTTGATGCTGCGGGCGATCGCCGCAGCCAAGAAGAAGAACGACAAGATCGATGCTGGCAAGATTGCCGACTGCTTGCGATGCGACTTCCTGCCAGAGTGTCATATGGCCTCGACGGAGATCCGGAACCGGCGCCGAACATTACGCTATCGAAACCTGCTGATCAAGCAGATGGTGCAGATGAAGAACCGTGTCTCCGGCCTGCTGATGGAGACCGGGGTGAGCTACAACAAGCAGCGGCTGCACAAGGTCGGCTACTTCGCCGAACTGATGTCGACGAACGAAGAGGTGAACGAGAGCATACGGCCGCTGCTGAAGCTGAGCCGGGAGATGATCTGCCGTTCGCAGAAGTGAGTGACTTCCACAAGTTCAATTACTCGGACATCATCTCCAATAAGGCAGGCGATTCTTCTGCAAGAGGTTGTTTTGTCGCCTTGTCCAGGGAAAGAGGTAATCTCAGGGCGGCAGCAAACAGGAGAGCGTGTAATCCGCAGAGTAGAAGAAAGGCAGCGGTAAATGCACTGGAGAGGCTGGCGCTGGACTGTGCCATCCCCAACCTCCATCCCAGGAAGGTCGCGCAGAGCGTAGTCAAAGTCGGTCCGCCGAGACGTTGCACTATGTTGAGCGAGGTTGTCGCCATTGGCAGGTCATGTTTCCTCACAGAAGCGTATGCAGCCGCGATGGAGGGAATGCCGACCGCGCTGAGGCCTATCCCACGCACAAAGAGAGCACACGCGAGCACGGTGAGTACAAGTCCGTGACTGGCCAGCCAGATAAATGGCAGCGTGGCTGCGAAGGCCAGAAATGCGCCTCCAGCCGAAACCTTTCGTATCCCGAACCGCTGCGTCAGGGCTCCTATCCATGGATAGGAACAGATCATCCCCACTCCAAGCGGAGCCAGCAACCAGCCCGTCGCACTGGGTGATTGGCCACAGGCGCGGATGAGATAGATCGGAATCAGCATTTGACCCGCGAACGAGATTCCGTTCGACATGAACTGCGTGGTGGCGGACGCAGAGAAGGTTTTTCTCTTGAATAGCTGAAGATCGATGAGCGCCTTGTCCCCTTTTCGAATGGCCATCCTGAAGAAGGCCGCAAGCAGAACGATGGAAATCAGAAGAGTCGTAAGACCGGTGCGCTTGCCTAGATGATCCGATCCGTACAGGAAGAGCACGAGTCCGGGAGAGAGCAGGGCGAAGCCAGAAAGATCGAGTCTTCTTGACCTGGTCTCTTCGCGATCATTGGGCAGAAAGAGGACCGCCAGGACGATTGCCAATACACCGACCGGCAGGTTGACCAGGAAGAGCCAGCGCCAGGAGGCGTGTTGCAGAATGGCACCGGCGATGACCGGGCCAAGGATCGGCCCCATCAGGATTGGCACAGCCGCGTAGCCCATGAGGCGCGCCATATGCTTTCCGGCAGCACGCGCCATCATCATCTGCGTCATCGGAGCCATCAGGCCGCCGCTCATGCCCTGGAGGATGCGAAATGCGATCAACGAGTTCGCCGACCAGGCCAGACCGCATAAGGCGGAGGAGAGCGTGAAGGCCGAAAAACACCAGAGGTAGAGAGATTTGGCTCCGATGCGGTCCACCAGCCAGCCGTTGAGCGGGAGCATAAGCGCGAGCGCCAGAAGATAGCCGCTGGTGACCCATTGAATCGCCGTGAGGCTGCTGTGCAGATCCACGGCGAGACTGGAGAGCGATACGTTGACGATGGTCGCATCGAGTTGCGCGAGAAAAGAGCCGAGTACCGCGACGGCCGTGATCTTCCAGACCAATGGGTCGAGTCCGCCGGATTCGGCAGAGACCTTAGGCAAGGGAGGTCAGGACCTCATCGGTGGAGCGAACGCGAGTGAGACGCGGGAAGATATTTTCAAAGGCGAAGCGGTGATGCTCGGCGTTCTGGCTGGAGCAGGCATCTTCGACGAGCACAAAGGCAAAGCCGAGGCCGGTGCCCTGGCGGGCGGTGGACTCGACGCCGGCGTTGGTGGAGATGCCAGTGAGGACGACGGTGTCAATGCCGCGGGATTTGAGCTGCTGCTCGAGGTCGGTGCCGGCGAAGGCGCCCCAGTGCCGCTTGGTGACGAGGATGTCGCCGGGCTGGAAACCGGCGGTAGGAGCGATCTCCGACGCAGCGGCAGGCAGCGGCTTGTCGCCCAGGTTGGGCGGCTGGTCGACGGGAAGCTTCATGAAGTCGTTGAGATCGACGCGCACATAGACGACGGGAGCGCCAAGTGCACGAAAAGATTCTGCGAGTTTTCTGGAATTTTCGACAACCTGTGCAGCGGTATGCGGCACTGGATTCATGCCGACGATGGCATTCTGCAAGTCGATGAGGACGAGTGCGGTCTTTTGGGGGTCGAGTTGGAGTTCTGCCATGTTTCCTGTTTATCGAAAATCGAGGATGGCCTCAATTTCTCTGGATTTATAATATGAGGATGCCCTCGATTTCGTCAAATTCCGTTCGCGTAGCTCCGCAGCAGGAACGCTCGACGCCCCGGCTGGCGGTTTTCTGGATGCAGCCGCGGAGCTCTTTGTCGAAGTCGGTTACGAAGCAGCAACGATGACGGCGGTCGCGGAGCGGAGCGGTTCTTCTATCGGCGCGCTCTACAATTACTTTCCGGACAAACAGTCCATCGCGTTCACGCTGGTGAGTCAGTATTCCCAGGAGGTGGAGGCGCATTGGAAGCCGTTGATGGAGCAGGCGGAGATACTGACCCACGCGGAGTTCGCCGATCGTTCATCGAGCGCATCACCCAATTCGTCCGGGAGCGTCCCGCTTATCTGAGCCTGCTGGCCGCGCCAATCCGTTTTCGCCGCGACCCTGCTGCCCGAAAGGCTTCACGAATCGCAATCGCAAACGCGTTTCAGGCAAAGAATCCCTCGCTTTCGAAGGAACAGTCTCTACTTGCTGCAAACGTCTGTCTCCAGTTAGTCCGGGGCATGATGATGCTCTACGGTGAAGCAGATTCCAAAGGGAAAGCCCTGGTTGTGGGTGAGTTCAAAAAGGTGTTGACGTTGTATCTTGGCCGGTGTTCAGATTCGGCAAACCCGAGACACCGGGCCAATGGATTGGCCACATCATCGCTGCCATCGTGGCACTATTTCTAGTCTGGTGGATGTTACGGGTTTTCGTTCTCTAATTAGATATTGAGCCCAGGTATCGCAAAACCAATAGACAAAGGGCCGGGTATATAACCCCGGTCCTCATTTTCAGTTAAAGAGTCTATGAAACAGCTCTGTTGCCTGAATGGCCAATGCTAAGAATTTGGAGAGAACTTCGATCGTTCAAAGAATCTTTCTACTCCGCATTATTGTTTTAACGGAGGCCAGAGCAAGGTTAAGCAGCCTCAACATAAACCAGTAAGCTGCCTACAACAATTGGAACCGGTTGGTCTTGCGTGTACAAGATATAGTCGTGTTTACTCTCTTGATTCCAGGTAGCGTTCTCCTCATCTGTATCATGCGGGCTTCGATATTAGTCCGCAATGTTGAAATCATCCCCTTCAAAAGGGCTGCTCGCTCTTCATCTAGCGCTTATGAAAACGTCGACAATACCCAGGCATATTTTCCGCCGCTGCGAGTCGCGCCATTCGTCAGATCCAGTGATAACTGAGCGCCCATCTGTTTTCTCAATCAAGACCAGAAATGAAGAGGATTGTATCGCTTTACTCCGACTTCTACTCCTCGTGCAATGCACGCGCCGGATCAACCAGCAATGCGCGTCTCGCAGGAAGTAGCATCGCTAGTGCCGCAATCGCAATCAATACGGCAATGCCTCCCGCATATCCGGCAGGGTCAAGATGACCGACTCCATAAAGTATCTTGTGTAAGAACTGAGATATACCGGTAGCAAGTGCTGCTCCCGCCAGAAGACCAAGGGATACAGGCGCCAAGAACTGCTGCAGAATTACAGACAAGACATGCAGCGGTCTTGCGCCCAAGGCAATGCGAATCGCAATCTCTTTCCTGCGTTGCGAAACCGTATAAGCCACCAGTCCAACAATGCCCACTCCGGCGATCAACATAGCAACCAGTCCGAGCATGCTGACGATCATCGCGAGTCGTTCCAGTGCCAGCGTATTTGTGCGGAACCCCGACTTGAGCAGCCAGAGAGAAGGGAACAGCTTTGGATCCATGTTCTTGGCGATGGCTTTTACTCTGGGCACAAAATCATCCGGGGTGCCCTCCGTCTTTATCAGCAGGGTCATTCCCGGCATGTCGGATTGTTGCGCCGGCCAATATGCTTCCACAGCTTCGCCATCGTTCAAGGCTTTCACCCGCGCATTTCCCGCCACGCCTACGATAATGTCCTTGCCTGGCCCATCCGGCCAGAGAGGTTTGCCCACCGGGTCTTCGCCAGGCCATTGTTTTCGCGCCAACGATTCGCTGACAATGACCGCATTCGTCTCACCTGGGAGAATGTTGCGACCGTGTAGTAAGGGAATACCCATGGTCTTGAAGAAACTGGAATCCACCCAGTTTGGATAGATATTGATTGAATGTCCGCGGACTCCGACTGTCATATAGGACGTATAGCCCTCTCCCAACAGAGGAATTCTGGACATCGCAACCGATGTCACTCCCGGAAGCGCCTGCAAGCCGCTCTTCAGTTCATCTATATAAACACGGGCCGTGGTTGCGGTATATCCATGCTGATCGAGCTGGGGATCGACGGCAAGAACTTGCTCATAACCAAATCCAGGGTCGGTATAAAGCATGTGAAGCACCGCGTGCACCAGAAGGCCGGAGACAATCAGCAGCACGCAGCTCGCGGCAATCTGTGCGCCCACCAGAATCTGCCTGGCAATCGTTTTACGCTGGCGCTGCCTCGCGATTTGCAGCGCAGGTGCAAACCCAAAAAAGAGCGCCGCGACGAATGCCAGTGACATAGCAAACAACATCACGCGCCAGTCAGGAGTTGCGTTCATCCATTTAGGAGGGTCGGTGAGAGCAAAGATAACGCGCATCGCAACGTAGCTCAAGAGCAGTCCGCAGAAAGAACCAAGCAGCGCCAACAGAAGGCTTTCCGTAAACAATTGCCGGAAGATGCGTTTCCGGCCTGCTCCAGTCGCGATGCGGATTCCAATTTCATGTTCGCGCGCTACTCCCCGCGCAATCATCAGGCCGCCCAGGTTTGCGCAGGAAACCGCGAGAATCAGCAATGTCAGTGCTCCAACCATGGCTGCTGCCTGATATGCCTCCGGCTGTATCACCTGCATGTGCCCGGCAGGATCGCTCCGGATGTACTCCTTATCCCAGATGTCCTTGGGAAACTGCTTGCGGCGTTCATTCGTCAACGCCAGCAATTCCTTCTCTGCCATTTTTGCGGTAACGCCAAGAGCCAGTCTTGCCCACATGCTGACACTCCCGTCTTTGATGTTGGTCAGCACGGTGCTCCCGTCCACGAAATACGGCTGCTGCGTTACAGGCAGCCAGAGATCGGCGCGCTCGTCATTCAGGCTGCTGAATCCCTTCGGGGCCACTCCAATCACGGTGACTGCCTTTCTGTTCAGCCGGACCACCCTGCCCACAACCGACGGATCAGCATCAAAGCGCCTCTGCCAGAATTCATAACCCATCACCACTACCGGAGGAGCATCGAAAGCCTCGTCACGTGCAGGATCGAGCAGGCGGCCACGCGCCGCTGAAACACCGAGTTCAGAAAAGAAGTTTGCCGTGACGAAATTCGTCTTCAGCGGCTGTGCGTCGTCTTCCAGGTTCAGGCGCGCTCCCATCATTGCAATTACCGTCGAGAGGGTCTTTGCGTGTTCACGATAGAAGAGCACCGACGGATACGGCACTACGCTTGTAGTGATTTCCGGCGACCGTCTTTGCAGCCGCACCAGAGTATCCGGATCGCGCACCGGCAGCGGCTTCAAGGCCATCAGATTGAAAATGCTGAATGCCGTAATATTCACGCCAATGCCAACAGCCAGCACCAGCACAGCCGTCAATGTAAATCCCGGGGAACGCCACAAAATCCGCCTAGCATAGCGAAGGTCCTGTAAAAGGTGGTCTATCCACGTCCATCCCCATGCTTCGCGCGATTGCTCGCGGAGCCGCAGCGTATTGCCAAAGTTCCTGCGTCCTTCGCGCGCAGCCATCTCACGGTGGAATTCCATGTCGCTTTCCAGTTCGCGGTCGAAGCGGCGGCGATTGATGAGGTAATAAAGACGGCGGAAAAACTCACCCATGGAGTTTCCTTTCAGGCGGTACGCAATATGGTTTGAATAGCCTCGGTGACGCGTTCGTAGCTCTCTACCTCAGTCTCGAGCTGTCTACGACCGGCAGCGGTTAGCCGGTAGAAGCGTACCTTGCGGTTTGTTTCTGAGATGCCCCATTCAGCCGTAACCCATCCCTTCAGCAGCATCTTCTGCAGCGCCGGATAGAGTGACCCTTCTTCTACCGCCAGGACTTCGCTAGATAGCAGATGGATGCGCTGCGCAATCGCATATCCATGAAGAGAACCTGAACGCAGCACTCGCAGAATCAGCATCACAAGCGCGCCGGAAGGCATTTCATTTTTAGGCATAAAGATATAAGGCATAGATAATCTATGCCTTAAAGAAATGTCAACACCTTTTTTATTAATACCGATGGTCGTGGGCGCTTTTCGATTAGTCTCCATACGCTCTTTTCGTCACTGATCGGCCACTGAGCAGCACTATTCCGATCGGAGCGCCTCCCGCAGGAGAGTATGAACTCTACGCGTGCGATAGCTAACATGTTGTTGACGCGCACTTCCAGCAGCGCGCTTCCGTCGTGCGCCTTGTCAGTACGTTGGAGTACATTGGGACGTCGGAGGCGTCACTGCGTGCATAGCATTTTGCTACAAGATGTGCGGCACGCTCTTCGTGCTCTGGCCGCCTCTGCCGCCTTGCGCGATGCTGTTGATTGGTGCCGGCCTGCTCATTCGCAGCTTTGCTCGTGTACGCGACTTAAATCCCGGCTTCGATCCTCATAATGTCCTCACCCTTGAACTAACCATGACCGGTGAGCGATACACAGACAAAGAAACGGTTCTCGCTGCTTATCACGATCTTTGGCAGAGGCTGGAAAACTTGCCAAGCGTCACTGCGGCAGGGGCCGTCACATCGCTGCCGCTAAGCCAGATGTTTGCCTGGGGACCTGTCACGGTTGAAGGACGGGTGTCGCCGCCGGACGAGAAGTTCATCAATGCCGATATCCGCGTGGTCAGTGGACACTATTTTCGGGCAATGGAAATACCGCTGCGCGAAGGCCGGTTATTCACCGACGATGATGTTGCCAACAAACCCCATGTGGCGGTAGTCGACGACTACATGGCGCAACAACTCTGGCCAAACCAAGACCCGATTGGCAAGCGCTTGCATTTCGGAAGCATTAGCGAGACAGATTCTCCTTGGATCACTGTTGTCGGCGTGGTTGGCCGGGTGAAGCAATATACCCTGGACGCAGACTCGCGCATCGCGTTTTATGTTCCACAAACGCAGTATGCAACGCGCGCCATGAACGTCGTTATGCGAAGCAGCAACGATCCGGTTGCTCTGGCCGGCGCGGTAAAGCAGGAGATTCACGAACTCAATCCTGATCTTCCGCTCTACAACGTGACCACGATACAGGAACGCTTCGACAAATCTCTGGCCCGCCGTCGTTTCACCATGCTGGTACTCGGGACATTCGCGGCAATTTCGCTTGGGCTCGCGATGATTGGAATTTATGGGCTCATTGCTTACTTGGTTGGCCAAGGCACCCGCAAAGTCGGCATTCGGCTGGTCCTCGGCGCGACACCTGCGAATATCAAAGCGCTGATCGTTCGCGGCGGGATGATCCTGGCCTTTTGGGGGGTCGGGATCGGCATCGGAGGTGCACTGGTAGTCAGCCGCTTGATGCGCTCGCTGCTTTTCGGTGTCGGAGTCACCGATATCGTGACGTTTGTCGCGGTTCCCACTCTACTAACTTTTGTCGCTTTTCTAGCCAGCATGTCCCAGCGCGACGCGCTTCCCGCATAGATCCCAGCACATCGTTACGATGCGAATAGGAGCGACGCTACTGACAGAGTTGCCTTCATAAGGCATCTGTCGTCTACCCGGCCCTATCTCTTCAATATAAAAGTTGGAATGTTTTCGGAATTCGTATTGAGAAACGCACGTAGCTATTTCAGATCGGTAGAGCGAAGCACAATAGCGCTCATTCGGGGTATGGCGACGGCTCCATCGCGAATCTCCTCTTTAGCCCCCTCTCTCCATCGTCCGTCTGGATCCACCGCAGCATTGCCAAACGTAATTCCCGTTTTGCTTTCTCCGGATGGAGCAATAAGTCGGAGAGCAATGCCTGTGTTTATCCCTAATTCTCTTATCGAAAGATGCGTATCCTGCAAACTGTCCTTGTTCACAATGACCACAGAGCTCGGCTTGCCACCCGAGCCCAGAACATACGTCGTCATGTTTATGCCATGAGTATCGATGTCGATTGGAAGGACCTCATTGCAATCAGTAAGGGCTGCAGCAAATGCCAGCATGCCGTAATAAGGAGGGCCAGCCGTATACATGCCTTTTTGATCGTCCTGGATTGGAGAGTAGGAACTGATGAATCCCAGTTGATTGATGCCCGTTTCGATGTTGACGCCAGAGCAGCCGTATTGGGCCAATAGCAGCATGTAATCCAGCGTCCAAGGGGCACCCACAAAGGTATCGCTCACTCCTGGACGACCTCCCCCATAGAATGAATTTGTTTCACACATGCGCCAGGGAATTCCGCAATGTTGAGCAACGGAACGAAGACGTACCAGTACATTTGTCAGACGCGGATCAGGACGAAGAAGCAGTTCGGGAGTGCCGTCCTTCTGATTGCCTCGATAATAGTGGGTTGTCAGCAACTGAACGTCCCCCTTCGAGTCGTTCGCCATCCGTTCCACCCACTCAACTGAGCTGGCTGTATCCGGAGCGGCCAAGCGGATACCGGGCACTGCCTCACGAATCGCGGCGAGCCACTCGCTATACTCAGCACGGTACGTCTCGTAGTTATATGACGATGTGCGGAATGGCTTTTCGCCGCGT
>Ga0206946_1010_pt1 | contig 86604 bp, 59 predicted proteins | sample Alteio_BWOrgHeat_2_FD_152965 | JGI IMG/M metagenome (GOLD analysis project Ga0206946, IMG submission 152965) | Enriched cells from forest soil in Barre Woods Harvard Forest LTER site, Petersham, Massachusetts, United States -... | ecosystem: Environmental > Terrestrial > Soil > Temperate forest > O... | reverse complement strand
TCTTGATCTCAAGCCCTTGCTGGCTGCTCCTGTGAGCGGCGTCACCCACTGGCAGGGCAAGCGCAATGTGCGTCCCGAGGAGCATGCTCCTCAGGACGATGCGTGGGTGGAACCAGCGATTGCTGCGTATAAGGCTGGCGCTCCGTTTGAACTCGAAGCCAATGTAACCAACGAGGACCGTACGCTCGGGGCGCGCCTATCCGGTGAATTAGCGCTCCTGCAGGACTACGGCGTTGCTCCGCAGGCACCGATCACGTTCCGGTTGAAGGGTGTTGCAGGTCAGTCGTTTGGGGCATTTGCCGCTCCTGGAATGAGCCTTGCGCTCGAGGGCCTGGCCAACGATTTTGTCGGCAAAGGACTTTGCGGCGGCGAGCTCATTCTTCGCGGACAAGGACGAGCGGCACGGGAAAGCGAGCGGCACGTAATCATCGGCAATGTAGCGCTCTATGGCGCTACCGGCGGTACTCTCTTTGCCGCCGGGCGAGCGGGTGAGCGCTTTGCCGTGCGCAACTCGGGTGCTGTGGCCGTCGTTGAAGGAGTGGGCGATCACGGTTGCGAGTACATGACCGGAGGCATGGTCGCCATACTCGGCGGCACCGGCGTCAATTTCGGTGCAGGCATGACGGGCGGACTCGCGTGGGTCTTCGATGAGGATGACCGGTTCCTGAGCGAAGCCCGTTATCACGCGGACTTTCTGCTAGCCGAAGGCTATGACGTGCTCGATGCCGAAGCGCAGACGAGCATCCGCGATCTGATTGCGCTGCATGCGGAGAAAACTGGAAGCACGCGAGCCAACTGGCTGCTCTCCGAGTGGGATACGCTGGGTGAGCGGTTCATCCGATTGACTCCAAAGCCTCAGGCATAACATAAGCAGACAACAATCCCACCCCCTGAGGGGTGGGATTGTTGTTTATATACTCTGCTGCGAATACTGGTTTGCAATCGCTGCGTCGGTACAGTCCTGAAACAGTAAGTTTCAGTGCTGCATCACGGTATCTGCTTTGGCCGGTTTCACCGATACCTGCGCGGGCGTGGGCAATTGCGAAAGATCCCAGCCTCCGCCGAGCGCCTGAATCAATTGGATCGAGGCAACAGCTGTCTGCATTTGCAGGGTTACCAACGACTGCTGATCGGAAAATAATGTGGATTGCGCGGTTGTGACATCGATGTAAGGATCGATACCGGTTTCGAAACGTCCCATTTCAAGATTGAGCGTGGTTTGCGCAGCGTCGACGGCTTCGCGTTGAGCAATGACTTGCTGGGAGAGAATGCGGGTCGCCGCCAGAAAGTCTTCTACCTGCTGAAAGGCCGTGAGAGTGGTCTGGCGATAAATGGCGACATCAGCATTGTAGGTTGCTGTGAACTGTTGAAGCTGGGCGCGATAAAGGCCGCCATTGAAGAGGGTTTGAGAGATGGACGGGCCTATTGACCAGAAATTACTGGGCCAGTCAAACCAGTGCTGGAAAGAGGATGCTTCGAAACCGCCTGCCGCGGATAGAGTGACATCGGGGAAAAAAGCTCCATAACCAATGCCTATGGTGGCGTTCGCTTGCGCCAGTGTGCGTTCGGCGGCGGCGATATCAGGGCGACGCTCAAGCAGTTGTGACGGCACACCCACAGGTATGGGCGGAGGCGTCATCAGATACGGCCTCACAGGAACGGAAAAATCGGAGGCGACCTTGCCGATAAGCATAGCGATAGCATGCTCATATTGCGCACGCAAAACTCCGGCGTTCAACGCTGCGGATTCAGCGCTTTTGAGAGTGCTCCGCGCCCCGGCGACAGAAATATAATCGGTGATGCCGGTGTCGTAAAGTGACTGAGTGAGCTCGAGACTCTTCTTATCTGCTTCGACAGTATCGTTAAGCACTTTCTGCAGAGCATCCTGTCCGCGAAGCTCAAAGAAAAATTCGGCGAGGCTGGCTTGTTCAAGTAGCCTCTCGTTTTCGAGGTCGGCGGCACTAACCTGGGCTCCAAATTGCGCTTCGCGAACCTCGCTCCGGATCTTCCCGAAGAAGTCGGGGGTCCAGGAGACGTCCAGAGGCAAGGACCACACCGAAGTGGTACGTCCGGGATTCGCCTGGGAAGAATTGTTGCCGAGGTTCCCGGAAGATTTCGAGCGGTTCCAGGACGGTCCGGTTGTCACGGTCGGCCAGTATTGTGCGCGAGCTTCTCGAATAAGCGCACGCGCCTCCATGAAGTTTTCAAAGAACTGTTTAATGTTCTGGTTGTTGATATTTAGTTGCTCTTCATACCCATTGAGCTCGGGATCGTTGAAGATCTCCCACCATTTGCCGCGCAGCATGGCGTCTTGAGGATTGGCGACTTTCCAGCCTTCGGCATTTTGGAAGTTGACGGTCGACTCCTTGAAGGACTGCGCAGTTACAGGCGGCGGAGCCGGCGGACGATATTTCGGGCCTGGCGTGCAGGCTGCGAGCAGGGAACAGAGCAGCAACCCACTGCCGACAGAAGACAAGTGATTGAGTTTCAAGCGAAGCTTCTCTTGGAGAGGCGATGTCATGCGGCTTCTCCTTCAGGATTAAATGTGTCGTGGTGCTTACCCAGCATGCGGAGGCGGAGGCGGTCGAGATAAAGATAAACAACCGGCGTCGTATACAGAGTAAGCAATTGGCTCATGATGAGCCCGCCGACAATGGTGATTCCCAGGGGGCGGCGCAGCTCAGAGCCAGTTCCAGTGCCGAAAGCCAGCGGCAATGCGCCGAAAAGTGCAGCCATTGTGGTCATTAAAATCGGACGGAAGCGCAGCATGCAAGCCTGAAAGATGGCGTCGGCGGTGCTCTTTCCGTGCTCGCGCTCTTCCATCAGTGCAAAATCGATCATCATAATGGCATTTTTCTTAACAATGCCGATGAGCAGGATGATGCCGATGATGGAGATAACGTTGAGATCGATCTTGAAGATCATGAGCGCCAAAATGGCGCCGACGCTGGCTGAAGGCAGTGTGGAGATGATGGTAAGCGGATGCATGAGGCTTTCGTAGAGGATGCCCAGGACGATGTATACGGCCAGCAGCGCGGTGATAATGAGATAGGGTTCGGTGCGAAGTGACTCCTGATAGGCCTGAAGCGTTCCGGCAAAAAATCCGTGAATGGTCTGTGGGGTTCCGAGACGATCCTGCATCTGCTGAATCAGCAGAGTAGCCTGACTCAAGGAAACATTCGGAGCGAGATTAAAAGAAATGGTGACGGAGGGAAAGAGACCGGTATGCGCCACAGAAATAGGTGTGGTCGTGGACTTAGCGTTGGTCATGGTCGCCAGAGGAATGACTCCGTTGCCGGTGTGCAAATAGATATTATTCAAGCCCTCGGGCGACTGCCAGAACGGCGGAGCTACTTCCAGCACGACATAGTATTGGTTTAAGTCCGTATAGATAAGCGAGACCTCGGACTGCCCGAATGCTGAATAGAGAGCGGAATCCAGGGATTGAGTGGTCACACCCAAGCGCGCAGCAGTGATGCGGTCATAAGTCAGATATTCCGACAACCCCGCATTTTGAAAATCGGTGTTTACGTCCTGAAGACCGGGCAATTTTCGAATCTCTTCCAGCAAAATAGGAGCCCAATGGTCGAGATCGGAAATATTGTCGGCCTGGATAGTATATTGATAAAGCGCGTTTGATCCTCGCCCGCCAATGCGCAAATCCTGTGCTGCCTGGAGAAAAACGGAGGCGACGGGCAGGCGGTTGAGCTTTGGTCGAAGCCGATTGATAATGTCCGCGGCGTTTATTCTGCGCTGATCGAGGGGTTTGAGCGAAGTATAAATAAAACCGCCGTTGCCGCTGCCCACATAGCCCACGACATTCGCAACCGCAGGATCAGCCTTAATGGTATTGACCAGCGCCTTGATCGACTGGTCCATTACGGGGAAAGATGCGTCCTGCGGACCCTGGACACCACCAACTAAAGCACCTGTGTCCTGTTGGGGAAAGAATCCCTTCGGGATCTTAATGATGAGTACCACGTTGAGGGCCACGACCATCATGAGGACGACGAGTGTGAGCCCTGGATTTTCGAGAACCCATTCGAGACTGCGGCGGTAACCGTGGAGCATGCCGTCAAAGAATTTCTCGCTTACGCGGTATAACCGTCCATGTTTTTCGGCCTTATGTTCCTTAAGGAGATGCGCGCACATCATGGGGGTTGTGGTGACGGAAACGACCATTGAGACGAAGATCGCCGCCGAAAGCGTAATGGCAAACTCGCGGAAGAGGCGTCCGACAATGCCACCCATGAGAAGAATCGGGATAAAGACGGCAATCAGCGACATGCTGATGGAGAAAACGGTGAAGCTAATCTCCTTAGCGCCTCGGAGGGCGGCAGCAAAAGGCTGCATGCCGGCTTCAAGATGACGGGTAATGTTTTCCATCACCACAATGGCGTCGTCTACCACAAACCCGGTCGAGATGGTGAGGGCCATCAGAGACAGGTTGTCCAGGCTGAAACCGAAGAGATACATGATGGCAAAGGTGCCGATCAGCGAGACAGGGACGGCAACGCTGGGGATCAGCGTAGCACGCGGGCTGCGGAGAAAAAGGAAGACGACCAGAACGACGAGAACAATGGAGATGATAAGACTGCGTTCCACATCGTTGACCGAAGCACGAATGGTAGTCGTGCGATCCATGACGACGGTCATGTCGATTCCTTGGGGAACCGATGCCTTAAGAAAGCCTAATTGGCCCCGGATGCGATCGACAGTTTGAATGATGTTGGCGCCCGGCTGGCGAAAGATGATGAGGACGATGGATGGCTTGCCGTTGAGATAGCCACCATTGCGAATATTCTGCGTGGAGTCGATGACATCCGCCACATCCGACAGACGGACGGCTGCGCCGTTGTTGTAGCCGATGATCAGCGGGGCATATTCGGCGGCGTGCGAGAGTTGTCCGTTGACCGAGATGTCCGAGGATACAGCAGAGTCGGCCAGCTGGCCACGAGCGAGCTGCGAGTTCTGTGTGCTGAGAACAGCCTGCACATTGTCAAGAGTTAGCCCGGTGCTGTTGAGCCGAGTAGGATTGACTTCGACGCGCACAGAAGGCAATGCGCCTCCGCCCACAACTACCTGTCCTACTCCCTGAATCTGCGAGAGCTTCTGCTGCATGACAGTGGAAGCCTGGTCATAGAGATCGGAACGATCGTAAATATCGGAGGTGAGCCCCAGAATCATGATGGGCGCATCAGCCGGATTGACTTTGCGATACGTAGGATTGCCGGGTAAATTGGCGGGTAGATAAGTGCGGGCTGCATTGATAGCAGCTTCGACATCACGCGCTGCGCCATCGATATCGCGATTGAGATCGAATTGCAGAGTGATTGACGTGGATCCGAGTGAACTGGAAGAGGTCATCTCGGTGACGCCTGCAATGTGTCCAAATTGACGTTCGAGGGGCGTTGCCACAGTCGATGCCATGATCTGGGCGCTGCCGCCCGGCAGCGAGGCCTGTACCGAGATAGTAGGGAAGTCGACCTGAGGCAGCGGAGAAACAGGTAGTACGGTGAACCCGATTGCGCCGGCGATAGCCACGGCGATTGTCAACAGGGTGGTGGCGATCGGCCGCCTGATGAATGGTGCAGAGATATTCATGACTGGTTCTCTGCAGTATCGAGGGTTGAGGATCCGGCAAGCTTGTTATTACGTTTACCGGAGAGCCTTGCACCAAGGCGGTCGAAGAAGATGTAGATGACGGGTGTCGTGTAAAGCGTGAGTACCTGGCTTAAAAGCAAGCCGCCGACCATTGCGATGCCGAGGGGGCGCCGGATCTCGGACCCAATGCCACGGCCGAGGGCGAGCGGAATACCGCCGAGTAGTGCTGCCATCGTGGTCATCATGATCGGGCGGAATCGCAAGAGGCTGGCCTGGTAAATGGCCTCGGTCGAGTCCAGACCGTGTTCGCGCTCAGCCTCAAGTGCAAAGTCGACGATCATGATGCCGTTCTTTTTTACGATACCGATGAGCAGGATGATGCCAATGATGGCAACCACACTGAGATCCTGCTTGAAAATCATGAGCGCAAGCAGCGCGCCGACACCTGCCGAAGGCAAGGTAGAGAGAATCGTTATTGGGTGGATAAAGCTCTCATAGAGGACACCCAGCACAATGTAGACGGTGACCAGGGCAGCAAGGATGAGCAGAGATTCGTTCGAAAGAGAGTTCTTGAAAGCCGCCGCAGTTCCCTGGAACTCGTACTGTAGGCTTGGTGGAAAGTGCATGTCTGTTGCGACTCTGTCGATGGCCGTGATGGCGCCACCAAGCGAGGCATTGGGAGCGAGGTTGAAGGAAATCGTCACGGCCGGGAACTGTCCCTGACGGGTAATGGAGAGTGCCGCTGGCGTGACCTTGAAGTTGGTAAAAGCGTTCAAAGGAATGGCGCTTGATCTGCTGGAGGAGCTGGCGGTATTCGATGCGGTTGATGTTGGGGTGAGAATCCTCGTCGGAGGAGCAAGCGTATTTGCGGAGGGCGTAAATAAAACCGATGTAGTGGTTGCGTTTGAACCGGCGGAAACAGAGGCGGAGGATGAGAACGAAGTCGCTGCGCCAGGACCGCTGGTTCCGTTGGAGGCTCCTGACTGGACGTAAATATTGCTCAGTTGACCCGGACGCTGCTGAAATTCCGGCTGCGCCTCCAAGATTACGTGGTACTGATTCAACTGCGTGTACATCGTACTGATCTGGCGCTGTCCAAACGCGTCGTAAAGCGTGTTGTCAACCGTAACTGGAGCGATCCCCATCCGTGACGCACTGACGCGGTCGATCATGAGAGAAACTGCCCTACCTCCTGTTTGTTGATCGGTTGCCACATCTTCGAGCTGAGGCAGTTTTTTAAGCTGAGCTACGAAGCGGTTTGTCCATTCATCGAGTTCGTCACCGTTCGGATCCTCTAGCGTGTATTGGTACTGGGTTCGGCTGACGCGATCATCGACAGTGATGTTTTGCACAGGCTGCATGTATAGCCTGACGCTGTGGATGTCGCTGAGTTCTCGCTGTAACCTGCGAATGATGTCCGATGCGCTGCCATCCCTCTGGTCAAGAGGTTTGAGGTTGATGGAAAACCGGCCGCTGTTGAGAGTTGTGTTGGTTCCATCGGCGCCAATGAAGGAAGAAATGCTTTCCACTGCTGGATCGGCGAGGATGATCTTAGCCAATTTTTGCTGCTGCTCGGACATGGCTTGAAAAGATATCGATTGGGGCGCCTGAGAGATGCCTTGGATGACGCCTGTGTCCTGCACCGGGAAAAAGCCCTTGGGTATGGCGATATAGAGCAGGATCGTAAGGATCAGTGTGGCGAGGGCTACCAGCAGAGTAATGGTTTGGTACTGCAAAACCCACTTCAAAGTCCGTCCGTAGAAGGCGATCATGCGCTCGAACGCCCTCTCCGATGCGCGATAAACGCGACCCTGTTGAGCCTCCGGGTTATGGCGCAGAATCCGAGAACACATCATGGGTGTGAGCGTAAGCGAGACTACGGCCGAAATAATAATGGTGACAGCCAGCGTCACGGCGAATTCGCGGAAGAGGCGTCCGACCACATCACCCATGAAGAGCAGTGGAATAAGAACAGCGATCAGCGAGACAGTCAACGACACGATGGTGAAACCGATCTGCCCCGCGCCCTTAAGGGCAGCCTCCATCGGTGTGTCGCCTTCTTCTAAATAACGCGAGATGTTCTCGATCATGACGATCGCATCATCCACTACGAAGCCGGTGGAAATGGTGAGCGCCATCAGCGAGAGGTTATCGAGACTGTACCCCAGAACGTACATGGCGCAGAATGTGCCGACAAGCGAGAGCGGCACCGCGACGCTGGGGATGATGGTTGCTGAAAGGCTGCGAAGAAAGAGGAAGATGACCATCACAACCAGCGCGATGGTGAGCATCAATTCAAATTCGACATCGTCGACTGAGGCTTGAATCGCCGTAGTGAGATCGGTGAGTGTGGTGACTTTGATGCCGGCTGGCAGATTGGCCTGGAGCTGCGGCAGAAGCTGCTTGATGCTTTTGACGACGCTGATGGTATTGGCGCCAGGCTGGCGCTGCACATTGAGAATGACCGCTGGTGTCTGGTTCATCCAAGCGGCCTGATTGTTATTTTCGACGCCATCCACGACGGACGCGACGTTTTCCAACAGGACGGGCGCACCGTTGCGATACGCGACGACGACTCTCTTGTACTCCTCACTCTTTTCAAGCTGATCGTTCGCGTCTATCTGATAACTCTGCCGTGGACCATCGAAATTTCCCTTGGCGCCGTTCACGCTGGTTTCCGTCAGAGCAGTCCGCACATCCTCAAGGTTGATGCCATAGGAAGACAACTGGGCCGGGTTGACCTGGATGCGCACGGCAGGTTTCTGGCCACCGCTGAGGCTGACCAGCCCTACGCCACTGAGCTGCGAGATCTTGGGAGCCAGACGCGTATCGACGAGATCCTGAACCTGCGGCAGCGGGATGGAATTCGAGGTAATCGCGAGAGTCAGAATCGGCGGATCGGCTGGATTCGTCTTACTGTAAACCGGTGGCGTGGGCAGCACGGAGGGCAGCAGGCTTTGTGCGGCGTTGATGGCGGCTTGAACTTCTTGTTCTGCAATATCGATGTTGAGCGAGAGGTTAAATTGCAGAACAATGACCGAGCTTCCTCCGGAACTGATGGAGGTCATCTGGCTCAATCCCGCGACCTGCCCAAACTGGCGCTCTAAAGGAGCGGTGACCGTAGTGGCCATCACATTCGGGCTGGCTCCGGGATAGAAGGTCAGCACCTGGATCGTGGGGTAATCCACTTCCGGCAGCGCAGAGACGGGCAGCTGCGTAAATGCAACCATGCCTGCAAGCAGGATCGCGGCCATTAACAACGAGGTTGCGACTGGCCGCAGAATAAATGGGCGGGACGGATTCACGGCGCGTCGCTCTCGATTGTGTCTTGGGGCAGAGGTTGTTTGGAGATGATGATCTTCGAGCCGTTCTGCAGCTTTTCAAAGCTGCTGGTTGCCAACACATCTCCCGGATTGATGCCTTCCACAGCGGTTATTCCCTTATCGGTTGTGCCAGGTTTTACATCCTTCACATTTGCAACGCCATTGGTGATGACATAGACGAAGGAGTTCTGCCCGTTGTGCTGAATGGCTGAGGACGGAATCAGGGTCATGCCATGTTGCGTGGTTACGAGCAGACGGGTATTCACGAACTGGTTGGGGAACAGGCTGTTGTCACGGTTGTCAAAAGAGGCGCGGAGCTTGAGGGTACCGGTCGTGGTATCGATCTGATTATCCAGCGCGAACAATTTGCCGGTGGCGATCTTCCTGGTTTGTTCCCGATCATAAGCATCAACGGATAAATGGGCACCGTGATGAATCTGCTCGAGCACCTGGGGGAGAAAATCCTGGGCTATCGTGAAAACTACCGTGATGGGCTGTACCTGTGCGATCACCGCGAGCACTGTGCTGCCACTGGCCTGCACGAGATTCCCGGGATCCACGAGGCGCAGGCCGACACGCCCGGTGAAAGGCGCGACGATATGACAGTAGGAAAGCTGAACCTTATTGAAATCAAGCGTTCCCTGATCGGACCGTACAAGCCCCTGGTTCTGAGCAACGATCTTTATCTGATCATCCAGCTGCTGCCTTGCAATGGCGTTGCGGCTCCAGGCTTGCTGGAATCGATCCAGGTCCATTTTGGATTGCGCCAGTATATAAGTGTCGCGTTCGAGCGCTCCCTGTGCTGACTCGACCTGCGCTTCAAATTGGCGAGGATCGATGTCGACAAGCGGATCACCTTTCCGAACAGTCTGACCCTCCCGGTAATGCACCTGCGTGATGACGCCGACGACCTGGTTAAAGATGGAAGCCGTATATACGGGTGTGACTGTGCCAATAGCATCCAGGTAGACCCCGATATCGCCCTTATGGGCAGTAGTAACGGTCAGCGTTACCGGACCACCCATGCCGCGACGGCCCGCGTTTCGCTGAATTTGGTCATGATGCCGCAAAATAAGGACGAGGATGAGGGCAAAGACCAGCAAAAGCACCACCCAAAGCCACTGGCGCTTCTTGCGGGGAGGTTTCGGAATGTCGCCGGTAGTGCTCGGCAGCTGATGATCGGGAGGAATGGTCTCAGGCAATTCTTGATCCATCTTGTCTTGTTGCACCTTTGGTCGCAGCCTCCCTTTAAGAGTTGCTGTTCAAAATGATTGTTGGGTGGCTGAGCCACCGGTTGTTTCAACGGGCACAGAAGACCCGTGGAAATAATCGCAACCTCTTATCTTGCCAAAATTTGGCGTATTTTTAGGACGATCAAATCCTACGGATAGTTGCAGTAACATTCAGGTTAAATCATCACCCCTCGAGACGCCTACTCCACGCAGATCACGAATGGATGAAAATTACTTGAAGGCTCGACTGTGCTCTTCGCGCCATCATAGGCGAGTTGAAGTCACTCCTTGGCTCGTTCTTTCGTCTGGACGTTAGATGTCGTTTTGCTGGGGAAGAGAATTCGTACGAAAGTGCAGAAAAAGCATGATGCACGATCCCAGAAGCGGAACGATGAGGCCTGTCCGAAGCGATCCACTCGCAGTTGCCAGTTGACCGGTCATCCAGGAGAGTACAGCTCCGCCGAGCCCGCTGATGGCAAAAATCCATCTGGATTCCGATGGACGGCTGGTAATCGCCAGAACTCGGGACAGGCACAACGGAAAAACAGGAGCCAGCATCAAGCCCGCGAGCGCTGCGCTCGTAAGGCTCATGACCGATGTATAGCTCAGAAGCAGCATGACGTTGCTCACCAGAAGCACGGATAGAGAGAGCGTAAGAAGTCGTGACTCAGAGAGCTTTTTCAAAACCGTCGGGGTAGCTGCTCTACCGCTGAGCAGAGCGATCCAGAAAATGGACGTTGCGATTGGAGCATACATGCTGCTTGAGAGAGGCAGGCGGTGAACATACGTCATCATCCAGCTGCTGATGGAAGTTTCGACTCCGACATAAAGAAAAGCGAATAGACCCAAGGGCACCAACAGGGAAATCCGCGTATGCAAACTGTATGAAAGAGTGAAATCGTCAGGCAGACGCGTCAGGTAGACATGCTGCATGCCAAGCAGGATGAGCGGCAAAATCGTCACCACTGCCATGCCAAAATAAAGCCGTGGGAAAGAGCGAAAATGAGCCCATGCAGTGACGATAGGCGGAGAGAGAACTGCGCCCAGACCCCAGAAGGCGTTGAGGAGAGAAAGCGATGCACCGCGGGTTGCGCTGTAAAGGCGTCCGATGATCATGGTGGTTGCGGTCATGGCCGATCCAAGCCCTAATCCAAAACAAAACAACAGAGGTGCAGCAAAATGGCCATGAGAAAAAGCAACCGATAAAGCGCTTACGACCAGTAAGAGATAGCCTCGAATGAGACTTGTATATAACCGTGATTTCACGAGGAGTGCGCCGCACGATGAACCGGAAAACTGGGCGGCAAGAAGAAAGCCGGAATGGCTATCATTCAGGTTCCATAGGATGCTAAGCCCAGGAAGTATGCAGCCAAGAAGCGTGGTGCCAATACCCGTCAAAATAAATCCAAAATAAAGGCAGGCGATTAACTGGACTGTCGGCCGTTCTTCACTTCTTGACGAGGGAACCATTCCTACTCTTCCGGGATGAGCCTGTTACTCCTGCGCCGCTGAACTGGGTCTGCGGCTTGACGGAACATGTCGACTCACGGATCACTAGTTCCGGCTCGAAGGCGACCTGTTCGCGGAAGCTTTCTGTGCGATTGAGGCGGTTCACAATACACTGGGCTGCAAGTCGGCCCATTTCTGACAGCGGTTGACGGATCGTAGTCAAGTTAGGGCTAATGTAGGCCGCGGCTTTGATATCGTCGAACCCGATCACTGAAATGTCATTCGGTACAAGCAGGCCCAGATCGTGGATGGCACGGATGGCGCCAATCGCGGCAATATCGTTGAAGCACACCAACGCTGTGAAATTTCGTTTCCCATCGAAAAGCTGCTGCACTACCGGATAGCCAAGCTCGGGAGAGCTGATATCCCGATTGAGCTGAACGGTGAGTTCAGACCTGATCTCAATGCCCAACTCCTTGCCTACCTCAACGATACCTCGCCAGCGGTCGTCTGAGTCAGAGCTGAAGGGTTGTCCTCGCATGAACGCGATACGACGGTGACCGAGTGAGTATAGATGAGTCAACGTTAGTTCGGCTGCACGGCGGTGGTCGAGCACGACATTCGTGACTCCTTCGATATGGCGATGCCCTGCAACAGCAACTACTGGCACGGAGAGCGAATGTTCGAGCGCCGTGTCAATGCAGATCAGCCCCTCGGCGCCCTTAGCAACCAGCTGCTTACTATATTGTTCGACCAAGTTTGGGCGATGTCGATGATGCGCTGTGAAGTAGAAGTAGCCTGCTTCAACCAGGTAATCACCAACGCCAGTCATGACCGCGGTGTGATATCCATCGCCAAGCTCGGGCACAAGAATACCGAGTGTCAACGTTCGTCGGCTGCGAAATGAGCGAGCGAGAAGATTTGGCTGGTAGTTGAACTCCTTCGCTGCTTCTTTGATCCGTCTCCGCGTCTCATCTGGAATCGAGCGTCCCGGTGTGTCATTCAGCACAACTGAGATCGTTGACGGATTCAAGCTTAGATAATGAGCCAGCTCCTTGAGCCTGACAGGGCTCCTGGGGAGTTTCGATTTAGCAGGAATATTTGTCTTCTTCGTCAATGTTCTGCCGGATAAATGTTGCCGTGCGATGGATTCATGTTCAGTTATTCATCTCTTGCCGCGCACACAATGTGCTTTGCAGAAATGAGGCGTGCAGAGGGGGCTTGCACTTAATAACTCATCGTATCTTAACCTGTTCTATTCAAGGAATATGGTTCGAGCGTCCTTTCGTCCTTCACGTTGTGAAATAAATCTGCCGTCATCATGTCCAAAGCAGGGTGGTGACCGAGTCATGGGGAAGTTCCAGATTGAGCAACTGACCCCCAAAACGGCACGAAAGTTGACGATCAGCACCCTGATTCGACACGACGAGAATGTAACTGCCATCTGGGTTCTTCAGCGCTACGTGTTCCACATCAGTAAATGAGCCGTGCGATGCAATCACCTGAGCACCTCGCTCGATCACCTTGGAGTAGTGGGCGAACGCCCAATATTGGCCACTGCGAGTTATCTCGCGGGTCTTTGAGTCCAGCGTGACGACGCCGCCACAGGCAAACGGCCCGATGTTAGGCGAACCCTTTTCGTCGAGCACCAGGTTCCAACTGACGATGCAGCGCGCCCAGTTTTTCAATATCTGCGCAAAAGTGCTCGACCATTTGGTCCAGTCTGTCTCATAGCCAGGATGTGAGAGCTCAGGGCCACCCTCCGTCCAATAGGCATGCTTGGAGGGAAATGCGTTATGCACGCGGGTCATCGCGTCAGGAGTGCCCATGTAACCATGCCATGCAACCCCATCCACATATTTGTAGACCCCTGGATCGCTCAGAAGATCCAGGGCGCGGCCCCACAGGTCGTAGTTATGGTCGAGCAGCCAGATCTTGGTGTCGAGAGAAGCGCGTTCAAATGCTGGTCCCAGATGCTCTCTGATGAAAGCAGCCTCATACTCCTGCCCCCACTCGGCTGTGGGCATCCTGCCGTCCTGATCGGTGTCTACTTCATTCTGTGTCGTGGTGGCGCGAATTTTTACTCCTTCCGCTTGATAAGCCTGAAGGAACTTCACAAAATATTCTGCATATGAGGCGAAATAATGTTTTTGCATCGATCCACCCAGCATCGATCCGCCTGTTTTCATCCATCCGGGTGGACTCCAGGGAGCGGAAAACAGGAAGATTTCAGGATTGATGGTTTGAGCGATACGCAGGATGGGCAGAATGTATTCTCGATCGTGGGCTATGCTGAATCGCTTGAGTTCGGGATCGGGATCGGACCCATCATCGAAACTGTAGGCGGTGCGCGAGTAGTCGCTGGAACCAATGCAGGTACGTCCTACGGACAACCTCAGTCCGTCCGGCCCGACCAGTTCGGCCAGCAATTTCTGGCGCGCGTCAGGTTCCATCTCATTCAGCAGATAGCAGGATGCGTCGGTAAAGGCGCCGCCGAAACCGAGAATACTCTGAAAGGTCTGGGTCGCGTCGATTTCAAGGCCGGATTCCGAGGCTCCTGAGTCAGGTCTCCACCCTGAAATTTCTATCGGACTAAATCGTTTCTCTTGAGTCGTCATCCAGGCACGCACCACTCCAGACGCCGGCATCGCAAAATTACGCAGTACAGGGTTTTTCAGGCCAGAGGTGGAAGCGATTACAGCGGCACTCTGCTTGATAAAGCTGCGACGTGTATTCCAATGCATTGGTCAATATCCTGAGCTTCAAATGCCTGTATCTAACAGCACAACAAAGATTAAGACAATCGGTTTTTTCTAATACTCTCAAAACTTTGAAGGTCAAAACGTCCGTTCGTCGCGCCAATATGTGGCCACAATGCATTCTTGGCACGCTAGGCATCATTACATAGACCAACGATTGTCTGCTGAAAAATTAAGGATATTTTCGCGCTTGACAATTGTTGCGGTGAGGCGCTGTAATGTGCAGCGCGGTTGTAGGGTGGTTTTATTTAACCGTCAAGACAAGCGATTGTCTAATGATTTTAATCACTGATATTCGTTGGAGTTGGATCCGGTGTTCATTAGCCGATCGATGAGCATGCCGGTTGAACTGGCAGATGAAAATGTCTGGATTGCAGCTACATCGAGCATGAAGCGTAAATGTATACGCGGTATTTGAAAGAAACTTTTTCGGAGGCAGTATATGAGAGATGCGATTCGTTGGAGTTTGTTATGTCTGCTGCTCTGCGCAAGCGGACTAAGCCTTGCCCAAAGCACAAATTCAGGAGATATTCGCGGCACAGTGACTGACTCTACCGGGGCTGTGATCCCCGACGTGAAAGTCACGGTACTGAACGTCGATACAGGTATATCGAAGGACTTTGTCACCAACAGCGACGGCCTGTTCGACACCTCTTCCATTGTGGCAGGAAACTATAAAGTCACTTTTACACGAGATGGTTTTGAGCAGCTTGTACGCGGCCCAATCACGCTCCAGGTTGGGGTAACAAACATAAGTGCCGTGCTGAATATAGGCTCGACCTCGCAGCAGGTCATGGTGACTGCAGATGTGCCTTTGCTGACGACTGAAACTGGGGCGCAATCCACCACACTGGACTCCCAGACGCTGACGGAGCTTCCGCAGGTAGGCAAAGGTCCGGATTGGTCGAGCTTCGTTATTCTGTTGCCAGGCGCTGCGGGCGTTCCCATGGGAGCACAGGGGGTCACAGGTACGGGGACTTCGAATGGCACGACGCTTGCTGTGAACGGTAACTTGCCCTTCAGCACGGTCCTTGCAGACGGCGCGACTACGACACTGCCGGCAAGCGCGAACTCTGATATCAACATTCAGGAAACTGTGCAGGAAGTTAATATCATGTCTGCCAATTTTTCTGCGCAGTATGGCATCGGCGGTACGCTTTACAACCAAATCAGCAAAGGTGGGACCGACAGATTCCATGGGTCCGCCTACGAGTATTTTCAAAATGATGCGCTGAATGCGTATAACTACACCTTCCCCGGACAGACCAAGACGAGGTCAACCCTTCGCTTTAACAATTTCGGAGGTTCAATCGGGGGGCCCATTCTCAAAAGGAAGCTCTTCTTCTTCTTCGACTTCGACAAGATCATCAATAACGGCGGCAATCCCACCGTAGCGTATACAATTCCCACTCCAGCCGTCATGGGCGGAGACTTCACTGGATATCCGACCCTTTACGACCCGGCTACGACAGTGGTTCAGCAGACAGGCACGGTTACCAATCCGGATGGTTCGGTATCGACATGCCCTTGCGTCAGTCGGACCTCTTTCGCGGATGAATACCATAACGGGAACAGGATCCCCGCTGGGCGGATTGATCCCGTCGCCGCAAATCTCCAGAAATTCTTCCCTGGTTCCAACGCGGCTGGGGTGCTCCAATCCAATGGCCTGCTTGCCAACAATTACACCTATACTTCGGGCGCTGGAAATCCGTTCACTCGGTATTTTGGACGCATGGATTATGATTTCAGATCTAACAATAGACTCACACTCTCCGTCACGGATGGAGACAATCCGGGCGAAAGCTTCGGCGCAGGTATCTGTCCCATCAATTGCCGAACGGGCGATGTAAGCAGGGTGAATGCCCAGGCTACAGACGTGTGGACCATTAGTCCATCTACGACCAACGAACTCAGGATGGGCTATACCAATCAGCTTAACTTCTTTGTGCCTGCAACGCTCGATAAGGGATACCCAGCCCAGCTTGGCTGGCAGTTCGCCAAAGCGGACAATTTCCCGAGCATTAATATCACGAACTATAATGCTGGCAATCTCAACAACAATGCCATCATTTCATCCGACATCAACGCGGTCTATAAAGAGCACTCCTTTGACCCATCCGATGTGGTTACGCTTGTTCGCGGCAAGCACGTTCTGCATTTCGGCGGCGAGTTCCTGATCTATCAGAACAACTCCACGGCCTGGGGCAATATCAATGCCGGGACGATGAGCTACACCGGTCAATATACGGCGCAGCACCTGGGCAACAGCGCAACCGGATTCAGCTATGCGGACTTCCTGCTTGGAGAGACGCAGAAATGGAATGCGAGTGAAACACCGGAATATGGCGGCCGGATGAAACTTCCGCAGTTGTTTGTCCAGGACGACTATAAAATTCGTTCAAATCTGACGTTAGATTTGGGCCTGCGTTACCAGATTCAAACTGGTTGGAGTGAGGTCCATGGCAATATGGCGTCATTCGATCCGACCGTGATGAACCCAGCTACTGCCACGCTGGGTGCCATGTGGTTTGGAACGACCAAAGCGAATGGCCGTTCACGTATTCAGTCTCCTGTCTACAACACGTTTCTGCCACGCGTTGGGTTCTCCCTTCTGTACGATCCGAAGACAACCATACGAGGCGGATTTGGTCTTTATGCCTATAACTGGAGTAACGATACTTATAACGGCGGGGTGATGGGCGGGGCTTTTGGTTCGCAAGGCAGCATAACCGATAATACCAGCGGTATTACTCCTGTTGTTAGTCTTTCCGGCACTGGAGCGAACCTCCCATTCTCTTCAAATTCGACCGATCCTACAGTTTTTAATGGTCAAACCGTAAACTATGTTCAGTATCACCAGCCGGTAGGTGGATCCTATCAATGGAATGTAGAGATACAGCGCCAGCTGAGTTCAGATATGGTGGCTTCGCTTTCCTATGTTGCAAGTCATGGCCACAATCTGCCCTTCCCGGTCGACATCAACCAGGTTCCCGAGGCTAGCCTCTCCGCAAACGATCAAAATCTTCGGCCCTTCCCGCAATTTGGCTCGATTAATGCGACCGGAACCGTGCCTCACGAAAACGCAGTCTCTAACTACAATTCCCTGCAAGCTACCATCGATAAGCGATTCTCACACGGATTTAACTTCAGCTTCGACTATGTCTGGTCTCACTTCCTGTCAGACATCGATTCTTCCGGTTGGGGCAGTCATGCTGGCACTCAGAACGTCCAAAACTCTTTTGATCCGGCTGCGAACTATGGGAACTCTAACTTCGATGTCAGGAATGCATTCAAAGGCAGCGCTCTTTATGAATTGCCCTTTGGTAAAGGCAGGCAGTTCCTGAACAGTAGCGGGCTGCTCGATGCATTTATCGGCGGCTGGCAAACTTCAGGCACAATCGTCCTTCAGAGCGGTCAACCTTTTACTCCAACAATGGCTAGCGGTACGAACTCGTTTTCGCTGGCCGGTAACAACTTTGCCTGGTATCCCAACCAGATCGGGAATCCGATTCTTTCGCACCGTGGGGTCAGTCAATGGTTCAACGAGGCCGCTTTTGCAGTACCAGCCTCCGGAACCTTCGGGAACGTGAGACGGAATCAGCTCTTTGGGCCTGGGTTCGATCTCATCAACCTGTCCCTGGGCAAGACCTTTGACATCTGGGAGCAGGTTCGCATGCAGATTCGTGTTGATGCGGATAACGCATTCAATCACCCGAATTTCTCAGAACCTTCCACGAACCTACAGGTCGGGTCAAATGGTGCGATTACAACCGGTACCTCGCAGATTACGGGTCTGTCCAATCCAACCCGTGCCCTGCAGCTCTCAGCACGCATCACTTTTTAAATTGAAACCTCCTAATTGTCTTAAGAGACGGCAGAATATGCCGTCTCTCTCTTTTTTGGGGATCGTACGTTGTATATGATCTGGATGTCATGAGTACAAAAAGAGGCGTTGTTGTTGCCGGAATTATTCTTCTTGCGGGTTTAACCTTATGCTTCTCCCAGACGCCAGAGAGCATCAGCCAGCAGATTGAGATGCACAGTCAGAAAGCTCAGGCTTTTCTTCGTGAGAGGAGGCCTGACCTTGCAATTCCAGAATTGCAGGCTGTAATCGCGCTCGATCCGAAAAATGTCGACGCGCGCGCCAACCTCGGTGTCCTTTTGTTTTTCCGTGAAGACTATGCAAAAGCAACTCCCGAACTGCGGGCAGCACTAACCCTGCGACCCGACCTTCCAAAAATTCAGGCTCTCCTCGGCATGAGTGAAAAACGGGGCGGAGATCCCGCAAATGCTCTCAAAGATCTGGAAGCGTCTTTTCCGATGATCTCGGAGAAGGGCATTCGCGTGGAAGCAGGTATGGAGTTGATCGAGCTTTACACCGCCAGCAATGATTTGGATAAAGCCGCAGCCATTGTCGGGCAGCTCCGGCAGACAGAACCGGAAAACAAAGAAATTCTTTATGCTGCTTACCGAATCTATTCTGACCTCGCTGGCGAAGCGATGCTGAGTCTTTCGCTGGTTGCGCCAGGTTCAGCGCAAATGCACCAGGTGATGGCGCATGAGGAGGCAAGACAGGGTAATGACGCTGCTGCGATTGCTCAGTTTCGCAAAGCGATTGCAATCGATCCAAAGCTTCCGGGTATTCATTTTGAACTCGCCGAGTTGCTTGCCAACTCACAGGATATAAAGACAAGAGACGAGGCAGAAGCAGAGTACAAAGCTGCTCTAAGCGAAAACTCGCTCGATGAGAAAGCGCAATCCAGGCTGGGCGATATCTATACAAAGCAGGGCGATCTTCAGAAAGCCTACGATGCCTATTCCCAGGCAGTGCGCTTGCAGCCTAACGACCCGGATGCAAATTTTGGATTGGCCAAAACGTTGATCGCCATGGAGCAGCCGGCGAAGGCACTGCCGATTCTGGAGCATGCCGTTCAGCTCGACCCGACTAATTCTGCAGCCCATTTCCGCCTAAGCACTCTCTACCGTCAGCAGGGGCAGACAGAGAACGCAAAACGCGAGGTAGAAGAGTACAAAAAATACAGGGAAATGAAGGAAAAGCTGCAGGTACTCTATAAGGAAATGCAGATACAGCCAAGCGTGACATCGAAAGACGAGCCGAGCGAACCGGAAAGCAAAAACCATCAATAACTGTATGCAGCGGCTGAAATACGGTGTTTGCGTCCGAAGATTCGCGACGACCTTGTCGCTTGCAGTCACGATACTTTGTCACTCTCAATGGGGCAGCGGGCAGCAGCCTGGTATCCATTCCTCAAAAGAGCAGCCGGAACACCAGAACACTTCGCTCCCGGAATTCGTCGACATCACAAACTCCACCGGCATTAAATTTGAGCATCTTTCCAGCCCCGAGCAGCGTTATATCGTGGAATCAATGGGCGGAGGCGTTGCTCTGATCGACTATGACCACGACGGTTGGCCAGATATCTATTTCACGAATTCGCAGAGTGTCGAAATGGCGCTTTCCGGCAAGAAAGCTCGGAGCGCGCTTTATCACAACAATCATGATGGAACATTCACGGATGTAACAGACAAGGCAGGCGTCGGATATCCTTGCTGGGCCATGGGCGCGGCCGTGGGTGATTACAACAACGACGGACTGCCCGATCTTCTGGTCACTTGTTTCGGAGGGGTTGTTCTCTATCGCAATAATGGCGATGGCACTTTTACCGACGTTACAAAGTCGGCAGGGCTCAATAAGGATTCAGCGTGGGCCACTGGCGCGGCATTCGGCGATTACGACGGCGATGGATGGGCAGACTTGTTTGTTTCGCATTACGTTGATTTTCATCTAAATGATCTTCCTGCGTTTGGCTCAAGCAAGACTTGTAAATATCGTGGCATTGATGTGCAGTGCGGTCCGCGCGGACTGAAGGGCTCGCCTGACAATCTCTATCACAACAATGGAGACGGAACGTTCACAGATGTCTCGGCAGCGGCAGGAGTTGATGATCCGCAGCATTTCTTCGGGCTGACTGCAGTCTGGTCCGATTTTGATAACAATGGCCGCCTCGATCTCTTTGTAGCCAATGATAGTCAACCGAACTACCTCTACCGCAACAATGGGAACGGCACATTCACCGATGTCGCCCTGGATGCGGGCGTGGCAATGAGTGAAGATGGGGCCGAGCAGGCCAATATGGGTATTGCCGCAGGTGATTATCAGCACACAGGGCGCATGTCTCTTGCCGTAACACACTTCGATCATGAGTACGCAACACTGTTTCGCAACGACGGACAGATGAGTTTTACCGGGGTCTCTGAAGCATCGGGAATTGCACCTGGCACACGCTCCTATGTTGGATGGGGAGACTGCTTCTTCGACTTCAATAATGATGGATGGGCCGATCTGTTTATCGTGAATGGGCACGTCTATCCCCAGGTCGATAAGGGACAAATCGGCTCGATGTACCACGAGCCGAAACTGCTGTTTCTTAATCAGCAAAACGGGACATTCAAAGACATCAGCAAACTCGTCGGACCAGCGATTCAGATACCTCAGGTAAGTCGCGGCCTTGCGATGGGAGATTTGTTTAACGACGGCAGTATCGAAATTGTTGTCGAGAATCTGACTGGGCAGCCGATGATTCTTCAGGCTCAGAGAGGCAAGCAAAACCACTGGATCAGCTTTGCCCTGGAAGGTACCAAGAGCAATCGGCTCGCGCTCAATGCGCGAGTCAAAGCTACCGCTGGCGATTTGGTTCAAACAGGCGAAGTGCTAAGCGGCGGTAGTTATTTATCGCAAAATGATCTGCGTATTCATTTTGGACTTGGAGATCACACGCGAGTCGATAAAGTGGAGGTGTCATGGCCCGACGGCAAGAAGGACACCTTAAATAACCTGGAAGCGGACCGCTTTTATTCTGTCCGCGAAGGCGATGGAATTATTTCGTCTCAGCAAGCACAAACAGCGAAGACAAAATCTCCCTAAATGCATTGCGCAAAAACAATAAGACAAACGATTGTCTCAAGGCTATGCTTGAGGGCTTGCGCTTGACAGCATTTGACTCAAAAGTGCCTAATGATTGACGGCTCAAATAAAACACTCTCGCTGATGGTTAAGGGAAACCACTACAAAGCACGCCCGCACGTCCAAAATTTGGACGCAGCAATGAAAAGTGTCGCACGGAGGATGGATGCTGTTGAAGTTCGGACGATATTTGCTGATTGCTTGTCTGGTTCTTTTCGTGTTTTCGGTAAACGCACAACATAAAGGCGATGTTGCGGTATGGCTGACAACTGCCGATCGAGCTTCGTTATTTTCCCGACAGACAAGTCCACTACATTTTGGGACGCCGAAAGACGCGATTCCTACGATCGATGTGGACGACAAGCAGATATTTCAATCGATCGACGGTTTTGGATTTGCCTTGACTGGTGGGAGCGCGCAGCTTCTTATGCGCATGGAAGCGCAGCAGCGTTCGAATCTTTTAAGAGAACTCTTCTCGCCAGAAGGGAAAGGAATCGGGGTTAGTTACCTGCGCGTCAGCATCGGGTCTTCTGACATGAACGACCATGTATTTACATACGATGATCTGCCGCCGGGCGAGAAGGACATGGATTTGTCCAGGTTCAATTTTGGCCCGGATCGCGCGGATGTCATACCCGTCTTGAAAGAAATTCTTGCGATTAACCCGCAGATCAAGATATTAGGCTCTCCGTGGTCGGCGCCATCATGGATGAAGACAAATGAAAACCCAAAGGGAGGAAGCCTAAAGCCGGAATATTACGACACCTATGCCCAGTATTTTGTGAAGTACATCGAAGGCATGAGGGCGGAAGGTATCAAGATCGACGCCATCACCATTCAAAATGAGCCCTTGAACGATAAAAATACCCCAAGCATGGTAATGCAGGCTAAGGAAGAAGCTGCTTTTATCAAGCAATCGCTAGGACCGGCCTTTCGCAAAGCTGGAATCACAACGAAGATCATTCTTTACGATCACAACTGCGATGTGCCTGAATACCCGCTTGAAATTTTGAACGATCCCGAAGCAAGACAATATGTCGACGGTTCAGGCTTTCATTTGTATGCGGGCGAAATAATCGCAATGTCAAAAGTGCATGACGCTTATCCAGATAAGAATCTGTATTTCACCGAGCAGATGGTGATTGAAGACAAAGGTGATTCTGAATTGGAAATAGCATCACCTGTACAACGATTGCTCGTAGGCGCCACACGAAACTGGAGCCGCAACGTTTTGTTGTGGAACCTCGCTGCAGACCCTGAAAACAAGCCTCATACCGATAATGGCGGATGTCCCATATGTCAGGGCGCCATCACACTCGACGGCAATAAAGTAACCAGAAATATCGCATATTACACGGTCGCTCACGCCTCAAAGTTTGTGCGTCCAGGGTCGGTTCGCATTCAATCCAATCTTCTCGATGACCTGCCAAATGCGGCCTTCAAAACACCGGATGGAAAAAGAGTTTTGATTGTTGTGAACAGCAGTAAATCCTCGCAGACATTTCAGATTCACTATCGCAATAAGGGCGTGACATCGACATTAAGTGCAGGGGCTGTGGGAACATATGTCTGGTAAGACGGGGAATCAAAGACAAAATACTACGCAATGGCTCTCGCAGCAGCTAGTGCAGGAAAAATCCAAAATAGTGGCCCTTACCCTTCTGGCGCTCTTCGGTGTAAGCTTGTGCTCGTCGGCCGCATCTTATTACCCGCTTCGTCTTGACGATCCGAAGGCCGTCTATCTGACAAAAGACAAATTTCCGGTTCACGGCGATGGCGTCGCCGATGACAGCGACGCGCTACAGCAGGCAATCGATAGGGTGCAGGAAACATCGCAACAGGGAATTGTCTTTGTTCCCGAAGGACGCTATCGCATCAGCCGGACGATCTATGTTTGGCCCGGCGTGCGGATCATTGGATATGGCGCGACCCGCCCAGTCATTGTCCTTGGAAAAAATACTCCAGGCTTTCAGCAGGGCATCGCTTACATGATGTTCTTTGCCGGGGGAAGGCCCGGGCATGAAGGCGCTGGGCAGCATCGCACTCAGACAAGACATGCATCCGATCAGCCTTTTCCCGGAACCGTTCCTCCGGCAATGGATGTGATCGATGCGAACCCGGGAACCTTTTATTCGGCAATGAGCAACATCGATTTCGAGATCGGTGCCGGAAACCCCGCGGCGGTAGGTATTCGCTTTCACATCGCGCAGCACTGTTTTCTCACGCACATGGATTTCCACATAGGGTCGGGGCTGGCGGCATTGCACGATGTCGGCAACGAAGCAGAGGATCTGCATTTTTACGGCGGTCGATACGCGATCATGACCCGCAAACCGTCTCCGGGATGGCAATTTACTTTACTGGACTCAACCTTCGAGGGGCAAAGCGAAGCCGCGATAAAAGAGCATGAAGCTGGCTTGACGCTGGTCCGCGATCAATTCAAGAATGTCCCGGCTGCAATTTCGATTGACCCTGGCTATGCGGAAGAGCTTTGGGTGAAAGACTCGCGTTTCGAAAACATCAGCGGCCCGGCGCTCACAATCAGTAACGAAAGCAATGCCAGAACAGAGATAAATCTTGAAAATATTGTGTGCCGGCATGTGCCTTCTTTTGTTCTTTTTCGAGAAGGCGGAAAGAAGATCGATGGGTCGGGCGAAATATATAAGGTCAGTGTTTTTTCGCACGGGCTAACCATCGCCGATACTAACGCGAAAGCCGAAATTCAAACTGCATTTCGAAGTGAGCCTCTCAGCAATTTTCCGGCAGCTGAACCGCCTGCGATTCGCGATCTTCCCGAGCGGAAAACATGGGTGAATCTGCGAACACTTGGCGTGAACGGTGATGGAGTTACCGACGATACCGCCGCTATCCAGAAGGCGATCAATGAGCACGCGGTCATCTATATTCCCACCGGGCGCTATCTTGTCAGCGACACCATCACACTTAAGCCGGATACCGTGTTAATCGGCCTGCATCCCAGCACAACTCAGTTCGATCTGGCGGATTCGACGCCGGGCTTTCAAGGGCCGGATACTCCCAAGCCTTTGCTGAAGACCCCGCAGGGCGGGACGAATATCGTAACCGGCATTGGGCTTTATACTGGCGGAATCAACAGCCGTGCAGTCGGCGCGATGTGGATGGCGGGCACAGACTCTCTGATGGACGATGTCCGTTTCCTCGGCGGTCATGGGACAAATAATCCTGATGGCACTCGCAGCAATCCATATAACAACACCCATACCGCAGATCCCGACATTCACCGTCGATGGGATGGACAATACCCAAGCCTCTGGGTCACCAATGGTGGTGGCGGCACGTTTGCCAACATCTGGACACCGGATACGTTTGCACAGGCGGGTCTCTATGTTTCTGATACCGAAACGCCGGGTCACGTGTATGAGTTGTCGAGCGAGCATCACGTTCGCAATGAAGTGAAGCTAAATCGCGTTTCCAACTGGGAGCTCTTTGCTTTGCAGACGGAAGAGGAGCGCGGCGAAGGCCCGTTTGCGCTTCCTTTAGAGATTGATCACTCGAAAAATATCCTGGTCGCAAACTATCATTCGTACCGCGTAGTTAGCATGTTTCAACCATTTCCATATGCGGTCCGTATAGCGCATTCGCAAAATATTCGATTCCGGAATTTGCACGTTTACAGTGACAGCAAGGCATCGTTCGATAGCTCAGTGTTTGACCAATCGCACAGTGCAGAGATTCGCTTCCGCGAAGTTGGATCGCTCACACTGACGGGTGAGGATACAGCTCCACAGCCACTCGCCGTATCTTCAGGCGTTGCCGCTGACACCAAGGTAGAAAAGCTTGCAAGTGGATTTTTCAATATATCTGGCGGTGCCGTGGACGCGGACGGCAGGCTCTATTTTGTCGATCCGCACTGGCAGAGAATCTATCGCTGGTCGCCGGAAGAGCACGATCTGGACATGGTCCGAGACAATCCGCTCGACCCAGTGAATCTTGCATTTGATAAAGCAGGTAACTTGATGGTGATTTCGTACGGAGGCGATGGCACAGTCTACAGCTTCCGTCCTGACTCGGCCGCCGATCAGATCACGCTGCTCAAGCCTCAAGCTGCAACCTCTCGCCCAGATATGAGCGCCGTATTACCGGTGGACTACTGGAGAAATGAGAACGACTTCCCGCAGGCTGTTCCAGTTCGAAAGCCATATCAGTATGTTTCGCCGGATGGAACCACCTTCATACCCGCCGGAGAAGACTTTACGACTGGAGCTCTCTACTATGGCACAAAGATGTCGGACGTGCTTCGTGCTTTTGGGCTGGCGAAAGCAACTCAGGGTCATCCATTTTATGTGACGAGTGAGTCAGAGGGGAAAACCTACTCTGCCAATGTAACTGCAGACGGAACTCTTTCTGGCCTGAAGCTCTTTGCAGAGCAAGGCGGAGAAAGTGTCGCCTCCGATGCGGATGGCAATGTGTATATAGCTGCAGGTCAGATTTTCATATACAAGCCGGATGGCACTTCACTCGGCACAATTAATGTTCCTGAGCGGCCCATTCAGCTTGTGTTTGGAGGCAGGGACGGCCGAACTCTATTCATCCTTGCAAGGACCTCGCTTTACTCGGTTCCAATCAAGAATCGCTGACGCGCGAAGGCACGATGTAGGAACGACTACATCATGCCTTCGTTCAGAACATTCAGGAGACATTCCCAAACGGCTCTTCCAGCGAAGGACTCTGCGGTGTAAGCAACTCCGCACCATCCTCGGCCGTGTGGAGATCGTCCTCCAGCCGCACACCAAATTCTCCCCGGATATAAATGCCTGGCTCGTCGCTGAGCACCATATTTTGCTGGAGAACCGGATCGAGATCCCAGCCAAACATATTGTTTTTCACAAAGTACGGCCACTCGTGCATATCCATACCCATTCCATGACCTACGCGATGCGTAAAGTATTTGAAGCCCGGTCCATAACCAGCATCGTTTATGACTTTTCGCGCTGCCGCGTCAACATCGGCCAGAGGAACGCCGGGCTTCGCTGTCGTGACCGCCGCCGACTGTGCCTTGTGAACGATGTCGAAAACAGCCTTCATCTTGTCTGTCGCCTTACCGAGCACGAACGTGCGGGTAATATCCGATGTATAGCCTTCCACCAAACAACCATCGTCCAGCATCAAGATTGTGCCCTCACGAATTGTCTGGGGCTGCATGGATCCATGCGGCGACGCGGTGAACTCGCCAATGTTGAGGCTCGCCTCACCCTCGAATCCCACTTTCTGATACGCCGTCTGAATCAATTTCCGAACATCCTTCGTCGTCATGCCTTCCTGCAACGACTGGTAGACCGAGCGATAGACCAGCAATGTGGCCCGCCCGGCAAGACGGATGCAATCCACCTCATGCGCGGTCTTGATCATGCGGCAGCCCGCCGTCACCGGAACAGCGCTGACTAAATGAAGCTGCGGGCCGGCCTTTGCGAGACTGTCCGCAAAGATGAACTTCATATTTTCATCCAGCCCAACTGTGCCGGTCGCGACCCCGCGATCCTTCAGCCCTTTCACCGTCAGCGCGAATGGATTCTCATCTTCCTGCCAGGTCAGAATGTCTCCCTCGTTCCCAAACGGGCCTGCGCTTAGTAGCTCGCGTGCGCGGTCCTCTTCGAACGCAGGGCAAACGACAAACGGCTTCGTTTTCGCTGGAATCACCAGCGCCCAGAAGCGTTCGCTGCTGCCAAAGCGAATGTTCGCGAAGTAAACCGATGATGTAGCGCTGTTCGAGAGGATGATGGCGTCGATCTTGCTCGCTGACATCAGCTCTCGCGCCCGCTCTATCCGCACCATCCGCTCTTCGTTCGTAAACGGTTTATCCTGACCTGAAAGATCCGGCAAAGCGGCAATCGCAGGTGGAACAGAACCAGCAAACGCACTCTGCTGCGCCCAAGCATCAGACCGCAAAGCAAGCAAAGCCGCGGCAGAAGAACCCCAGAAAAAATTCCGGCGTGAAAACATACCCCATGCTACACAAGCCGCATGTGTAGATCAGGAACCTGTATCAACCAGGTGCCCCATGTCTCAAAGCGACATGGAATCTATTGCTTTCCCGCAGGAGCCTCTATATGGGCCTGAAGCTTCCACTGCCCTGCAGAGTTTCTTACCCACACCGAGGTTGCGTTAGAATTCCCAGTCATCTGCTGCGGCTTATCTATAGGCCCGCAGGTGAAGTCCTCCGCAACCGGATACACCACGAGCGCCGAATCCGGAGTAAGTAGACGCACCTGTTTCTCGCCCAGCTTGTAATGGTTGATATGACACTGCGCCAGAAACTGACGCACAACATCACGCCCCTCGATGGTCTCTCCGATATGGAGATAATCGGGCAGCATCAGATCGAGCAGTGCAGCCGCGTCTCCTTTGGCGAACACAGTCCAGAGCAATTCTTCCTGAGCGCCGATCTGCTGGCTCGCCGTGGAAGTCTGCGCCATGCCCGTGAATGCAAATGTTGCAAGAAGAAAAGCGATCGATCTCATAGGAAGATCAGTTTAACCCTGACCGATAATATGAATCCCGACGGTTCCCCCGAGGGCTTGACACGGCTGCTACTATAAGGACGAGTAAAGCTCTTCCTGGAAGGGAACGCCCGTACCCCACGGGCGTTTTGCTTTTCCGGAAGCACAGGGAAATGTGATATTCGCAACTCCCATAAAAATGACGAATTTACGAAAAAGATATGGGGGAGGGGGACCCCGAAATAGGAGTAAAATAGAAGTAGATCTTTCACAGGCTTCAAACTCCACGAAGCTGCTCCAGATGGGGGCGTCACGGTTTCGACGGGATTGTTTGCGGCAAAGAGGCATGCCGGGGGCTGGGCACCCGTAATCGCCCGGAAAATGATAATTGCCGATCATCAACTGGCATACGCAGCTTAATTAATTAAGTTGCCGTCCTCCGCGGCTTTGTCTGCGGGCTGCGAGAGGACGTCGCACAGCAGGCTGGTTCTCATGGCTGGGTACGGGCTATGAGGATGAGATCCACGGACTAGCAATGCGCGCATCTTGTCCGTTCTGAGCGCGCAAAGCGAAACCTACCGGAACGCGACTGAGCATGGAGTCTCTTTGTTGACTACGATTTCGGACGCGGGTTCAACTCCCGCCGCCTCCACCAACCTTAAGTAGGTATATATCAGCCACTTAGCGATTCGGACGGGGAAATTTGAGGTTGCCCCAATTTGGCGATTCGAGCAGAATTTCGCTGAAGTCGGGGTGCTCATGCTTTCCGTCTATACCTGCCACCATCCAGACTGTAAGAACGTCGGCGATAAGACATGGCGCCGTTGTAGCTGCCCCAAGTGGATATGGGGATCGCTCAACAGCAAGTTCATTCGCCAAAGCGCCAAGACCCATCGCTGGAAGGATGCCAAAGAACTTCGACGGCAGCTGAGCGAGGGATGGCTGGCGGCAAATCGTCCTGCCGCAAAACCAGATTGCGACACGGCTGGAGCAAGTGTCAGAAAAGCTACTAGACCTGAACCAGGGGACGCTGTATCCGGCGCTGTGGTCGCTTTGACCTTGGAGGTCGAACTATAGAGTGATCGCAACCCAGGTCACACCCGGACGCACCATTTCCTTGATCGATCGTGCGAACGGACTTCTCTTCACCGGTGACACTTACTATCCCGCGCCCATCTGGTTCTTCCGTCCGGAAACTAATCTGGACGCGTATGCCTCGTCCATTCGACGACGGCGGCTCTTCTACCACAAGTGAAACTTGTTCTGGTAGCGCACAATATTCCCGTCGCGGCGCCTACCATACTCCCGCGACTTGTGTCAGCATTTACTATCGTGCGCGCTGGGAAGGTCTCTCTCATTCCGGAGTCCCGGGCAAGGTCCTCTACAGAGTAGATGACATTTCTTTCCTGATGCGTGCACTCGATATTCGTTGAGCAGTATCTTCTCTGGAACCATCCTTAGATGACGCGTTTCCCCAAAACGACAGACCTGTCATCGGGTGTAGGGATTTCACCCGTGACTATTGACGTCGGTGTGTGAACTAACCGGCATCATCACCCGAATGCTTGAATGTGTGTGGATCAACATTTCATCTGAAGTCACGTTTCCGCTCATAGCTCATCCAGATAAACGCCAGCGTTATGCTTTGCCTCTATGCTCATGAATCATTTTGGTTGGATCGCTTACGTTCACTTGTGAGCATTTGTGAATATGCTCTTCAGGGCTTCAACGGTAAGGGAGCCAGAAGGCGCAATCAAAGTAAGGAGTTACCAATTCTTGGGAAAATTTGGAATTTATTGGTGGACACAAATTTTCGCTTATTGAAACGATTTATAGTTAGTAAGGCGAATGCAGTCTGAAGTGAACTGTTCTCTGCTACGAGCTTGAGGCGCGGTTCTTTGTTAGGATGCTTCTCCGAAACGAGGAGTCCGGTAATCGTAGACAAGTCCCTGAGATTTGACTTCGAAAGGCGTTCGACGAGAAGTCAAGCTAAGGCGATATTCTTCATTATCGATAAGAAAATTCGGTTGCTAAGGGGAGTGCTTGCGTCTTCATAGGAAATTTTTCTGTTCTCTTATTGTGCTGCTGATAGGTGGGCTGGTCGGACAGAAGGGGGGTGCACAACAATCTGAAAACAATTCGGGCGTGGCTCCTCCACCATCCACCAAGCAGATCCACTTGAAACATGTTCTGGTCATTGGACAGACAAAAGGCTTTGAGCACGATTCGGTCTCAGCGGCGATGAATGCCATTTACGAGATGGGAAAAGAAAGTGGACTGTGGGATACGACGCTACGTACCGACACAGAATTGCTTACCAAGAAAGATCTTGGACGCAATGCAAAAAACCTGAATCACTTTGATGCCCTCGTTTTCGCTAGTACAACCGGTGAGTTGGACATGGATGCCAGCCAGAAACAGGACATGATGTCGTTCATCAAGGAAGATGGCAAAGGGTTTGTTGGAATCCATGCTGCACTTGATACGAACTACAGCTGGCCCGAGTACGGAGAGATGATCGGCGGGTGGTTTGATCAGCACCCGTGGATGACTTTCAACGCGCCTATCGTTAACGAAGACCCTGATTTTCCTGCAGTTCGGCATTTTCCTAAAGCATTCACTAAGTATGACGAGATTTATCAGCCCAAAGAATGGTCGCGCGACAAGGTAAACGTGCTCCTCAGCCTTGATCCATCCAAACTCGATTACAGCAATAATCCGCGCATTCATCGCACGGACCACGATTTTGCTGTGGCATGGAGCAAGATGTACGGCAAAGGACACGTCTTTTACTCCACGCTTGGTCACACTGAAGATGCATGGCAAGACCCTGATATCCGCAAGATGTATTTTGAAGCTGTTAAATGGGCCCTTGGAATGACGGACGGGAGCACGGCATCTCATCCTCGCATTTCTGCAACGACAGGCAAAAATTGAAGCTAATCCTTCTTAAGGAGTACATGCGTCGCTCATGAAGAGAATCGGGATGGGTCTGATTGGCCCCGGATTTGTCGCAGCTCATCATCTCGATGCTGTTCGACGGCTTGGTGATGTAGAGATCATCGCCATCGCTGGCTCGTCCCAACAGTCGGCAGAGACAAAAGCGCATACGTACAAAGTTGACCGTGCTTATGGAGACTACCGAACGCTGGTCGCTGATCCTGATGTGCAGGTGATCCATAACACGACGCCTAATCATCTGCATTTTCCAGTAACGATGGCAGCTCTTCAGGCAGGGAAGCATGTTATTTCTGATAAGCCGCTTGCTCTGAATGCAGAAGAGGGGAGGAAATTGCGCGATGCCGCAGTCGCCGCCAAGGTGGCTCATGTCGTGACTTTCAACTATCGCGGAAATCCACTTATACAGCAAGCACGTGGGATGGTGGCTCGCGGCGAAACTGGACCCTTGAGTTTTATTCACGGCTATTATCTGCAGGACTGGATGACCGATCCGAATGTTTATTCTTGGCGTTCGGATCCTGCAAAGGCGGGGCTCACTTCTGCAATTGGAGATATTGGCTCGCACTGGTGTGATCTTGCGGAGCATGTTTCTGGATTGAAGATTGTCTCGGTGCTCGCGGATCTGACCACGGTGGTTCCTGTCCGTTATTCTTCTGGCGGATCGGCTGAGGCTTTCTCCGCTAAAGGCAGCGGCGAGCGCCAGCCTATACAGGTGAATGCAGAAGATTTGGCAAGTGCACTCCTCCGTTTTGAAAATGGTGCGAAGGGTTGTTTGTCTGTCGGACAGGTACTTCCTGGTCATAAGAACGACCTTGAGCTTGAGATCAATGGCAGAAAACTTTCGATCAAATGGAGACAAGAAGAACAAAATCAGCTATGGATTGGTCAGCACGATCAGCCCAACTCCGTCATGGCTAAAGATCCATCGCTTGTATCAGCTGATGTGCTTCCTTATGTTCATCTTCCTGGAGGACATCAGGAGTCATGGGCAGATGCCTTCCATAACTTGATTCGCGATGCTTACCAATGGATACGTGATGGCGGGCATCCTGAAGCTAAACCAGAGCCGCTGCCAACCTTTGAGGATGGCTACCGCTCCACTTGTATTGTCGCAGCCATGCTCAAAAGCCATGCAGCAGGCGGAGGATGGGAAGATGTGGAGCAGTAAACGAGGAGTAATTGGATGAGACTTGGAGTATTTACACCGTTGCTTTCGCAGCTGCCTCTGGAAAAGGTACTAGCAAAGCTGAAAGAGCTTCAAATCGATACTGTAGAGTTGGGGACCGGCAACTATCCCGGTGATGCTCACTGCAAGTTGTCGATGCTGGACGACCCATCCGCACTCAAGGAGTTTCGGCAGAAGGTGGATGACCACGGTATATCGATCAGTGCGTTGAGCTGCCATGGCAATCCCTTGCACCCTGATCCGGTGCAAGCAGAAATGGCACGGGAGGTAAATCGTAAAACGATCCTTCTGGCAGAAAAACTGGGTGTCTCCGTTGTAGTTGATTTCTCCGGCTGCCCAGGGGATTCGCTCCATGCTAAGTTCCCAAACTGGGTTACATGTCCATGGCCGCCGGAATATCTAGAGATTTTGAAGTGGCAATGGGAAGAGGTTGCCACACCATATTGGAAAGAACGCGCCAAGTTTGCGTCTGACTATGGAGTAAAAATCGCTATTGAGATGCATCCTGGTTTTGTGGTCTACAGCCCGGAGACGATGCTACGCCTTCGCGAAATTGCAGGGCCCTCCATCGGTTGTAATTATGATCCGAGTCATATGTTCTGGCAGAACATTGACCCCATTGAAGCCGTGCGTGTTCTTGGAGACGCTATCTTTCACGTGCATGCAAAAGATACGCAGCTTTATCCTGCAAATTTGACTCGCACTGGTGTTCTTGATACGAAACCTTATACAGACGAACGAAATCGTGGCTGGATCTTTCGTACTTGCGGTTACGGCCATGGAGCTGAATGGTGGAAAGAGTTCGTCTCTACTCTACGTATGTTTGGTTACGATGGCGTTCTCTCTATCGAACATGAAGACAGCCTTCTCTCTCCGGAAGAAGGTCTCACTCGTGCAGCGCATTTCCTAAGTGACGTTGTGTTGAGAGAGCAGCCCGCGGCGGCATGGTGGGTCTAGCAGTCGTCTAAAACAAAACCCTGATGAAATCGCTTTCATATAGAGACTCAGATTATTCATGAATCGCAGAGATTTTCTCTCATCGGCAGGTATGTTAATTACAGGCGGCGCGCTGAATGCGCGGCTGCCGCGTGCTTTCGCAGCAAACGCGCTCTCAGCAAATGCTGATCACAGTTTTCGCATTGAACCATGCACGCTCGATATTGGGCCGCGTGTATCCATCAAGACCACTGCCTACAATGGCCAGGTTCCTGGCCCTCTGCTTCGTCTGAGTGAAGGTGTGCAAGTTTCCATCGATGTGACGAACGCAACAGCAAACGAGGATCTGGTGCACTGGCATGGCCTTGCCATCGATTCGCTTAACGATGGAGCCATGGAGGAAGGTTCACCGATGATTCCAGCAGGAGCGACTCATCGCTACTCGTTTACTCCAAGGCCTTCGGGTACTCGCTGGTATCACACACATGCATCGGCATATGACAACCTCTCGCTGGGTACTTATACAGGGCAATTTGGCTTCTTGTTGATCGAAGGACGCGAACAGCCTGGTCATTACGACCAGGAAATCAATCTCGCGATCCATCATTGGGAGCCCTCATTTGTACCGATGGTCGAGACGATGCGTGAGCAATCCTCAAATATGCCCCTCACTACTGGCTCTGACGTGGGCTATAAATACGCCACCATTAATTCTCACATGCTGGGGGCAGGAGAGCCAATTCGTGTGAAGCAGGGCGAGCGTGTACTTATGCGTCTGCTCAACGCGAGTGCAACTGAAAACGTCGTACTTGCGCTTCCGGGACATACTTTCAGAGTCATCGCTATGGATGGCAATCCAGTCCCAAATCCTAAATCGACAGAGGTGATTTCGCTAGCAGTTGCAGAGCGTATCGACGCAATCATAGAAATGAACTCACCAGGAGTGTGGGTACTAGGCTCAACACTTGAAAAATCGCGCCAAATGGGCTTGGGCATTGTCATTGAATATGCAGGCAAAAAAGGCGCTCCCGTCTGGAAAGATCCTGCGCCTGCGGAGTGGGACTATACGCAGTTCGCAAACCCTACAGCTGCGCCCAAGCCAGACGAAACTTTTGTTCTCACATTTCGCGACATCGGATCCGTGCATGGATCACAATTCGATACCTGGACAATAAACAATAAGGCGTGGCCGAATACAGATCCACTTATGGTCCGAGAAGGAAACCGTTACCGCCTTGTTTTTCGTAATGGCAGCGGAGATCAACATCCGATCCATCTGCATCGCCATACTTTCGAGGTCACGCGTATCGGAGATAAGCAAACTAGCGGATTGAGGAAAGACGTAATTAACGTTATGCCGCTTGATACCGTCGAAGTAGATTTTGTGGCGGATAATCCAGGCGATACGCTTTGGCATTGTCATCAGCAGTTACACATGGATTATGGCTTTATGCAACTTATTAAGTATGCGAGGTAGCTGCTAGTCAGTGGCCAGAGTGAATTTAGAAACAGTCATTGAGATCATGAAGAGACTCCACATTATAACCGCGCTCGTTGTAATTCTAGAGTTAGCGTCCATCAGTGTTGGTTGGTGTCAGGCGAATCCGTCTGGACAGAAACCTAATAACGACTCCGTTGGAGCGCAGTCTTATGCTCAGCACTGTGCTATTTGCCATGGGGAGCAACGGGAAGGAATCCTTCCAGGATTTCCACCTCTGCTCGACGTGAATCGTCAATTGACGCGGCAGCAAATTGAAAACCTCATTCGCACAGGTAAGGGCCGCATGCCGAAATTTCCCAAGCTAACGCAACAAGAAGTGACGGCATTATTACAGTTCCTTGCAACGGATGATCTTACAGCGAAGATATCCGATAGCTCTACTAACGTTGCTGAAGCTGGGCATCATCTCTTCCAACGCAACTGCGCCTTCTGCCATGGGCGGGATGCGGCAGGGGGAGAGACGGGACCTGATCTTACACGATCCAAGTTAGTCCTTTCGGATGTTGATGGCACTAAGGTTACGGATGTTGTTCGTAATGGCCGCCCGGAAAAAAAGATGCCGGCCTTTAACTTTTCAAATGAAGAAATACATAGCCTTATCGCTTTCATACATCATCAAGCAACATCTTCCAAGTCTGGTGGACGCCGAGGAGTCGATGTAAGTGATCTTCAGACAGGGAATGTGGAAGCGGGTAAGCAATACTTTAATGGTGCTGGCGGTTGTGCTAAATGCCACTCTGCAGCTGGCGATCTTGCTGGAGTTGCCTCGCGTTTTGAAGGGCTGCAATTAGAAGAACAGATGCTCTATCCGCGGAATGCGAAAGACCATGTAACCGTAACGCTGGCAAATGGCCAAACGATGACCGGGTTGCTTGCTTATCGTGATGAATTCACAATCGGTTTGCGCGAATCGGATGGAGTGTATCATTCATGGCCGGTTAGCCGCATTCGCTACAGGGTAGATTCGCCGGAAGATGCTCATGTTGAATTGTTCAGCAAGTATACGGACGACGACATTCACAATTTGATGGCATATTTGCAAACTTTGCGCTAAACAGCGTGTCCCCTGATGAGGTCACATATCCTTATGAAAGTTTTGAAACACACTCTGGCTCTTACAATCGTTGCACTGTTTTCCGGATTCTTTCATCCTTTGATCGCGCAGAACCTTGAGCCTGATGCTCTCACTCATCCTTCCCGAGAGAGCTGGCCTACTTATCACGGAGACTACTCCGGCAGGCGGCACAGCAATATCACACAGATTACACCGCAAAATGTCTCGTACCTTAGCCTTGCGTGGGCGTTTCAGACAAACCAGAATGCCGCGATCAAATCGACACCGCTACTTGTTGACGGCATACTTTACTTCACCGTGCCGGATAACATCTGGGCTGTCGATGCTCGTTCGGGGCATATGCTCTGGCACTATAACAAGCCAACCGACGATGGAGACCATATTGGGCAACGTGGAGTCGCCATGTACAAGGGTTGGCTTTATTTCCTTACACCCAACTGTCACCTTATTTCGCTAAACGCAAAAGACGGTAGCGTCCGCTGGGACGTCACTGTCGCCGATGTGAAGAAGGGCTATTGGACGACTATGGCTCCTCTCGTCGTCCGCAATCATGTCATCCTTGGCGTATCCGGAGATTTCGATAATCTCGCCGGCTACCTCCGCTCTATCGATCCTGAAACGGGCGCGACGCAGTGGCAGTGGGACAGCACACCCGCTGCAGGAACCCCTAACAGCACTACGGGGGGCATGACATGGATGACCGGAACATACGATCCTGAGCTTAATCTTCTTTATTGGGGCACAGGCAATCCAACGCCGGTGCTCAGCGGCAAAACCCGCCCTGGAGACAATCTTTATACCTGCAGCATTGTTGCTCTGAATCCTGATACAGGTAAGCTTGTGTGGGGATTTTCTGTTTCGCCTCACGACACGCATGATTGGGATGCAGTGGAAACACCCGTCATCGCAGACGGCAACTTTCACGGCCAGCCACGCAAGTTGCTGATGCAGGCTTCACGCAATGGTTACTTCTTTGTTCTTGACCGCACAAATGGGAAGAGCCTTCTGACGGCTCCTTTTGGTCCTGTTAATTGGGCGCTCGGCGTGGATAAAGATGGCCATCCTATTTCAAATCCTGCAAAAGAACCTGCGCCTGATGGACGTCTGATTGGGCCAGATGAAGGTGGACTCACTAACTTCCGTGCTCCAAGCTTTGATCCTAAGACGGGGCTCTTTATCGTGGATGCTCACCCTAGCTACAGCCTTTACTTTGCCAAGCCAGCAGATGGATATTATGGATGGGCGGGTGCGGACTATGGATTGTGGGGCAAAGGCGTTATCGAGGCAATTGATTATCAGACCGGAAAACTGCGGTGGACTCATGAGGTAGGACAAGGAGGCTCAGGCGCAGGAGTGCTTACCACTGACTCAGGTCTAATTTTTACAGGCGATGCACACGGCAATGTTTTGGCACTCGATACACACACGGGTAAAACTTTATGGCATGCTGGTGCTGGCGCACCAATGTATAGCTCACCTATTACCTATGAGTTGGATGGTCGGCAATATCTAATGACAAGCAGCGGAGGCGTTCTATTTGCGTGGGCACTTCCACAATCACTTGGAAGGGAGGAGTCTACACATGCTAAATAACTCCTTCCGTGACAAGTATTTGCGAGTAGTCTTGCTTTAGGGAAATTGAATGATTCGAACGCCTCCCAGCTTCGGTGCCATAGCTACAATACTTGTGGAGATATTTGTAGTTACAGCGTTCGCATCGGCTCAAGAAGGGAAGAATGATCACCTCCCTTTGCCAGTAGTCACAGTAAATAGCGGCGCCTCTGGAGAATCATTCCAAGATGATGCAGATAAAGTTTTACCTTTAGTAGTAACTGGTGATTTTAATCATGATGGCGTCGCGGACATAGCGAAAATCATTTTGCCTAGCGAAGATTCCGCTGACCCGGTTCACTTGATAGTGTTGCTAGGTCAGTCGAGCGGCACCTATAAGGAAATAGCGTTCAAGCCAATGCTAGGTCGGACTCCGAGGACAATGGTTGTAGGTGATTTTAATAACGATGGTATTCCAGACTTGATCGTAGGAGACGAAGACGGGGGCCTCACGTTGTTGCTTGGTGACGGGGATGGCAACTTTAGTTCTGGTAGCGAAGTCGCCCATCTCGAGTCGGTCAGATCAATTGCGGTTGCTGACTTCAATAAAGATGGCATTCTGGACATCGCTATTTCAGATTGGCGTGCGAGTTCAGTCACAGTGCTTCTCGGAACTGGTAATGGCTCATTCGAACATAAGTGGTCCGTGCCTCTACGCATGCGGGGAACTACGCCTCATATCGCTGCAGCAGACTTTAACGCCGATGGGATCCCTGATCTGGCAGTGATATACGACGAAGATGAAGAGGCTACGTTCGACGTCATACTGGGGAATGGCAATGGCACCTTTACCATTGCTCCCGAGTGGGGTTTTGTCAGAGATGCGAATTCACATTGCAATACTTTATAGCGAGGAACGTTAAATCCTTCGACGAACTAGGAGCCAATGAGTACGGAGCCGCCACCGACCTTTTCAGTGCCCCTAGCAAGCTAACTAAGTGCCCTGGAATCAGCGGATATTATTGAGGGAGTTAGCGTTCTGCCCTCGTCGATTTAGGATGGTTAGAACCATGTGGGATGGTTTCTACTGCAGGATGGTCGTGTATTGGTCGTGCCCGTCGATGGCACCACGTTTCAAAGCATTCGCGGGTATACCTCCTTGTGGCATACCCTTCATACTGCCACTACTTGTCCAGAGCACCCTCCCCCTGCGCGCCAAAGGCGACCGAAAAGATTGGAACTGGAGAAGCACTGACCAGGATGTCGGGAATCCCGCTCGCGGTAACCTTCTCGCCGTACACGAAAGCCGCTGATCGACGCTCGGTGTCGTGGCGTGACTATCACAGAAGTTTGCGGAACGCCACGTTTTGGCTGAGAATTGTGGTGATTCCTGCAGCGAATTGTAGAGCTGTCGCCAAAAAAAACACGGCGAAATACAGGTCTTGTTCTCCGTTGTCGGTAGAGTAGCGGCGGATCGACATACATCACCGCGGCTCCGCGAGCTTAGAGTTTCGTGTCGAGATGACCTGCAGAACGCGCGAAGTGTAGTTAGTTAGGTAGAGTGATCGGCCGTCAGGCGAAATCGTGATGTTTCGTGGGAAGCCTCCAGCGGTAAAGGTCTCGAGCGACATTGCGTCTCCTGGCTTGCCGATGCTAAAGATGGCAGCGCTCCCTGGCGCATCCGCAAAACGGTTTGAATTTGCAACGGCAAGCATACGGTCTTGCGCGAATAGCCGGATGCCCACTGGGGCCTCACCATTTGAAGAGAAAGCATGCAGTAGCGCGTGTTCCGGATCGGATTCCATCAACTGAGGACTGAAGGCGAGGATCTGGTTGTCTCCGCGCACGCTAACAAAAAGTGCGGAGGAATCTGCGGTTTCCACCAGGCGTACCGGGGAGCAGCCGGCGGCAATACGAGAGAGAACAGAGTCGGCGCGACGCCGGGCATCAATAACCCGCTGTGTGTCTATGACCGAAATGAAACCATTGGGGCGGGCAGGCGTCCCTTTCTTCTGGACGCAATCGTCCTTCGTGAGCAAAGTATTGCCGCCACCAGCGATGTGCGGAGGATCGTGCGTCGGCACAAGCTCGCTCGCCACATAAAGCCGGGAACCATCAGCAGAGAGAGCAAGACTAGGAACAACATCGCCCGTTGCCAACTGACCGATGGTTACTGGATGGGCGATCCGACCATTCGGGTCGGAATGCACGGCGATGATTCCGATGTTGCCGCGCGACTGATCGATGACCCCGTATTCGTTGGAAGAAAAGACGTACTTCCCGTCAGGTGATACGACTACGTCAAACGTGCCCGCGCCGGGGCCCTGTCCAGCAAAGTAAGGCGTAGCTTTGCCGTGGATAGCGTCCTGTACATTGACGAAGGCCACGCCTGCATCGCCCACTCCGACCACGATTGTCTTACCATCGGGAAAAAGCGCAAGACCATTGGCGCTCGGTGTGCCTAGCGGCAGAAATCGATATGGCTTGAGGGAGCCGCCCGCATTCCGGAATATCTGCAGCCCGGAAACAACGTCGTGTCTCGCGTTTGCAACTGAGTCGGGGCCGGTGAAATTTGGCCCACCGACATTTGTCACAGATACAAGTACATATTTATCGTCGAGGGTAGCCGTCGCCGTGGTGGGATTTCCAAGGGTGGCATAGCTAGCGGCTCCGCCGGCCTGGCCTTGCGCAACCAAGCTGAGGAACAGACATACGAACAGAGCCGCTAAGAGCGGCTTGACACCAAAGCGAAGCGAGGACCAGCGGTTCATGCGTGTCTCCATAACAAGCAATGCGAGGCAGGAGTTGGCGAGCAAAGCAAGTGCCTTCTCAAATGCGGGAGCAAATTCAGCGCTCGGCTGCCTGGCGAATAAAGTGGGGGCCGGGATCTTTGAGCCGGATTATCGGGTGGTAGCAGAGTCGGCGCGGCAACAACAGGAGGATGCGCGATCGAGAAAAGAGTGCCCGGTTGCGATGCGCATGAACTTCATAACGTAAGAGTAAGAGTGTTAGCGAACAAGGTCAACCATTCCACGTGTGCCATGCAAAGGCACACTGCATTCACGCTCACAATCAATTAATCTTTGACTCATGCCCGAAGTGTGGTATTTTTTGTGCATGGAATACGCTTCACTTAGCCACGGTAGCAAGATTACAGCGTCGGCTGCGTATTCGCGCATCGATTGTCGATGTCGCTTCTGATTCTCGCCCAGCAGACAGAACTGAGCTTGAGGATCGTCATCCCTTAGAGAAATTCGTTTCCAGGCATTAGCGGGCGCCGATGATTCAACGTCTTGTCTAACGGCTAAGTCGAAGAAGATGACTTGGTTTCGTCCTTTGGGTTGCTTCTTCGCCGCTGACACAGCGCTGTCTCTACTTTCCGCACTCTGAACTGATTCTGAGCGTGCCTGTCGCCCATTGACGGCCCAGGCACAGGTCTTCCTTCCGCAAGCAAAGGGGGGCCGAAATTTCTCCTGCATGAGGCATGTATATGAGTTCAAGAAAGATGCTTTCCTATCTCTTCGCTCTCTTGTTCGTTTTGAGCAATGTAATTCTGTTCGCCCAGACCTTGACCAGCGGAACCGTCGTGGGCTCGGTGGCCGACTCGACCGGAGCTGCCGTTACGTCTGCAATCGTGACCATTACGCAGGCAGACACGGGCGCGGTTCGAACTGTCAAAACGAACGAATCCGGCCAGTACCGCTTCCCGTTTGTTAAACCTGGGGATTACGTGATTTCGGCAAAAAGCGCCGGGCTCACAGCCGACGTCTCTCACTTCAGTCTTCTGGTTGGCCAGGAACAACAGATAAACCTGGTGCTTGCTGTTCAATCCGTGCAGCAATCCGTGTTTGTTAACAGCTCGGCATCGCTTCTCGAAACTGAGAACGCCAACCAGGCGACTTCTTATGGCGAAAAAGAAGTGGAGAACATGCCGATCAATGGCGGTGACATTACCAACATCGCTTTCACTACGCCCGAACTTCGCCTCAACGTAGGCGGCGGCAACACGAACTTCAATGTCAACGGGCTGCCCTTCAGCTCCGCACTCTTCACCATGAACGGTGCCGACATCACCGAGCCTTACAACCTGAACAACAAGTCTGGCGCGAGCAACAATACGCTCGGCGCGAATGACATACAGGAAGCAGCGGTGATCGTTAACGCCTTCAGCGCACAGTATGGTCGCATGGCAGGCGCACAAGTGAACTACATCAGCAAATCCGGCTCCAACAACTTCCACGGCAACCTAGCATATAACTACAATGGCGCAATCCTGAATGCTAACGACTACTTCAAGAACCTTGTAGGAACACCTCGTGGACGCTCCGTGGCCAACCAGTATGCGGCGTCGATCGGCGGACCCATCCTGAGAAACAAGCTGACATTCTTCGCAAATACGGAGGGGCTGCGTTACGCCCTGCCGTCGTCAGGAGTTGTTTCGCTGCCTTCTGTCGAATTGCAACAGTACACACTGTCTCACATTCCTACGACGTCTGTTCCGCTCTATCAGCAGCTCTTCAAGCTCTATAACGGCGCCCCGGGTATCAGCCGCGCGGTACCTGTCACTACGGGCACTGGTCCTCTGCAGGACAGCACTGGCCATCTAGGTTGCGGTACGCAGAAGTTCACCGGAACCTACGTAAATGGTTCGAGCGGACCCCAGTTCGGAGTGGATGTCCCTTGCGCGGTTGCCTTCGGCACCAATGCGTCAAGCGTAAATACTGAGAACTATGTCTCCGGGCGCGTAGATTACAACATTAACGACAAGCATAAGGTCTATTTCCGCTTAAGCCGCGACTGGGGCATCCAGGCCAGCGCGACCAGCCCGATCAGCCCGATCTTCAATCAGCAGAGCAATCAGCCGTGGACGATTCCCCAGGTGAACTACACCTATGCCATCACGCCGAACCTGGTAAATAATCTCATCCTGAGCGGCAACTGGTACTCCGCCATCTTCGGCGTCGCGAATTTCCCGGATGCGGAGCAGGCGTTTCCCGGCAACTTCGTCCTCAATGATGGCGGAGCCAATGGAAGTGCTAACAACAGCACCGGGACCGGCTTTGCCAATGTGAATGCTTTGCTGCCTACCGGAAGACGCGGAGAGCAGTTTCAGCTCATCGACGACCTTTCCTGGAGCCGGGGCCATCACACCATCCAGGCGGGGGTGAATGACCGCAACAACCGAATCTCGGATTCAAGTATTTCGAGCGGATCGATCATCGGTACAACCACATTCAACGACCTTACTGACTTTGCCGTCGGTAAGGTGAACAACACCAATACCGGCACGAATTACGTGCAGTCCTTTCCTTTGTTGGCCACGGCGCACACACGCCTCAATTCGCTCGGATTCTATGGTCAGGACGAGTGGAGCATCCGCCGCAATCTGAATATCACCTATGGAGTGCGGTTTGAGCTGCAAGGCAATCCTTCTTGCAATGAGAATTGCTTCTCGCGATTTAACACTGCATTCCTCGCGCCCGGATACCAAGCAGGCGCGACTGTTCCTTATAACGCGACCATTCAGACCGGGCTTAACAAGGCCTTCGAGAACCTTGAAGGCATCGTGACCGAACCGCGTGTGGGCATTGCTTATTCACCGCGCGGCGACGGCGGGACCGTGATTCGGGGCGGCGTCGGCCTGTTTGCCAACACCTTTCCCGGAAACATTGCGGCTAGTGTTTTCGGCAATGCACCAAACAAATTCACACCGACCGTGAATTACGGTAATGTTGCGCTGAGCGATGATGCCAATAGCTCGCAGACGGTGGCGATCGCGTCGAATCAGGCCTTTCAGAATGGCTTTTCGAGCGGCGACAACCTCATCCAATTACAGCAGGCATTGGGCAATGTGAAGTTTGCGACGCCCACCTTTTACTCGAATCCCACTCATTTCCGCACCATCAAAGTCATCGAGTGGAGTCTCGAGATAGAACAGCCGCTCGGAGGGCACGATGCCTTCACGCTTACCTATGCGGGCAACCACGGATATCACGAATCAAACACGAACGCAAACGCGAACGCCTACATTGGCACTCCTAGCCGCTATCCCAACGGATTTGGCGAGTTGCCCTCGGCTATTCCTGATCCGCGCTTCTCTACCGTGAGTCAGATCCTTGTCTCCGGATTCTCAAATTATGACGGCCTCACTGCGCAGGTGCGTCACGCATTCAACTACGGGTTCCAAGGACACGCGTTTTACACCTGGAGCCATGCACTGCAACTGAATCCAACCTCGGGGACCTCTACCACGCTGTATGTCTATAACCCCTACGACCTGAACGCCGGGTACGGTCCAACCAGCTTTGATACGCGCAACAACTTCACAGCCGACCTTCTGTGGGTCTCGCCAAAACAGAAAAACCGCTGGCTGGAGTCCGCGCTTGGCGGCTGGACATTTGGCGGAAAACTCTATCTTTACAGCGGACGTCCCTTTTCGGCGACTAATAGCCAGATTCCTGGCCTTCTTTCGTCGACATTCGGTGGCCCGGTTCTGGCCGATCTGCTTGACACGAGCATCGTGGGCAAACATTGCTCCCGGGACGCCGTGACCACGCCGTGCTTCACCGCCACCCAATTTGCCGCATCCACAGCGTCAACGGCAAACCCACATCAGCAGGCGGACTTCGGCAACACGCCTCCCAATATCTTCCGTGGGCCGGGATTCTCGAGCGTTGCCAGCCAACTCACAAAGAAGCTCCCTGTGAAAGAGAGTTCCTCGTTTGAGCTTGGCGTGACTGCCTACAATCTTTTTAATCACGCCAACTTCGCCGTTCCCAATGGGAATGTTACCTCCGGCTCCCGGGGGTTGATCACCAGCACGGTGAGCTCACCTACAAGCATCTACGGCACGGGGCAAGGCGCAATTGTCTCCGGTCGCGTCCTGGTGCTTCTAGGTAAGTTCGTCTTTTGATCGCATAGACTCCGATGACAACCACACGTGGAGATACTTCAATGAAGACGTTACAGCGATTTTCGCTTGCGCTATTTGCGACGGCTCTGTTTTCCATATCGGCTTCAGGACAGCAGCGACGCCCGATAACGCTTCAGGACCTCGTATCCCTGAATCCGTTTGCAGGCCAGGCAGGAGTGCTCGCGCCCGACGGAAAACACTTTGCAATGATTGAGAAGGGACAGATCGTGCTGTTGCCTGTTGATGGCGGTGCGGTGATCCCGGTGACTACAACTCCAGGAGCAAAATCCGAGATTAGCTGGTCACCAGACAGCAAGAAGCTGGTTTTTGTCAGCAAGGGTCAGATTTGGGTGGTGCCCGTTTCCGGCGGAGAGCCGGTCAAACTGACAGATGACCCGGCTGGCCCTGGCGATCCGCGCGGCGCGGCCGATCACCTGCCCAAATGGAACCCGAACGGCAGATGGATTCTCTATGAATCTGGCCGCAAGGGATGGAACCAACTCTACGTCGTGAGTGAGGACGGAAAGGCCGAGCACCTGATCGCCTCAACAGAGATTTATAGCGGCGGCGATGTGATTGCCAGCTCCGCTCCGGACCGGGGCGACGCAGTCTCGTCGGATCGCTTTGCCCCCAATCCTGCTTGGTCGCCGGACGGAACCAGGATTTCCTACACCGAGCGGTCGCGCGAGTTTTTCTCGGGCAAGCTAAATATCGTCACCTTCGATCAGAATTCAGGAACGCCGACAGGATCTCCACGCACCCTCTACACTGCCAGAAATGATGTGGGCGGTGCGTGGGCCGTGAATACGGCGGCGTGGTCTCCGGACAGCAAGACGCTCGCCGTTGTGCTGCAGGAGACTGGATGGGATAAGGTCTTTCTGATTCCCGCCGCCGGGGGTAAGCCGCGGCAACTCACCACTGGCAAGTGGGAAGATGAAACACCGGTGTATGCGCCCAACGGAAAGTGGATTGCAGTCGTCTCCAACCGCAATCTACCTGAAGAGCGCCATGTCTGGATCGTCCCCGTAGATGGCTCCGCGCCATGGCAGCTGACGCATCTTGACGGTGTCGAGAACGATCCCCAGTGGTCACCAGACAGCAGCACAATTTACTTCGGGCGAGGAACGTCGTTGCGCGCGCCTGTCACCTACGCCACGTCCATCCGTGGCGAAAATCAACCGCAGCCACTGCAATCATTGCAGCCTTCCATCTTCGAGCAGGCCGGGCTACCCGCTCCGGAGGTCGCCCATTTCAAAGGAAGGGATGGCTTGCCGCTCGCGGGAATTCTATTTCGCCCTCTGGGCTTCAGGGCAGGAGTCCGCTATCCCACAGTGATCTGGGCGCACGGAGGTCCCGAGGGCCAGGTGACATTGAGTCTTTCTGCCTGGTCTCTGTTTCTTGCTCAGGAAGGCTTTCTGGTGCTCGAGCCGAACTTTCGAGGGAGTACAGGCTATGGAGAAAGCTTCCGCAATCTGAACGTGAAGGACTCTGGCGGTGGAGAAATCGATGATATCGCCGCAGCTGTGCATTATCTAATCGACCAAGGGCTTGCAGATCCCTCACGTGTCGGCATCGGCGGAGGCAGTCATGGAGGTACTGTTGTTGCGAATGCCGTGACCAAGTTCCCGGATACCTTCGCTGCGGGGATCGAAATGTTTGGAGTGGTGGACCGTGCATTGTTCCTGCAATACACCAACCGTAATTCGAAGATCCGCTGGGAGACCAAAATGGGTGGAACACCCGAAGAACAACCGGCAGTTTATCGAAAGGCCAATGTACTACCGGATGTCGACAGGATCAAGACGCCCCTGCTGATCATGCATGGCGAAGAAGATCCACAGGTTCCACCACAGGAGTCCATAGAATTCGTCGCCGCACTGAAGAAGGCGGGCAAGACGTATACCTACATTACATATCCGAAGGAAGGCCATGGATTCCGGAGCCCCGAACACAGGCTGGACTCGATGCAACAGGAGCTGGCATTCATGCAGAAATATCTACACCCTGGATCCTGATCCTCTGCGAATGCAAGGTGCGCGCCAGGCATCGGTTCAGTTTGGACCAGCGGAAGTTTTGCCAGAGACTTCAACAGTATCGTGAAAGGAAATAACGTGATCTCTTTGCGCGGGAAGATAGCTCTCGCAGTTGTTCTCTCGGGTTTCGTTCGATTGGCTGGGTCGCATTTTCTTTGCGACATGGTACTCGCGCAAAGCGCCGATGCCTATCCTGCCACGCCCGACGGAGTGTGGCAGGGCACAGCCACGTCTAACGGGCAGCAGGTGCCCTTGCGCCTGGAGATCAGCGGCACCGGCGATCAGGTCCAGGCGGCGCTAATCAATGGCAAAGAGAAATCGCCTGCATCCAGTGGCAAGTATTCCGATGGGCATCTTGTGCTGCATTTCAACTATTTCGCCAACACGATTGATGCCACGCTGAAAGATGGCGTGTTGACAGGCACCTTTGGCAGTCACTCGCGCAGCATCCCGATTGCAGCAACACTGAATGCGAAATCCGCAGCGTCCGATCCCAATCCACCGCACATTGCGGGTGGGTGGGAAATCGCCGTGAAGGGACCGAAGGGGGAGTCTGCATGGGAACTTCATATTCGGCAATCTGGTCCCGAAATAGATGCGGTAATTCAGCGTATCGATGGCGATACAGGCAATCTCTACGGAACCTGGCGTGACGGGCAATTCGCCGTAAGCCATTTCACCGCGGCTGGCCCATCGTATGCGGTGCTGCGACCGCAGACAGACGGCACACTGAAGGTGACCACGTTTTCCCGCAGCGGGTCACAGGAACTGACGGCCAGGCGACCGAAGGCGGCTCGCGTCGAGGGCCTCAACAAGCCGGATGATCCGCTTCAACACACCAAGCTGAAAGATCCAGCTCAACCGCTTGCTTTCAGCGGCAAAGACCTGAACGGAAAGCTCGTCGCAAGCACCGATCCGGATTTCAAGGGCAAGGTTGTCATTCTGTCCATCGGTGGCAGTTGGTGCCCCAACTGCCACGATGAAGCGCCGTTCCTTGAGGAGCTATACAGCAAATACCATGCGAGCGGACTGGATGTTGTTGAGTTGAGTTTTGAAGAGGAGGATCAGATGGCAAACCCCGAGCGACTGAGGGCATTCATCCAACGATATGGGATAACCTACCCGGTTTTGCTCGCAGGAACTCCCGATCAGCTGAGTGAGAAGCTGCCGGAGGTGGATGGGCTCAACTGCTGGCCGACCACTTTCTTCATCGGCCGCGATGGCTTGGTAAAGAACATTCACACAGGTTACTCCGGACCAGCAAACAGCAGCGGTAACAGCGCGCTTCGACGGGAAGTAGACGCGTTGGTCAACAGGCTTCTCTCAGCAAGTGAGAGCGCCCGCGTCGGTGAATAAGGTCCGATCGACTGGCTCCTGCATGGGGTATGAGCGCCGGACACTAACGCCGGACCTGATGCGAAGCGGCTTAAGGCCGCCCAACGGCTCTCGTCAATGGACGCCGTGAAAGATCCCTCCCTGCTCGAGCACGTGGTAGAGCATCATTCCGCCCATCGTAAGGTATGCACGCATCACGATTAGCGAGATGCGCACGGAGGGTGTGATGTCGATCGGCCCAAGACCATCCCGTCGTTCTCATGGTGATTATCCAGCGGATATTTCCGAATGGAGACTGTCATGCTTGAACACTACAAGGATCCGTTTCGTTTTTCATCTTTCACTGCGCGGGCTGCATCTATTAAATGGAGACACCTTGCCGAAAACTGAAAACCGATCTTTTTCTGCTGCAGGCACGGCGAGCGGCGCTGCTGTTCATGCTGCAAAACCTACCACTCATCCGAACCTGATTCTTGCGATCTGCTGCATGAGTCTGTTGATTGTGGGCATGGACGTGACGATTGTGAACGTCGCGTTGCCGGCGATCCAGAAAGACCTGCATGCACGACTGGCAGGGCTGCAGTGGATTCTGGATGCTTATACGCTCGTGGTGGCGAGCTTTCTGATGCTGGCGGGATCGATGTCGGACCGTTTCGGGCGTCGGAAGGTGTTTCAGATCGGGCTGGGCGTGTTCACGATCGGATCGTTGCTTTGCAGTCGAGCGGAGACGATTGAACAACTGATCGGGTTTCGCGCACTGCAGGGATTCGGGGCGTCGATGCTGAACCCGGTGGCGCTGTCGATCATCGCAAATGCGTTTCCGGAGCCGAAGGCACGTGCGCGAGCAGTGGGTGTCTGGGGCGCGGTGGCAGGTGTATCGCTGGGGATTGGGCCACTGATCGGCGGGGCGCTTACGGAGACAATTGGATGGCGTTCGATTTTCTGGATCAACGTTCCGATCGGGATTATTGCAGCGCTGCTGGCGGCACGGTTTGTGCCGGAGTCGAAGGCGATGCGTGCGCGAGCCTTCGACCCGGTGGGACAGGCGATGGTGCTGACCGGGCTGGCGACGTTGACATACGGCGTTATCGAAGGGCCGCATGCGGGCTGGGGATCGGGATTGATCCTGAGTCTATTTGTTACTGCGGCGGTAGCATTTTTGATATTTGTGCTGTATGAACCGCGGCGGCGCGATCCGCTGCTGGACTTAAGGTTTTTTCACAGCGTGCCATTCTCAAGCGCGACGGTTCTGGCGCTGAGCGCTTTCTCATGTTTCTCGGGTTTTCTTTTTCTGAACGCGCTCTACCTGCAGCAGGTGCGCGGATTTTCTGCTTTCCACACCGGTTTGTTCACTGTACCACTGGCGGTGACGATGATCGTGTGTGCGCCGTGGTCAGGGCGGCTGGTCGGGAGCTACGGAACACGTCTTCCTCTACTGGCCTCGGGCGCGGGATTTCTGGTGAGCACGCTGATGTTGACAGGGCTGAATCAGCAGACGTCGGTGGGCTGGCTGCTGGCGGTATATGCGCTGTTCGGTGTAGGGCTCGGAATGGTGAATCCCGCGATCACGAACAGCGCGGTGGCTGGAATGCCCCTATCGCAAGCTGGTGTGGCGGCAGCGATCGCGTCGACCAGCCGTCAGGTGGGCGCTGCGCTCGGAGTGGCGGTGTCTGGTACGGTGGTAGCCATGAGCCACGCGCGTGGTACTGATTTCACCACTGCTACGCACGCGATCTGGTGGGTGATGACGGTGTGCGGTGTGGTGGTGCTGGTACTGGGGATTGCGTCGAACACGGCCTGGGCTCGGGGAAGCACAGAACGGATAGCGCACCTGCTCGAAGATCGGCACTGATCTGCCATAGGCCAATTTCATACCAAACCGCCAATGCAGCCACCCAGATTCCTACATCGACCTTCAATATGGTTGACCGCCGATGTAGAAAGTAGCCCTATTTTGGGTAAGGGGAATGTTTGGCGACTACACAGAACTAATTGGGATGATCCAGCGTTCTTTTGTGTAGCTCACCATGAGTCCAGAACGCTAAATAATTGCGGTGCCCGCAACCCGCAGGCACGAAAAAAGCGCCCGCTGAAAAACGGACGCAATCATACGAAAGAGGTTCGCGCCGGCCATTTTAATCAGCTTAAGGTCGGTGGCCGCTAGAATCACGCAAAATTTCGGCGCGGCGATTGCCGATCAGGATGTCCGCTGCACGAATATTCCCGAGAAATACTTGCGGTAGTGGATGAACAGGAAGATCCACAAGATCGCCGCGAGAACTCCAGGCTGCCATCCCACCGGCGGCAACAAAAGGAGGAACATGATGATATTGACAATGATCGGCGCGAGGATAGCCAACGCGAACGGAACATAGCGGTTTACCAGCAACAAGGCGCCGCTGATCACCTCGAGTGCGCTCACGAAGAGGATGTAGTGGGATTGGAACATTGCGCCCACGAACTGACCTGCAATGCCCGGAGGCATCGGCTTGGGGAGAAAGTGCAGGAAGGCATTCAGGCCGAAGGCGACAAAGATGACGCCCAACAAGATGCGGACGATGGTGACCAGGATTTTCATGAATGCTCTGTTTATTGCGATAGCAAAATTAGGTTTGAAGTATACGCCAATCGAAGTCTGACGAGCAGGTTTTTTGGAGGTTTACAGGTGAGCCTCGGGAAGCGGCATTGAGGACGCGCTTTCCCGGTTGTTGAGAGGCTCGCGGCGAGTCGGGCGGCAAGAGCGAGATTTCTCCCGGACCAAATCGGAGCTACTCTCCCGCCCCAGTGATAAAGCACGAGATCGAGGCGGTAGAAAAAGTGAACAAATAAGGGGAAGTCGGCACTTCGCAGGCGAACAGAACGTATCACCGGCAATGCGGAAACGGGACGTAACTTCCGGATAGGCGATCAATCACCCGGAGCGATGAGCAAGTACAGATTTCTAACCCACGCCGCTGTGATACTTTTGGCTGCGGCACACCGTTGCCGAGACCACGAGCAGCGGAAAGGACGAGGAGCACGCAATGCACTGGACTAAGAGCATCGCAGGGAGCATCGCAAGCTACGCTATATCCCTGTCTCTCGGAGCAATGGCTTTCGCAGCGGCAGGGCAGACAACGGCCCAGCCTGCGAAGGATCCAGCCCGGGGCATAATCCGGCAGGAATCCAAAACAGCAGAATCAACGCCGAAGCTCGCCGCCGATGAGTGGTGGAAGCACGCTGTGATTTACGAGATCTATCCCAGGAGTTTTCAGGACTCGGATGGAGACGGAATCGGCGATATCAAGGGAATTACGTCGCGTCTGGACTATCTGGAAGACCTGGGGATCAACGCGATCTGGATTACACCGATGTACCCTTCGCCGGGCGTGGACTATGGCTACGACATCTCTGACTACACCGCGATCGACCCGGTGTACGGGACGATGGAGGACTTCGACCGGCTGGTAGCAGAGGCCAAAAAACACAATATCCGCGTGATCATGGACTATGTGATCAACCACACTTCGGACCAGCATGCGTGGTTCAAGGAGTCTGCCTCGTCGAAGACCAACCCTAAGCGGGACTGGTATATCTGGCGGGATGGCAAGGGGCCCGGGTTGCCGCCGAACAATTGGCAATCGTGGTTTGGCCACTCGGCGTGGACACTGGATCCGAAGACGAATCAGTACTACTACCACTATTTCTATACTCAGCAGCCGGACCTGAATTGGCGGAATCCGGAAGTGCACAAAGCGATGGATGGCGTGCTGGAGTTCTGGATGAACCACGGGGTAGCGGGGTTCAGGATCGATGCTGTGTCCCGGCTGTTTGAGGATCCGGGACTGCACGACGATCCGTATCTACCTGGGTACAACGTATACGGGGACAGGAATATCGAGCATAAATACACGGATAACTTACCGGAAGTCCACGACGTGCTGAAGGAGGTACGGCGCGTGGTGGACCACTACCCGGGTGATCCGGTTCTGGTGACTGAGGCGGACGAGCCGAACATTGAGGAACTGACCAAGATGTACGGCAGCGGGGACGAGGTGCAGCTCCCGATGGACTTCCAGATTGCCGATGTGAATGAGCTTTCGGCGACGCGGTTCCGGAACCTTTTCAACCAGGTGGAGAAAAACTCGGCGCACGGCCAGCCGGAGTACTTCTTCAGCAATCACGATCAGCCGCGGCAGTGGGACCGCTATGGTGACGGCAAGCACAACGAACAGATTGCCAAGCTGATGGCGGCGCTCCTGTTGGCCACTCGGGGCACGCCGCAGATGTACTACGGCGAGGAGCTCGGAATGCGGACGACCGACCCGGCACGGATTGAGGACGTGCATGATCCGATCGGAAAGATCGGCTGGCCGAAGGAAAAAGGCCGCGACGGCGAGCGGACTCCGATGCAGTGGGATGGGTCGGCAGAGGCTGGTTTTACTACATCGGCTAAGCCCTGGCTGCCGGTACCGCCGAGCGCGACCCAATATAACGTGGAGGCGGAACGGAAAGACCCGGACTCGATTTTCAATTGGTATAAGCGGCTGCTGGCGCTGCGAAAAAGCGAGCCGGCGCTGCGGGACGGGTCGTACGAGTCAGTGAATGATACGGATCCGGATGTCTTCGCGTTCTTGCGCAGGAGCGGTGATTCGACGGTGCTGGTCGCGCTGAACTTCACTGCCAAGGCGCAGACGGTCCAGCTGGCCATTCCCGGCAAGGATGGCAAGGTCGAGACGCTGCTGAAAACGCCGGGGGCTGCCGATCCGGAGTTGTTAGGGCAAATTCCGTTGGGACCGTTCGGTGTTTATATCGGGAAATTGCAGTAATCGCCAACGGGCCCACCAAATGCGGCGCAGGCTGTTTCTGGCTGGAGTGCAATCGAGATCGATTACACTCGGAGAATCGAAACCATGCAAGAAGCGGCGAAAAATGTACTCTTGGTTCTCGTGACGCTCTTCCCCATCGTGGACCCACTCGGAGGTAGCCCTTTCTTTCTGGCGCTGACCAGGGAATACTCACCGGAAGCGCGAAAAGCATTGTCCTGGCGCATTGCCGTCAACAGTTTTTTCTTGCTGGTGGTGACGTATTTTGTCGGGACTTACGTACTCGCCTTTTTTGGGATTTCGTTGCCAGTGGTGCAGGTCGGCGGAGGTCTGATCGTCATTGCGACAGGATGGACGCTGCTGAAGCAGCGAGACGACGAAAAACAGGACGTACAGAAAACCGTCCAGCCGCAGGACACAATCCGCCGGGCATTTTATCCCTTGACATTGCCACTGACTGTAGGCCCTGCATCCATCTCTGCGGCGATCACGCTGGGCGCGAACGCGGCTCATCATCACGCGTACCATCCTTTGACAATCTTGGCGGCACTCATTGGATTGGCGCTGATCGCGATCAGCATTTTGCTCTGCTATGGATTTGCCGACCGGTTGGCGCGAATCCTGGGCCAACGGGGATGACGGTGATCACACAATTGTCGTCCTTTTTCCTCGTTTGTATCGGTGTGCAAATCGCTTGGAACGGAATCAAAGAATTGCTGGAGTCACTGACGCTGCATATTGGCTGACCAGAAGGGGGGTCACTGGCTCTTGCTTCTGCCGGAATTTCGCGAGAGCAAACAAATGATGGTCAATCACGGAGACCTTCGTGCGGCCCTGCTGAAATCCGCGGAGGAGATCATACGGGACTCGGGCCTGGAAGGGCTTACGCTGCGTGCGTGTGCGCGGAAGGCGGACGTTTCACATGGTGCCCTAACACGACGATGCGTCAGTAGCCCATGGATCGTGATTGCATTTACTATGAGCAAAGAATCTTCATGACCGACTCAAAATCTCTCCCCTCTGAAATTCTTCTTCATATTGCTCAAACTCTAAATCTTCCAATGCGCGGGCTGATCGCTGTGATCGAGTTGCTCGACGATAGAGGCACTGTTCCGTTTATTGCTCGTTATCGCAAAGAGGTCACTGGCAATCTGGATGAGGTCCAGATTCGCGACATCGAAGAAAAACTGGCCTACTTTCGCGATCTGGTGGAACGTCGCGCGACCGTCCTGTCCTCCATCGCAGAGCAGGGCAAGCTTACCGACGAACTCAAGGCACGCATTGACGCTACGCTCGACAAGAGCGAACTGGAAGATCTCTATCTTCCTTATCGTCCCAAGCGACGCACCAAGGCGACTATGGCTCGCGAAAAAGGCCTGGAACCACTGGCGCTCTATCTATGGTCGCAGCAGCCAGCAGCAGAACCGCTGGAGAGCTTCGTAGCTGGCTTTGTGAATACCGAACTTGGAGTCGCCACAGTGGGCGAAGCACTGGAAGGGGCGCGACACATTGTTTCTGAATGGATCAGCGAGGATGCCGACCTGCGTAAAGCGCTACGCCAACTTATGTTTGAAGAAGGCGTAGTCATCAGCCGCAAGGTCATGGATGCGGTCGATGAGCAGGAAAAGTTCAAAATGTATTACGAGTACAAAGAACCGGTAAAAACGATTCCCTCGCATCGTATGCTGGCCATTCGCCGCGGCGAAAGCGAAAACGTACTCTACTTCCTCATCGAACTCGAATCGCAGCGGCCGCTTGCTATTATCAGCAAACATGTTCTGCGCGAACAAGGTGATTGGACGAGGGAACTGGAACTATCCATTGAAGACTCATGGCAGCGCCTGTTGAATTCATCCATTCAGGCGGAGATCCGTTTCGAGCTGAAAAAACGTTCCGATACGGAAGCAATTCAGGTCTTTCGCGATAATCTCTACAACCTGCTGCTGGCTGCTCCGGCAGGCCCTATCTCTGTCCTCGGCATCGATCCGGGGCTCCGCACTGGATGCAAAATTGCCGTTGTAGATGAGACAGGTAAACTTCTGGCGCATGACGTGATCTATCCGCATACGGCGAAGAATGGTGTGGCCGAGGCCTCAAGGAAGGTCGAAGCTTTGCTGCGCGAGCATGCGGTCCGCGCGATTGCCATCGGTAACGGAACCGCCTCCCGCGAGACGGATGCTTTCATCCGCGACTTCCTGCGTGAAAAGAATATCCAGGACATCTTCTCCGTAACCGTCAGCGAGTCGGGCGCAAGCATCTACTCAGCCTCGGAAATTGCGCGGCAAGAGTTTCCCGATCTCGACTTGACTGTGCGCGGAGCGATCTCCATTGCCCGGCGGTTGCAGGATCCGCTCTCCGAACTGGTGAAGGTCGATCCGAAATCTATCGGCGTAGGCCAGTATCAGCACGATGTGGACCAGCGCCAATTGCAGGAATCGCTCGAAACAGTCATTGAGAGCTGTGTAAATCGTGTTGGCGTGGACCTGAATACCTCTTCATGGACGCTGCTGCGCTATGTTGCCGGCATTACAGAACGCACCGCGCTTAATATCGTCAGTTATCGCAACGAGAAGGGCCGTTTTCGCTCCCGTAGGCAAGTGCTGGAGGTTTCGGGGATTGGCCCAAAAAGCTTTGAGCAGGCAGCCGGGTTTTTGCGCATTCGTAATGGCGACAACCCTCTGGACATGACTGCCGTCCACCCCGAGTCGTATCCCATCGTGGAACAGATTGCACAATCGCTGCAGACTCCGGTAGACGAGATTATCCGTAGCCCGCACCTCCTGGAAAAGGTTGACAGGAATCAGTTTTCCGCAGGCGCCTATACGCTCAACGACATTCTGGATGAATTACGCAAACCGGGACGTGATCCACGCGACACATTCGTCGCACCGAGCTTTCACGAGCTGGTCCGGGAAATCTCCGACGTACAAGTGGGGATGGTGCTGGAAGGCGTAGTAACGAATGTGACGAAGTTCGGCGCATTTGTAGACATCGGCGTGCATCAGGATGGATTAGTTCACATCAGCGAACTCTCCAACCGCTTTATCAAGGAACCGTCGGAAGCGGTGAAAACAGGACAGGTCGTGAAGGTAAAAGTTCTGAGCGCTGATACGAAGACCAGACGCATTGCGCTCTCGATCAAGGCATTACTGGAACCGGCTGCCCGCACCACACCAAAACCCAGCAAGCCTGCGCCAAAACCGCAGGCCACGATGAATGAAAAGCTCGCTTCGCTTTCGATGAAATGGAAGGTACGTTAGCAATAAGCTGGTCATAGATAGCCGGAAATCATGATCGGGGCTGAACAGGCAGAGGTCTCTTCTCAGGACCTCTCAGCCTCATCGTTCATCGAGCTACCGCTCAAACCAGGAGTGTGTACGAGCTTTTTTTCATCAGAATTGGTACGCAACAAACCGAGATAAGTATCCAGGTTATATCCGGCAGTGGTGGCCGCCCGACACGCTTTCGAGATAGAGGATTCGATCTCACTAAGGGCGGCCAGCGGATCTCCGTCCTGCCGCAAAAGTTCGATGAGTGCAGGCAACTGAACCCAGGCTAGCAGCTCTTCAAATTGTTCTTTGTTGAAATAGGTTTTGCCGGAAGCTGTGTTGACACCGGTAAGCCAGCGAACGTCCGGGTCGCCCCAGAACGCTTCGGAATGCATCAAGGGTTCGGCGGCCAATTCAGTTGAGCCGCTTTCGTGCACAAGCAAGACCCTCACTCGTGCCGCTGCCTGCCACGTCCCTTCGCCTTCCATCCCCATCGATGAAAAAATTTCCGCGAGGGCCGATCGCAAGTACAGCTTGTCGAATAGAGCAGACCAATTACCTTGCGTCGGGAAACTGCGCAATAAAATCCATGCCAGAACGGGACCCCAGGCTTGTTCCGAGGCAGTTCCTGGTTCATTGCCTGGCAACATGTAGCGAACCGCCGCCGGCCATGCGGTCGAGAAGACCTGCTCCAAACGGGGAAGACGAACAGCAGCAGATGTGATCGCTTCGCAGTTCTCCCTGTAATAATCTTTTGCAGTGGATTGTGCGTGATGCTCGCCTGCTGCGCCAGCATCCGCCCTTGTCTCATCCATCTGCAAAGCGGCGAGGCTCTCGATCAAGTCTCTATCTTCAGCAGGCAGGTTTTCGAGCGCCCTTTCAAAACAGTGGTAACTCTTCTCAACAAAAGACTTCAGTCGCGGATCGATGGCAGTGCGGCTAGAGTTGAATGCAGCGATTTCTGACGGCCTTTGCTTTGCAGGTACTTTTTCTGCGGAGCGTATCTCCGGCGAGGACGCCTTTTCCTCTACAGCAGTGACAAGACTCTTCATGATCCTGCGGCCATTTTTCGCAGCCAGTTCTGCTCCGATCTCTGTAAATAAGTGAACACTGCCAGCGGTAATCGCATGATGGAGCGCATCGTGCAAAGGCCGCAAGCGAAGCTTGGTGAGTGCTTCATCGACGCTATGAACACCCTCGCCGTGCAGGGCGTCGCAAAGCGCGTCCCAAGGCTGATCCGCAGATGCCCGAAGCTCGCGCCAATCCAACAAAACCACATATTGAAAGCCGCGCAGTTCGAGACTAAGACCGTGATGATGGAAATCTGTGGAGCGACGCAGATATTCCAGGCCCCGGGCCATGTCGCGGTAGGCAATGATGACCGAGTCCTCTACAGGCAACGCAAGCCCTTCGGTCAGACTCCGTTGTTGCAGAGCTCCACTTGCCTTTTCCATGGATGCTGCGGAGATATGGATTGTGCCGCGTGTGCTTCCGTAGCGGTTGTTGTAGAGAATGATGGCGCGCTGGTTATGCAGACGGTTGGAATATGCAAAAACGTTTTCATCAACTGTTCCATAATTCGTCCAGAAGTCATACAGCACGAAGTTGGCACTTTCGGCAAAGAGTCGGCGATTTTTCAGAAGGGGCGCAATATCATGTTGATGGCGTGCTATCAGGCCGTCATTTGCGTGCTCGTCCATGCGTGCCCGCTTGAACTCCATGCCATAGCGCTCCGTAAAGCCTTCGATCTGTCCATGGCCGAACATCGGCAGGCCTGGCAGGGTCGCAAGCAGCGTGCAGGTGCCAAAATACTTGTCTCCTGTGCCAAATTGATCAATCGCTGTGCGCTCATCCGGATTGCTCATAAAGTTGACGTAACGCTTTAAGATATCCGGATCGAACTCAATGGTTTTCTTCAGATAAGAGCGATACTTCGCGTTTTCTTCGTCGCGCAGCATGTTCATGAACGCGCTGTTATAGACGCGATGCATGCCCAGGGTTCGAACAAAGTAGCCCTCAAGCAGCCAGAAGGCCTCTGCCAGCAGAAGTGTGCCCGGAACCTCTGCCGCGACACGGTCAACAACCTCGCGCCAGAACTCGTGCGGCATGAGAGCATCGAATTCTTCCTGCGACATGGCATTTTCGGCACGCGACGGAATCGATCCGCCTGCGCCTGGCAAGGGGAACCAAAGGCGCTGAACATGCCGCTTGGCGAGCACCATCGCAGCGTCGAAGCGGATGATTGGAAACTGTCTCGCAACGTGCAGAATTGTCTGGATGACCTGTTCCCTGACCGCGGCCTTGGAGTAGTCCAGCTGCGCCGTGTCGTTCCAGGCAAATGTCGTTCCATCATTGCCGTGGTAGACGTATCGGGTTGCCCCATCGTGGTGATGTCGCAGGCGAAAGACCACAGCAGCGTCCGTTTGGTCGTAATAATGATCCTCGATCTTGATTTCGACGCGACTGTCAGTAGAGAGATCAGGCCCGTTGAAGCTATAGACAGGAAACGGGCTTTCCCACCGGTAGATAAACCAGTCGGGATGCTCGATGACCCACTCCGAGTCGATCCCCATGTGATTCGGCACCATATCGCTCGCCAACCGGATACCGACGGCACCGGCCCGGTCTCGCAGATTTTCGTATGCAGACGTTCCTCCGAGATCTTCGGCGATGTGATATTCCTTCAACGAGTAGGCAGACGCGACTGCATCACCGTGGCCCCGCAACCGCTTGATGGTCCTGGAGGCGATGCTTCTTTCCCAGAGGCCGATGAGCCACAGGCCGGTGATCCCCCGATTGGCCAGAAGTTTCAATTCCTCGTCAGGAATGTGATCGAGCCGGTGAATATGCCTTCCGTATTTCTTCGATAATTGCTCCAGCCACACATACGTGCTCTTTGCGATCAGCACGACATGCGGCATCCATGCCTGATCAGCGCTGAAAGCCTCATATTCGTGCAGAGGTGCCTGGTAATCGGCAGCATAGCGGCGCTTGGCCTCATCAATGACGAAATCCTCATCGAACCCGACGAACTCATCCCCAACGAAGCCTGCGCCTCCCCATCCGGGTGCGCCATGACGATACCAGTCCGGACCGGGAGGGTGGAAACGCATCCAGATGGCGAGGTCTTCTTCGCGCAGAACATCGATTGCAAGCAGGACCCGCCGGAGATCCTCGCCGAGATATTTCGACCAGTGCTCGCGGATGAAGTCGAGTTGGCCAGTGAGGGAATCCGGTGAGGCAAGCATCGGTGCGCGTAAGGCATGAAACAGGCTTCCCACCTCGGGAGCAACCGGCGGTCGCGTAATGAGATAGTCGGGAAGAGCTTCGGTGACCTTCTTGTAGGAAGTTTGCTGCTGCAGGTCTTTGTCTTCAAACAATTCGCGGAATGGAGTGAATGCCGGATTAATATTGGCAAGCCACAAGAGCATAAGCTCTTCCAGCGCCGCTTCGCGGTTTGGCATTCCCTCCGTTGTGCCGCTTAACCATTTAGCTGCGCTCACTTCGCCCCGATAAACGGCCACGTTTGGAAATTGCTGAACAAAGGCAAGCAGCAACCGCTCCACATTGGCTGGCTCTATCTTTGCCGCAAACCAGCGGATCGCCTCAGAAAGCACGGATGGATCGATTTCCTTGCGATAGCGGGCAACGAGAGCATGATTGAGCTCATCGATCAGCCCCATTGCGAACAAAGCACCCGCATGGACGGTGTTTTCCTGTCCAGCCTTCGCGCCGCGAGCTTCATTGAGCTGGCTTGCCAGTTTCCGGCTCGCAGCCACATTTCCGAAAACTACATTCCCGGTGTAACTGAATAGAAGGTCGTCGATCTCTAATTTTTCTCGGACAGCGCGGGAGATATGAAATTCCATTCCGAAGTGCTCCAATATCGAAGTAGCAGCTGAATCGAGTTCAGATTTCAGTAGATTGCTTTGGCAATCATAGGGAATATGATGCTAGCGCAACGGCCATACGCATGGCTTGCATAATTTATGAAAGCTTTGGAGCTGCCAAAAACATATTCGCAGGCGTGCCGCCGCACGGGGAATTCATCGTTCCGAACAAAAAGCCTCTATATGCATAGATGCGCGAAAGCGCAAAGTGCAGATTCGGCAAAACACGCAGAGTCATCAGTCGGAATGAGCCAATAGGATGTCTGCAATTTCCAGCTCTAGTCCACCGAACTCAGGGTGATCGTTTTCGCGCAGCTTGTAAGCGACGTGGATGATACTGTCCTGTTCAATATGCATCGTCCGGATGCGTTCGGCCCAGTGCCACCCTATAGCAGGGAAGGCGATGGCGCGCGGTCCCTGAGCGAGTCGGAGGCGGACATGCTTATCCTTAATAAATCTCGGGACCGAGGCGACGCGCACGTTCTGTGCGGCGAAGGTCGGTTCTTCATTGCCCATGCCGAACGGTTCGAGGCGGCGAAGCCAGGTAAAGAGAGCGGGCGTAATGCGGTCAAGCGGCAGGTCGGCGTGGATGGCGAGCGGACTGCCAAGTCTGTCTTCCGGGAGATTTGCAAGAGCATAGGACTCGAGATGTTGGCGGAGAGCGGAGACGCTCGAAGAGGGAAGTGAAAAGCCTACTGCATGTGCGTGCCCTCCGAATCGAGTGAAGAGATCGTGGCAGGTTTCTATGGCGTTCAACAGGTGGAAGCCGGGGATGGACCGGCCCGAGCCGTGGGCCGTTGTTTGTCTCGGCTGGGTCGGGTTGTTGTTTTCCCACTTTTCTTGCTGATCGATGCTTAGAAGCATATCCTTCTCCTTCACTTCGTTCAGGGTCAGGATGACAGCGTTGGTAGAACTGGCTTCTTCTTCGTGGGTGATGACCAGGGCTGGTTTGCCGGTTTGGTCTACTATGCGGGAGGCGAGGATACCGATAATGCCGCGATGCCAGCCCGTGCCGTCCATGACGATGCAGCGGGCTTGTTCGAAGGCTGGGTCTTGGAGGCGCTCTTCGATTTGGGTGAGGATTCTGGCTTCTGTTTCGCGGCGATCGGTGTTGAGGCGCTCCAGTTTTTCGGCCAGTTCCTGCGCGCGTTGCGGTTCGCGCGTGGTGAAGAGCTCGACTACGTCGGACGCGATGTCCATGCGCCCGGCAGCATTTATGCGTGGTGCAATGCGGAAAGCGATGTCGATGGGCGTAAGCGGCTTCTGCGCAGGATCCAGATTCGCTGCCTTCATCAATTCCCGTAATCCTGCGTTCACCGGCCGGCGCAGTCCTTCCAGTCCAAGTGCAACAAAGACGCGGTTTTCGCCGAGGAGAGGCACGGCATCGGCTACGGTGGCAATGGCAAGAATCTTTAGAAACGAGGGCAGGATTTTGGTGCGTGCACGTTCGGCGTCATGCGCTTCAAGCAGCGCCTGCGCGAGTTTGAAGGCGACCCCCGCTCCGCAGAGGTGCTTGCATGGGTATGTGCAGGCGGGCTGGTTGGGGTTGAGGACGGCCAATGCCCGCGGCAGACGATGGCCAGATACCGGATCGGCTTCTGGGAGGTGGTGATCGGTGACGATGAGATCGAGGCCAAGGACTTCTGCTGCTGCGGCGGCGGCAAAGGCGCGGATGCCGGTGTCGACGCTGATGACAAGACGGACGCCCTGCGCGGCGGCGGTTTCGAGAATCTCATCGCGCATGCCGTAGCCTTCGCGGAGGCGATGCGGGACATGGAAGCGGACCTTGCCGCCGAGCATTTCTATGGCAGTTTTGAGCAGGACCGTGGCCGTGGTGCCGTCCACGTCATAATCGCCGTAAATGAGGATTGTCTCGCCGCGTTCAATGGCCTGCTGTACACGCGGTACAGCTGCAGACATGTCAAGCATGCTGTACGGATCAACAAGCTGTGCCATTTGCGGGTGGAGAAAACGGTCGACTTCGTCCGCGGTGCGCAGGCCTCGGGTAAGCAGCAACTCGGCCACAATGAGAGGAAGATTGGCCGTGCGTGATAGTTCAGCGGCGGTACTGGCCTCTGCTTCGTGCCCGTTTTGCAAATAGACCCAACGCTTGCGCATTGGACTCTTACGAGTAACCGCGCCACCGGCAGCGATTGTGCTCACGGCTATTCGTCTTCGTCTTCATTCCGCTCGAAGACAATGTCGCTGAAGTCCTCTACGGATTCGAGCAGCTGCTGGTAGCGCTCATACCAGGGCGTCGAAGATTCATGCAGAAAAGCAACACCCTGATGCATGAAGCCGAGCTGAACGTATCCCATTTTGCCGACATAATTGACGAGCGATTGAGCCTCCTCGACATCTGAGCTTTCTTCGTTAGGGAAGTCGAGGTCCTGCAGCTCTTCGAGAAGCAGTTCCAGATCCTCTTTTTCGAGGATCACGTCGCTCATGGTGACGAAGGGGGCGCCGGCGGCTTTGGCGGTTTCGACAAAGTCTTTCCAGCTGTCAGGGTTGGCGTCGTCTTCCCACATCACCGTGGGCACATCGTCGCCGACGTAGCCGGGGAGGCGGCGCATTCCATGGCCTTCAATGAAGGCGATCATATCGTCTTTAAGGGAGAGCAGGTCGTCCGGTTGCATCATCAATCGCCTATTGTCTCAGAAAGACAGCGTGGAAAACTGGATAGTTTACAGATTGTAAGATTATGCACAGAGGAAGAAGATTTGGCGAAGTTTGAGCGGCATGTGTTTGTGTGTACGAACGTTCGGGAGCCGGGCAGTGCGAGACCGTCGTGCACGCATGACGGCAAGGGTGAGCTGCACGGAATCTTCAAGGACAAAGTGAAGGATGCCGGCCTAAAGGCCACAGTGCGAGCGAACAAGGCGGGATGCCTGGATCAGTGCGAGCACGGCCCGACGGTCGTGGTGTATCCAGAGGCTGTGTGGTACGGGCATGTGACGCCTGCCGATGTAGACGAGATTGTCTCAGAACATCTGGTGCATGGCAGACCGGTCGATCGGCTTGTTCTGGCGGAGGAATGCCTCAATACGGCGAGCTGTCCGCATCGGCCGGCATTCGAGCCGAAGGGCTAGGCGCAACAATCGGTCTTTTGAGCAGATACACTTCCAGTTGAAACGGAACTCCGGCATCCTCGATCCTTTATTGCCGTCGCGGACGAGTGCTCGGTTCGATTCTGTCTTGCAGTGGCCGCTTTTCTCGACCAGGCAAAAACCACGCTTGTTCAGACTGAGACAGCGGTCCTAGTGAAACGGGTCACATGCAGCTTGCTACCAACGGAAAGGGAGAGTAATGGGCGATCAGAAAAGTGCAGAGATTCGAACGGCGGAAGTAAACAGACGAAGCTTTATGGGCCTTGGAGCAGGCGCTTTGGCTGTGGCAGCGCTTACAAGTCTGAGTGCAGAGGGACAGAGCCGGGAAACCACTCAAAAGGGGCAATTAGATCACTCAGCGAGCAATCCCGGACCGGTAAACAAGGCGTTAGCTCAAGAGAACCCGAATTCGGAGGCACCACCAGCGACCGACCACGGCGACGTTAGCCCGTTTTGGTACTCCTTCGATTTGTCGCATCGCCGTGTACAGGAAGGCGGTTGGACGCGACAGGTGACGCAGCGCGATCTGCCGATCTCGACTGATCTAGCCGGCGTGAATATGCGCCTCACAGCAGGGAGCTATCGCGAGCTGCACTGGCACACCGCCAACGAGTGGGCCTACATGATCTATGGCAACGCAAGAGTAACTGTCATGAATCCGGATGGCACGATTTTTATTGGAGATGTGGAGAAGGGAGATCTCTGGTTTTTCCCGGCGGGATTTCCGCACTCCATTCAGGGATTGGGGCCAGATGGCTGCGAATTCCTGCTCGTCTTCGATGAAGGGCTGTTTTCCGAATATCAGACGTTTCTCCTTTCGGACTGGGTAGCCCATACACCGCTGCCGGTTCTCTCAAAGAATTTCAAACTGGCGGAGTCGCAACTGGCAAACCTGCCCGATGATGAGCTGTATATTTTTCCGGGAGAGATTCCCGGCTCGCTTGAAGAGGATAGGCTGGCCGTTGGCGGCAAAGCCGTAGAATCGGCGATCTCCTACACCTTCAAGATGGCGAGCATGCCGCCGATGAAAGAAACCCCGGGCGGGTCGGCGCGAGTGGTGGATTCGCGGAATTTCCCAGCCTCAAAGACGATCGCCGCAGCTCTGGTAATTGTGAAGCCGGGCGGCTTGCGCGAGTTGCATTGGCATCCCAATGCATCCGAGTGGCAATACTACCTGGCAGGAAGCGGAAAAATGACGGTCTTTGCCTCGGCCGGAAAGGCGCGCACAATGAACTTCAATGCCAACGATGTGGGCTTTGTGCCGGCGGTAGCAGGGCATTACGTCGAAAATACGGGCGATACGGATTTGGTATTCCTGGAGATATTCAAGAGCAATCGCTTTGAGGATTTTTCCTTGAACAACTGGATACGCAGAGTTCCACCCGAAATGGCGAAGGCACACCTGAACCTGAACAGTGGGCAATTGAAGGCTATTCCAGAGGAGAAACTGGTCGTGATTGCGGGTTGATGGACGCGTCGCGGTTGAGGCACTCGAAGCGAAAAGCAGATCCTTCGCTGCGCTCAGGATGACAATGTGCAGGGCCATCCACCAATGGAATTTGGGAGTGATCCCATGTCTCAGAACCGAGACATGGGGCACCCGATACTTTGTTCTGGCAGTTAGTTTGTGTAAGTGACGTGAACAGGGCCTCAGGAACTTTACGGAGGCGTTTTGCAACCATCCATGTGCTATATTCCAAAGAAGATCAATGATTTTTTCGCGTGAATATGTTGGATATCTGGCGCGCCACACGGTCAAGCACCTGATCGATGCGAAGATGATCCGCACCGACAAGCCGAAAGTAGTGGAAGAGCGCGTAAATAACGGGCTTTTAGAAGAGCTGCAGCTCGAAGACCGCATCAATGAAGAGGTCCGTGTCATTCTGGAGGCTTACCAGGAGGACATGCGGCGAAGCGGCGCAAGCTACCCTGAAATGTTCAAAAAGGTAAAGCAGGAGCTGGCGCGGAAATACAAGGCGGTTCTGTGAGAATCTCGCGCGACAAGTTGAACAAGCTGGCGCACGTAGTGGCTGACACACTCGCCGAGATCGATGAGTGCGAGTTTCTTGAGGACCGGAACACGATCCGTCAGGAAGCGCGCAAGGCTCTTGAACACTTACTGAACGAGGAGTTGCGCATCGATAAGGCCGCGCGACAAAAGATCGAGTCACAGCGGAAGGTGATTCTCGAAGGCAGCCAGGAGTGGGACATCCTCTACCGCAAGTACTATACCGATGAAGTGAAGAAGCTCGGCATCTAAAGGCTGCATAGAAATCCAACTAGCTTCAAATGGTGGTCAAAAATAGAGTTGTCATCCTGAGCGAAGTTTGGCGCGTTTTTGCGCCAAACGCAGTCGAAGGATCTGCTTTCCCTTGGTTCTAGCCTCTTGTCTCTGTTGGCAGACTACGACTCGACCCCTGTCAATTGAAGCTTCTGAGCTTCAGCGCCAGCTTCGTTCGCTATTTCCGCCACAATTTCATACGAACGCAGACGGGCTTCATGCTCATAGGGATTGCTGGTGATGATCAGCTCGTCGGCCTGTGTCTCGACGAGAAATGCTTCGAGCTTGCGGCGCACTGTTTCCCGGCTGCCGACGATCGCTGCAGCCCGCTTGGACTCGACGGCGGCACGTTCAAAATCGTTCGCGAGACCTTCTACACTATCCACAGGCGGCGTAAGCGGACCAAGCTGATTGCGGATGAGGCGCAGGAAATTCATATACTCGGTGGTCGAAAGACGCTGCGCCTCTTTGTCCGTGTCTGCTGCAAGCACCGGAACGCCGACCATTGTGTACGGTTGCTCAAGGATTTCCGAAGGCTGGAAGCTGCGACGGTAAATATCGAGCGCGGGCAGCGTGTTTTCTGGCGCGAAGTGCCCGGCAAAGGAAAAGGGCAGTCCCAAATGTCCGGCGAGCTGCGCGCTAAAGCCGCTTGATCCCAGAAGCCAGATGGGGATATCAATCCCTGCTCCTGGCAGAGCGCGGACGACTTGACCGGGGTTCGGCACCGCGAAGAGTTCGCGGAGTTCAGCAAGTAGCTCGGGAAAATTGTCTCCATTCCGCAGGTCGCGGCGCAATGCGCGCATGGTAGGGAAGTCAGTTCCCGGCGCGCGGCCAAGACCAAGATCAATGCGGCCGGGATAGAGGCTCTCAAGCGTGCCGAATTGCTCCGCGATGACAAGCGGCGCGTGATTCGGCAGCATAATTCCACCCGAGCCGACGCGGATCGTAGAGGTACCTCCGGCGACGTAGCCAATAAGGACAGACGTGGCCGAGCAGGCCACCGAGCCGAGATTGTGATGCTCAGCCAGCCAGTAGCGCTTGTATCCCCAGGCTTCCGCATGCCGCGCGAGGTCCAGGGTTTCGCGAAAGGTGTTTGTGATGGAGCGTCCTTCTTTGATCGGAGCCAGATCGAGTACGGAAAGCGGTGTATGAGCGAGACGGGATGCCTGTGACATTATCGAAATCCTGGTTAGAAGATAAAGCTATGTAAGAGATGCCACGCGCTTTGGAATGATTCAGAGCTGCCAACTTCGCGGCCGGGGCAGGTTCGTGCAAGCCGTATCTTCTGGTAGAATCATGAAGTCGGCAGCGCCCACGCCGGCATTCATCTGGCGCCATGGTGTAATTGGTTAACACGCCGCCCTCTCAAGGCGGAGAGTTCGGGTTCGATCCCCGATGGCGCTACCAATAAATCAACAAGTTGAGTGGTGTCCGCGGTCTTCGTCAAAATTTCTGGTGACGATGGACGAAAAATCTCTGTCACCGTTTTTCTGCTGTTGCGAGAATGGCGTTCGTTATCTGAAAGAGCTTCGCTTGTGGGAAGGCAGCTTGGTTACATTTCCCATGAATGAAGCAGTCGCCAATTACGTCAGTCAAGAGCTTCGACGCCGTCGTGCATCTAGTGAATTTCGAGAAGTTTCACTGGGCCCTCCGGATGTGTGTCAGGACCGTTTCCATACATTGCCGAGAATTACATCGACGGTAGTACAGGCCAAGTCCTCCAGTTCCGTATCTTTTGGATGTCTGCCTACTCCCGCCAGCAGACGATACAGAACGTCTCCCATCAGCGAATCATGAAGGAGTACTGCCAAGCGCTCAATTGGAACAGTCGTGTTTCGAAGCTCATCCAGGTGGTTTTCCAGCACAGACCGGATGAAAGAGGCTGTTCTTGTAGGCCCGTAGGTGTACCATGCCTCACCGACTTCGGGACAGTTTAGAGCCTCGCCAACTGCGAGGCGGTGAAGCTCGACAGAGCGCTTCGCGGTGATGAGCTTGAGGATATGGAAGGAGAGTTTCTTCAAGCTTTGTTCAAGATTCAAGCCGCTATAGTCGATGTTTGCAAGCGGCTCGTTCGATTCTCGGCATAGGTTCTCGATGCTGCTGATGAACAGTCCGCATTTGCCGCCGAACTCACTGTAGACCGTGCTCTTCGAACCGCCAGCCTGTTCTACAATTTTGTCGATCGTCACACCTTCATAGCCGTGCTTCACAAACAAGTCTGCTGCGACTTTTTGGAGCTTGCTGTTTCGGACTTCTCCACGCGATCTCTTTTCCGCCATTCCTCTTCCTCATATGACAAGTGCATCGGACTGTCCGAAGTGGCACAAGCCGTAGTTATTAATCAACGGTATCTTAGAGCAGCCGGCGGAATTCCTGAATCGTGCATTTGTCTGCTGCATCTTTGTAGTGTACTGTACATTACAGTACGGATTAAGATCAATAGTTGACGCAAGAGAAGGGGGCTTTCATGACAAAGGAACTGAGACATCCGTCGCAACATGGCCCGTCCGCCTCTGTACGAGTTGTTCATCCGGCCGAAATGGAAGCCAAAACTCCACAGACTCCTGGATCGTTGAGAATGGCAGCAATCACGGCCACGCAAGGAATTGTTTCTTCAATGTGGGCTGGCATATTTGTGGTTGAGCCTTCAGCAAAGACCGGCATTCACCACCATGGCGAGCAGGAAACGATTGTCTACGTGCTGGAGGGCGAGGCCCTGGTTCGATGGGGTCATCGTGGGGAGTACTCGGCAACGGTAAGAGCGGGAGATTTCCTGCACGTGCCGAGCTGGCTACCGCATCAGGAGCACAATCCTTCGAATGAACATCCGTTTCGGTGGGTAGTCGTGCGAAGTACTCCAGAGCCTATCGTCGTCAATTTACCTGACGACTATTGGACATCCGATCGCGGAGAACCCATCCAGAGGCGTTAATGAAGAAAGCGAGCCGGTGCCAGCCTGAGTGCGGTAGCGGTGTAGCCAATCCAACGACTTCAAAGAGAAGAGGAGACTTTATATGAACCAAGAACAGACCATTTCAGCTGCTGCCGCCGGGACGGTAACCGTCGGTGGCGATCTCACGGTCAACCGTATGGGCTATGGTGCGATGCGCATCACTGGGACCGGCATATGGGGCCCGCCTGCAGATAAAGTAGCAGCGATTGCGACATTGCGACGGACTATCGAACTCGATGTAAACCTGATTGACACTGCGGATTCCTATGGTCCTGGGACATCGGAGGAGTTAATTGCGGAAGCGCTCTATCCGTATCCAGCCGGTTTGGTCATCGCGACCAAGGGCGGTTGGGAGCGTCCCGGTCCGGGCCAATGGACCCATAATGCCAGCCCCAAACATCTCACCGAGGCGCTCGAAGGAAGTTTGAAGCGCCTGCGGGTAGACCGCATCGACATCCATCAACTTCATGCTCCCGACAACGCAGTCTCCTTCGAGGCCTCGGTGGAAGCGCTGGCGAAGCTACGTGAGCAGGGCAAGATCCGCCATGTGGCGCTCTCGAATGTGACTCACGAGCATATCGAGCGGGCTCGCAAAATTGTGCCAATCGTCTCGGTCCAAAATCGTTACAGTTTCGCTGACCGTGAATCTGACTTCATCGTCGATTACTGCGACCAGAATAATATTGCGTTTCTTCCCTGGGCTCCCCTCGGTCAAGCCAAAGAAGCACATGAGGCCATTACGATAGTGGCGGATGAGCTGCGTGTCACTCCGCTGCAGGTTGCATTGGCGTGGCTTCTCAAGCGATCGAGAGTCATCGTACCTATCCCGGGAACCGCTTCGATCAAGCATCTCGAGGAAAATATTTCCTCGGCATCGCTGGAACTGCCGCAGATAGCATTTGAAAAGTTATCTGCAGTAGACCATCCACCTGCAAGCCTACGCAATTGAGATGAATTGGAGTTGAGAGGAAATATGAGAGTCTCATCGACATTAGTACTGCAAGCATTACTTGCCATCGCCTCTACGTTTTCTGCTTCCGCACAGGCGCAGCAAGACATTACAGGGCCTGCTGCTTATGCGGATTGGAGCCAGCAGAAGCCGGGTGTGATGCGTAAAATCACCTCCGCCGATCTGCCGGCGCCCTTCACCACCGAATCGGTTGATAACGGCCCGAACTTGATAAATCGTCCCAGCAATGCATGGCCAATTGCGCCGCCCGGGTTCAAGGTGCAGCTCTACGCCGGTGGTGACGCAGCTACGCCTATGCAGCGCTCCGACGACATTAGGAAAACCTACGGCCCGAACTCGGGCACCTTTGTCATGCCGCGCGTCATCCACACGGCTCCGAATGGCGATTTGTTCCTGGCTGACTCGCAGGCCGGATCGATCTTCGTGCTGCGCGGAGTGACTGCAGACGGCAAAGCGGAGGCTGTGAGCGAGTTTGCCTCCGGGCTCGATCATCCCTTCGGCATCTCCTTTTATCCTGCGGGACCGGATCCGAAATACATCTACGTGGGCACGGCGACGGAGATTGTGCGCTTCCCGTATCAATCCGGTGAGTTGAAGGCCAAAACTAATACAGCAGAAACCATCGTCCCCAATATCCCCGGATATGCGCAGTTGCGCGGAGGCGGGCACTGGACGCGCGACGTTGTCTTTTCGGCCGACGGCAAATACATGCTCGTCTCCGTGGGCAGCAGATCGAATATCGATGATCCCGATACGAGTCCGGGCGAATTTCATCGCGCCGATGTGCTCGAATACACGCCGGACGGAAAATTCATCGAGGTCTACGCGTATGGCATTCGCAACTGCGTGGGAGAAGCGATCAATCCCACCACAGGACAGCTTTGGTGCTCCACCAACGAGCGCGACGCAATAGGCAGCAATCTCCCTCCTGATTATGTGACCCACATCCAGGAAGGCGGCTTTTATGGTTGGCCCTGGTACTACATCGGCGGCCACAAGGACCCGCGGCTACCTGAGCCCTGCGCAGACGGGACTGGCGCGAATCCGCAGTTGACTGCGCCGCTCTCAGAACAACAGGCCAAGGGCTGCAAGCGTGTGGATCTTTCTTCGAAGGTGGTTACGCCCGACGTACTTGTACAGCCACACATGGCCTCGCTTGAGATGACCTTTTATCCTATGCAGGCGTCGGGTTTCCCCGCAGAATACGCTGGAGACGCATTCGCCGCCGAGCATGGATCGTGGAATCGCGCGAAACGTGGCGGCTATGAAGTGGTCATGATCCCGATGAGGAATGGAAAAGCCACCGGAGAGTACGAGGACTTCCTCACGGGATTTGTCACTGCGGATGGACAGGTCTGGGGACGCCCGGTCGGAGTAGCGGTCGGTCACGATGGAGCTCTTTACGTGACGGATGACGGTTCGCGTAGCGTATGGCGCGTTTCATACGCTGGCAAATAGCGAGACACCTGGTTCCCGCACGGGTTTTGATTTTAGATAGCAAAATCAGGAGGACCGAAATGATTTCCAAATACCGAACTATAGGAATAGTTGCCATGCTCGTGGCAGCATCTTTCGCGGCCATACTCGCCCAGGATGCTGCTACGCGCATTGCGAGTGGTCAACGCGAGATCCTGCTACAGGCTAACCAATCGTGGAATGGCAAGCCGTACACGCACTATCCCACAGGCCAGCCGCAACTCACCACGATCAGGTTGACCATTGCGCCGCATACAGCCTTGCCATGGCACACGCATCCATTTCCTAATGTCGTCTATGTGCTTTCAGGCACTCTCACGCTGCACGACAGAGCCAGCGGCAAGACTCTGGTCGTTCATCAGGGACAAGCTGTCGGCGAGTCGGTCGACGCTGTTCATCGGGGAGAAACAGGCGATGAGCCCGCCGTGCTGCTGATCACCTATGCCGGTACTCCAGGTGTTCCAACCTCAGTGCCAGCAAAGGGCGAGAAGGCAGAGTACTGAAATTGACATGCAGTAGATGGGCAAAAAGACGTCAGCTCAAGTTCATGGGCCATCCCCGACATCACTTGGGAGCTGCGTGTTCTTGTTTGTCCGCAGCTGGGTAAAGAGCTTCACCCGAGCAGCACGACTCGGCACTTCGACAAAGAGGACCAAAAGCTTGCGCTAACTCATGCGAGGAATTCGACGGCACCAGTCTTCAGGTCGTAATACGCCCCGACGATCTTGATAGTACCGGCCTTCTCCAGATCAGCGATCACCGTGCTGTTTTTCCTGATGTTGGCAATGGTCAGGTCGATGTTTGTGCGTGCCACAGCATCCACAAACTCCGCGTTGTCCGCCGTACGGTCTCCGGTGTATTTTGTCGCCTTGATGGCCGGCTCGATCTTGGCAAGTAATTGCGTGAGATTGCCCAGCTTGGCGTTGGCAATTGCTCCGGCCACCGCCCCACACGCCGAGTGACCCATGACAAGCACCACCTTTGCCCCGGCGAGCTTCGTAGTGAACTCCATGCTGCCGAGGATATCGGGGTTTTCGATATTGCCTGCAACCCGCGCGTTGAAGACGTCACCCATGCCGAGGTTGAAAAGGATCTCCGCAGGGGCACGCGAATCGACGCAACTGAGCAGCACTGCCATTGGAAACTGCCCGGATGCCGTGGCTCTCTGCTCGGCAAGGAAGTCTCTTTGAGTATTTCGTCCTTCGCGGAAGCGGGCGTTGCCGTCCTTCAACTTCGCGATGATCGAGTCCGGAGTCATCTGATCGCGCGCTTCTTTTGTCAGCGCCACAATCGGCGGTTCCTCCGGGGTGACCGGAGTTTCCGCCGGTTTCGCCTCATCTGGCTTCGAATTGCAAGCGGAAAGCAAACCGATCGCTGCTGCCGCAGTGGATGTCGTGACGAACGCTCGCCTCGACCAAAGGCGGTCCTGATCTCTCTTTTCGGATTCAGTCATAGGGGGAGTCTCCTAGTTAGATTGCAAAGCACGCCGGGATCAGAAAACTTAGACTGTTCACGCGTCGCAGTAAGCGTTCCAACTATCAAGCTGGGCTCGAGAGTTTGTCAAGAAGACCACGTATACCTCTCGCAGGGTGAGAGATGGGAAGCTACTGGATTTCCAACAGGCGCCGAATAGTTTGATACAACCTCTAGGGTCTCGCCGGAGGCAGAGATGCGCGAATGCGCTCGGAGAAGTCTGGACTGTCACCGGCAGCTTGGGCTGCGTCATTGATCCGTGAACGCCGGCGTAGCTCATTAAATGGCAGCGTCGTGTTCAGGAAACCATGGTCGTAAAGATATCTATCCGAAAAACCGTTGAGGAGATAACGAATATCAAGTCTGTGCGGTTTGCCGACCAGCCTTGCATACCGAACGATGTTGAGCGTGCAGTTGCTGACCAGCAGATTATAAAATTCTGGTCGGTCCGCAAGTTGATTGATGCGGTCGAGGTAGACCAGGAAAAGCGCGCGCGCACTTTCCGGAGATACGTTGAGGGGGTAGAGAAATACATCCTCGTTTCGGAAATTGGTGCGCACCCCGATCACATCGCGTTCATCCGCCACAACGTAGATCAATTCGAATGTCCTAAACATCGAGGGAAGAGGCGAGAAGCCTCCACCTACTTCCGGACGGGCTTCGATGGAGATACTGACAGGGAGCGCGTTATTAAAATTGAAACTCAGGAAGGTGTGCGCTATAGGTCCAGGCATCCAGTAAGAGATGATGAAATCCACCGAGGTCAGATGTGAGAGCAGTACCTCACGATCTTCGTACCGAATTGTGAAATCATTCCTGGAACGGTATTCAAAATTGCGGACGTTGGTGATACGAACGCGGTCTCCGTCGATGGATACCCGTGGCATCACCGCTACGTCGGGCCGCCAGTTACGATCATGGGTTGGTCGAAGGGAGAGGAACCAAACCAGCACGATGAGTGCCAGTCCCGCATAGACCAAATACATGCGTGGTCTGCGTGCGAACCAAAAGGTCCAAGCACTAAACACCATAAAAGCCAGCGCCAGAACGAGCCGCAGCCAGGACCACGGAAGCCTCGAGTAATAGATCGCCAAGGTTGGCCAGGCGATGAGGATTGTCTGGCACAGAATTACAAGCACCTTCCACAGTCCCCCGAGAAGCTTGAAGAACCAGTACGCCGGAGATTTTCGAGGCTGCAATTCGAGCACGATCTGATTTCCCTTCGAGTGCGCCTGACTAGAATTTTAAAGCCACATGAAAACTCCGGCACCTGTTGCAAGGTGCTGGCCGTCACGGCCATCTTAGCGTATATCTATGGGGTATTCAGGAGCAGAGGTCAATCGATGCTTCCCTATCGAGTACGTGTGGCGGTTTGGATTATCGTTTATCTGCTATTCATTCTCGGCCCCTTGTTCGCGCTTCTGGTGGGTGCTTTGCCACCTGCGCGCGATTTCTGGACTGAGTTCTCAGTCGCGCTAGGCTATGCCGGCCTGGCGATGATGAGCCTGCAGTTCGGACTCACTGCCCGCTTCCGGTACGTCACCAATCCGTGGGGCGAGGACATCATCTATCACTTTCACCGTCAGATCTCGCTGATAGCGGTCGGCCTGGTCGTAGCGCATCCGCTCATTCTGTTCGCCGTGCGGCCGGAATTGCTCGCGCTGCTCAATTCCATTCAGGCGCCATGGCGCGCCCGCTTCGCGGCCATGTCGACCTACTCATTGATCGCGCTCGTAGTGATGTCGCTGTGGCGTGTGAAGTTGAATATCCGATACGAGACATGGCACCTCACTCATATCTTGCTCGCGATTATCGCGGTCACAGCCGGGATCGCGCACATGATTGGATGGGGCTTCTACCTGGTTTATCCCTGGAAGCGGGCGCTGTGGATCGGCCTGACGATCTTCTGGATTGGATTGCTGCTTTACATTCGCATCATCAAGCCGCTGTTCCAGCTACGCCGACCATATCGCGTCTCGGAAGTGCGCGAAGAACGTGGTGACACCTGGACGTTGGTGATGCAGCCGGATGGTCACCCTGGCTTCCGCTTCACCCCTGGCCAGTTTGGCTGGCTGACGGTGTGGGGCAGTCCCTTCAAGATCACCGGACACCCGTTCTCCTTCTCATCCAGCGCCGCGGTTACCGATGGACGCGTCGACATGACGATCCGAAACCTCGGGGACTTAACGAGCGAGATTCACAAGGTGCCGGTTGGCAAGCGCGTCTACCTCGATGGACCGTACGGTGCGTTCACTATCGGCAACCCGGCGGACATGCATGTGTTGATCGCCGGCGGTGTTGGAATCACCCCGATGATGAGCATGCTCCGTACGCTCGCTGACCACGGTGACAAACGGCCCGTAATCTTGCTCTACGGCAGCAGGGACTGGGAATCGATTACCTTCCGTGAAGAGCTGGAAGCGCTGAAAGAGCGGCTTAACCTGACAATCATCCACGTGCTGAGTAATCCGCCGGCTGGCTGGACAGGTGAGCAGGGACGTATTGACGCTGAGGTGTTCAGGCGGCATCTGCCGCCGCCATATGCCGACCATGAGTACTTCATCTGCGGTCCAAATGTGATGATGGATTCGATTGAAAAGGCTCTTGGCGAATTGCATGTGCCGATGTCAAAATACCATTCCGAACGCTATAGCTTCGTTTAGGAGGGCTGCCGATGCGCCGTTTGTTTGCCAACCGAGTGGCTTTGGCCACTGGCTTAATTGTAATTTTGATGTCGGTTCTGTTCGCACTGTCGCGCGTGGCCGGGTAGGGCAGAGGCGGAATATGATCCATGCCGATCGACCGACCCAATGTGAGCGCTCACGGCCGCGCAGATGGTATGCCTCTGCATATCGCCTGGAGGCAATTGGGTGAAGGCCTGTGTGCGTTTGGGAACGGCTCAAAGGCTGTGTGTCTCACCATCGCATGCTCGCGCCTTTGACCTGGTCGAACATGGCAATCAGCCAGGCGGCATACAAGCTTCCCGACATTACGTTGACAAGACATGCAGCCGCAGCCCGGAAGCAAAGTTCGTACACATGCATCCGTGTGGTACCACACGGATGCATGTGTAGTCCCCTCTATATGTTTCCCCTGATAACTTCCGTATTCTCGCTCTAGCCAGTCGTTTCCTTCCCGAACATGATCAGGCATCAACACTGAGCACGCTGCTCTGGTCGAATGCCGGAAACGAAATGCCAACGCCAATCAGGAAATCAGGTCACGCGTGAAACGGGTAATTCTTGTTGTGATGGTTTTGATCACTTCGATCTGTACCACCGCTTACGTCAGGCAGGAGACATTACTGGGAGAAGAGACAGCAGGGCACAATAAACACGCTGAGGACCTGACAGCTGCTGCCCAGATCAAAACTTTCCCACCGGCTGACAACAAGAAAGGTACCGAATACATACGCACCATCGTCGAGGCCGATCTTCTGTCTCTTCATGTGTGCCAAGGTAACCACAAACTATTCGCGAATGAGCCTGCTCCCAACGCCGTAACATCAGACGCAACAGAGGAGGGATTTGTTGATGCGGAAGGCGCCGCAGAATGCGTTGTTGGGTTGCAAGCGGCCTTGCGCGAGGTGCCGACCAATCACCCCGCATACGCCGACATCGGCACAGAGCTGGCCTGGTGGAATCGCAAACTCATGCAAATTGATCCAGTCGATTATCGCAGGTTGAACCCATAAATCGGTCGCATTACTCCCATAGAAGGAAGAAGGCTCATGACAGTAGCGCTTGAAGAACAAAAAAATCACCATGAAGATTTCATCGATGAACAGAAGGCCGACAAAGGAGCGATATCGAAACCGCTGGCAGTCATTGAAAATTGGTCGGTTGTACAGAGTGTGATCTCGCAACGCTTTCAACCGCCGGAGATGGGGAATCGTTTGAGAGGATATGTTCCTGGTTGTCCAGACCTCTCCAGTACAAAGCTCGTACACACTTCCCCCATCATTAGAGCCGATTTGGACCTGGGTTTAATTGAGACCCGTAATACGATCTACCGACTCGGCGAAGCCAGCGAAGAATACAAAGCAGCATGGAGCGCCGGATGTCTGTGAAAAATCGTAATCGCGAGACCCAACGCCACTTGTCATGTAAACGCAAATGTCAATCACCGTGATGCTTCACGATAAGGCGAGATCCCCTTTGCCCGGTTACATAGGTCCAAACCCATTGCACAAAGACACTGACTCGAAGACTCGATTGAGCCAGAAACTCCAGATGGACCGCAACCCAGACCACCCACGCCGGGAAACCACTGAGATGAACCTTGCCGCTTTGCAGGATTGCGAAACCTTTGCCGACAACTGCGAGGTTTCCTTTGTCGAAGTAGCGGAATGGACTCGGAGACGGCTTACCTGCGACCTGTCGATGAATAAGATTGCCTGTGTAGCGTCCCTGCTGCATTGCTACCTGCGCCACGCCAGGTAACGGTTTTCCATCTTGATCCAGGGAGGCAGTATCGCCAATGACGAAAATCTCAGGATGGTTTGGAACGGTAAGATCGCCTTTGACTCGCACGCGTCCAGCGCGGTCAGTCTCGGTATTGAGCCACTTGCCTGCGGGCGAAGGAGCGACGCCAGCCGCCCAGATGACCGTCTTGCTGGAAATGCGTTCGCCCTCGACAACGGCTCCTTGTTCGTCGATCAAATCCACACCGTGCCCGAGGCGGACTTCTACACCCAACCGTGTCAGCCGGCGCTTTGCAGCCTCAGACAGCTCAGGAGCGAACGTCCCGAGTGGCCGAGTTGCCATGTCCACAAGAACTATTCGTGCCGAGGTTGGATCAATTCTCCGGAATTCGCGCTTCAACGAACCGCGGACCATCACGGCAATTGCACTCGCCATCTCGACGCCCGTAGGACCGGCACCCACTAGAACAAAAGTTAGCAGCTCCTTGTGGCGGCTGGGGTCTTCTTCGGCTTCAGCCTGTTCGAACGCTCTCAATATCTTGTTTCTAATGGCGACCGCGTCGGCCAGGCTCTTCAGACCCGGAGCGTACTTTTCAAATTCATCATGCCCGAAATAGCTGTGCTGTACGCCTGTAGCGAGAATAAGGTAGTCATACGAGATCGGAACCCCCGTTCGATCCGCATCACTGACGAAAATGTTGCGCGCAGCCGTATCAACTCCCGTGACATCACCAAGGATGACCGTGGTATTTTCGCTATTGCGTAAAATGCTTCGGATGGGTGATCCTATCTGACCAGGAGCCAGAACCGAAGTCGCCACCTGATATAGAAGTGGCTGAAAAAGATGATGATTGTTACGATCGATCAAAATCACCTCCACTGGCGCCTTTTTCAGAGCACGGGCGGCTGCAAGGCCTCCGAAGCCTCCACCAACGATCACCACTACTGGGCCCTGTTGCGACATAAATTTTCACCAACCTTTCGTACAGTGATGAATCAATTCAGTATTCGCATCTGCCGCTTCGTTCGCAGAGGATATGCTTTCAATTGCTTAATCGCGTCGGTCTTACTATCGAGGATGTCGACGGCCTTCGTCAAAGTAGGATTTATTCGTCAGCCATCGTTCGGCTCATTAAACCTTTCATGCCGTGGTCGAAAATCTCATCGATATAAGAGTCGGATAGCGTACCTGTTCCCATCTGCAATCTGTAGTAGATAGGGGCATAGAGCACGTCGATCATTGCCTCAGGGTCGATATCGGAGCGAAGAATTCCTTGCTGTATACCTTCACGAAAATATTGGACGGCCATCTTTCGCCGTGGCATTGTCCACTTTTCTCTGAGAGCCTTTGCTAACTCTGGGTCGAACTGCGCTTCGGCAAGTAGAACCCGTATGAGAGAACCGTCCTTCCCGCGAAAGGCTCTCGCCATTGTCCGCATCTGGAGACGGATGCTCTCCGTATAGCTTTGGGCAGGTTTGAAAAGTGTGCCCGGATCGACACGCATCACGAATGCTTCCATGATGATTGCGGCTTTATTAGGCCAGCGGCGATAAATCGTCATACGGCCAACGCCCGCTCTGGCAGCGATCCCGTCCATGCTCAATGATCGAAACCCGGACGAGAGGACCAGATCAACCGCAGCTTTCAAAATCGCCTTATGCAGGCGTTCGCTTCTTGGCCGGCCGCCCCTGGCTGCCGTCGTTTCATCGCTTCTGATTTCATTTCTCACAGGATGAGAGTCTCCTCCCGCATTTCTCAGCCATAGGATGCATTACTGATTTCATATAGATACTAGACGCTTCATATCGTTACTAACGATATTACTATCTGGTGACGTGCGGAGAATTAACGGGATCGAGAGACAGCTATGGTCTGGGCTTGGATCAGTATGTGTAGCTCTAATCGCGGAGATTAAGGCGGGATTGCAGTTGTTTGCGGTAACGCCGGCTTAACCGAAGCCTGGTTCCATCGTCGAGCCATACGTCGTATTCGCCATTTTCGTTGAGCTCAAGACCGCGGATCCGATCGAGTTTAACGATGGTCGAACGATGAATCCGGCAAAAGACGGCCGGATTCAACTCCTGATCGAGTTCCGACAGGCTGCGACGCAGAAGGTGCGTTTTCGCTCCCATATGCAGGCACGAGTAATAGTCTGCAGCCTCGATCCAGTCAATCTCTGAGGTCTTCAAAAACAAGACCTGTCCAGCGCTCTTCATGATCAAACATTCCATACTGCGAGGCGAGGTCCTGCCTTGTGCAATCCTCTCCTTAGCACGTCCGAGCGTGCGATCGAATCGAATATTGTCAAAAGGCTTCAACAGGTAGTCAAGCGCTCCAGCATCGAAAGCACGCAGCGCGTATTGATCGTAAGCCGTGACGAAGACTATTGCAGGGGGCAGATCGCTGCCTAGCATTTCGACGACATCGAACCCATCGCATTCCGGCATCTCCACGTCAAGAAAAACAAGATCCGGCTTCAGGTTGCGAATCTCCGTCAGCGCTTCCATGCCGGATCCGCATTCCCCCACAATGGCAATCTCCGGATCGAGCCGTAGCAGCACGGTAAGGTTGCTGCGAGCCAGAGGCTCATCGTCCACAATCAACACACGAATTTTTGCCGGATTACCTTCCAGGCCCATCCATCAACTCTTTTCGAAGGGTGGAGAGACCGTGAAGGGCAGGGAAACCGACACCTCGACTCCACCTGTGTCCTGGTTGCGCATGTTTAATTCGAAAGTATCTCCGTAGAGGCCTCGCAGACGAGTGCGCACATTGGAGATGCCGATTCCCGAGCGAGCTGCCTCCCAGTCTACGGGTAGACGGGGACCATCATTACGGACGCTGAGCGTAAGGATCCCATTGCAATGGGATGCCGCGATCCGGATCGATCCGCCTTGCGCTCGCTTGGCAATACCATGCTTGACTGCGTTTTCAACCATAGGTTGCAAAATCAGACTCGGGACCTGAGCCGTATAGAGCTCTTTGGGAACATCTACGCTGAGTTGAAGGCGCTCCGCAAATCGCACTTTCTGAATCGCCAGATATTTTTGCGCGAACTCCATTTCCTCTTTGAGGGGAACCTGCTGCCGGTCGGATTTCTCAAGAACACGGCGCAAAAAATCGCTCAATTCTGCAATCATGCTCACTGCGGCATCATTCCTTTTTTCGCGCACCAGTCCGGCTACGGAGTTAAGGGCATTGAACAGGAAATGCGGCTCGATCTGCCGCCGGAGGGCATCAAGCTCGGCCTTTGAAAGCTGCTCGTTCAATCGCGCCGTTTCCGTCTGTTCAAAGGCAAGGCGCTCTTTTGAGTCGAGCACATAGCCGACGGCGACAATCGCGGAATATAAAACAAGAAACGAAAGAACCCCGTTATAGAGCTTGTCAAAAAAAAGGTGTGCGAACGGTCCCGGAGGCGATGGGCCTGCATAGGGATTGAACAGCATCTCCAGCCACGTCGTCCAGGCAGCGAACGTCAGTCCGATAGCAGCGCAAGCTGCCGTGTGTACAAACCACTTCCGATAAGGTCTTAATTTCACGGGAGGGAACCGACGGCCAAGACGCAGTACGAGCGTAGTTGCCAAAGCCCAGGGCAGCCATGAAAAAACTGTTGTCATGAACAGCTTTACCCATGCATGGTGCATGCCTTCCGCATGCATGATGAGAACAGTCTGCATCGCATCCAACAGCCCGAAGCCGAGCCAGATCGATGCAATCCATATCCAGCGGTGTGGCTGAAAGGGAGCAGAGTTCGTATCCATATAGAAATCGTATTCTATGGTTCAACTGAAAAGGCGAAAATGCAGCGAATCGCCGGAACTGTGCAGCAGACGGACTAGTCCTTGAACGGGGCTGTGAAGATACTTCAATTCATGAATCCCCAATATGATGACCTCGCCGTTTGCACGCGAAGGAACCTTGAGCCATGAAAAGCATTACGTGGATTGAGACTTCGGTGCGAGACGTTCGCTATGCGTGGCGGACGCTTTTCCACAGCCCCGGATATACGCTGATGGCGGTGCTGACCCTGGGACTTGGTATTGGCGCGAATGCGGCCATCTTCACTGTCATCAACGGCGTCTTGCTACGTCCACTGCCATATGGCAATCCGGGACGGATCGTCCATATGGAACAGACAGCCGCGCGCATCGGGCCCGATCCGATTGGGTTTTCCGTCCAGGAAGTGCAGGATTATCGCGAGCAGAGCCGAATGTTTTCCGACTTGGCCGAATATCACTCGATGACCTTTACTCTGCTTGGAGCGAAAGTGCCGGAACGGGTGACGACTGGAGTGGTCTCTGCCAATTATTTTGATGTTCTGGACGTTAAGCCAGTGCTTGGACGCTTCATCACCCCCGCAGACGAGAACCGAAATGCGCCGCCTGTGCTGGTGTTGAGCTATGCCTACTGGATGAAGGAATTTGGCGGAGACAGGAAGATTCTGGGACGGCCTTTCACGCTGAATGACCGTGTACATGTCGTGGTCGGTATAATGCCTCCGCTTCCTGAATATCCAGACGCAAACGATGTATACATGCCGACCACATCCTGCCCTTTCCGCTCCAGCCCGCAGATGATCTCCGACCGGGACGCGCGGATGCTGACCATCCTTGCGAAGCTGAAGCCGGGGGCGACGCGATCACAGGCGCAGAGCGATTTATCGACCATCACCGGCCGTTTGGCTCTCGCATATCCGAAGTCCTATCCGCCAGCAGCTGGAATTGTGGCGGGAATAATCCCTGTAGAGCAGGAACTCACACACGCGGCGCGACCAACTTTCCTGATGCTCCTGGGTGCGGCAGGATTGGTGCTGCTGCTGGCTTGCGCGAATCTGGCAAACCTCTCCCTCTCCCGGCAGCTTCAGCGATCGCGGGAAGTTGCGATCCGCATGGCAACGGGTGCGAGCGGTTGGAGCATCTTTCGCCAGCTGTTGACGGAGAGTATGGTCGTAGCGCTGGCGGGCGGCGTACTGGGACTCGGCATGGCGGCAATCGGGCTGAAGCTGCTGATCGCGTACGCAGCCCAGATGACTCCTCTGTCCGGGGAAATTCGTCTGGACGGTTGGGTGGTCCTCTTTGGAATAGGCATTTCATTGCTTACGGGCGTCTTGTTCGGCGCTTTTCCGGGATTTGTAGCGAGCCGTACCCAGCTTGGTATCTTGACCGGCTCCGGCAATCGGTCGGCCGGCAGCGAGAGTGGCAGCCGCGCACGCCATGTACTGGTGGCGGTTCAGGTGACATTCTCCTTTGTGCTGTTGATGTCTGCCGGGCTCATGATGCGGAGCTTATACAATCTGCTGTCGGTGGACCTGGGATTCAAGACAGCAAACGTGCTGTCCATGCAGATCAGCCTCAATTGGACCAAATACGCAGAACGATCTGCGCAGAACACATTCTTCCATCAAATTCTCGAGCGTACCGAGCATCTGCCGAGAACAGAAGGTGTTGCGGTGAGCAGCATGGTTCCTCTCAGCGGCGGAGGAAGCGGCCTGAACGGAGGTGTGCTTATCGAAGGCCGTCCCCTGCATTCAGGGGAACCGCCGCCGCGTGTGGACTATGAGTTGGCAAGTCCTGACTATTTCCGTGTTCTCGGAGTTCCATTCCTTGAAGGGAGGGTATTTACAGAAGCGGACACATATGAAGCTCCGCGTGTGGTTATTGTCAACGCACGCATGGCCAGACACTACTGGCCGAAAGAAAGTCCGATCGGTCACCACATTTCCGATGACAACGGCAAGACATGGGCGACGATAGTAGGAGTCATAAGCAGCGTTCACCAATATGGGCTGGATAAGGGTTACGAAGACGGCATCTATTTTCCTCAGCAACAAGCCACTTTCATGGGGGATGCTCACCTGCTGATCCGATCCAGAGGCAATCCGGCAGGAATAGCCAATGAGGTGGTATCTGCTATCCACCAGGTCGATTCGCAGCAGCCTGTCACCGACATCCGAACACTAGATCAGCTGCGTAGCGCGCAACTGGGAACGCCGCGAGTGACAGCTGCATTGTTGGGACTTTTTGCGGCTGTGGCGCTGTTCATCACCGTGGTAGGAGTCAGCGGGACGCTTGCACTTGCTGTGGCGCACAGAACGAAGGAGATCGGCATACGCATCGCGCTCGGGGCAACGAAAAGAAAGATTCTGAGTAATATATTGCTGCGTGGCATGGGTCCTGTGATCGCGGGAATAGTAGCGGGTGCAATTGCAGCGATGATCTCAACCAGGCTGTTGGCTGGCCTGCTTTTTGGAATTAAGCCGAACGATGTATCGACACTTACCGCAATCGCGCTGTTGCTGGGGCTGGTGGCGCTGATCGGGTGCGCCATTCCGGCGCGACGAGCCCTTCGGGTGGATCCGGTGAAAGCGCTTCGGACAGATTAGTGGCGGGAGCATATGCTCTTTGGCAAATGCTCTCAACGCTGAGATGCAGACCGATTATGATGGTGGGGTTTCGGCTGCCTCCGTAGCCGCAGTCGAATCGAAACTGGCCATAATCGTAGTTATCTGCGCGTAAGGAATAAAGAATGCGACCCCCGGCGACGCGGGTTTGACCCCGAATTTATTGACTATGACGTCAGCCGCGTCCTGACTCTCGACCCAGATGCCGGCATCTTCTACGGCCAACAGCTTCACGCTCTCAAGCTTGTCTTGGCTAAAAATGCCCGGTCCAATCACTACGATTTTTCGATGAATCAGCTTACTAAGTTGGATTTCCATTTCTTATCCAGACGCCTTTCTGCGGATTCTGGTTGCAAAATAGCGCGAGAATCATTCGTGAGGACTCTCTAAGATTTGAATGAACTGATGTCGTTTATCCGGGTGATAACGTAATTGTGAGAAAAATAAAGGATGAAGCAGACACGACGGGACTTTCTCAAAGTTGCGGCTATGTTGTCAGGCGCAGCCGGCGCATCTGGGTTTGTGCCAGACTCCATCAAAAAGGCGTTTGCAATCGAACCGGAGCCGGGCTCGACCTTCCTGGATGCTGAGTACATTGTCATCCTGATGCAGGAGAATCGCTCATTTGATCACGCACTGGGCACCCTGCAGGGAGTACGTGGGTTCAACGATCCACGTGCGATTCGATTGGCCAATGGCAACTCTGTGTTCGTGCAAACCGATGCAGCGGGGAACTCCTATGCTCCGTGGCGGCTGGACATCCGAGATACCCGTATTACGTGGATGGGGTCCATCCCGCACTCCCGCCACAGCCAGGTCGACGCATGGAACGAAGGGCTCCATGATGGATGGCTGGAGGCCAAGCGCTCGCACATATCCGAGTATGCCGGTCTGCCGCTGACGATGGGTCATTACACGCGCGAAGACCTGCCTTTTTACTACGCACTTGCGGATGCCTTCACAGTCTGTGACCAGAACTACTGCTCGGTGATGACCAGCACCACGCCCAATCGCAGTTATTTTTGGACGGGTACGGTGCGGGACGAGCAACGGATTGGCTCCAGAGTCTACATGCGCAACGAGGAGATCGAGCGAGGTGGAATGATCTGGAAGACCTACCCGGAACGTCTGCACGAAGCCGGAATCCGCTGGAAGTTCTATCAGAATGAATTAACGCGCTCAGGCGGCATGAGCAATGAGGAAGAGGCGTGGCTTTCGAACTTCGGCTGTAACCTGTTGGAAAACTTTTCGGCGTATAACGTCGAGGCTTACCCTGGCAGTGTTTTGTGGATCCAGGAGCAACTTGCTTCCCTGACGCTACAGGCAGCGAAAACCGAACACGCGCTGTCCGGCGAAAAAGATCCGCAAACCGCTGCTCAACTCCGTATCAGACTCCAGAACACGCAGGATCAAATTGAAAAGATGAGGACGGCGCTCGCCAATAGCGGTCCATCCCGATACAAAGAACTTACTGAACAGCAGCGTGCGCTTCATAATGCTGCCTTTGTCACGAATGCAGGCGATCCTCATTACCGGGCGCTGGAAGCCCTCGCATTTGAAGATAACGGCAGGCAGCAGCAGATGATGGTGCCTAAGGGTGATGTTCTGCATCAGTTCAGGCAGGATGTAAACGAAGGCAAGCTTCCCACTATCTCCTGGCTGAGCGCGCCGGAAGCCTTCTCAGACCACCCGACATCGCCATGGTATGGAGCATGGTATGTCTCCGAGGTCATGGACATTCTGACCAGAAACCCTGAGGTCTGGAAGAAGACCATTTTCGTCCTGACCTATGACGAGAACGATGGTTACTTCGACCACGCGCCATCTTTCGTCGCTGCGGATCCCAAGCGGCCAGAAACGGGTCGTGCTTCCAGCGGTATCGATACTGGCATCGAGTACACCTATGTCGAGGATGAGTTGAAACAGGGCGTGGCCGAAATAGATGCGCGATCCGGCCCCATCGGCATGGGTTTCCGTGTGCCTATGATCGTTGCATCTCCGTGGAGTCGCGGCGGCTGGGTCAACTCTCAGCTTTTCGACCACACTTCGACGCTGATGTTTCTTGAATATTTTGTGCAGAACAAAAGCGGCAAGAAGGTAAAGGAAGAAAACATCAGCGCTTGGCGTCGCGCTGTTTCCGGGAATCTTACTTCAGTCTTCCGGCCTTTCAACGCTCAACAATCCGAGCTTGATTTTCTGAATCGTGACAAGTTTGTCGTGAGCATTCAGCAAGCCCGCGAGAAAGAGGTTCCTTCGAATTACAGAAGACTGAACGCTGCGCAGATTGAAGAGATCAATAGCAACTTGCCTCATTCTCGGTTTACTTCACATCAGGAGAAGGGTATACGACCATCGTGCGCAATTCCATATGAACTCTATGCGGATGGGCAGTTGAGCGCCGACCGAACGAAGTTCGAATTGCGCATGAAGGCGGGGAACGATGTACATGGAAAACACGCCGGCGGCGCGCCATTCAATGTCTATCTTCGCAATACGCACGGCGGCGGAGCCGCAGCAGGTAAGGGAATGATGGTTGCCACCTATGCTGTGAAGCCGGGAGATACCCTCGATGAGGAATTTCCACTGTCGATCTTTGCCGGTGCCCGGTACGCAATCGACGTGCATGGGCCGAATGGCTTCTATCGTTCCTTTACCGGCTCTGCTCATTCTCCTTCCGTGCATATATACACCGCATATGAGCGGGGGGGCTCAGGGCTGACCGGCAATGCGCAGGTACGCCTACACAATGCCGGCGAGCGTCCGCTCATGGTTGTTGTTCAGGACAATGCATACAAAACAGAGACTGTAACCAGGACGATCGCCGCTGGACACGAAGCATCTGTCGTAATGAATCTAAAAGAAAGTTACGGATGGTACGACTTTTTAGTAAAGACGGACGGTTCAGAGTCTGAGGCTCGCTTTGCGGGACGCGTTGAAACTGGCCGCTCCAGCTTCAGTGACCCTTTCATGGGCGGCGTTGTGTAATTCGAGCGAGGTTGCATCGCTTCAAGATGCAAACAACTACTGAACAATGCGACGAATCTTGATCTTGATTATGCCCGACCACGAAGCCGATTGAGTTCTCGGCGATCGCGTTTCGATGGCCTGCTTTCCGGTAACACCTCAAATTGTCGCATCGCCTTACGCTCTTCAGCCTGTTTTAGCCGCAACTCGCGGCTGGCTTCCGTTTCGCGGTAGAGCGTCTGTGCAACTGCTGCCGGGCCGCGCACCTCACTAAGAAGCAGGACTTCAACCTGAAAATCGCCGCCATCATTTTTTACCTGCAACATGTCGCCGACATGAACATCCCGCGCGGCCTTTGCTGGCTGTCCGTTGGACGTAATTCTGCCAAGTTCACATGCTCTCGCCGCCAGAGCGCGCGTCTTAAAGAAGCGGGCTGCCCAGAGCCACTTGTCCATTCGTACGGAAGTCATAATCGATTTTCCTATACGGAAGGATATTCGCGCAGCCCCACGCAACCAAACTCTACCAGTGACCCGCTTATTTCCCCGCGGTGAATTCCTGCCGATTGACTGGAACTTCCTCATGGCAACGTGATATCAACAAGGTCATGAGTTCTCCCCAAAAACAAGATCCGGCAGAGGCGGCCAAACGTAAAGCGGCGGAATGGGCGGCTTCCCAGGTTGAAGATGGAATGGCCGTAGGCCTGGGTTCAGGCTCTACCTCCGCGCTGGTGATCGAAGAGGTCGGCCGTCGTGTCGCCGCAGGCCTGCGTATTACGGCCATTGCCACATCGGAACAGTCCCATCGCCAGTCGCTCGCCCTGCATATTCCTATGACCGACTTTGCTCATCAACCAAAGCTCGATCTCACCATCGATGGAGCCGACGAGGTGCAGGAGGGCACGTTGCACCTTATCAAAGGGCACGGCGGCGCGCTGCTGCGTGAGAAGATCGTTGCAATGGCCAGCAGCCAACTGCTTATCGCCGTCGATCCCCGCAAGCTAGTCAAGACTTTGGGCTCAGTCTTCTCTGTGCCCGTCGAGGTCGTCCCGTTTGGCTGGGAGACTACGGCTATCCGTCTGCGCGATCAGGGATTTGCCCCAGAATTACGCCTTAAGGAAAACGGCGAGCCTTATAGGACAGACGGTCAGCATTACATTCTGCACTGCAGCCTCTCTGAGTCGGGCCTCACTCCGGAACAGGCTGCCGATTCCTTCAACCGAACGGTAGGGGTTGTCGAACATGGACTCTTTCTCAACATGGCGAACCGGGTC